>Ga0163155_10007289_pt1 | contig 10472 bp, 19 predicted proteins | sample OliLakLV19SP4G1_FD_148611 | JGI IMG/M metagenome (GOLD analysis project Ga0163155, IMG submission 148611) | Freshwater microbial mat bacterial communities from Lake Vanda, McMurdo Dry Valleys, Antarctica - Oligotrophic Lake LV.19.SP4.G1 | ecosystem: Environmental > Aquatic > Freshwater > Lake >...
AAACTGCTCGATTCGCTCGAGCACGGCCGGCTCGAGCGAATCGAGCAGTTTCATTGCCGTTGCAGCTTTCGCACCGCCGCCCAGGAAGCGGTCAATTACAGCTGGCAGGCGTGATTCAGCAATTCGCACGATTCGTTCTTTTCGGTCGAGCGCGGCTTTGGCACTTTGCGCTTGGATATCCCGATCTGCCTGTTGCGAAAGCAGTGCTTCCCGCGCCGCAACGGCTGCATCCATGCGTTCTTCCAGATACACAATGCGGGCTCGAGCCGCGGCAAGTTCACCGCTGAGCTTATCCAAGAGCCTTTCGGACGGCACCGTTACAAGCGAGAGCAGCTTCTCAGCGTGCAGCGCTGAGTTTTTCGCTGCAAAAGCAAACTCCTTAAACGCCGACGCCACGTCAATCCCCGCCGCCGGCGGCGCCGTTCGAGCAAGGGATTCTATTCCGTTCGGCTCGAACCGAATCCTTCCCGACGAATCCTTGTAACTTTCCACGCCTTCACGCTTGACCGCATCGGCAAGGGTCGAGCGACTCATCTTCGCGAGATGCATTGCCTCGACCGCCGTCAACCATTCATCTCTGTCAAGGTCATCCGTCATAACGTTAGCAACAGTCGGTTAACGACGCTTTTTATATGCTCTAAGCCCAAGCGCACCTGCGCCGACGATTGCGACGATAAAGGGACGGTGAGCCCGAGCCCTGCCCCCTGTACCGGTGTTCTATCCTCGTCCGGAGCTGACAGTTTGAGGACGGCCATCCACCTATCGCCGACCAAAAACCCATCTTCATCTAATGGGTAGGTGCGCTCTTGCACCCCTTGCGGGTTATCGGCCGAGCCAGCGTTCCCGCCGATAGCCTGAATTGCCCGACCCGACCGACCGACAACAATATCCCCGTGAGACTCGCGAAAGCCGCCGACACCAGGAGCGATGTCAGCCCAAGTAGTGCGCGTGGTACCGCGCGAGCGCACCACAATGTCTCCCACTTCAGGGCTTGTAGTAAGTGGGTCAAACGCCCAAAAGCCTGGCTTGTTGTCGAGCTTCATCCGAAGGGCAGCTCGCACATAGCCAATGTGTGAAGCTGTGCGTGCCAGCGCGCCATTGTTGACGGCATCGGCCAGCGCGGCAACGAACACAGCAGACCAGGGTGCGACCACGCCGGGAAACGGCGCGCGGATGGTGCGCCAGTAGTTCTCGATGCGGCCACGGCCCCAGGGACTGTCTTCGGAAAAACCGAGCCATTCTTTCAGCTCGTACCTTGCCACCTCAGCCAAGTTCACAGGTCAAGCTCCCAAATGATATAGCCACCAACATCGGCGGCCGTCGAATTTGCGATAACTAACCCGCCGAGAGCTTGACCCGGCAACGGCAGAAAACCATCGGTGGCGGCCAGTTGAGACAAGTCGAACCCGTTAACAACAACCGAGTCGTAGTTGCCCGGAATCAAATATCGAACGAGCGGAGAAAATAACGTTAAAGGGCTGAGAAATTCATTGCCGGCCACGCGCCACGCGCGCGCTCCCTTAGGGATAGCCACCGTAAAGGTGGTAAGCGTTCCAACGTAAAACTGCGTAGTGAAGGTCGCGGAACGACTGGACGTGGCCCCGTCGGCAATGCATGCGGTAGCCCGCAGGGTGACTCGCGGAGGTTCATACGCGCTGGCCTGATTCGGCTTTTGCGTCAGAAGGCTAACATCCACCGCGTCGCATGGCAGACTGATTTGCTGAACGCCAATCGCATCGATAAGGTAGTCAACAGAGATAGCGTCAACCCCGGCCCGCACACGCCAAGCCAGCTGAAAATTACGCGCGAATTCATTGGCGAGAATGTCGCCAGCGGTCGTCAAGGTCAAGGCCAGTGTCCGCACAACCGGATCGCCGCTTGAGCGCCAACTAAATACAGTCGCCTCCTGATCCGGCGCAGCGAAAAACGAGGCAGGGAAAAGAGCGCTGGCACCGCGCGGGGCAACGACGCTCACGCTACACGCCGCAAGCGACCGTTGTCGCGCTGCACTCGGTAGCGCGCGCCAATGGTGGCCCCTACGGAGTTTGCTCGCACGATGCGCCGGACTTGCATGACTGCTTTGGGATCGCCACGTCGGGCCCGGGCCACCACCTTAAAGGCCGCAAGAGCGCGGATGGCGCCCGGATTGCCCTTGCGCGCCTCCGCTTTGGTATTGACCAACATCTTAGTCAGCTTCTGCATCTGCTTTGCGGACGCGTCCGCCGACTTTAACGCCGCATTCGCCGCCGCCACAGCTGCTAGTGCAGGAACGCCGACAACAGGGAAAACCACCGCCAGCCCGCCGGCAACCGAGAGCAAAACGGGCGAACGCACGACGCTCTTGAGCGACCTCGAGAATTTTTTCAAGAACTTCATAATCTCACCGCCGCCGCCGCTGCATCCCACTCTTGCCGTCTCGGACTATCACCTTGCCCGCGGGCCAACAACGCCTGCTTGTACATCCGCTTAGCGCCAATTGGATTGGAGCGCGGCCAGTAAAACGGCGTTGGCGGAACGATGCCAAATCCAGCAAGGCTCAACGCGGTGGACGGCCCATAAAGGCCATCGGCCTTCAGGTTATTGACGGACTGGTAATTGGTCACCCGCTTACGGTCTTCGGTGCCAGCCCGACGACCCACGAGTGCCAGTGCCAGCTGGCCAGCTTGTAACTGCCGAACGTCCGGAGGGGAAGCGCCGGTGACACCAGGAGCCCGAGGCAACGTCATTGGGATAGTGGTCACCCCGCGGCCCGGAACAATAATTGGAGCGGAGCGCACAACGTGCGGCGGCGCTTGAGGCTGTCCCGGGGATACGAAGTTTGCGACCGCCGGTCTAGCTGAGGTGCGGAGGACACTCTGACTATCCGTCGCCACTGCCGCCTTGATCTCGTCCAGCAACTTCAGCATATCGTAGGAAGCATCGCTGAACCCTAGAGCTTGCACTCTTGAGGCTAGGGCCCACAACTGAAGGGGATCGCCGCTCGCCCTTGCCGCGTCAATATCGGCAACCAGTGACGGTGGCATTGACGGGCCAGCCGATGGCTGTTTGCTCACCGGAACTTGCGGCAATGAGCCTGGGCCAGGGCCAGGGCCAGGGCCAGGGCCAGGAGCCCCGGAGCGCACCGGCACTGCCGACGCTGTAGAGGACTGACTGAGGACCAGGCCGACAGCGCCAAGCCCAAGCATCCCGAGAATTAATTTGCTCATGACGGCATCCCTAAAAAGCGCGAAGGGTCTTCGCGGAAACCTGTAGAGGCAAAAGCGTTAGTGCGCCGAACCTCGGCGTGATAAAACCTTGGCGGACCATTGCGCAGCGCGCGCCAATAGACAAGCACGCGCGCTCCCGGGTCAACGCCCGTTGCGATTAGCTCAGCAACGCGCCAAGCGCTCAAATCCTTGCAGTCACCCCAGCCGCGCTTCAAGCAGTCAGCCCACGTTGAGAGTTCTTGGCCGTCCGCAATTGATGGTTGCAGCGCCCACACTACGCCGGCGCGATACACCGATGGTGCCTTGAGGTTTCGCATTCCAGCAATTCGCATAAGCAGAAGGTTCGTGTGCACCAGCTGGTGCACAAAACCGCGCGCTACCGAAGCGATAACGCGCGGCCCGAATTGATGCGGAATTGAGATGCAAAACCGCATGGTTTTTCAGCTTGCTCGTGCGACTGCCGACCCGACGATACCGCCGGAGAAAATGAGAGTGCCAGCCGCGCGATTGGTTACCGTGATGGTAATATCCAACCCAGGCACCGCAGTATAGCCGCGAAGGCGCATGCCGACGGCCGCTTCGGAGAAGAGCTGGCAAGAGGCATCGCCGTTGGCCACAAACATATTGTCCTGCCCAATGAGAAGTCGCGAGAACGTAAAATCCGCTGCAATGATACTTGCAACCACCAAGCGTTCGGTCCTGAACTTGCGTTGTGGGCGCCCGGTAATGTCGGCGGAAATGCCGGTGGCAAACGAAGTCCGCGTGAACGGATAAAATTGCTCTTGGGGGCCCGAGCGGCTGCCCGCCATTTCGTCTCCACCCATGAAATCGTCGTTGCCCATGAAATCATCGTTGCCGAGCAGGGAATCGATATTATCGTTCCCGAGAAAAGACTCATAACGGTTCGCGTTTTGATTGCTAAAGATACTGTTGTTCATTGACTTTTGCTCACACTTGATTCGACCGCCGAAAGGCGGTCACATACTGCCAGCAACGGCCGGCCTAACAGCGCCGACCGCGCTGATTAGATTGCAATGTCAGCTACCGGGGACCCGGCCTTGCGTGCCTGAGCAACGAAATATTTCGCTGTCTCTCTTCCAGCAGCCAGGGCCAGGAGGCCAGCGCCAAGATCGGCCAGTGACTCTGGAGCCATATCGAGCGCGGCCGCGGTCACGCAGGCGGAACCAAGGGCCACGTCCGTCCGAAGCTGAGTTCCCGGAACAAAAGCGTATTTCACGGCGAGAGCACCACCAAGGGCGCCGCCGGCCGTAACCACAATCGAGCGGATTCCGATCGCGCTGGCGTGCTTTGCCTCAGCCCTATACCTTTTCGCGGTGCCGTAAGCTGACTGCAGCTTCTGTACTACTTCAGACTTCGACAACTCGGCGAGCTTATTGTTCAGTGACATATGCCCCCAGGGTCCGCGTAGACCCTGGCAAGTGTCAAGCCATTTCGCTACACGTGGCAAATGACGACAAACAATAAGGCCATTGAGGACACCCTCCTTCAAGACACTATCTACCTGTTGAATAAACTGCGAGGCGACTACAGGGCAAAAACCGCCGACGATGGCATCCCCAACCGGGCGGACAGCGACCTTGACGCGGCTCCCCTGGCAAACTCAGTCGCAACAGACAGTAACTTCGCGGAGCACGTCGAGCACGCCTTCCGCATGATAGGCGCGCGGCTTCGGCAACATGCGGGGGTCATTAACCGGTTGCAAGACGACGAGGCGACGACTCGCAACATGGTCATGCACTGTGAAAATCTTATCGCCGAATCCGAAGAGCGCTTGCGTTCTCAGCTCATGGGGCCGGGCCCGCGCGATATGTCGCCAACGCAAACTCCCGGCACTGCCATTGCAACCGACGTAACAATGCAGGCCGTGGCGGAATACGGCACGGCAACTCCGCCAGCGGAAGCCTTGGCGCTGTAATCAGTAGCGCGACGAATCGCCGGCGCGCTTGGTCGCGTAACCAAGCAAGTACATTCCCGACGCAACCAAAACCGGTGATTGTGTCGGGAGTAACCCGGCCGCCAGAAGCAGGATAACACCACACACCAAAGCGAGTCGGTTGACGACTTGCGGAGGGGGGAGAGACGTCCGACGGGGCCTCCGAGGGGGCTCGGGAATCTCGGAAATGAGCGGTTCAATCACGGCCGTTCGCCGTTCATCGCTCGGTCAAAGCCGAGGACCTTCGCTTGCATTTCAGCAATGCGGAGCAAGTCTCGCGCAACGTATTCCCGATCCGCCCGCGGCACCTTGACCACTTCTTTCACCACCTGAACCAGGAGGGTGGCGATAACGGGGCCGAGCTTCCGCAGCAACCAGACTATCTCGAACATTGCTCAAGGTCCTTTCTTAGGTTTGCCAGAATGCGTGCACGGTCCGGACAATCCTGCCACTCTATGCCGCGCGCCTGGCATGCCTGGATGCCTTCCGTCGCTCGAGCGCTCAGCGCCGTCGCATCACACAACTGCACGTCCCGTGCGCAGCCGGACAGACACGCAACCGCGAGCCACCAGCGAATCATCGCACTACCTCAGCGTCAGGGGCAATCGAGAGCTTCGCAATGAGCGCGCTGGCGGTGGACTTCTCCGCTTGCGAAAGCGCATGCGAGAACCCAATGCGTAGCAGTTTTTCTGCGGAGTACTCGAGCACGTTACCGCGCACCTGCACAAGCTGGAGCCAACCTTGCGCACCTTCGCTGTACACCTCAGGAATCACAACATGCGTACCACCACCATATGGGACGCCGCGTTGCGGCCGGGAATCTGCCTTGTTCAGGAGGAGTGCAAGAGCTTCAAGGTCCGCTCGTTCGCCGACGTAACGCATTAGGTTCTCCTCTTGTAGTTCATGGTGGCCTGGACCTCGACAAGAGTCAGCGCGCGTTTCCAAATCCCCAGCCATGCCATACTACCATTGAACGGTCCGCTCGAATTGTTCGACGCCAATATCCCTATTCGATCTCGGTCTACGACTGACAAGGTCGCGGGAAAATTCGCCACAACAATTATCCCTTGTGAGGCCCCGTCAAGATACATGGCCACCCTGGAAGCCGCTGCAAGTGACCCGTCATAAGTTATCGCAACATGACGCCAACCGAGCCCGGTCCCGTAGGCGCAACTCACATAGCCAGCTACTCCGTCGGAAAGAGCGTACATGCGGTTATCTGACAGCGGCCCTAGCCTCAAGCGCTCAACGGCGCCGAGTGATTGGGAGAAGATGTAGTGATCTTGCGTGCTGTGATTCAGTCGCTTGATCCAGCCGCAGACTGTGAACGCAGACCCAAAGTCGAAATCGGTTGAATGTGTCAGAGTGAAGTATCTACCGGTCGCAAAATCGAAAGCCGGACCGCCGCCGTCGCTCGCCACAAACTGAGGTTCCAAGCCCGCCGCTCCAGTTGCCGGGTCCGCAACGCCGCCGGTCGCTTGGTCCGCCGCGGTTGTAACGTTAGACCCTGCGATAACCAATCCGCGCGATGCGTCCCAAAAGGCGCTGCATCCCGGGACGTTTGCCCACGGGAAAAACTCTGCCGTTCCCGCGAACCGCCCTCGTCGTCCTGGTCTGCGTGACATTAGCCCGCGCCACCAAGCGGACTCGTAATCGCGATTCTCAGCCGGCACGCCGCCGCCGCTTTCGTGAGAATGTAGAAAGAGCCCCCTATGCCATCCCATTCCCAATCTTGCCGCTCGCCATCGTCAATCGAAAAGCACCGGGTGGCGCTCGAACCCGCTGTGCTCGTTTCATCCACCGTTCCAACCCCGTCCGCATTGAAAAAGAACCACACCTTGCCCCCATCCGCCTTTAGCGAGATTACGCGGGCGTAGGCCGTGAATGTAGCGCCCAGCTGCGCAGCAACGTTTAATTGCAGCGCCGCGCTGGCGGTCGCGACACTGACAACCGCAATCAGTCCGCCCGTAGGCGCGGATGCGTGGGCACTTCTCGCGAGTACTTCATTAAAGCTCATGCCCCAAGCCTCGCACGGGTGGATGATGGAGGCGAGCCCTACCGGAACCCCGGAAGTTTGGTGCCGTTTTGGCCGGCGAAAACAGAAGGCTCCGCGCCCTTTACGGCCGTGAGTGGGTAAACCGCAACCGGCCCAGGCTCCACATTCTCTCGACCGAAGGTTTTAACCAGCGGCCGAACCGCTCGAAGCTCCTCGATCCGATCCCCCTCACGACGACAGCAAAAGGCGGCAATCTCCGCATCGCGCGGATTAGCGATAGCGTTCAAGGTTATCGCTCCGCCTTCGGAGAGTGCAACGGCCGGTTCATTGCGGATTAGTGTCCCGGTAATTGATTCATCCTTGCGCTTTTTCGGTAGCCAGTTTTTCGCCGCGCGAAGCCGGCGAAACCGAGGCGGAGCATTCATGGGCACTTGGCACAGTTTGGCCAATTCGCCGCAGGTTGCTTCGCCTGCGGCTGCAAGTTTCGTAATGTAGCCGTTCACCGCGTCAACGCTTTCAACGGCCTCAGCTGTGCTCTGCACACCCCAGCCGGTCGACGTTAGACAGTCCGCGAGTTCACCGCGTACAAGCGTGGCCTCCCGATGGGTGAGGCCGAGCTTCCGGCCATCGGCATAATCTTCGCGCAGCTTTTGCGCCAATTCCGGCGCATACATAAGTTCATTGACGTGCGGCCAGCCGGACCGGTGGCACTCGACGACGGCGGCCCACGCATCGCAAAGCGCTTCAAACGTTTCGGCTCGGCGCAGTTTGGTGTGCAAGTTTCGCGAGAGTCTCGACAGATCCTTGTACGCCGCGCCCTGGTTCAGCCAGGGCGTTTTGCCGGAAAATGTGCCCAGCCGATCCAACGTCAAAACCAGGAACACCCATCCTTTGGGGTCATATTCCGGCCGTTGTACCGCTTCACGAATTCGGGCAAAAGTGACAGCGGCAGAGTGCCGAGCGCATGGGCCAGGGTGGCGCCAACTCCCGCACGTGTAGGGGCGCCGAGTGACTTGGGAGGGGTCGTTTTTCTTCCACGTCCACACCGACCACCCCGTGCGACTGTCCGCCCAATGGCAGGCCTTGACGTGCCCCGGAGATCCCTCAGGCGCTGGAAAATCACCTGGTTTCTGAACCTTCGCCGGGTGAGCACGAGCTGGCCCTACGGGTTCCCTCCCGGTGGTCGGCCAAAGCTCGTGCTCACTTAAACTAGTATTGACAAGATGGGGTCTGCAGCCCCGTCCGCGGTCAGTGGGCCGGCTAGAACGAAGCTCCGCCTCCCTGGCCCGCCAACTCCGCTTTCGTTCGGCTTCCCCTGCCAGAGTATTCCTAGCCGCGCTCGGCATTCCGGCCTAGCCACGCGGCGCGAAATGCGCCGGCATCGGCGTCCTCTCGACAGGTTGAGCAATCACAGCGCAATGCGTGCGAGCGATACACGGCGGCGCGCCAAACCTCCTGCAACGCTACCAGGCGGTCGAACCGAATCTGACACGCCCGAGCAAGTTTTTCTGCGTGATACCGTTCAATTCCTGGCTCTGCCGCATGCCAGGCATCCCAGGCCGCCAAGGCCCGCTCAAGCGCCACCTTCCGCGCCTTACCCATTCAGACACCCGTCGCAATTGCACCGGAGCTCATGCGGCAGTTCCTCCGAGCCCCCTCCGCCGCTACGCGGACGGCCCCCAGGGGCCTCAGACGTAAAAGGGACCGGACGGAGCCCACGAAGGGCGGACCCTCCGCCATGCTTTCGGCGTTTTGCCGGCATTTTCTGCCCCTCAATCTTGAGCTCAGGGGTCACCAGGGACCCACCCTGGCAGGCGGGGAACAGCATTCCAAACGACGCACCTTCGGCCGTGCAAGGCGACAAGGCAGAGCGGTTACGAGGCCAGTAGCAGCCGAGCCAAGGCCTAAGCCAGGCGACCGTGCAAGCGGACAGATCCGACAGCTTTCGAGCCGTCACAGCGTTTGCCTCCAACATGCGTCCAGGATGTTCGCCACGTCCCGGATTTCGATCTTCGCTGACTTGCAGTGCCCCACCATGATTTGGGCCAACATTATCGTCAATTCCCGATCCGACAGCTCACAGCTCTGCTGGTAACGGGTGCAAACGGCCCCGATATCCTGGCCAAAATTCAGCGCTAAAAACGAAAATGATTTCGGTTCTTTGATGATTTTCGACATAGAAACACACACTCCTTGGGCGTACGGGTCACCCTTGTGACTCCGTCCGGTCCCGCGCGGTTACGAATCGCACGCCCAAAGAGGTTGACCTTGTGAGGCCAACGTGTTCACCTACCCCGGTATTTGATTCGAGTGGTGAGACACTGAACCCCTCAAGGCCTCCTGGCTTGAGGGGTTTCTTTTTACAGGCCGCAGGGCTTGATTATTTGGTAGTTGTAAACGGCGCTGGCCGCATCCAAGGCTGCAATGCTTGGATTAACGAACGGGATAATTGCAGTGCCAGCAACGGCGCAATAACCTGGAAGTGCGCCGATGAGCACGCTGAGCCCGCCCGCTGGCGGGGTTAGGATGATGGTGTCGCCCGGAACCACATCCGGAAGAACGACGTTTGTTAGAGCGATTAGATTCGCGGCAATTGACACCACGTCCACCGTGACGACGCCGCTGAGTCGAACCTTCGCTCCGCTGTTACCTTGCATTTGTGCCATGTTTTCTGTCCTTTACTTACGGGTTAGAATTTTGCCGAGTAGGTATGCTGCGATTGCGCCATACCCGATAACTTTAAGCGCGCCGGTAACCTGTTCAACGGCTCCACCGGGCGCATCCACCGGAGGCGGAGGGGCCGGGCTCTGTATGACGTCGTCCGGACCACTCACTTTGGAGCCGGCTACGCTCGGGAATCCGAGGAAATTCTTGATTGGCTGAATGGGCCATCGCGACGTGGGAGACAGTACCGTGAAAACGACGAAAGAGAAACCGTCCGCGTCTCCCTCCTGTGTACTTTCCACACGCACGGTCTCAGGGTTTTTTTTGACCCATGCGACCCAAACGCCGTGCTGCGCTCCGCCGTCCATGCCGGAGTTTTTGAAGTTCAGCCAATAACGGCCAGGCGGAATGGGGTCCGCGCGCTGAATCATTCAGCCGCCTGATGGTGGGTCACTGGCGACTCAGGCATAAGCTCGCGAATCAGATCCGACTGCTCGGGAGTGAGGATGCCGCTCGACAGCAGGGCCTCGAGCACGGCCGGCTCGAGCGAATCGAGCAGTTTCATTGCCGTTGCAGCTTTCGCACCGCCGCCCAGGAAGCGGTCAATTACAGCTGGCAGGCGTGATTCAGCAATTCGCACGATTCGTTCTTT
>Ga0163155_10007294_pt1 | contig 10468 bp, 12 predicted proteins | sample OliLakLV19SP4G1_FD_148611 | JGI IMG/M metagenome (GOLD analysis project Ga0163155, IMG submission 148611) | Freshwater microbial mat bacterial communities from Lake Vanda, McMurdo Dry Valleys, Antarctica - Oligotrophic Lake LV.19.SP4.G1 | ecosystem: Environmental > Aquatic > Freshwater > Lake >...
GTCCAAGCATTTGGAGAAATGTTTCTTTTGCAGCCGGAATATCACCGCAATTACACAAATTTTGTGCCTCAATTCCAAAAATGATCACAGGCTGATTAACAGCAATCGTAGTAGGTACTTCATTCATTCTTTATATTTTTTAATGTGAAAAAAAATTGGTTAAAAATTAATTGACTTCTATTAAACCAAATTCAGCGAAACTTGTCAAATCTATAATATTATGTTGTAAATTGGTTTGATTTTTCCCTTCTTATTCACAGCATCAACGTACACAACATAGAGATCAAACTGCCACGCAATACCCTCGTCGCCACCTATCTCGTGTCGCTTAGAAATTACTTCATGTCGTTTATTAAACGACACCAGATAAATCTGCAATGTCGTTTTGAGCCTCTGTAGCTTCTTTGGATGCAAGTTTTCCTCTGGTCTATACAATTTAGTCTCTTTCCACGGCTCAGGTGTTTCGATGAGGTTGCATGCTATAGATTTGACCTCTATAAAATGTATTTTGGGTGTTTCACGGGAAACATCTCTGGCTATGACGTCAATCTCTCCCCACTTCTTCGTATAGTTTCGCTCGACAATCTCAAACCCTTGTTTCACGAGAAACATTGCGACGATATCCTCGCCCAACTTCCCCACTTTCTGTGTTTTGGAGGTGAAAACCTTCATTTTGGTTACACCTGCCCGACATTGTCTAAGGTCGCAGACTTTGGCAGGTGGGCGTTTAATATAGTAGCTTCCTTTAATTCTAATGCCCTCTCAATTATTCGATCGCCAATCTTCTTCCAATCAAAGTACCTTTTGTATTCAGATGGGTCAATTATGGCAATTTCTACAATAGTGCCAGCTGGATCTGAAATAAAAGGTCCAATCGGTGTTACACGTGTAACATAACGCAACTGATAGAATTCGGATCCATCTCTAGAATCAGTCACCTTTTGGTACCCAATAGGCAGATAGCCCAATATCTTCATATTTGATTCCTCTACAATCTCTCGTATGAGAGTTTCCTCGAATGTCTCATTTTCCTCAATAGTACCACCAATAATGCCCCAAGTCCCTTTCCTGCCGTTCAGACCGATAACAATTTTATCCTCAAGAAAGCATACAGCCCTGACCTGCCTACACATCTTCTTTTGCAAAACAGAAAAATCGTCGCAATCTTGGTATTCGAATATGTATCTCACTCCTGAATCCCCTACATATTCTTCTCGTAGTACTTCAATATTCATGAATGAATTATAAACCTATTTTAGAAATTTTGACATGTTTCATGTGTAACATGTTTCACGTGAAACACTTCTACTATCCGTAAACGTCACTTTTGCCTATTTTAATCATTAAATGTTGGTAAATATGGTTTTTTTGTGGATTTATGCGTCATTTTGTTCGGGATTTCGATGTCGTTTATGCACAATATGAACATGGTTATCCACAGATTTGTTAGAAAATAAGGGTTTTCTAAGCGTCTAAAGGACATTTTGAGTTATTCGTGCGCAAAGCACTATTTTCCAATTCGTAAGTCTTGTAGCCAGCAGGATTCTCGACTACCGTCGCGGGTACTTTTCAATTAGAAGTGAGTTTGTGGTCACAAGTATTTTTACTGACAAAAAAATCTCGCGACCCAGTCTCACGGATTTTGCCTTTCGCTATGCTCAAACAAAATCATAGCTCCGGCTCGCCTAAGTAGACAAAAATGCCAAACAGTTGGCATTTTTGTTTCTTGTGCGCCCAGCAGGATTCGAACCCACAATAACGGTTCCGAAGACCGTTGTGATATCCATTTCACCATGGGCGCATGCAGATGCGATTATGGCACACAACGAAGATGCTTGCAAAACAAAAGAAATTGCAAAATAGCCTTTCGCGTACTATAATCGCAAAGCCTCCTTCGAGTGGTATTAACAATTTAGATCTGCGGGTATGGTTTAGTGGTAGAACACGTCCTTGCCAAGGATGAGACAGGAGTCCGATTCTCCTTACCCGCACAAAATTGCCAATGGCAACACTCTCAAAGCAAAATATTCCCGAGCGAGTACTCAAAACCACCGATATCCTAGAGATAGCGGGTTTTGAAGCGTACCTTGTGGGCGGATGTGTCCGTGATTTGCTTATCGGTAGGGGACCAAAGGATTGGGATATCACCACAAATGCAAAGCCAGAAGAAATAATCGCTCTATATCCTAAAACTGTCTACGAAAATACATTTGGTACAGTTGGCGTGTGTATACCACACGAGTTGAAAGTCGAAAGTCGAAAGTTGAAAGAAAATTTGGAATCATCGCTCGGAATTGGCGACTCGCAACCCGCGACGGTCGAGTATGAGATAATCGAAATCACACCGTACCGCAAAGAAGGGAAGTACAGCGATGCGCGACACCCTGATGAAGTACATTTCAGTGAGAATATTAAAGATGACCTTTCCCGTCGTGATTTCACCGTGAACGCGCTCGCATACAGACCAGCTGACGAAACCTTGGTTGATCTCTTTGGGGGGCAGAAAGATTTGGAAAATAAAATATTGCGCGCGGTGGGGAATCCAACAGAAAGATTTACCGAAGACGCACTCCGCATGCTCCGCGCTGTCAGATTTTCGGCAGAACTAAATTTCATAATAGAAAGTGAAACACTCCTCGCGATAGAAAAGAAGAGTGAGCTTTTGAAAGTGATTTCTCAGGAGCGTATTCGTGATGAATTTTCAAAAATACTCATGTCGCCCGAACCTATGATGGGTATCGGTATGCTCCAAAAACTTGGACTCCTCAAGCACTTTATTCCAGAGTTAGAACAGGGGATTGGTTGCGTCCAAGGTGGTGCCCACAAATACGATGTCTTCGAACATCTTCTTCAAGCGCTCCAACACTCTGCGGATAAAAATCCGCCAGCTGGCGGATGGCCACTAGAGATCAGACTCTCTGCGCTATTTCACGATATAGGAAAGCCGAAAACTCGTCGGGCTGGTGTGAAAAAAGCATACACATTCTATGGCCACGAAGTAGTCGGTGCACGCATGGCAAAAGTGATCCTTGAGAGAATGAAGTTCCCGCGCGAGACAATAGAGCTTGTAACAAAACTAGTCCGCTACCATATGTTCTTCTCTGATACAGAACAGATAACACTATCGGCTGTTCGTCGTATAGTACGTAATGTTGGAGTAGAAAATATCTGGACACTTATGAATGTTCGCGAATGCGATCGTGTGGGTATGGCAAAGGTTGAAGCACCATATCGTCTCCGTAAATATCACGCGATGATCGAAGAAGTCCTCCGTGATCCTATCTCTGTCGGGCAATTGAAAATTGATGGAAATGATTTGAAAGAGCTTGGTATCACTCTTGGCCCTCGCATGGGCTGGATACTAAACGCACTTTTGGAAGAAGTGCTCGATGATCCAACAAAAAACATTCGTGGGTATTTGGATAAACTTGTGAAAAGTTTGAACATGCTCGGTGATGCGGAGCTCAAAGCGCTAGGTGAAAGAGGAAAGGAGAAGATGGAAGAATTGGAAGACAAGGAAGTGCGCGAACTACACAAAAAACACAAAGTGTGATTAATATTTCTCCCACAGTAATTCAAAAAGACTTTTGTGCATCTCAACCATTGAGTGATTTTCTATAACAATCGCCATCAACGGTAGTTTCAACTGGAACATCACGAGTTTGTACGGAGTGACAACGAGATCGACATGCATGTCGGTCTCTTTTGGTAATAATTTCACTTCTTCACTAAAATTTCTTTCCGTCTTCTTGCGCTCCTGCGCAATCGCACTATCAACAAACAAAAGTTTCGTTTCCAAACGCATAGGAATTCTCTTCTCGACATGCTCCTTGAGGAAAAAATCTTCATCCAACGATTGCCACTCCGCTATATTTGAAATGGCAAAATAGTAGTCGTGAGGTTTGAGATCTTTGAGCAAGTCATCGTACACATTTTTGATTCCACGTAGTCCTTCATAGTATTTGAGAGAACTTTCTCCGCCTTTGAGATTGAAAAGTCCTTCTAGTTCTGGGAGTGTACGCAGAAGTGTAGCACGCTTCGCTTCAAGCGTGCTCTCGAGCTTCTCGGGATGTTCTGGTGCGTAGAGAGTTTTGAATCCACGAATCTCCTTTTTCATGAGCCCCTTGCTTTCAAGTGATGAAAGTATTTCGTACACGGTGGTTCGCTTGATATCAGCAAGTTTGGAAAGCTTGAGGACTGTCGTCGGACCAAGTGAAAGAGAGGCGAGATAGAGCTTCGCTTCAGCCTCGTCGAGGCCAAATTGGGTGAGTGAACCAAGTATTTTGTCATTTTTGAGCATATATGTCGGAATATCCGACAACATAATTTTACTACAATGCAACGCTTTTTGCAAGATTTCCAGCGCGCTGTCGACAGATATGACAGAATCAGAAATCCGTTGGATAATATATGCAAATAAATTCTTAACTAAAAGAAAAACTATGAAAAATCTAACACCTGAAGCTATTGTGAGAGAAATAAAAATTACCATGCTTCACGATTTGCTCCATCCTGAGAGCGCGAAAGAAGTGCTTAAAAACAAATATTTAAACACACTTTTAAGTGAGAAGTGTGGAAATAGAAATCTTGGAGAACTTATTGAAGAAATGATTGATATAAAAGAGAACGCTTCTACCGCTTACATTGCGATGGTAGAAAAAATACGAATATTTATTTTGGGTTCTTAAAGAAAGAGAGTGGGTGATTTAGTATAGAATCGCCCCTCATTATTTAGCTCTTGATCAGTCAATCGAGAGTTCACAGTGAGAAAAAATATGGAAACTACAAAAGAAAAAATTGAACTGCCAGAAGATCTTGATTTCATTAATGCTCTTGATGTTACAGCAACAAGTAAGGTCTTGATTGAGAAGTTTGCGCAACAAAATCCGCAAACTGCATTTCAACGTTCAATGAAAACAAAAGTATTCTCTGGTAAAAAAGTCCATGAATATATAAAGGAATACGGAATTAATGAGAAAACGCTCATGACTGTATATTCACGGCTTGAAAAGCAAGCTCGCGAAAACGGAATTATTGTCGAATATCTCGACCTATCTCAATTCGAAGAAGATGAATTTTATGAGAATGAGCTTGTCTCAAACAAAGAGAAGCATGCCGAGACTGCTCGCTCCGATGGCAAGACACTCGTACTCGAGAAAGACATCGAACGCGCAGGTGGCATTCCCGGACGGATGTATGATCTTCTCCATCTTGCATATGGGCACATGGTGCAGTGGTCTACTATTGATTCTCGTGCACTTCTTACAAAAGAAGAAGCATGGGCAATAGGATATCGCAATCACGAAGGGTCACCGGACAAAGTACTTGCACTTATGGCACAGTACGAACTTGAAGCTGGGATGAGTGGCGTCAGTGCGCTCACAAAGATGCTTGTTGATATGAATGAAATCTCTGGCATGGAAAAAGAAGCTATCATTCAATATTTTACAGATTATGTCTACGCGGACAGTGCGTACATCATCCAGCACTATCGTGGCAACCGCCACAAGTTTGAAGAGTATTTCCAAGCAGGAAGGGAAGTTCCACCGCTCTATCAAGCTCTAACCGTACCAGAATATATCAAGAGACAAACAGTCGAGATCGGCCTTATCCGCGATAAGCAGAAATAAATATGAACCAACTTATTTTGGTGATTGCTCCCTACGTCGCATGGGTATTTAGCATATTGCTCATCCTTCACATTGTGAAAAACATACGACTGCAACGCTATGCTAGCGGTTCAGTTGTCGGATATGTAATCAATTGCGGAGCAAATGCAATACTCGGGTATTATATGCTTTCAATTCATGAGTACATTATCGGTGCGCACCAACTCACAGCAGCCCTACTTTCCCTCTTCATCATCACGCAAAGCTTCTTCCTAAAACATGCAACGAATTAATATGTAGCCGATACAAATGAATTGTGAGACAATAATCATATATTTATGGAAACCAAAAAATGCCAACATTGCAAAAATGATTTCGAAATCGAGGAAACTGATTTCAATTTCTATCAGATGCTTACCGTACCACCGCCAACCCTCTGTCCAACATGCAGGCTCGTCCGAAGACTCACGTGGAGAAATGAGCGCGCGCTTTACAAGCGCACGTGCGAGCTTTGCAAAAAAGACGTTCTTTCAGTCTATCGTGTGGATGGCGGACAAAAAGTCGTTTGCCAAAAGTGTTGGTGGAGTGATGAGTTCGACGCAACAATTTATGGACGAGACTACGACTTTTCTCGACCATTTTTCGATCAGTATCGCGATCTCATGCGTGACGTGCCGTTCGTTGCCAATTTCATCGTTGACGAATCCCGCATGGTGAATTCTCCATACAACAACATGGTGCTCGATATGCGAAACTCGTATCTCATGTTCAATTCAGACTTTGACGAAGATTGCGCCTATGGTTGTGAAGTAGAAAATTCTCGCAATTGTTTCGATACGAACCTCATAGACCAATCAGAAATGTGCTACGAGTCAGTCAATCTGCAAAACTGTTACCGCGCATTCTATTCTATCGACTGCGAAAGCTCATCAGATATGTGGTTTTGTCGTGACTGTAGTGGATGCACCGACTGCTTCGGTTGCACAAACTTACGCAAGCAAAGCTACTGCATATTCAATGAACCTATGGGAAGCAAAGAGATGTATCAAGCCAAATTGGCTGAATTCGGACTCTCTTCACATGAAAATCTTGAGGAAATCAAAGGTCGCGTTCTAGACTTTTTGCAAAAAGGAATTTATAAGTACATGCATGAGAAGCAAACTGACGATGTGTCGGGAGATTATATCTACAACTCACGCAATACTCATCATTCATGGATTGTCCATGAAGGTTGGAATGTGAGATACAGCCAATACCTCGTCGCTCCAAATGTGAAAGATAGCTACGACTACACACAATTCGGCAACAATGTAGAGAGACACTACGAGGTGCTCCAAGCTGGCAACGGAGGGTCTGATATCAGGTTCTCGTGGTTTGTGCCGAACGAAAACCAACAAATCGACTACTCGATGCAAGTGATGACATCGAAAAATATGTTTGGGTGCATTGGACTTCGCAAAAAAGAATATTGCATCTTGAACAAACAATATTCAAAAGAAGACTACGAGACTTTGCGTGCGAAAATTATCACGCACATGAGCGAAATGCCGTATGTCACCAAAACAGGAGAAACGTATAGTTATGGAGAATTTTTCCCGAGCGAGCTGTCACCATTCGCATACAACGAGACAACTGCTCAGGAAATCTTCCCGCTTTCAAAAGCTGATGTCACAGCACAAGGAATGGTATGGAAAGAAAAGGAAGAGAGGAGTTATCAAATATCTATGCCATCAGCATCTATCCCAAACACAATTGATGAGATATCCGACACAATCACAAGCGAAATTATTGAATGTGAAAACAAAGGTGATGAAATCAAAAATTGCACAACAGCGTTCCGCGTCATTCCAGATGAAGTCGGTTTTTACAAACGTTTCAATATACCTATTCCACACAAATGCCCAAATTGTCGTCATAGAGAGCGCATGACGCTTCGCAATCAACCTATTTTCCGAGAGGCAAAATGCTCATACGAATCTTGTGAAAACAATTTTTTGACTGGTTGTCCTGATAATGGAAGAAAAATATACTGCAAAGAACACTACCTCAAAGCAGTCATATAGCTATTCTTTTTCAGCAAGCGATTGCTCGCCGATAATCTCGATACCGCCGTCGCGAAGTGTCTGCTTCATGAAATCAATCGTACTTTCGAGCATATCGCTTTCGATGCCTGCTGTTTCCAATTCTTCTTTGAGTACTAACATTTTGAAATAGAGTCCGACGAACGTATCAATATCGTGTGTTGTTGACCATTCGATAGCGCCATCCTGCTGTGGGCCTTTGTTCTTCTTCTCAAGTTTTGCTTCAGCGACAGGTCCATCGCGAAGGCACTGCTCGATCACGCTATATGCGCGCTCAAGGTTTTCTACACCGGCACTTATTGAAAGATATTTACGAAAAAGCTTCGTCGCTTCTTCTGCCGACAATTTCTTACCACTTTTCTCATTCTGTCTTTCGTAGCTCTCAAAAAAATCCTTCATTTCGGATTCTGCTTTTTTGAGAGTAAAGGAAGAGAGTTCTTTCTCAGCATCTTCTTGTTTTTTCGTTCCTTTAAAAAAGTTTCCGGCTTTTAGAACAGCTTCTTCTATGTCAGATTTTGACGAGGCATATAAAGATTGTACATCCACATATTCCTTGGTCTTTGCCTGTATGGACACTTTCTGTTCGATTAGCTTTTTCGTGTCACTCCGAATCTGCTCTATATACATGCCAAAAAATGTTACCTCTGACTGCGTGACTTCGATAGATGTGCCGTCACCCAGCTGGACGTGGGTATCACTTGTCTGTGCTTCAAGTTTGCCGTGTCCCAGAAGAAGTGCCAGCACTGCATATTTTGGCAGCCTTTTTATTTGTTTAATTTTCTTTCCGAATTCTTCGAGCATACAAAGATTGTTACTGTTTTATGATTTTATGTAATCCTCTTCGTCGAGAACTTTGACAGGGGAGCGATCGACTACTTTGGGTGTACGTGAGAGAAAGCTCAAGATGAAGAAAATAGCGGAAAGTATGATGTGTAATACATTATCTGCGCTGTTTACATCGGAGGTGAGAGACGAACCCCCAATCTTTACGTTACGGACTTGGTCAAACCCTAGAACCGCAATAATGAGGTAGACAAATCCAAAAATGAAATAAGTGTAGACGACCTTCTTCCCTTTGTTTGCGACAATAATAATGCAAAGACCCACAATGAGATGAATCACATTGTAAAGAGTGTCAGTGCGAAAGAAGCCACTGTTGCCAAAAAGTCGTGAGTTGAAGAAACCGAGAAGTGCGATGAGAATGAAAAACGACCCCATGATATATGCTATCTTTTTTGTCATAAGTAGGTGTGGGTGAACTAGTAATCTGCGACACATCATATAGTATAACGTACAAAACTCTTAAAGTGTTACTAATGCATTTGACATACCAACACCCCACTGTTACAATTCTCCCAACAATATTTAACTTATTTTTTAAAAAAAAAATTAAAAAGATGAAAAAAACAAACCAAGGAGTAAAGAGCTCTGCCACAGCCAATGCAACAGAAAATGTTGCGAAAGAATTATTGGACTCAATCCATGAGGCAATATATTTTTACGGCAAAAAGCAGCCGGTAAAATTTAATGCGGTAATCGTTGAGAAAATAATTCCGCAGGGAAATCAGTTAATCCAGGAATTAAACGATGTTCCAAATTCATTAACTATCAGAGCTTCTCTGAAAAACATTATAAACAGCTACAGCTCAAATTGCACTTCGCTGAAAAGCAACCTTCTCAACGGGGCTGCGTCCAGAATTTCTGGTCAGTTTTCTCCGTTGAAACTGGCAACTGAAAATGCAATTCAATTGCAACCCAATTAATCAAAAATTTTTTAACCCAAAGCCCGATCTGTCAAAGGTCGGGCTTTAAACTTTTTTTTACTCTTTATGGGTCAATCGTGAGCGAGACTGGATAGTGTCCTTATATCTCGATTGTCATTGAGATAGGGCAATGGTCACTGCCGTAATACTCAGTATGATGCTCAATCTTTTTTATATATTTCAAAAGTTTTGGTGAAACAATGAAGTAGTCAATCCGCCAACCCACGTTTCGATCACGCGCCCGGCTTTTCATATCCCAATACGTATATGCATCTTTCTTGCTCGGATTAAGATGACGAAACACATCAACGAATCCAGCTCCGATCACTTCATCCATCCACGCGCGTTCTTCGGGCAGGAATCCGACATGATTTTCATTTTCTTTTGGACGCGCGATATCTATCTCATTGTGTGCAACATTTACATCTCCACAGAGAATGACAGGCATAGTTTTCTCAATCTTTTTCATTTTTTCTAAGAACGCATCGTAGAAACGAAGCTTGTAGTCCAGACGCTCCGGTGCGCCACCGCCGTTGGGGAAGTAGCAATTCATGAGTACAAAATTTTTATAATATGAAATGATGGTTCGCCCCTCTTGATCAAGCTCGTCGACACCGATACCGTACTCGACTTTTTCTGGTTTCACATTCGAATAGACTGCAACACCACTGTACCCTTTGCGTGCCTGCGATGATTCAAAAAATGCTTCGTAGCCTTTCACATTTTGAATTTCGAGTGGCAACTGCTCCTTTTCTGATTTCGTTTCTTGTAAACAAACGATATCTCCTGTCAAATCTTTGAAGAGTCCATCAAAATATCCTTGTTTCACCGTTGCGCGAAGTCCATTTGTGTTCCATGAGACAATCTTCATACTATTTCTTCTGAAGGAGAGTGACGAGATGCGCTTCGTCGTCTCGGTCTTCGCGATATTTTACTTTGTGCGAGATTACCGTGAAATGCTGAGCAAATATTTTTTCTATTTCATCTGGCGTGAAAAAATGATAAGGAACCCCGT
>Ga0163155_10007295_pt1 | contig 10467 bp, 8 predicted proteins | sample OliLakLV19SP4G1_FD_148611 | JGI IMG/M metagenome (GOLD analysis project Ga0163155, IMG submission 148611) | Freshwater microbial mat bacterial communities from Lake Vanda, McMurdo Dry Valleys, Antarctica - Oligotrophic Lake LV.19.SP4.G1 | ecosystem: Environmental > Aquatic > Freshwater > Lake >...
GCTCTCGAACGCGTGGCCCCCGCGAAAGCGAGTGTGCGGCCGGAGGCCGCGACGGAGCGCTCTCGAACGCGTGGCTCCCGCGAAAGCGAGTGTGCGGCCGGAGGCCGCGACGGAGCGCTCAAACTATTCGCGGCCCGGAGGGCCGAACGGAGCGCTCTCGAACGCGTGGCCCCCGCGAAAGCGAGTGTCGGCCCGGAGGGCCGAACGGAGCGCTCTCAAACGCGTGGCCCCCGCGAAAGCGAGTGTCGGCCCGGAGGGCCGAACGGAGCGCTCAAACTATTCGCGGCCCGGAGGGCCGAACGGAGCGCTCAAACTATTCGCGGCCCGGAGGGCCGAACGGAGCGCTCAAACTACTGCCCTTGCGCCAACGAGTACCCCTTGAGCCCATCGAACAGGCGCAGCAGTTCGTAGCTGCAGACCGTGAACTTCTCGGCGATGCGGTCGAGCAGGGCGATCGTCCGGGCCTGGCCGAAGGTGCCGGGGACGACCCCGTCGCGCACTTCGAAGCGCACCCGCCAGTAGTCGACGCACTCGGTATACACCGATCCGGTCGGCCAGACCACGGTGCCACGGTTGGAGATGAGAGTCGGACGGAAGGGCGTGTCGGCGGCGAGCCGTGACATTTCCTCGGCCAGTGCAATGGTCGAGAGCGATGTATCGAGATAGACGTCGCACCCGACGATCACGGTCACCACGTTCTTGAAGGTTCGCACCACCTCCTGATGGGTCGGCGTCGGCGGGCGCGGGGTCGGCGCCGGATCCTGCTCGGGAACCGGGACGGTGGCGACCTTGGTGGGCGCGCTGCCGAGTCGATCGGCGATGGCCCGGGCGTAGTCCTGAGTGCCCAGCGCAGGGGTTGCGGGAGTGCCGAAGTCGCCGGTCCGAACGCCGTCCTCGAGGGCCCGAAGCAGAGCGTTCTCGATGGTGGCGGCATGGCGATGCATGCCGATGTGACGGAGCATCATCAGGCCCGAGAGGAGGAGCGCCGTGGGATTGGCGATGCCTCGTCCGGCGATGTCGGGTGCGGTCCCGTGCACGGCCTCGAAGATCGAGATGTGCTTGCCGATGTTGGCGCTCGGAGCGAAGCCGAGCCCGCCGACGAGGCCGGCGGCGAGATCGCTGACGATGTCTCCCTGGAGATTCGGCAGGACCACCATCTGGTAGACCTGCGGACGCATCACCAGGTTCATGCAGAGGGCGTCGACGATGACGTCGCCATGTTCGACGTCGGGGAAGTCGTTGGCGATTGCCCGAAATCGGTCGAGGAACAGCCCGTCGGTCATCTTCATGATGTTGGCCTTGTGCCCGCAATGGACGCGGGAGAGGCCGAGGCGGCGGGCGGTCTGGAACGCGAAACGGCTGACCTGATCCGAACCGGGCGCCGACGTGAGACGCTTGCACTGGATGACGTCGTTGCTGAGACGGTGCTCGATGCCGCCGTAAGTGTCCTCGAGATTCTCGCGGACGATGTAGAAATTGACGTCGATGTTGGCGCGGCTGTAGGGAGTCTCCACTCCCGGCAGCGAGCGGAAGTGGCGCAGATTCGCGAAGGCGTTCCAGACCTTTCGGGCGGTGACGTTGATCGACTTGCCTCCGCCGCCCTTGGGTGTCTCCATCGGCCCTTTGAAGATGAGCCCGCACTCTTCCACGGTGCGGATGCACGCGTCGGTCATGCCGCGACTGTTGTTCTGATCGAAGACCGATCGACCCATCTCGACCGGCGTGAATTCGATCGACTCGAGCACTCCCGCGGCGCGGAAGATCTCGAGCACGGCGTCCATGATTTCGTGACCGATACCGTCCCCTGGGGCGAGGGCGATGGTGCGTGGCGTGGGCATGTTGGGGCGGAGTAGGAGGTGGAGCCTGAAGTGGAGGGGCCGCCTCGGATCCGCTGCGAACTACATCTTCGGGCGGATGGCGGACTGGAGGAGTGCGGTCTCGAATCCCGCCGGTGCCGCGCCGGTCTCGGCGAATCGGTACAGCGCAGTCTGAATGATGACCTTGAGCGTCGAAGTGACCAGCGAGAGCACCAGCAGGGCGAGGACTGTAACCGCTCCGCCGACAATGCCGGGAATGGGCGATTGAAGGGCGACGCTCAGTCCGATACCCGCCGCCAGCGGCAGGAAGCACCCGAGAGCCATGAGAAAGCCGATCAGACCCATGCCGAGGTGGAGAGTGAGCGATTCGCCCCAGTTCTTCCGGAGGATCTGAATCGACCGCTTCACGGAGTCGATCGGTCCGGTGCCCTCGATGACGAGGATCGGGACGACGAAGTACGTGGCGATGCTCCACGCCATGCCGACCAGTCGGATGATGATCGATCCGATGAACCCGGTGCGCTCGGCGATCGTCCTCAGGATCACCCCGACGGTGGCTGAGAGGATGCTCCACGCCAGAATCTGCGGCAGTCGCGAGACTGCGATTGCCAGACCGGCGCGGGCCGAACTGTCCTTGCCCTGGAAGCGGTTGGAGGCGCAGGCGACGAGCGCCGAGTTGAAGAACGTGATGACGAAGAAGTTGACGAGGTAGAAGGCAAAGAGACCGAGATACCAGAGCGGGGTCAGCCGGATCTCGCCGCCGTTCACCTCCGACCAGTTGGTCTCGGCCCAGGGAATCGCCAGCACCGCGGGAATGGCGAAGCTGATCAGCACCAGCATGCACGAAATCGTGCTCAGAATCGGGAAGAGAATGAGATGCGTGTCGGCACGGAGGACATCCCAGCTCTGCTTGAACAGTTGCCAGGACGACGTCATCGTTCGCTGCAGGGAAACCCCCACAGGTTTGAAAGGAATCGACTCAACGTCCGACCGGTGATCCCGCCCACACGGGACTCGAGCGGACGGCGACTGTATGCGGAATCTGGCCTCACGAGTTCCGCGAGACCGGCGGAGATCACGGAGGCGCTCAGAGGAACCTGGGGCGATTGGCCGCCTCGAGATCGCGAAGGCGCCAGAGTCGGCCCTCGTGGGCACGTCGCCAGTTCCAGAGGAGGGTCCACATCGCGCCTTGGGCGACGGCAAGAAGCAGCAAGGCCGGCGTTCCGATGAGCGTGCCGATGCGCGCCACGGTGAAAGGCGACTCCAGAAGTCGCCACCCAGCCGAAATCTCCTGGTCGAGCGCCGTCAGCCGCAATGAAACGAGGATCGTGCACCAGCTCACTCCCAGACAGGCGATCGCGAGCCGACGCGTGAGTCGCGCGGATCGCAGGAATCGGTGGGCGAGCATCGCGTCGAGGATGATCGGATCGCTCGAGCGAACGGCCTCGACCCCCAGCTGATGTTGAAGCCCCCCGGCACGGCCGCCGTGGACGACGATGAAGCCGAGCAGGACGAACGTGGAGGCAATTCCGGTGAGGAGCATCGTCGCCAGAGTCGGCGCGATGGACTGATCGGCGCGACCCCACACGTCTGGCTCGGGCGCCCATCCGACGAGATGCACGACGGAGTAGAGGGCGGCCGCGAGGCTGCCGAACGCGGTGACTCCGAACCCCAGAGTCACGAGTCCTCGCGAACGAGGTGGGGGCGGTGGAGGGGATGAATCGGCAGGCTCGGCTGACTGGACGGTCTCGCCGCCGGATTCGTCCGTGCAACGCCGAGCACGCCTGCACAGCCGGACAAACCTCCAAAGTGCGAACAGCGAAATGAGTGGCAGCATCGTCCAGGGACCGATGTGCAAGAGAAGGAACGAGGTGGTGCTGGTGTCGTATCCGAGGGACTGCCCGACGAGGTCCAGAAGCTGCGCACCGAGGATCAGCCCAGAGATGCAAAGGCAGATCGACGCAAGGGACGGCCCACGGTCGCGTGGATCCTCTGGCGCACCGGGCGGCGCACTGGGATGCCCGTTCGGCGACGATCGAAGGGAGGAAGGCGTCATGCGGGAGTGCGCCGATACATGAGAAATGGTGAAAGCGGAGATCGTCCTAGAGATCGATTCGGCGAGCAGCCTGTGGCGGAGGCCCTCCGCCACAGGCTGCCAAAAGTGTCCCAGTGGTTGAGCCTACTTCATCCGATGTGGTGACCAAGAGATCTCGGCGTGACGTGTGCGAGCCCAACTCACGGCGACAGAACTTCGCATCCGGCCAAGGGCAATGGCGGCAGCGGAGCCGCTGGGGCGACGACATTGCATTCCGCGGCCATGATCAACTGGATGTCGCGCTGGTAGAGGAGGCGAACCCTGTCCAGTTCGAGAAGTTGCTGAAGGAGGAAGGCCCCCGTGCTGGTCACCGCGGCCGCCACGCAGGCGCCGGTGATAAGCATGGCCACCGGCCCCCCAAGGCCCCTCATGACAACCTCGATCAGGATGGCCAACATCAGGGCGGTGAAGGCCATTGGGTCGGCGTTGTAGCCTTGCAGCATCTCGCGAATGAAGCCCGTGTCGACGTAGCCTCCGTCCAGAGCGTTCTTGAGCTTCTTGGTGAACGCCTTCGTGACCGCTTTCGCAAGGCACAGGGCAACCGCGACCAGGAGTCCCGCAAGAATCATCGCGATCTTGAGTTTGATCGCAAGCTCGGCGTTCCACCTCATCTGCTTGGCGTTGTCGATCCGGCCCGTTGCTCCAAAGACGCATGCCGGACCTCCGCCCGAGGCGATGCAGCAGTCCGGGTCGGCGTAGGCCCACGCCCAACCGCCATTGGGGCACTCCCACTTCATGATGAGGCAACCGGGGCCCGGCGGCGGCAGCCCTCCCGGCGGGGGAGCGGCAGGACCGTTCTGAAGGCGGGCATTTTCGCGGAGCGATTCCCACACGCTCTGCGCAGGGATCTCGGGCTCGAAGAGCGAGAAGTCGCCGAGCAGGGGCGGCGACTCTTCCTGGGCAATTGCCTGCCACGCGGTGACGTCGACAACCGGCATCAACAGCTCGAAAGGAGCCCCGGTCGAATCGATCATCTGCATCCACGCGGCGATTGCGTAGGCCGTGCCCTTGGTGCCGTTGATGCCAACGACCGCGGCGGCCGTGCACAGGCCATCCGCGGTCACGCCGCCGAGATCAAGCGGTGCGGGCGGGCTGCAGGCGAAGTACTCGATCGAGGTGATGCCAACCGGCGGCTGATTCGGATCGAAGGCCGCAAGTTGGGCTGCGGGGACACCGGTCGTGGCCCCGATGGTCACCGCTGCGGGAGTCTTGAGCAGCTTGGTCGCATCGGCGCACAGCTCGCCAGTTGCAGTCGGAGGCGTCAGCGCGTTGAGATCGACGCCCTCCAGCTCGCCCTCGGCGATGAGTTCAAGCAGTTCCGACTCCAGGTCCATTCCGGTCATCAGGTCGTAGACCTTGAGAGCCTCCGGCGACGGCGCCGTCGGCGTGCAACTCGACGCTGCGGGTGCCGGATCGCCCGTGGTGCCGAGCGGGTCGTCACCGGCCCGCGGCAATGGCTCGAGATCGTTGAGATGACTGAACATCGCCGCATCGAGCGCATGGGCCCGGGCGGCGAACAGTCGGTGGGCGTACGCCGGGCCCTCAATCAACGGGCCAAGGGCGGCACAGGCGGCGAGAAATCCGCCGAGGGCGCAGGCACTCCGCTTCCACCCGGGTCGGCGCCCTGGCGTACGCCGCCCGACGTCGCCCTCATCCCCCCCTGCACTCGACCCTGCACTCGACCCTGCACTCGACCCTGCACTCGATCGTGCCTTGGGGCGACCTGAGTCGCCTGCCTCACCGAAACGCATGCCCCAACTGCCGAAGAACTTCCGATTCATGACAACCCCCGTTTCAAGTCAACCTGCAATCGACGACGCGGAGCCGCCTGCCCGAGGAGACCCAGGGTGGCGTTGGAAACTACGCGTTGGACGTCATTCGGACCTTCGGGCCGACTCCGTGCGGCACGTACGCCAACTCACGGAATCAGTCGAAGCGCGAAGAGACAGCTCGTGCCGCTGAGTGCGCGGCGTTCCGCCATTTGATCGAATGTTCTCCCGGACAACTCGTCGATCGCACGGCAGGCCGCACGGTCGCGTCGATAGACAGATCATCTGCCCAGACGACGCGCATCACGCGATGCAGTCCGTCGGCTGAGACGGGCCGCATTATGGTGGCGTGAGCCGCCTGCTCTGGCGAACTGCGTGAATTATGTCGAAGAGATTCTCGCAGCCGTGGCGAGCTCGATCGCGGCCACTCCCGGCGGGTGCCCTGACCGCGTCACCGGCCCGCGTCAGCGTGTCGCGTCAGCGGCCCACATCAGCGGCCCGCGTCAGCGTGTCGCGTCAGCGGCCCGCATCAGCGTGTCGCGTCAGCGGCCCACATCAGCGGCCCGCATCAGCGTGTCGCGAGTGTCGCCGAGGCCTCGTTCAGCGCCCCGATGGTCACCGGCACGAAGCGTCGCTTGAGCCGACTCTCGAATTCGCCGCGGTACTTGTTGATGATCGTGCGCACCGCCCAGTTGTTGCCGTCGGCGAGCCCGCAGATCGTGGTGCCGGGCATCGTGCCCATGCTGCCGGCGATCTCGAGGGCCATGTCGAGATCCTTGCTGGTGGCCTCGCCGCGCTCGACGCGACAGAGCAGCTTGTACAGCCAGCCCGATCCCTCGCGGCACGGCGTGCACTGTCCACAGCTCTCGTTCTTGAAGAAGCGAGCGATGTTGCGGCACACCGCGACCATGTCGGTTTCGTCGTCGAAGATGGTCGGACAGGCGGTGCCCAGACCCATCACGTCGTGGGTGCGGCCGATGTCGAAATCCATTGGGGCATCGAACTGATCCGGGCCGAGGATTCCCATGCTGACGCCACCGGCGATCGCCCCCTTGAACTTCTTCCCGCCGCGCATGCCCAGGCAGAAATCGTTCACCAGGGTCGAGAGCGGAATGCCCAGATCGACTTCGTACACGCCGGGACGAGTGACGTGCCCGGAGACCCCCATCAGTTTCGGGCCGAAGCTCGGGGCGCCGCCGACGCGGCTCTGGCAGCCCATCGAGCTCCACCACGCGGCGCCGCGCTCGACGATTGGGCAGAGGGCCGCGAGGGTCTCGACGTTGTTGACAATCGTCGGGCGTCCGAAGAGGCCCTTGACGGCAGGAAACGGCGGCTTGATCCGCGGCCATCCGCGCTTGCCTTCGATGGCTTCGAGGAGCCCCGTCTCTTCACCGCAGATGTATGCCCCCGCACCGCGGTGCAGGTAGACGTTCACCGCGAACGAGGATGCACCGCGCAGCAGTCCCTTGGGACCGAAGATGCCGTTGGCATAGGCCTCGTCGATGGCCGCCTGCATCACCTTCGCCTGATGCGGATACTCGCCGCGGATGAAGAAGTACGCGATGTCGAGCTGGCAGGCATGACACGCGATTGCGATGCCTTCGAGCGTGAGGTGCGGATCGAAGTCGACGAGCAGCCGATCCTTGAACGTGCCCGGCTCGGCTTCATCGCAGTTCACTGCGAGATAGCGCGTGCCTCCATCCGGCGGCGGAAGAAAGGTCCACTTGAGCCCACAGGGAAACCCGGCGCCGCCGCGCCCGCGAAGCTGGCTCTCCTTCACCAGCTCGACCACCTGGGCCGGCGGCATGGTGAGGGCCTTCTCCAGCGCCTTGTAGCCGCCGGTGCGCACGTACTCCTCGTACGAGACGGTGCGACGACTCTTCGGGTCGGCCCACGGAAACGTGGGGATGCGCTTGGTGAGGACGGGTTCGGTGACGGGCATGGGGGGCGCGGGGGGAGGTGTGAGAAGTGTGAGGGAGGAGGGATCAGGAACTGGGAATCAGGAATGGGGAGCGGGGTGCGGAGGCGGCACGGTAGCAGTGATTCGAGCGGTGGTCAGGGGGCGAAGGGGGGGGCGGCGCGCAGGGCGATCTGCACGATCCGCACGATCCGCACGATCCGAACGGTGCGCGGGCATCCTGCCCGCCTCGACCGAGCCTTGGATTCGAATCAGCGAGAGAACGGGCACGCCTTTGCTCCGGACGTCGCCATGGCCAGGATCGTCATCGAGAATGCGACTGCTCTGGCTCACACTCAACCGAGCTCGACGGACGACGTCGGGTGAGTCTCGCCCGGCATCGGACGCGGCCCCGAAGCTCGACGGCGGGGATCTGCGAGAAGCCAGGATCGGACTTTGGTCGTGCGCAAACCGGCAACTGGGCATCGTCGGAGGCGCGGCGGCGAAGGTCGCCTTCGCTCGCGATGATTACGGAGTCGAGGTGGACATCGTCTGCGAATTGTTCACGTCCCCGGGCGCCGCTTCACTTCGACTTCGTCGATGGTCGTGCGGCGGAGGATCACGTCGTTCTGTTCCACCACTTCGGTCGTTCGATTGACTTCGACGCGGGTCGGCTGATCGGACTGATCGGACTGATCGGGCTGATCGGACTGATCGGGCTGATCGGACTGATCGGGCTGATCGGGCTGATCGGACTGATCGGGCTGATCGGACTGATCGGACTGATCGGACTGATCGGACGTATCCGGCTTGGCCGGATCGGTGCGGACGGCCTTGACGATGTGGCCGACGAACTCGCCGAGGGAACGCATCAGGCCCTTGGGGGGGGTCCCGCTCATACTCAGTGCTTTCCCGTGTCGCGATGCGGCGGATGGGCAAGCAGCGCGTCGATCGCCTCGATCGTGAGGTTCTCGTGAAGGTCCTCGTTGACCAGGGCAACCGGCGCGGTGTCGCAGGAGCCGAGGCACTCCATGGTGATCAACGTGATCTTGCCGTCTTCAGTGGTCTCGCCCGGCTCGATGCCGAGGGTCTCGCGGATGCGGTCGAGAAGCTTCTGATGTCCGCAGACTTCGCAGGCAATCGACTGGCACACGCCGATGGTGCACTCGCCGCGCGGCGTGGTGATGAAGTCCTCGTAGAAGGTCAGCGTGTCGAGGACATCCGCCGGTTCGATCTCGAGGTAGGCCGCGACCTCTTCCATCGCCTGGTGGGCGATGAAGCCGTGGGCGTGCTGGATCTCGTGGAGGATCGGCAGCAGCGCCCCCTGCTTGGTGGCGTAGCGAGGCAGGAACTCCCTGGTGAAGCGTTCGCGCATCGCCGGAGAGAGATAGGGCTCGGGGCGACGCGCGATCTTCGCGGTCGCGGAGGGCTTGGCTTTCCAGCTCATCGATCAAGCTCCGCTGCGATGACATTGAGTGAACCAAGCACGGCGACCATGTCGCCGAGCTGGTGGCCTTCGATCAACTTGGCGAAGACGCTGAAGTGGATGAAGCACGGCGGACGCACCTTGACCCGCCAAGGGCACCGTCCACCGTCGGCGACGATGTAGTAGCCGAGCTCGCCGTTGGGGCCTTCGATTGAGCTGTAGCCCTCGCCAATTGGCGTGTCCCAGCCGCGGTTGTGCATGAAGATCTCGAACTGCTGGATCGTCGCCTCGATCGAGCCGTACACGTCGCCCTTCGGCGGCAGACGCAGCTTGGCGTCAGCGGTGCTGTCGATCGAGCCGCCGGGGATCGAATCGATCAACTGGGCGATGATCGAAAGCGACTGCTTGATCTCCTCGAGCCGGACCAGATAGCGGCAGTAGGAGTCGCCGTCGCTCGAGATGATCACGTTGAACTTGACCGCCGAAGCCCCGGCGCCGTCCCAGTTGTCGGCGTAGCAGAGGTAGGGATCGTCCTTGCGGATGTCGCGACGCACGCCGCTGGCACGGGCCACCGGGCCGGCCAGACTCCAGGCGATTGCGTCCTCCTTCGAGATCGTGCCGACGCCCTGAAGGCGGTCGACGAAGATCCGATTGCGATTGAGCAGGATCTCGAGTTCCTTGATCACCCTCGGCATGCGCACATCGGTGAACTCGTGCACCATCCGCCTGAAGACCGCTTCGTCGGCGAAATCGCGCCATGCGCCGCCGACCCGGGTCCAGTCGGGATGGAAGCGCTGGCCGCTGATGTACTCCATGATGTCGTAGATGAATTCGCGCTCGTTGAAGCCGTAGAGGAAGCCGGTCAAGCCCCCCAGATCGAGCGCCGCCGCCGCGACGCAGAGAAGATGGCTCTGGATGCGGCCCAGCTCGCAGAGGATGGTGCGGATCGCCTTGCAGCGCGGCGTGAGTTCGACGCCGAAGAGCTTCTCGACCGCATGGTGCCACGCGATGTCGTTGACAATCGGGGCCACATAGTCCATGCGGCTGATGGTGCAGACGTACTGGTTGTAGTCGTGATGCTCGCCGAGCTTCTCGAAGCCGCTGTGGAGATAGCCGATGTGCGGCGTGGCCCGGGCGACGCGCTCGCCGTCGAGCTCGAGCACGATGCGCAGGGTGGTGTGCGTCGCCGGGTGCTGCGGGCCGAAGTTGAGCACCCAGCGATCGGGGGCACCGGCGTGGGTCTTCAGGTACTCGGTCGAGTCGATGTCGACGTCGTAACCGTGGTCGGGTTGGAGAGTGAAGGGCATGGGGCGTTGCGGGAGGGGCGCGCTGGCCGAAGTCGCAGGAGGGCGGTCGCGGGGAGAGAGCCTCGCCAGGCTGGCTCGGGGGCGTCAGGACGTGACCCGACTTCGGCCCAAACGGCGGGGGACGGGCGGTGAGTATAAGAGGAAGCCGTCGGGTGG
>Ga0163155_10007303_pt1 | contig 10460 bp, 7 predicted proteins | sample OliLakLV19SP4G1_FD_148611 | JGI IMG/M metagenome (GOLD analysis project Ga0163155, IMG submission 148611) | Freshwater microbial mat bacterial communities from Lake Vanda, McMurdo Dry Valleys, Antarctica - Oligotrophic Lake LV.19.SP4.G1 | ecosystem: Environmental > Aquatic > Freshwater > Lake >...
TGGCCCGCTTCGCTGTTGATTCGTATGTCGAGAAAATCACGCACGAACCGCAACCGCCGGCAAATCCATTCGTCTTGATCCTTGGGGCTCGTATCGCGCCCCGGAAAGGCTCAAGCCCAATGGATCTCGAAAACCCTTTTCCGAACGGCTGGCGCGAGTTCACGCCGCCCCGTTGTCCTGTCCCTCATTGCCCGTCGACCGCGCCCGGCGGCCCGCGCTTCTCGTTCTGCTCGCAAGGCTCGTACAGGCGCAAGTGCGACGGTCGAACGGTGCCGCGCTTCGGGTGCGGCGTCTGCAAGCGCTCGTTCTCCGTGCAGACGTTTCGCTTCAACTATCGCCTCCATCGTCCCGAGCTGATGGCGCCTCTGTTCGATGCGTTCGTCTCGAAGACGACCCAGCGACAAGCTGCCCGGACGATCCTCTGCCGGCGCGACACAGTTCGCCGATATCTGTTGCGGTTCGCCGAGCACAGCCGCGATTTCCACTCCGCCGTGCTCGATCGTGCGGCGGAGCGTGGTGGCATCAAGGGACATTTTCAGCTCGACGAATTGGAGACGTTCGAGCAGAACCGTCGACTCAAACCGGTCACGATGCCGGTGTTGATCGAATCAGAAATGCGATTCGCTTTGCACGGTGAAACCGCCCCTTTGCCGCCGCGCGGGGGACTGCACGGTCGCACCCTGGAGAAGAAGCTGGAGCTGGAAGGGAAGGGCCTCGTGCGCACTTCGGGCTCGCGCGAGGCGGTGAAGCAGTGCTTCGCGGTGCTTGCTCGAGTCGCGAGCAAGGAAGGCAAGGTTGATGTCACGACGGACATGAAGTCGAGCTACGCGACAGTGCTCGAGGAGACGATGCCTGGACGCTACGTGCACACAACGTGCTCGAGCCGCGTCGAGCGTTCGACGTCGAACCCGCTCTTCGCGATCAACCATACCTTGGCGATGTTGCGAGACGGGCTGTCGCGCCTCGTACGACGATCTTGGGGTGCGAGCAAGGACCGCGCGTGGCTCGCGCATCACTTGTGGATCTGGATCGCGTACCGCAACTACATCCGCGGGTTCACGAACAGGAAGTCGAGAGAAACGTCGGGCCAACTCGTCGGAGTCGTCGCGAGGCGATTCACTAAAAGCAATTTCTTCGAGTGGCGGGTGCTGCCCAACCTGTGAATACACAGGGAAACGGGCCAGTATCCCACGCGATCCCCGGGTTGCGCCTCAAGAGAGCTTCCTGACAGCCCAGTGCGGCGACGATCCGGTCGGCAAGGAGTATGGCGGCCAAGCGCGACATTGGAATCGGAGAGTTGGGGGGCTTCTGCTGGAGTGCGGCTCAGGCCGTGGAGTAGGCGTTGTCGTGTGCGAACGTCGACCTCTAGGAGCAGGCTCTGGAATACACCTCGCCGACTAGTAGACTCCGCCCGTCGATTCGATCGAAGTGACTCGAGCCCGCTGCACGCGTTGCATGCGGCTCCCGAAAGTGCGCTGAAAACCGCGTGTTTCCAGCCCTTTTTGCACGGAGGCCGAACGACACAGATGAGGGGCTGGACTGGATGCGAGCCGTGTGCGCCGCATGCTCGAGTCCAGGAACGCGAGGGAATCGTCCGGTTCCCTATCGAAAAAAAAAGGCCGCAATGAAACTGTCTCAAGTCACCTGCACGGGAGCCCTTGCGCTCGCCTGCTTGTTCTTCTCCACCGGCTGCGTCACGCAGCGCAACTACGACGATCTGAGCGTCTCTCTCAAGCGCGCTCAGCAGGATCTCTACGAGCGCGACGCGCGCATCGTCGAGCTCCAGAACTCGCTCGCCACCGCCAAAAAATCGGGTGCGGCAATGGACGTCGCCCGTCTGCAAGACGCCGGCATGGACGGCGACTTCGACCAGCGGATTTCGGAACTCCAGGCCAAGATCGACGGCCTGGGTCACCCGCTGGGTGACATCGAGCGCATCGACGTCGAAGGCGGATACGTGCTCGTCGTGCAGGACAAGATCCTGTTCGATTCGGGCTCGGCCGACCTCTCCGGCGACGGCAAGAAGGCGCTCGACAAAGTGGCCGGCGAGATCGAAGCCCAACCGCACGGCCGCATCTGGGTGCGCGGCCACACGGACAGTGATCGGGTCAGCAAACCTTCGACGAAGGAGCGTTTCCCGCACGGCAACCTGCAGCTCTCGACAGCGCGCGCTGTCGAAGTCGCCGCTCAATTGAACTCGAGCACCAAGGTCAAGGCCTCGGACGTCGTCGTCGTGGGGTACGGCCAATACGCTCCGCTGCGCCCGAACGATTCGGCCGAGAACAAGCGCCTGAACCGTCGCGTCGAGATCTTCGTCTCCGACAAGAACGCATCTTCGGCCGTCCCGGCCGCGGCCAAGAAGTAGTCGCACGGCGACAATGGCCCGTGGGAGCGGATCCGTCCTCACTCCACGGGCTGTCAGGCTGCCCGTCGTGGTGACGCGTTTCTCCACACGAGCCTGCGGAAGGACCTGCGCGATTTTTCGCGCGTGGGCACGTTCTCTGTCGATTCGTATCGACACGAGAGCTCTGCGGTCGCGGCACTCGAACGGCAGCAGCCGGCTGTTCGAGTGGCTACTCGGGTGGCGCTTGGGGCGGCTGGCCAGCGCACTGACGTCGGTCGCCGCTGGCGCGTTGCTCGGGGCGTGCAGTCCGGCATCGTCGGCGCGCGAGCAGGCGCTGGTCGAGCTCGAACAACTGGCCTTCGTACCGGCGGGTGCCGTACGGCTTCCGCCCTACTACACGAAGAGTGAGGTCTGCGAGATCACCGAGCCCTTGCTCGTCGATCGCTACGAAGTTCCGCGCGGGCGTTGGCTCGCTTACCAACGCAGTCTGACGGTTCCTGTCGATCCGCAACTCGCGGCGGCGGTAGCGACGTGGACGGAGGAGACTTGGTCGTGGCCTGCGACGTGGATGTCGCTCGCGGAAGCACGCGCCTTCGCCGCCTCGCGCGGCATGCGCCTGCTCACGGCGCGCGAGTGGTTGCGCGTCGCGGCGGGCTCGCGCGGCCTGCCCTTTCCCTGGGGACAGACGCGTGCCAGTATGGTCGCGAACACGGCCGATTTGGGGCTCTCGCGGCCGTTGCCGGTCGGCACGTTCGAGCTCGGCGCGACTCCGCAGTCGATCTACGAGATGTCGGGCAACGTCTCCGAGTGGGTCGAAGAGCCGATCGACACCGGATCTCCGCCTGAATCCGATCCGGAGCAGTACGCCTGGGTGATGGGTGGTTCGTTCGCGACTTCGCTCACGGCGCTCTACGAAGTCGACAAAGCAGGTCGCCTCGTGTTCCAGAGTTCGACCCTCGACCCGCGCTCGCGCGGAGACGACATCGGTCTGCGCTGCGTCGTCAGCGCGCGCACTTACTTGTCCGCACACGCCGGCGATTTCGGTAGCGACGCGGCGACACACGCGCGTCTCGTCGCAATCGGTCGGCGCTTCGGTCGCGATGCCGTGCCCTTGCTCGAAGAGTTGGCGCGCGAAGCCGCAGATGCAGAGGCCCTGCGCTGGTTGCTCGAAGGCGCCGCGAAGTGAGCGAGCTGGTTCCGAAGGAAGGTGGGCGTCCACAGTGGAGCGTCTTCAAAGCAGCGCTGGAAACACGCGGTTTCAGGCCTTCACGGCGCTTCGGTCAGAACTTCTTGCTCGACGAGAACATGGTGCGCGCGATCGTGCGCGACGCCGGTGTCGGGCCCGGCGATCGCGTGCTCGAAGTCGGCTCGGGCTGCGGCTTTTTGAGCTTGCAACTGCTGCGCGCCGGTGTCGATCTCGTATCGGTCGAGGTCGATGCGCGCCTGGTCGAGATCACACGCGAGCTGCTCGCGAACGAACCGCGCTTCCGGCTCGTCGAAGGCGACGTCCTCGCTTCGAAGCACGTGCTCGCGCCCACGGTTCTCGCGGCGTTGCCGCTCGACGCTCCCTGGCACCTCGTTTCGAATTTGCCTTACTCCGTCTCGGGGCCTGTCATGGCTTGCGCCGCGGATCTCGTGAACGCGCCGGCGTCGATGACGGTGCTGGTGCAAAAGGAGATGGCCTTGCGCGTCGCGGCACAACCGGCGACCGACGATTGGGGGCCCCTGTCGGTGCGGTTGCAGGTCGATTACACGACCGAACTCGTGCGCGATGTCCCGAGCGGGCTGTTCTGGCCGCGGCCGAAGGTCGAGAGCAGCGTCGTGCGCCTGACCCGCCGACCGGAACCCTGGCCTGTCCTGGAACGCCGCGCCCTCTCGCGCCTCGTCGACGAGCTGTTTCAGCGCCGGCGGCAGTCGCTCGGGCGTGTCTTGGGCGATCTGTGCACGCCGCGCGAGGTGGCGCGCGAGTGGATCGAACGGGCTGGATTGGAGCCCGCGATGCGCGCGGAGGACCTGGACCTCGCCACGCTGCGCCGGCTCGTGCGTGCGGATCCGCGCGAGCCCGACCGCTGAAATCCGTCGCGTTCTGTCCACCGCGGCGGAGGTTTCGAGTCAAACCAACGGCCGCGCCACAACTCCGGGTAGTTTTCCACAGGTTGCACTGCTAAGATCCCGCCCCGGATTCCGGCCCTCGAAACGCTCGCCGTATCGGAAGTGCGCTCATGCGCCCCGATCGACGCACCGCCTGGCCGCGCTATCCGCTTCTCGCCGCTGCGACCCTCGCTCTGTTTGCCCTTCGCTGTTCCGCATTTCGCGACCCATCCCACACGGGAATCTCTCCACGGCTACCAAGGCCGCTGAGGAGAGCCCAAGAGGGACGCGCCGAGCTTCGGTGTGTCTTTTCTGCGGGTCTGGAAACGAACCCGTCTGCAGGGACGAGGTGGAATTCTCTTCCGGCCGGAGGGCGCAGGAGGGCTCCGAGCGGGATAGTCTTCGGGCGTCGAAGGTCGTTTCTTTCGGTGTGCAACACGGTTTTCGCGCGGCCCAGGCGGTTGCGGCGGGTTCAGTCCCGTTGCCTCGCCCGTCCGGTCCTCGGGAGTCCGCCGTGTTTTCGTCGCCGGGCCGGCCCCTGCTCGAAGCGATTGCGAGTCCCAAGCGAACCTCCACTTCCTCATTCACGTCCTTCACACCTGACACACCGGCACTCCTGACACACCGGTTTCCTCCCTCGAACCCAATTCCCAAGAGCCCGAGCAGTCTGACCCACAGGGCCCGGTCCCAACGCCTCCTCGAGAGGGTGTCTCCGAAGCACCCAACTCGCTTTCAACGAACTGATCCCCACACGTTTCGAGCGTGCAGCGCCCTCTGAGTGGCGCGGCTTGCTCGAGTAGAAAATCTCCCGAGGTTCCGTGCAGCACGATGATTTCAAGAGCGCGATCGAGGCGGTGAAACTCCGCGCTCCGATCGAAGACGTGGTGCGCGAGCGCGTACCCGGGCTCAAGAAATCCGGCGCCTTGTGGAAGGCGTGCTGCCCGTTCCACGAAGAGCGCACGCCGTCGTTCACGGTCGATCCGCGGCGCGGGACGTGGCACTGCTTCGGTGCGTGCGGCACCGGGGGCGATCAGATCTCGTTCATCCAGCGCTTCGACAACCTCGAGTTCAAAGACGCGCTCGAGATCCTGGCGGCGCGCACGGGCGTGACGCTGCCGAAGCGCAGCGCGAACTTCGAGCGCGGAGTCGAGGCGGGGGAGCAACTCCACAGCGTGCTCGAAGTCGCTTTGAACTTCTATCGCTCCAAGATGCGCACGAGCGAAGGCCAGAGCGCTGTGCGTTACTTGCGCGAGCGGGGGCTCTCCGACGTGACCGCCGAGGCGTTCGGCATCGGGTACGCGCCGAGCTCGGGTCAAGCCCTCATCGAGTTCGCGCGCACCGAGGGAATCGATCTCTCCCTACTCGAGAGAGCGAGCCTCGCTCGTCGCAACGACGAAGGTCGCGCGTACGACTTCTTCCGCGGGCGCCTGATGATCCCGATCAAGGACGTCAAGGGTCGCGTCGTCGGTTTCGGCGCACGCCGGTTGTCCGACGACGACGAAGCCGGGCCGAAGTACGTCAACTCGGCCGAGACCGATGTGTTCAAGAAGGGCACGCTCGTCTACGCACTCGATCGCGCGATCAGCGCCGTGCGCAAGAGCGCACACATCGTGCTCGTCGAGGGTTACACGGACGTGATGGCCGCGCATCAGTGCGGCGTCGCGACCGTGGTCGCGGTGCTCGGCACGGCGACGACGGACGATCATGCAGCACTCATCCGTCGCACGGGCGCGCGCCGCGTCAGCTTGGTGTTCGACGGTGACGAAGCCGGTCGCAAGGCGGCGTACAAAGCGTTGCACGGACTCCTGCCACTCGAAGTCGAGATCGACGTCGTGTCGCTCACGGGCGGTGTCGACCCCTGCGACCTGTGCGTGAAGGACGGCGCGCAAGCGTTCTTGGCCGAGCTCGAACACGCGCGCGGTTGGTTCGAATTCTTGGTGGCCGGACTCGGCGGCAAGAGCGGCGTGGAGCTCAGCCAAGACGTCGATCGCGTTCTCGAACTGATGCACCGCTTGTCGAAGCCCGTGTACCGCGACTCACGCATTCGCGATCTGGCGCGCGAGCTCGAACTGCCCGTCGCAGGACTGTTCGAGCAATACAAACAGATCGAACAACGCCAGCGCGGCGTGATGCGGACGCCGGCACGCATTCCGATCGCCGTGAACGCGGCCCAGGCGGAACCCTCGCCGAAGGATCGCATTCTGATCGGCACGTACGAGCAGCTGATTTTGGCCGAGTTGCGCGACGTCGCATTGTGCTCCGTCATCTCGACCGAGATCGCGCATTGCGAGGATCCCGATCTACTCGCGATCCACGACGCGATCGGTTCCGTGCTCGACGCCGTCGACGATGTCGCGCGCGTCAACGACGGCGCCGTCTTCACCGCGCTCGGCGACAGTCCGGCGCGCGCGCGGCTCGAGCGCTTGATCGCGAAGATCCCGGTCGAGCGCGAGGACGCCGACGGCAATCTGCTCGCCGGTGAAGAGCTCTACGACCGCCGCGCACACTTCCAAGGCGCTTGGAATTGCCTGAAAGATCGCTTGCTCGCGCGCGAGGAAGCGGAATTCAGGCGGTGCCTCATCGCCTCGGACGACCTCCAAGTCCAAAACCCGTCCGATCCTGCTTTCGTTGCGGCGCTTCAAGACCTACGTGAGGTCGAAGCGCGCGTTCGCGAACGGAAGTTGGATCTCGCTACGCTATCCCCAGTCCGTCCCCACAGTGAAAAAGTGAAACACCATGGCTGAGAAGATCGAGGAGACGATCAAGCATCTGGTCGAGGAAGGGCGCAAGAAAGGCGTCCTGACTTATTCCGAGATGAACAAGCTCTTGGAGGAGCAATTCCTCCCTCCGGACAAGATGGACGCCGTCTTCGTGGCTCTCGAAGACGCGGGCATCGAAATCCAGGACGACGCCGAGACCGCTGGGGCTCGCGCCGAAGAGAAAGAAGAAGGCAGCCCGCGCGCCGTGAACATGGAGTCGGAAGACTCCGATCACGACGACGAATTGCCCGAGACGATTTTCCCGCGCTCGTCGATGCCCGAGAAGATCGACGACCCGGTGCGCATGTACTTGACGCAGATGGGCGAGATCCCGCTGCTCACGCGCGACCAGGAGATCTATCTCGCGAAGACGATCGAGATCACGCGCAAGCGCTTCCGCAAGAAGGCGATGGGATCCGGTCTGTGCATGACGGCCGCGGTGAAGACGCTCGAAGAAGTCGAACGCGGTGAACTGGCGTTCGACCGCACGCTCAAGGTCAATCCGAATCCGAAGCCCGACGACGATCCCAAGATCGTAGAGACGCTCGGCAAGAACTTCCTCGCGAAGCGCCTGCCGGTGAACCTCGTCACGATCCGCCGCTTGATCGGGCAGATCCAAGAGGAGTACCGCCCGCTGCTCGATCTGAGCTTGTCGAAGAAGCGCAAGAGCGAGCAGCTCGAGAGCGTGCAGTGCGTGCGCCGCAAGCTCGTGATCCTCATCGAAGAGTGTCACCTCCAAGTGAAGAAGGTGCGTCCGTACATCGACAAGATGGAGGACCACTACCGCGAGATGCGCTCGATCGAACGCAAGCTCGCGGCCTTGAAGGGGAACAAGAAAGCCGGTTCGCAGATCCGCGAGTTGAGCGATCAGTTGAAGGAATTCGAACTCGAGTGCTTGGAGCCGGCGACGCGGTTGAAGCGTCGCGTCGACCAAGTGCGCCTGCACTTCGCCGAGTACGAAGACGCGAAGCGCAAGCTCAGCTCGGGCAACCTGCGCCTCGTCGTGTCGATCGCCAAGAAGTACAGGAACCGCGGACTCTCGTTCTTGGACCTCATCCAAGAAGGCAACACCGGCCTGATGAAGGCGGTCGAGAAGTACGAGTACCGCCGCGGCTACAAGTTCTCGACGTACGCGACGTGGTGGATTCGTCAAGCGATCACGCGCTCGATCGCCGATCAAGCGCGCACGATCCGCATCCCGGTGCACATGATCGAGACGATGAGCAAGCTGCGCAACGTCACCAAGAAGTTGGTGCAGCAGAAGGGCCGCGAGCCGAGCGTCGAAGAAGTGGCCGAGGCCACCGGCATCTCGGTCGACGAAGCCAAGCGGGTGATGAAGATCTCGAAGCACCCGATCTCGCTCGATCGCCCGATCGGCGAATCGGACGACTCGTACTTCGGAGACTTCATCGAGGACGAATCGGCCGAGAGCCCGCTGGCGGCCGCCGGTCACGAGATGCTGAAGGAGCGCATCGACGAGGTGCTTTCGACTCTCACCTTCCGTGAGCGCGAGATCGTCAAGCTCCGTTACGGCATCGGCGACGGTTACACCTACACTCTCGAAGAGGTGGGCCGCATCTTCCGCGTCACGCGCGAGCGTGTGCGCCAGATCGAAGCCAAAGCCGTGCGCAAGTTGCGTCACCCGGTACGCGCTCGGCAATTGGCGAGCTTCCTCGACGGCGTCACCATGCCGGATGATTCCGACATGGCGGATGTGCCGATGGACGCTGACTGAGCACTGCGGCGCCTGCTGAGCGCCTCCTCTCCCAACGAAAAGCCGCCGCCGGAGTGTTCCTCCGGCGGCGGCCTTTTCAGAGTTCCGGCGGTCGAGGGTGGCGCCCCAGTCACGTCGCCCCTAGACTCCTTCGCCGCATGAAGGCCGTTCTCCAGGCGCTCCTCGATCTCCAGGTCGTCGACCGCGACCTCCACAAAGTTCAGATCGAGTTGAAGCGTCTCCCCAAGGAGCGCGCCGCCCGTCGGACCGAGATCGACAAGCTCCTCGCGAAGGTCGCTGATCTGCGCACTCAAGCGAAGACCGCGAAAGTCAAAGTCAAAGAGTTCGAGGACGCCGCCACGACTTCGCGCCAGCGCATGCGCAAGCTCGAGAACGATGCAGCGAATTCACGCGCCGACATGGCGCTGCTCGCGCATTTTCAGCACGAGATCAAGAACTTGAAGCGCGACATCGGCAACGCCGAAGAACAAGGCATCGCGCTGCTCGAGCAAATCGAGGGCTACGACAAAGAAGCCGCCGAGATCCAGAAGAAGGTCGACGACGAAGAGAAGATCTTTGCCGAGTTTGCATCGAACGTCGAGCGCGAAACCACCGCCGCCGATGCGAAGCGGGCCACGCTCGAGGCCGAGCGCAAGAAGCGCATGGGCCAGAGTTCGATTCCGCCCGAGGCCCTGTCGACGTACACGCGCTTGCTCGTGGCGCGCGATGGCACGCCGCTCGCGGCGCTCGACGGTCGCACGTGCCAGGCTTGTTACATCGAGATGCCGACGAACATGGTCGTGCGCGTCGCGCGTGGTTCGGAGCTCGTGCCTTGCCCGAGCTGCGATCGCATCCTCTACATTCCTTGAATCGACGCACGCGTCCAAGCGTCGCATTCGGTCCGCACTCGCAGATCCGAGGTTGCTGATGAAATTCGCACTCGTTCATTCCGTCGCTCCGCTCGCGGCGCTGGCTTTCGTCGCTCTCACAGCGAATGTCGTCGACGTGCCGACGTTCGCGCCGCAAGAAGGACTCGTCCTCGACCGGACGCTCACGATGAGCGGCACGCGCGACTTGCGCGCCGAGTCCATGGAGGTCGGCGACGAACGGCAGACGAATCCGGACCCGTTCACGCACATCGAGATCGCGTGGAAGCACGTCGTCGTCGACGAGTTCGTGAAATGCACGGAGGAGCGCGTGTCGAAATTGAAGCGTACCTACGAGACGCTGGAAAAAAGCCGCACGGAGACGCGCAAGGACCAAGCGGGCGCCGAAAAATCGAACAAGGTCGTCGAGACGTGCGCGCTCGAAGGCAAGTCGGTGCTCTTCGTGTGGGATGCGGAGAAGAACGAGTACGCGAAGAGCTTCGCAGGTGAGGGGGACGAGGAGTTGCCCGCCGACATCGAAGCCGACATGGACTACCGCGAGTTCCTCCCTGAAAAGGACGCGGAAATAGGCGCTAAATGGGAGCGCGATTTCGCCGACGTGAAGCTGTACTTACTGCGCCCGGGCGGCGATCTGCCGTTCAAATCCGAGGTGCCGCCGCGCGCAT
>Ga0163155_10007305_pt1 | contig 10457 bp, 7 predicted proteins | sample OliLakLV19SP4G1_FD_148611 | JGI IMG/M metagenome (GOLD analysis project Ga0163155, IMG submission 148611) | Freshwater microbial mat bacterial communities from Lake Vanda, McMurdo Dry Valleys, Antarctica - Oligotrophic Lake LV.19.SP4.G1 | ecosystem: Environmental > Aquatic > Freshwater > Lake >...
GAGGAGGCACCCACATTTGACATCCAATTCACATTGCTGAGGGCGTAAACTACACGCTCTGGCTCAACGGCAACGACCGAGCTAGTCCCCGCACTGGCCACATTCAACGACTGCACTTGAGTCGGATCCATAGTGACCACAGCCACACCCAGTTCGTCAAACAGCAGCGGGGTGTCGCCCGCTAGCAGGCTAGCGTCGGGAGCATTATCGCTAAAGTCGGCAGCATGAGCCACTTCGCCCACACCAGCAGCGGCATTCATGGTTTGGATGCCTTCAGAGATTTCATCGGTATTTAAAAGAACTAAGTAACGGCCAGTTGTTTCAGGAACTGGGTTGGAGCGGTTAAACGGAGTGTTAGTTTGGGGCATGATCTTCAACTCACGTGAATATACTTTTGAGTCTACGAAATGCGATCGCCCAGTTTCGCAAATTAGCCCAACTTCTTTACGAATGCAAATTTATGAATACAAAACTATCAGGCCCCTGTTAAGCTACACCCAAGTAATAATAGTTGACCTAATCAGCAATCAGATCAATCAGACCTGTCTAGAATGCCATGTTTAGGATCTCGACCTGACGGGTTGCCTGTACGCCCGCTGCCGCTAGACCAGCAGCTCCGCCGTAAACCAGCATGGGAGGCGATCGCCGCAGCGTTTGATGCGACGTCTGTCCGGCAGCTATTATCGATTTAAGAAAGTTTGTTTTACAGCGTGTCCGGAGAAGAGTTAACGGATGGTGTAGACACTTTCGAACTACCGTTCAAGCCGCCAACAGCCCGCTATCCCTGATGAGACAGCCCCCTAACGAGACAGCCTCTACCGAGACAGCAAGGCTAGGCGACTTTAATCTAATTCCTGATTTTCAGTCATTTCCTTAAGGGCGTACCCTATGGCAACCATCACGTTAACAGCAAAAATCCGCGATTTTAAGGCCGACCATCCCGATTTTGAGAATCGCCGAGGCCCTGCAGAAACAGGATTAGTGAAACATGTTTTGGGTGCTGACAATAAGCCTGTGTTTAATCGCGATCGCCGTCGGAAAAGCTCTGGAATTAGTAGCGAAACCAGCTTTAACCAGTGGTTTCGCACTACAGATGGAATTAATATAGAAACAGACATAACGCTCATTCTCGACAATGGTAAGCCCGAACCGGGCGGCATTTATCGAGTCAGTCAAGATCCCTTTTTTCCGATCGACAATGCCTTGTTTGGCAACATCCGCCAGGAGCTGTTTAGGGTGAATAGTAGCGGCCAATTTACGACTACTTTAACGGCGGTTGGCCAGCGGCTCAAAGACAAAAAGAGTAAGAACTCTAACGTGCCCGATCAGTTCAATGTGACGCGCCCAGAAGAGTATATTAGCCGCGCTAAAGATCAGCAGGATCATAACTACCATTTCACGGTAGAAACCTCTGCTCGCTTTACCTACCAAGGCGATGAAGCGTTTACGTTTGCCGGTGATGATGACCTCTGGGTATTTTTGGGGCATCCTGGGCAAGGCAATTTGCTTGTGATCGATTTAGGCGGCGTTCATCGGCCTCTGGTGGGCACGTTAGATTTGCGGTTGATTAATCCAAAAAACCGAGCGACTGACCCCAGCACCCGCCTGCTGCTGTTCCTCAAAGAAGACGTGGGCATTGAATCTGCGCCGCCGCAGACCCCGCTAGAACTCAAGGTTGGCGAAACCTACGATTTCTTTTTCTTTTCCGCAGAACGGCACACGTTTGGTTCTAAGTTTTATATCGAAACATCGCTAGAATTCAAGCCGCCGCTGCCCCGAGTTCGCCTAGAAGCGACTCAGTCTCATGCCCAAGAACCAAGGCCGCCGCTGCCCGCTGTGGCAGGAGAGTTGAAAATTAGCTTGATGGCAGGCGCGGTAGCCCCGTCCGGCGGGCTGACGGTGCGCTATGTGCTAGAAGACGTGGGGCCACTGCGTACGGCAAAGCGGGATGTGGACTACAGGCTCAACCCTGCCGCTCAAGAAGTGATGATTCCGGCAGGGACAAATTCGCTGCTGATTACGGTTTTGCCGTTAGGCCCTGACAGTGCCGATGAACCGCAGGAAGAGGTAGTGGCACGGCTGATCACCTTTGAAAATTGCGCCTATGAGTTGGGTGACCAGGCTCAAGACACCGTATTTATCACCAACTTTGTGCCCCCGCTAGCCAAAATTATCTGGCTGCAAGATGCCATTGAGCCACGGGCAGGCATGCACTCGGAAGGGAATCCCGGCAGTAATGCGATCGCCTTATTTCAAGTCATCTTAGAGGGCGATCCGCCGCTAGACGTAATGACGGTGCGCTATCGGGTAATTATGCCGCCTAATGTGTTTAATGCAACGCCAGGAGTTGACTATGAACCGCTGAGTGGCACGGTGGTCGTTGATAAAAACAATGGCACTGCTACGATTCCGGTGATCGTGAAGGTAGATCTGCCTGGGGATGAAGCAGCCAACCCAGAGACGGTAGTCGTAGAGCTGTTACCTGACCCCACCTATCGGATTCCGGCACCAGATGCGGCAGGCCGATTAGCCCAGGTGCTGATTATCGATCAGCCATTGCCGCCCCCCCCGCCAGTTTTACCGCTGGCGCAAATTACGGCTATCCAAAACGCTGTAGAACCACGCCCCGGAGACGCGATCGCCGCCAAACATATTGCCCGATTCAACGTGACGCTAGAGGGCAACATTGGCCCAGACGTGACCACAGTGCGCTATCAGGTTATTACTCCTGGCACTATCAACAATGCGATCGCGGGTCTAGACTACGAACCGCTAAGCGGCACCGTCAATATCAACAAAGTCAACCCCACGGCGCAGATCTCTGTGGTGGCGCGGGCTGATGTCGCAGGCAATGAAGCCGCCGCCACGGAGGCAGTCGTGGTGGAATTGTTGCCCGACCCAGCCTATCGGATTCCAGCAGCAGGTACGGTAGGGCAATCTGCGGTCGTCACCATCACCGATGAACCCTTGCCGCCGCCGCTGCCAGTGGCCACACTCCAAGCCGTTGGCGACGCCTTGGCCAGAGAACCTGTTCCTGGGCGTCCCGGCACTAAGGGCAAATTTATGATTACTCTCAATCCAAAACCACCTGCGCCTGTGGTCGTCTTTTACCGAGTCAGACTCGACGTGCCCAAAGCAGCCCAGCCGAGGGATTATCGTTTGGAGCCGTTACCCGAACAGGGAGTACGCATTTCTCCAGCTACAGGACAGGGGATGATTACGGTAACGCCCAAAGCTGATAATAAAGCCGATCAAGGAGAGCGGGTGGACGTTGTCTTGGTACTTGGAACAGGCTATACCTTACATACTAACCCTCAGAAAATTAAGGACGTGATCAGCATTGTCGAGCGCTAGATTAACTTTCGTGGTATCGGCGGCGGGTTGTTGTTTAGACAGAGTTTAATTAAACTTGACGCTAGACCAGAGGGAAGATTGATCCCTGTGCCACTATACGCAGCGTTTTAGATATAAGGGAGGGACTGGGCTACTTGCCTGGTCAGAGAGCGGATGCAAAACAGACACCGACTACATACCACTCATAGGAAAATCTGGCTGAGTTTGGGGCTGGTGGCGATCGCCTCTCATCCACTGGGGCTGACCTTGGGATTGGGGGCTGGGGCGATCGCCACTGTGGTGGTGGCTACCCCGGCGCAGGCAGCAGCGCTGACCCAGTGGCGGTTTGACCCGGTTAGCCAGCAGTTAGAAGTGACGATTCCACCCGGCACTACTCCCCGCTATTTTCTGTTGGCTCAGCCTACACGGATTGTGATGGATCTGCCCAACATTGATATGGGGGCAGTGTCAGAACAAGAAACCTACCAGGGCGCGGTGCGGCAAATCCGGGTCAGTCAGTTTCAGCCCGGACTAACGCGGATTGTCCTAGAGCTGTCGCCTGATGCGGTGCTGGCTCCAGGGCAGGTGCAGTTGCAGCAGCTAACGGCGACCAGCAACGCTAGTGCTCGGTGGGCACTGCGGCCTTTGTTTGAGTCCGGGTCGGGGGAGATTGCCGCCAACAGCGCCACTGCGGCTGCGCCCGATCAAACTGCGCCTGATCAAACGGCCAGCGCCACGGCAGCCGCAGCCACTGCGCCCGTGTCTCCATCGCCCGCCTCGGCAGATCTACCCAATGACTTGCAGGGGCGATCGCCGTCTGCGCTGCTCACCACAGCGCCAGCGTCCGTTGGCTCTACCCCTGCGCCAGTCAATGCCACTCCACCGACTCCTGCCACATCGCCTAGCCGCGTGGCGTCTGACTGGCAAATTCCACCCGCGCTGCCGCCCGCGTTGCCCCAAACCAGCTCACCCTCCATGGTAACGGTGCCCCCGCTCAGTGCTGCGGCAGCTATTCAGCCCGCTCCCATTCAGCCCGCTCCCATTCAGCCCGCTCCCATTCAGCCCGCTCCTACTCAACCAGCGGCTCCGGCCCTGATCCAGCCGCCCACCATTGCCACCGCCCCTAGCAACCCCAACCTATTGCTGCCCTCTGGAACAGCACTGAATCTGCGCTACCCGCGCCAAACCGCATTAACGATCAGCCCCGAAACGCCCTGGCAAGAGGTATTGGTGCTCGATCAATCGGTGTTAGATTTTGATGGGAATGTCGTGTTTCCAGCCGAAAGCCAGGTGATTGGCCGCTTTGAAACCAGTAGTCGCGGCAGTCAATTCATTGCTCAAGCCATTAGCCTCAACGGACGCAATCTGCGGTTAGATGCAGAATCGGCCAATCTGGGGGGCGATCGCCAAGTTTCTGAGCGCAATTTGATCCGTAATTCGGCACTGGGGGCGATCACGGTGACGGTACTAGGTGTGCTGACGGGAGGGCTTGGCCTGCTGGGACTGGCAGCAGGGGCAGCCACGGGGGCAGCTACCACTTACGTCACCGCTCCTCAACCCGCCACAATTCAGCCCAATCAAATTGTGGAAGTGCGCCTCACTCGAGATATTTTGCGATAAAAAAACCACAGCTCATGAACGCACATTCGCAGATTTTGGGTTGGGGTGGTGGCATATTGCTGGGCACCGTGGGGATGGCGGGGATGGCGGTTACAGTTCGAGCAGAGCCACCGTTGAATCTGGTCTATCCACCCGATGGCCACGAAACCACCGCCGACCAGATTTTTTTGATCGGCACTGCCGCTCCCGGCGGTGAGGTCACAGTTAACGGCCAACCGATTCAACGCAGCGCCGCCGGACATTTCGCCCCCAGCTTCCCCCTGCAACTGGGCGAAAATATGTTCACGCTGCGTTATGGCAGTGAGGTGCTGACGCGGCGTGTGACTCGACTAGCGGCCACTGCGGCGGCACCGCTCGGGGTCGCCTTTGCCGACGGGTCTTTGCTGCCCGCTGTCAATATCGCTCGCTTGCCCAATCTGCCGATTTGTTTGGGGGCGATCGCTCCCGCCAATGCCACCGTCTCAGTGACGCTAGCGGGACAAAACCTGCCGCTGGCACCCCAGCCCAGCTCGGCGCTACTGCCGCCCAACTCTGCGGTTCTCACCGATCGCAACCAGCCCAGCTCTGACTCCCTGGCTCAACGCTACCAGGGCTGTGCTACCTTCCGCCCCGATTTTCGCTCTGGTTCTGGGCAGTTGGGCGAGCCGAGTGGCTCCATGCGGCGACAGAACATCCCCTTGGGTCAACCGACCTATCACCTCAGCCTCAACGGGCAGGTCGTCAGGCAGCAGGCGGCTGGGACGGTAGAGCTAGTCTCGGTAGATGCGCCACAGGTGGTGGCGGTCACGGCAGACCCAGGCACGGCTCGCACCGGGCCAAGCACCGATTATTCGCGCCTGACGCCGTTGCCCCAGGGCACCCAGGCCAGCGTGATTGGCAGTGAGGGCGACTGGCTACAGCTCGACTACGGCGGCTGGATTCGGACTCGTGAGACCCAGGCGATCGCCAGCACCGTTCCGCCCCGCACCCTGATTCGCGGCATTCGCTCCCGGCAGGTGAGGGGCTGGACCGAGGTGGTGTTTCCGCTTCAGGTGCCTGTTCCCGTTTCATTGCAGCAGGGCGATCGCAGCTTGACCCTGACCCTGCACAACACCACCGCCCAAACCGATACCATCTTTGTCCCTGCCGATGCGGTCATTCAACGGCTCGACTGGCAGCAACTTGCCCCCGGTCAAGCCCAGTACATCTTCAACCTCAAATCTGCTCAGCAGTGGGGCTACAAACTGCGGTATGAGGGCACAAACTTAGTGCTGTCACTGCGGCATCCGCCAAATTTGAGCGGCAACCGAGAGCAGCCGTTGGCAGGAGTGCGCATTTTGATTGATCCAGGGCATGGTGGCCCAGACGATTTGGGGTCGGTGGGGCCAACGGGCTACCCCGAAAAGACAGCCGCGCTGCTGGTGGCAGATCGATTGCGCGATCGCCTCACCGCCCTCGGAGCCACCGTGATCATGACCCGCGAAACTGACCTCGACCTCGATCCCAACGCCCGCGCTGCCCTGATTACCCAACAAGAGCCCGATCTAGCGCTTAGCCTGCACTTCAACGCCCTGCCCGACGACGGCGACGCCATCAACACCAGCGGCATTGGCAGCTTCTGGTATCAGCCTCAGTCATCCCACCTCGCCCAGTTTCTCCACGATTACCTAGTCGAAAAACTCGATCGCCCGTCCTACGGCGTCTTCTGGAATAACCTCGCTCTCACCCGACCCACCGTCGCCCCCGCTGTTCTGCTGGAACTTGGCTTCATGATCAATCCCACCGAATTCGAGTGGATTACCGACATCGCCGCCCAAGAAAAACTAGCAGACACGCTGGCAAACGGTATTGAAACCTGGCTCCAAACAACCGCCACTCCATAGTCGCATCTAGATCAAAAGCAGGAGGAACCAGCCGCGTCATCCGGCATTGCTCACGCCATTACCTTGCCCGCCGCTTCCAGCCGAACAGCGGCAACTTGCAGATAATCGAAGAAAGTACTGGCCACCACAGACAGCTGCTTACCAGCCAAATGCACGATGTACCATTTACGCGCAATCGGAAAGCCTTCTACGTCTAGGGCCATCAGCTCCCCATGCACACCCTCCATCGAAATCGTGTGCGACGACAGCACAGACAGACCCAAACCTCCGGCGATTGCCTGTTTAATGGCTTCATTACTGCCCAACTCTAGCCGCACCTTAACCGACAGCCCCTGGTCGTCTAGCATCTTTTGAAAGGCTCGACGAGTCCCAGAACCAGGCTCACGCATAATAAACGTTTCTTCGCAGAGACGTTTGAGAGAAATATTTTTTTCTTGAGCCAAGGGGTGATCGCGAGGAGCGATTACCACCAGCGGGTTATCCAAAAATGGATGAGCCGCGATATCTAAATGCTCAGGCAGCTGGCTCATGATGTAAAGATCATCCTGGTTGTTGGCCAGCCGCTCAATCACGCGTTCATGGTTGGTCACGGTCAGAGAAACATCAACCCCTGGATATTCTTGGCAAAAAGGCCCTAGCAGCCGAGGCACAAAATATTTTGCCGTGGTGATCACCGCTAGTCGCAGCTTGCCCTGTTTCATGCCTTTTAAGTCGGCAACGGTCATTTCTAACTGTTCTAAATTAGTAAAGATCTCTTGGCAGGTAGAAAACAATTCTCGCCCAGCATCCGTCAGGTAGAGGCGCTTGCCAACTTGCTCAAATAACGGCAAACCAATTGCTTTGGTCAACTGCTTGACCTGCATAGAAACAGTAGGCTGGGTCAAGAACAGTTCTTCGGCTGCTCGGGTAAAACTGCCGTGTCGAGCCGTCGCTTCAAATACTTTTAACTGATGTAGAGTTGCGTGGATCAGGGGAGCGCCTCCCAAAAATGGTGTGTAAGGTTTATAGACTTGAGTCTATCACAGAGGGTTCTTCGTTCGAGTCTTTTCTATAGATACCCCTGTTGTATAGACTCAAGTCTATCCCAAGGATTGAAATTTAGGGCTTGACTCTATAGATGAGAGCGTTATGATATTGGGTAATGGCAACTACGTACGTTCCCTTCCAAACTGCGTTGCATGTCTTACCCATGAATCAGCCAGCCTTGGTGAACCATTAGACGCGTTCCAAGGCTAATTTTTAGAGCATTGTACGGTGTTCTAGCTGTGTTCATTGAAGACATGCAGCGTTTTTTTAATCTTATCTTTCTACGTAATACTCCTTTTCATACCCCTTATTTTTTTGAAGCCAATACTTAAACAAGGGGGCTTCACGAAATTCACTGAATCGGCTATTTAACAGCTAATTGAGCACGTGTAACCATGATTCATACTTGTATTCCATATGCACCCAAGTCAATGGATAAGAATATTGGAGCAGTTTATAACAACTTTATAAACATGATTCCAGATGGGGACTGGGCTTGTTTCCTTGATCATGATGCCATGTTCACAACGCTTGATTGGTATAAGCAAATGGAAAACATTGTTGAGGACTTAGATGCTCCACATCATGATGCGGGCTTGCTAACCGTTTGCACGAATCGAATTGGCAATCTTGAGCAACTGATCGAAGGCATAGAACCTCAAAATCATGATATTTACTACCACAGAAAGATAGGGCGGCAAAGGCAAATTGAATATGGGAATTCTTTGAGGAAATGTGAATATGTAATTAGTGGCGTTGTAATTTTAATTTCAAAGGCAGTGTGGAAGCAGACAAGTGGATTTGCGGATGGGTTTCTGGGTGTAGACAATGATATCGATAGAAAAATTAGGGAATTAGGATATAAGTCATATATTATGGAGGGTGTTTACTGCTATCACTGGTATAGGGCTGATGGCATGCCAATTCAGGGAGTGGGCTATCCAACAGAAAATAATTTGCCTGCTATTCGATAGTGTAAAAACACAGAAAAACCATACATAGACCGATAGATCGGTTACCTAATAGCTCACTACTGATGAACTTAAAAAATGTTAATTTCTCTGATTTTAATTTCTCTTATATAGGCCAAAGACCAGATATTGAAAGATTGATTCCTCTTAATACCAGAACTGTCCTTGATGTAGGATGTAGCACTGGTATATTAGGTGCAGCCATCCGAGCCAAAACTGGGGCACAGGTTTTTGGCATTGAACTATCAGCAGCTATGGCCGATGAGGCCCTAAATCACATCGATCAAGTTTTTGTCGGGGATGCTGCGGAGATTATGCTCCAAGGAAAACTAGACAACTATAAATTTGATACCATTATTTTTGCCGATGTACTTGAGCACTTAGTCGATCCTTGGGCTGTCCTCAGTGCAGCAAAAAACTACTTAAATCCAGGAGGTACCATCATTGCTTCAATTCCAAACATTAGGCATATCGATACAATCTATCATTTAGTCCTAAAAGGATATTGGCCCTATCGAGAGCGCGGAATTCACGATCGAACGCACCTTCGTTTTTTCACGAGGCAGAACATCACAGAGCTATTCAGCAGTGCTGGTCTGACCATCAACACCATCGAAGCAAACTACCGAATTTTAGAGAAACCTTCTCAACTCAACCGCGTTGCCAAATTTTTCGCATTGCCGATCCTAAAAGATTTCCTGGCTTTTCAATACTTGATCCAAGCCCGATTAGTCGAGTAATTGAGGGATGTTCGCCTTCGCCCCAGTGCCCTCAGCTGAACTGGCATGGGGGCGCTGCTCTTTTCAGCCTAAACTTTTCAACCTAAACAGTGAAGGACTCTGCTCTGCCCAGCGCTGCAATTTTGAAGTTGGCTACTGTCTCAACGATCAACGGATAATATTGCTGAGCAATTTGGCGGTATTTGCCAGATGTCACCGTACCCCAGCAATGCAGCAGATACACCTCTTGGTCTGTACCCATCAACGGTGCTGCATCAATGGGTGAAATATTGTAGGTCATCGGAAGTTTCGTTACAGGAATTTGTACTGCCTTAATCGCTCGGATCAGCGCTAGCTGATCATGCTTTTGAAACTGCTGCCACTCCTCATACCATTGTTGGAAAAGCGCCTGGGTGGCTAGCGAATCTCGCCACAGTACCACCCCACTATTAAACTGCACTGTGTTGCCTGAAAGACGTTGCAGCGTGTAGGCTTTCTCGTCTGGAGCAACGTGATCACAGAGACTCACCATCGGCAAGCGGTCAACGACCATAGCGAGATCGCTCTCGTTGAGATAGTCCCACAGCTCAAAAACGGGCTGAAGGGGAAGAATATCCGCATCTAGAAAGAGGGTCTCCTCGTAGGGGCTATAGGCATTTAGGCGGGTTTTGAGCGATCGCGATGAGAACGCATCTTGATCGTGTTCGCAGTGCTCAACTAGCCTGGGAGTAATGCCATAGTCCTGCAAGGGTAGATGCTTCACTAAGGGTTGGTCGGATATCAATGTAATCGGTAATACTGGTTCGTGCTGGCGCAAAGACATCGCACTGATTACGGCTGCCTCAAGATAGGCTAGGTTGCCTGTCGCACAATAGATCACTCCTCGTCTTCTCATGAAAAGCTCTTGAATTTACTCATGTTTATTT
>Ga0163155_10007315_pt1 | contig 10452 bp, 8 predicted proteins | sample OliLakLV19SP4G1_FD_148611 | JGI IMG/M metagenome (GOLD analysis project Ga0163155, IMG submission 148611) | Freshwater microbial mat bacterial communities from Lake Vanda, McMurdo Dry Valleys, Antarctica - Oligotrophic Lake LV.19.SP4.G1 | ecosystem: Environmental > Aquatic > Freshwater > Lake >...
GTCAGATCTTGACCCCGCAATACGGCTGCCTCTCTAGCTAGTTGTATCCCAAAATCACATCGCTGATCGCTGCAGCACCCGGCATAAAACCGGGTGCTGCAGTTTTTTGATCCACACGCCGCTCGGTCAAACGCTTGTTGCCAAAGACTCGGAATAATCTCGAATGCATTACTCGGGTGAATGGCTGTAAATTTTTATCATCGATGCCATTGCTCAGTAGATAACAAAGCCCGTGCAAAGCACAAACAGTCGAGAGTCTAGGGGATAACGCGCACATGGTTTGTCCGCTAGCCGCAGTAGCTTCCAGAAAAGAAAACCCTGGACGGCTAAGCAATTGGTAAGCAGATTGTAATATCATAATTGCCTAAATTTGCTATATAATAAAACTTAAGTCAAATGTCGCAAGTCAGTGCTACAGAATTTCCTCTAAATGTTGTTCTAACTTCTATGACTAAGCGTTACGTAAGCGTTACGTAGTAAGTACCGGTGTAAAACGATACTTTTTGCCCCAGTAAAAGTTTCCATAGCACTGAATGCACGCTTGTCAGTGTGTTTTTTATTAAAAATATTTTGGGTCTGCTTATCCTATGCGCCCGTCTAGATGCTGTATAGCTATACTGAATAGTCTATCAGTCGGTAGATAGCACAACAATTAGGCAATGGGTCCATATTTAGTCATTAGTGGGTAGCTGGAAAGGTTAGAAGTTATGGAAATGGTGCTTGTGCGTCCCTCCTATGTATTCCTATTTCGCAGGAATTATCAGTTAGCAAAGCGCATTTTGGATCTGGCACTTTGTCTGCTTGTTTTGCCGACAATTTTGCCGGTAATCGCGCTCTGCGGATTATTCATTTGGCTGGATAATCCAGGGCCAATCCTTTTCAAGCAATTGCGTACTGGCAAAGGGGGCAAGCGCTTCAAAATGTACAAACTGCGTACGATGGCGACCAATGCAGAGGAACTCAAGCTAAAGTATGCGCACCTGAATGAACTAACCTGGCCAGATTTCAAGATTACCAATGATCCACGCGTGACAAAAGTCGGACGCATTCTGCGTAAAACGAGTTTGGATGAACTGCCACAAATTTTCAACATTCTCAAAGGAGAGATGAGTTGGGTTGGACCACGACCAACATCCTTTGATGTAAGTACATACTCATTGTGGCACACAGAACGTCTAGAAGTTATTCCAGGACTAACCGGGCTGTGGCAAGTCAGTGGGCGTAGCAATCTTGACTTTGATGATCGCTTGCGCCTGGATATTGAATATATCGAGCGAAAAAGCATCCGCCTGGATATTCAGATTCTGTTTCGGACGGTAACTGCGATTTTCACCCAGCGCGGTGCCTATTAAGAATTTATCCACATATCAAACGGATCGTGAGCTTACGATGTGGAATAATGAGACAGCTGCTCTCCTATAGCCACCCGTAGATCACCCGTAGATCACCCGTAGCTTCGTCTTGTCTCGTTGTCTTAATGCTTTTGTTAATGTGCAACAAACATTGTGAGCCTGTTAGTAGAGCCTTTACTTTTTCTTCTAATTATAAGGATACCTGATAATAGTTAACAGGTTATTAACCCGAAGTTAGCATTATACTACCAACAGATAAATTTGCGCTCAGAATCGTTCGTTGACAGAATTTGAGGAATATCTATGAGACAACTACGCTATCTCCTTGTTGCCCTGTGTGGGTGGTTTTTTCTTTTATACAACGTTGAACGAATCATTGCGCCCATTAATATAGCTTCGTTTGTTTATATTTTTGTACCGGCTTGTACCATTCTTTTGCTACTCTCCGTTCAACTTTGCAAATTACCTATTCAATGGCTCTTCGCCCTTGTCCTGCCGCCCTATTTTATTCTAAAATGGTTTTTGGGATTGGGGATTGGCGGCGACAATCTTGCTCTCACGATTGTCGAGGTCAGTGCGATCAGTTTAACAGTGATGCTCACCAGAGTGATTAGCGTGCAATTAGCCGAATGGCAAAAGGTCGTAACCAGTTTGACGATTGGCGAATTTAACGATGACCTTCAACCATTTGACACAGGCCAAGCGCAGATCTACCGTGAAATTCGTCGTGCCCGGCGCCATCAGCGCGCCGCAGCACTGCTTGCGATCACGGCGGTGGAAGATTCCAGTGGATCCCTAGAGAAGCGTTTGGAAGAAACATCACTCTATCGTTTTATCGAAGAGGTAAAACGCGAGACGCTCGAAAAGTATATCTCAGCGCGGCTTGCCGACGTACTAGTCACAGAATTGGGTGATCTGGCCATTGTTACCAAACGTAATGATCACTTTGTAACTCTCCTGCCCGAAACGGATCGCGCCAGTCTCTATGAAATTGTGCGCAAACTCCAGGCAGCAACGCAAGAAAAATTAGGCTTAAAACTCAAGATTGGCATATCGACTTTCCCAGATGAAGCAGTCACGTTTGAGACTATGTTAGAAAATGCCGAAGCTGAAATGACGAATGACCGACTACCGATCGGCATCTGGGTTGACACCAAGGCAACTGATATTGCAAAAAATGGCGTACACAGCAATTAGCTGTATCATTACAATTCAGGTAAGCTATTACGGTAGAAAGATTATATAGTAGAAAGATTGCTATCCGTCTAGTACAGTTGGGCGTAGATACCACGGCAGTTAATCAGGCACGTTACTCGTGTACAGCATGGTAAAAATAGGGTACCTTATTTACGCCGGGATCTACTAGCCTTGTGCCCATGCTGCGCTGTCAGTGACAGGCACGCGGCGGTCGCGAAGAATATCCAGAAGAAAGTAAGGTAAATTCGTTGGTACAGCAATATTTGAATATTATCCGGCGCTGGGCATGGTTGCTCTTGCTTGCCAGTCTGATCAGTGGCGCGGTCGCTTACTGGGTTGCCAAAGAGCAGCCATCCAGCTATCAAGCAACGGCGCGGTTGATCATTGGACCCGGCATTGACAGTCTAAGCCCTGATCTCAATGCCCTGCGCGCAGGTGGGCAACTCATGCAGACCTATGCCGAGTTAGCGACAACGCAACCCGTCCTAGAAGCCGTCATTGCACAACTCAGCCTGCCAACTACGCCAGACAAGCTCGCCAAGTCTGTCAAAACCAATGCAGATGATACAACGCAAATTCTAAATATCAATGTCGAATATAGCAGTGCCACAGAGGCAGCGAATATTGCCAACGCAGTTGCCGATACACTGGTCTATTTAAGCCCATCGAGCCCCAACAGTTCGGCGCGGCTACTGAAGCAACAGGTAGGCAAGCAGATCGAAAAGGCCACTGAAGATATTAATCGCATCCAGTTGACGATTAATGAGTTGGAAACGCAACTCCAAGCGGCGAGCCAAACGACAGAAAAACTGCTCATTACAAATCAACTGGCACAAGAACGCACACAGTTAGCCGCCATACTGGGGACACTCTCCTCTTTTTACGAATCGCTGCGCGCGAGCTATACGAATCAGGTCAAAATCATTGAACGCGCTTCACTTGGCCAACTCCTGGATTCAGGCTTTAATCTGACGGTGCTCATGGGTATACTCGCTGGATTGGTTTTGGCGCTGGCGATTGTTGTCGCTTTTGAATATTTTAAAGACACGATTGATACGGCTGAAGAATTGCTTGGCGCGGCGCGCATTCCCTTTTTGGGCGCGGTCAGCAGATATAAAGCACTACCTGGGATTGGCCGCGAACGTCTGCCCGTCCTAGCCAAACCAGAATCGCAAGCGGCAGAAAACTATCGGATGTTGGGCAGCAAATTGTTGCTTGCACGCTATCAAATGCAATTTACCGAGGCACGCAAGCAAGCGGACCTACAGGCCACCAAACCGAATCAACCACTTTTCCAAGCATCCCAGCCATTGCATTCTATGCTGATTAGCGGGACATCGGCCAGTGATGACACAAGCGAAATCGCGGCGAATCTGGCAGTGGTGCTGGCCCAGACCGGGCTGCGTGTCACCGTGGTAGATGCCTTTTTACATCGGCCAACACTAGCCCAGTGGTTTGGGGTTCCGAATCACAAGGGGTTGACCGATGTACTGACAACGCAGTCCAGAAGTGTCAATTTGCTCTCCGTCGATTGGGAACCGAACTTGTCGATTCTGCCCAGCGGCCCGATTCCTTCCAATCCTTTTGAATTATTAGCATCACCGCATATGGCGGATCTAATTGATGTGCTAAAAAGTCAAACAGATATTATTATCATTGTAGCTTCGCCCATGCTCTCGTTTGCCGACAGTTTGGTCTTGGCTTCACGGGTGGATGGCGTCGTCCTTGTAGCCCAGAGTGGCAAGACGCGCCGCACCATGGTCAGTGCAATTGTGGAAAGTTTGCAGTCGATTGAGACCAAGCTTGTCGGCACGATTCTGAATCACAATTATACGGGCCAGCGCCAGCCATTCAATCAACAGAATACCCAGTCAGCGACAGAACAGCAGTTCAAACTCGCAAAAGATGCTTCGATGCCTCTGCACTCGGTAAAGATCCAGGGCTAGAATTTTTTAGCGTTATACGCTTGCGGGTGGGAAAGGACCATGCATGAATCGGCTGTTGCTGTCATTCTTTGAAAAGCTGAACCAGGGAAATATTCAGTACTGCCTAATGCGCGACGGTGCCAGATTGCATGAAATTGCCGACAAAGGTGAAGTTGATCTGCTGGTAGCAGGCAAGCAATTGGGCGCAGTGCGTGATTTGTTAACGCAGCTTGGATTTGTCGCCATGCCCAATTGGGGCCACGCCCCGCATCACTTTTTTGTTGCTTATGATAACGAAGCAGATCAGTGGATCAAGCTGGATCTGGTTACGGCGGTGGTCTTTGGCAGGCCCATTCGCGCCTTGTACACAGACCTTGCCGCCGAGTGTCTCGGTCGGCGACAACGTGCCGAGCTGGTCTTTGTCCCCGCGCCGGAATGTGAGTTGATTGCGCTGTTATTACATTGCGTGCTGGATAAAGGTCATTTTGCCCAGAGCCATGTTGCGCGTTTGCAGACGTTGCGCCAACAGGTTACCGATGAGGCTTATCTTGCCGCCTTGTTGCAGCGCTACTGGCTACCCACGACCACATGGCCCGAAGTGGCGGCGCTCATTGACGCTGGACAATGGACAACTTTGCTGGCAGCCGGCAAGCCAGTTGCCAACCGCCTGACGCAACGCAATCCGGTGGGCACCCTGGGGCGCCAGGTGGGGCAACGTCTCCTGCGCAAACTCAACACATTGGTAAATGCCCGTCGCCCACGGTCGCTGACGGTGGCACTGCTGGCCCCCGATGGCGCGGGCAAGTCAACGCTGACCGATAGCATTCGGGACTCTTTCTACTTTCCCGTGCGTTCCATTTATATGGGGCTCTACCAAAAAAAGAATGCGAAGAAAGCTGGCTTTTCGCTGGCAAAGGCGGGCTTGGTGGGCAATCTCTTCACCCAATGGGGGCGCTATTCTACGGCACGCTACCATCAAGCGCGCCGCCGACTTGTGGTGTTTGATCGTTATACCTATGATGCGCTGCTATCAGCCCGCCAGCCGCAAAGTCGTGTGCAACAGTGGCGTCGTTGGCTCTTAGCGCACACCTGTCCCGCACCCGATCTGGTGATTCTGCTGGACGCGCCTGGAGAAATTCTCTATGCGCGCAAAGGCGAACACAGTGCGACTTTGCTTGAGCAACAGCGTCAACAATATTTATCACTGCGTCCGCAATTACAGCAGATGGTAGTCGTTGACGCAACACAAGAGCCAGAGCAAGTGCGGCGCGATGTCATTTCGCTGATCTGGCGTGGCTATGCTGGCGCGAACGGCCTGTAACTTTCAACAGGCGCTTTTATAGCAGTATACAAAGTGGAAGAATCGGTAGGAACGTCCCCTGGTGGACACGCAGGAAGGAGCGCAATCCTTTCGGCGTCTATGGTTCTTCTATTTTTATTTGATTCGATTACAGTAGAGATTATGCTGATTGGTTATTTCGGCAACAAAACCAGATGCAATTGTTCTTGTAGGTGCGGTTTGTAACCGCACAAGTCGACATCGACCCAGATTGTGCGGTTACAAACCGCACCTACGCATGCACAAAATTAAATCGGCATAAGGTCTAATGTACCAGTAAGAATGGAAATGAATTGATGAGTATCAAAACCCCAGCGGGTTCAAAGTATAAGCAAGGTACAGACCATAGTGTGGCAAAAACCAATGGTGTACACAACAAACAGCAGACGGCATCGATGCCACGCCGTAAAGTTGCCTATATCATGTCGCGTTTCCCCAAGATCACCGAAACCTTTATTCTCTACGAAATGTTGGCGGTGGAGCAGCAAGGGGTGGCAGTCGAAGTCTATCCATTGCGCCGCGAGCGGACGAATGTGGTCCACCCCGAAGCGGTGCCGATGGTGGAGCGCGCCCACTTTCAGCCGCTGATCTCTTTGGAAATTTTGCGCACGCATCTCAACTTTTTGCGCACCAAGCCAGGTGCCTATATAGGCGCATTGGGCACTTTATTGCGTGCCAACTTGGGCAGCTTCCGCTACTTTACCGGGGCCCTGGCGCTCTTTCCCAAAGCTGTTCACTTTGCCCACCTGATGCAGGCCGAAGGCGTCACCCATATTCACGCCCATTTTGCCAGCCATCCGGCGGCGGCGGCCTTTGTGATTCATCGTCTGTCGGGCATTCCCTATAGCTTTACCGCCCATGGTTCAGACCTTCACCGCGATCGCCATATGTTGCGCGAAAAAGTGGCGGATGCAGCCTTTGTTGTGCCAATTTCCGAGTACAATCGTAAGATTATTCTGGATGAATGTGAAGGGCAATTTGGCGACAACGTGATTGTCATTCACTGTGGTGTCGATACCAGTGTCTTCCAGGAACGCACTGCGCCCACGCCACATGCGTTGGGGAATGGCCCTTTTAATGTACTCTGCATTGGCACGCTGCATGAGGTCAAGGGGCAGACACATCTCATCGAAGCGTGTCGCCTCTTGCATGAACGGGGCATCGAGGTGGCCTGCCACTTTGCCGGTGATGGGCCAGATCTCGCGGCGCTGAGCAAGCAGGCAGCCGAGGCTGGCTTGGCCGCGCACATGCACTTTCATGGCCGCCTCAAGCGCGAGGAAGTGATCCAGCTGCTGCACAACGCCGATGTCGTGGTGACGCCCAGCGTTCCCTCCAGCGATGGTCGCCGCGAGGGCATTCCGGTGGTGCTGATGGAAGCCATGGGCAGCAGCGTACCCGTTGTTGCCAGCGATCTTTCGGGCATCCCGGAATTGGTACAGGATGGTCAAACAGGGCTATTGACACCGCCAGGCGATGCCGTTGCCATTGCCAATGCTGTAGAAAAACTATATCATCACCCGGCGCTAGGCCAGCGCTTTGCCCAAGCGGGGCGCGACAAGGTGGTCAACGAGTTTGATCTAATGTGCAACGCGGCACGATTGGCCGAACACTTTGCGCCAGAGACTGCAACCGGCAAGCGGGATGCGCGCCGCGCGCCGCAACAGGAAAACGGCAGAGCCAAGCCACGCCGTATGAAAGGATAACCATGCGATTACTGCTATTCTGGGGTGCTTTGGCCTTGGTGATCTACGCCTATCTGATCTTCCCGCTCTTGGTCTTGCTACGTGGCGTGATCTGGCGACAGCGCTACCACAGCGCGCCGATCACGCCAACCGTCAGCTTGATTATTGCAGCCTATAATGAGGCGCACAGCATCCGCGCGAAGTTGGAGAATGTACTGGCGATGAACTATCCACATGCGCGGCTCGAAGTCCTGGTCGCGTCGGATGGATCGCATGATGGCACCAATGAAATTGTGCAGGAATATGCGGATCGCGGCATTCGACTGCTGGCGTTGCCGCGCCAGGGTAAAGCCGCAGCGCTCAATACCGCCGTCGCGATCGCCACGGGGGACATTTTGGTCTTTTCGGATGCCAATAGCATGTATGTGCCCGATGCAATTCATGCCCTGGCACGGCCTTTTGCCGATCCAACAGTGGGTGGGGTCGCCGGTAATCAATGTTATATCAAGCAAAAATACAAACGCGTCACCAATGCAGGGGAACATAGCTACTGGAATTTTGATCGCAAGCTCAAAGAGTTGCAGAGCGAGGCAGGCAATGCGATTTCGGCAACGGGGGCAATTTATGCGATTCGTCGGTCTCTCTTTCAACCAGCGCCGGCGGGTGTGACCGATGATTTCACCATTTCAACCGGTGTGATTGCCCAAGGCTACCGTCTGGTCTTTGCGCCCGATGCGATTGCCTATGAAGAAGTTGCCGCTTCAAGCCGGACTGAATTTGGGCGCAAAGTGCGCGTCATGACACGTGGCCTGCGCGCCGTGGTGTGGCGGCGTGAATTACTCAACCCATTCCGCTATGGCTTTTATTCGCTACAGCTTTTCTCACACAAAGTTGTGCGTCGTCTAGTCGTCCTGCCGTTGTTGGTTCTCCTGTTGGTGAGTCCATTACTTTGGTCAATGGGGCCATTCTACCAACTTGCGACCCTGGCACAGGCGGCCTTTTATAGCTGTGGCGCGATCGGCGTATGGTTGGGCGATTCACGGTTGGGCAAACAAAAAATCTTTGCGCTGCCAGCCTTTTTTTGTATGGTCAATGCCGCAGCGTTATTGGCAACCATGAATCTAGTGCGCGGTCATCGTATTGAACGGTGGGAGCCACAGCGCCCCGATGTCCAGACGAAAACCACAGCCTTATAAAGGAGCCAATTTGCCTATGCGTTTTTTATCCCTCTTTCTTCATTGTGTTTGTATCATCGGCCTGCTGGGCTGTGGCGCAACAGCGGCCGAAGCCCAAGCAGACACTGGCGCAGATACGATTACGGTAACTGTCCCGGCGATCACACCGGCAATCACTTTAGTGCAAGCGACACCTACCGCGGCTGCGCTGGCACAGCAAGTAGAGATTGGTGTCAAACCCGACCCAGGTCAATCGCGCGGCTATCAGACAACACCGGACGAATTGGTACTCATCAGCCAGAAAGCGGCAGATGGCATTGAACCTTATGAGAGCGCGGTAGATGGGGTGCTCAACTGGGCGAATCGCAAATGGAAATATAATTTCAAAAAGCAGGAAACCTGTAAAAACGCGGATAAACCGGACTGGCTTGACGAAGAGGGTGGGGTGCCCAAGCTCTATGCGCGCGCGCTGGCCTATCATCTCACGGGCGACAGCGCCTACGCCCAAGCAGTCGAGGAGATCTTGCAGGAAATGATGAGCGAAGTCGAGCAAATTGATCTGAAAGAACAGCAGTGCCGGCTGAATTTCGGCTGGGGAACGCCCGAAATCGTCGCCGCAGCGGATCTGCTCGAAGGCTACTGGCTCAACCACACCTGCACGGGTCCCACGACTACGCTCTATGAGGACACGACGATTGGCTCCGGCAAGTGCAAAGTGCTCTTTCAAAACTGGCTGGTCAAAAATCCTTATTATCTCGTCTCGTATACGGCAGAAGAAGCCAAAAGTAACTGGGGCGCGGCGGCAACCACGACCATTGCCTATATTGCAGACTACTTGTGGGATCGGCCCGATGTGCGCCTCATGCATCGCATGCCCGATCCCAAGCAACGCGGTAGCTACGCGGAAATCCCACTGACGGCCAAAGAGGCATACGCTCATGCCAATCAACTGATGTTGGACCGCATGAACGGCTATGGCGTTGAACTACACAGCACCAATTCCTGCGATTATTTAGCCGGGGTACAGCAGAACAAAAAATGGGAACCAGTTAAGTCACAAATTAGTGAAAACGGCATTATTCCTGAAGATGCGCGGCGTGAAGAGTCTTGCAATGTGCCACAATACAATGGTGAATATCAGAATTATCCACAGGTTCACCTGGGCAATAACATCCAACAGTGCGAACTGATGTTGCGCCGGGGGGATGCCAGTTGTTATGATAATATCGATCATAGTGAAGTTCCCGATTACACCTATGTCGATGCCAAGGGTATTACACAAACCACGCACCTCTACCCAGGGCGCGGCTCGATTGAACGCGCGATCAAGGCGATTATCATTGACACCGAGACCGAGTGGAAACACGATGCGGGCTTGGAGATCGCCTACCGCTACTATTATAATCATCACACTTTGCCTGGTTTCGAAAAATGGTTTGCCGAGTTCGAGTTGGACCGGCCCAGCCTGTGTAGTCAGGATGCCTGTTTTGGCACATTGACACATGGTTTTGCCGACGACGAAACACCAACCCTGCCACCCACGGTTTCGCCGCCGTAAGGACAGGAGTCACCTGCGGCGGTAGAGTCGTATCGAAATTATGATCAAATAGAATGCGGTTGTAGGTGCGGTTTGTAACCGCACGTTCTTCATTGACCAAGTCTGTGCGGTTACAAACCGCACCTACGTTAAACCATCAAAACTTTGATTAGAGCGTACCGTAACGATTCAGGCCAATCGCATTCACCACCGAGAACGCCGCCAGGGATGGCGGTGTTCCCGGC
>Ga0163155_10007316_pt1 | contig 10451 bp, 8 predicted proteins | sample OliLakLV19SP4G1_FD_148611 | JGI IMG/M metagenome (GOLD analysis project Ga0163155, IMG submission 148611) | Freshwater microbial mat bacterial communities from Lake Vanda, McMurdo Dry Valleys, Antarctica - Oligotrophic Lake LV.19.SP4.G1 | ecosystem: Environmental > Aquatic > Freshwater > Lake >...
ATTTCCACCCGATTTCACCCGTCAACGCTATGGCAAGCGGCTAGCCACCTATCTCGACTGGTTGGCTGGCGAACTGAACGGTTTGCGCGTGGGTGTGGAGGTGCGCGCGCCGGACTTGATGACGCCCGCCTTTGCCGCCTACTTGGCCGGGCGCGGTATGGCCTATGTGCTGGTTGATCGCGAAGACACAACCGATGGCTTTCCCATGTGGTGGGCGTTGATCGAGGGCGGGAAAGCACCCGGCTTTACCCTTGCGCGTTGGATTGGCGATGACAAAGGGGGGCCCCAAGGCAATGATGCGCTGGTCGCCCCACGCGATGAACAGCTTGATCTATGGGCGATACGCATTACACAATTGGTGAACGCAGGCAGCGATTTTTTTGGTTATATGCACAACCCCTATGAGGGCCATTCACCAGCAAGTTTACGCCGCCTACAAGAGCGTCTGGCGCAGCACCTTGTGTTGCCGCCCTGGTCGCCCCCCAGTATAGAGACCGGCACAGATGACGAACCACCCGCACAGATGACCCTGTTTTGAGGGTAGGCAGCGCTAGCCTTTTGCCTAGAAATCACAGAAAATTTAACGCGCTACCCGTTACGATTGTCACTGGGATCGTGGTATACTGTGGACATAAATGCTGAGCGCCCATCGGGCGCGTCGCTTGAAGATTGCCATTGATTCAGGAGCCGTTTGCTATGATTCGCACAATGCCAGTTGTACAGAGCGAAGAGATCGAGCTCTATATTCGCACCTACTACTCGCTGTTGCGCAGCAGCGCGCCCATCCGCATCCGCAGCCTGGAAGAAACCCATGCCGCCATGAATTCCAGCTTGCATCAACTGGCTGATGGCCCCGAGATCGATATGTCGGCGCTCGTCTATGCGGCGTTGCGCCTGCCCGAGCAAGTTGTGGATGCGCGGCTGGTAATCCTGGGCCAAATGGACGATGTTTTTCAACGCGAAGGCTATTCCCCCGAAAGCTGGCAAGCGGTGAAAGCGCGGGCCCGCCGCCGCAAATTTTATTTTGAACCAGATGAGCGCATCCTAGCCGCCTACATCGCCAGCGTCAGTGATATCGATGACCTGATCCCTTGCCTGACCACCCTGCAGATCGAATGGAATAAGCTGTATTACAAGCTGGTCAATAGCCAACTGGCAACCGCATTGCAACAGGTGCGCCCGGAAGATCAAGAAGGGGTGCAGACGCTTTTAGAGCAGGTGCGCCAGGCCAGTGGGTTATCCGAAGAAGATTTTGCCAAATTAGGCCAGGTGTGGCGGGGCGCGCATCTGCTGCACAATCTACAAAAGGTTTCTAGCCAACGGTTGGACTTGCGTGTCACGGTTTTGGGCAGTGGGCTGAGTGACTATCGGCGCAGTGTACAATATTGGTGGGAGAAAATTCGCCAAACCGCGCCCCATGATCTGAGCAAACGCCCAATCTATTTTGTGAGCAGCAATGTACACAGCTTGGCGAATCTGCTCAGCGGCTATGTCTGGGAACAGCAAGCGGCGATTACCGCTTATATGCAAGAACACAACAACGAAAATCTGTGGCCCGAATATCAGGGATTGCCAGAAACCGACAATGGTCAGTTGCGCAACTTTCTCTATTACACCTCGCGCTTGGCCCTGAATGACACGGCAGCACAGCGCGCCTTTAGCGCGGCCGAAGAGGCGGTTGGCATTACCCGGCTCAGCAATCTGCATTGTCTGGATGTCGAAGCCCAAGTGATTGAGCTTGCCCGCCTGGACCCTACCCGCTTTGATTCGCGCCTACAGGTGATGGACGATCAGTCGTTAGCCTTGTTGCAGCAGAGCGATGCTTTGATCTTCAATATTGATTATCCGCTGGGCATGGCCGCTTATCATATCTATAGCCAAGTCAGTACGGCGGTGGGCCAGATTCTGGGTGTCTATATTTTGGGGAAGGCAGCCACCCTCAATGCGCGGGTGGGCGACGTGATGATTCCGAATGTGGTCTATGATGAACATTCACGCAACTCCTATCTCTTTCGCAATAGTTTTACCGCGCAGGATATCGCGCCCCATCTTAACTTTGGCACTGTCTTTGATAATCAAAAATCAGTCACCGTGCGCGGCACCTTGCTACAAAATCGCAACTATATGCATGTCTTTTACGAAGAAGGCTACACCGATATTGAAATGGAAGCCGGGCCCTACCTGAGCAGTATCTATGAAGACGTCTATCCTAAACGCTACCCGATCGACGAAATTGTCAACTTGTTTATCAATGTCCCCTATGAAATTGGCTTGCTGCACTATGCCAGTGACACGCCGATCAGCCGTCGCCAATCGCTGTTGAGCAAAAGCTTGAGCTACTTCGGGGTTGACGCCACCTATGCCACCTCGGTAGCAGTGCTGCGCAAGATTTTAACGCAAGAGGTGGCGCGCCTGAAGAAGCGTGAAGATGACAAAATGAGTGGACAAGTAGGATAATATTTGTGGCTGTTATGACTTTTCTTGAGCAGTTTCGTGTTGAGTTGCAGCGCAAGGAACCCAATCCAGAATATCTGGCCCTCACCATTGCCGGCATGGCCTACCCCGCCCTGGATATTGCGGAGGAGTTGGCGACCCTGGACCAACTGGCAGCCGTGGTCGCACGGGCGCTACATGATATCCCGCCTGGCTATGAACGCGCGGTCCGGTTTATCGATGTGCTGCACTACGACCTGGGTTTCACTGGCAATCGCGAGCACTACTATCACCCAGATAATAGCTATCTGAATGTGATGCTGCGCCAACGTGTAGGATTGCCGATCATGCTCAGCCTGCTCTGCATGGCAATTGGGCGACGGCTCCACTTGGACATCACCGGCATGGGCTTTCCCGGCCATTTTATGGCGCGCTACCAGGATCAAGCCGGCACTTGGCTGCTCGATCCATTTCACAATCAAGTGGCGGCGTTGGATAACGCCAACCATTATCTATCAGGCATCTTTGAACGACCCATCACACTATCTACGGATATGTTTGAACCGGTTTCGGCAACCCTGTTGGCCCAGCGGATTCTCAACAATTTGCGCAATGTCTATTTGAGCCGCAAAAACTTTACCATGACCCTTACGGTGCTCGATTATCTACTGCTGTTGACGCCGGAAGAGCCCGCGCTGTGGCAGGAAAAAGGCCTTTTGCACTATCAGGCCGACGATTGGGAAGCGGCCTCCTATCACCTGCGCCGCTACTTTTTCCTGATCGACCAATATATGCTAGCCTATGGGCATGAGAAAAATGCCGACATGGTGCAAGCCACCCAGCAACCAACTCATCGCCAACTATTGGAAGTCTTTCAGCAGATCGAAGAAATGCGCCGGCGCATCAATTGATTGCGCCACAGCCATCGCCATACGGTAAACGATAGAACGGATTTGTGCCCAGCCAGCGGCTCAATTCGTTCTCAAAAGTAGAGGAGAACCCCATTGCGCATTCCACGCGATGCATCACGACTTTGGCAATTTTTTTATGTCCTGCTCACGATCCTGAAACCACTGCTCTGTCGTTTGCGCGTTGAGGGGGCCGAACACATGCCCGCCACCGGCGGCTGTGTTGTGGCTAGCAATCATTCTATGGGGCCAGATTATGTGGTGTTGGGCTATGCTTCGCCGCGCCAGATCTTTTATATGGCCAAGATCGAACTTTTTCACGTTCATTCTTGGTTATCCAAGCTGCTGGAGATGGTGGGTGCCTTTCCGATCAATCGTGGGCGCAATGACACAGAAGCGCTTACCATGGCCGAAACGTTATTGCAGCGCGGCAAAGTCTTGGGCATGTTTCCCGAAGGCACGCGTAGCCGCACCGGGGAGTTGCGCCGTGGCAAAACAGGGGCAGTTCGGCTTGCCATGAAAATGCAGACACCCGTTGTACCCGCCGCGGTCATTAATGGCGAAGCGATCTTTACGCGCTTTGGTCGCCGGCCAGAAGTCATTGTCCGGTTTGGGCCGCCCATCTACCCAACGGGTGATCCCAACCATAAGACGCTACCGCGCGACCAAACCGACACAGTTATGCGTGCGATTGCCCAGCTATTACCACCAGAACAGCGCGGCATCTATAGCAAGCACGCGGCAGAAAACGTGGCGACGACTCCTACGGCCTCATTGGCAACAACGGATGCCGAATAATTTTCGGCAATCCGTAGACGGTTCTTTATGCGGCAACTGATTCTCGATCAGCGAAAGGCGTGATATCTGCTTTGGCCGCTCGCTGCATCAACGTTAACGCTTGCTCGTTATAAAACAAGCTTTCCGAGGCAGTACAGTAGGCAGGGACCACAATGTCAAAATCGCGCATGTAGGCATCATGGGCCGTGAAAAGCACACACATGTCACCCGCCATGCCCGTGAGGATGAGCGAAGTAACCTTGAGGTCCTTGAGTAACACTTCCAGATTCGTCTGGTAAAAGGCAGAATGCTTGGGCTTGAGCACAAAATAATCATCCTCATCCGGCTGGAGCAGACGTGAAATTTCATGCCCACGCACAGCGCTTTGACAACAATATTGGACAAGGCGGCGAAAATCTGAACGCCACTGTCCAAAATTGTCATTGACATAGATGACAGGGATCTCAGCTGCTTTGGCAAGCTGTTTCAGCGCCGCAATTTGATGGGCCATCGGGCGTGCATGTACCAGCAGATCATCGCCGCCCGCAAACTCTAGATCGTTGATCACATCAATCAGCAGCAGGGCTGTCGTGGTTGGGTCAGGTGTCAATTTCCACATCGTAATCTTGTATCCCAACACACTAACAGACAGCCTCTTAATATTGCAAGAGGCTGTCTGTTAGTGTGTTTTCCTAGCAAAGAGCTGGCGGCGCCACGGGTAGATTGGCAGGTAAGGGTTGGTAGTACGCCAACGTTAAATTTCATTACCTGCTTGCTCTGAATGAATTCAATACGAATTTAACGTTGTCGTAGTAGGTAGTAAAGACTTTAGTCTTTCCCCAAATAAGACAAAGACTAAAGTCTTTACTACGCGTGAATCTCTCAAAATTTCGCTGACAAAACACAAGCCAGGCAAAGACAAATTACAGGTCAGCCATGATCTGTTGCAACGACTGGCGGCTGGGGCGCGTTTGGCTTTCGGGCAGATGTGCCAATGGCGTGTCAACCATCTCCAACAGTTCAACCATGCTCGGTTCTTCATCATTAATGTAGAAGAGACCGGTCAGGAATTTGTTCTCGCGCCGAGCATCTTCCAATGTCTGGTAGGCCAGCATTTTGTTGGTCGGATCGTAATCGGTTTCCAATTTCTTCAAAACGATGTGCGAGCCGTCATGCAATTCTACTTCTTGTTCTTTTTCGTAATCTTCGATCACAATTTCTTCGTACTTGGGCACAAAGTTGAGCTCATGGATCGGTGATTCATTGGCCTTGCCCCAGCCATAGCTCTTGTTGGAGCTATCGTGGTTGTTAAAAGTGACACACGGGCTGATGATATCAAGCACCGCTATGCCACGATGACTGATCGCAGCCTTCAGCAAAGCCTCGACCTGCTTGGCATCACCGGCAAAGCTACGCGCCACAAAGGTTGCGTTGGCAACCAACGCTTCGATGCAGATATCCAACGATGGTAGATTGTTGACACCCGCATATTTCAGCGCTTGCCCACGATCCGAAGTAGCGCTAAACTGGCCTTTGGTCAAACCATAAACGCCATTATTTTCCACAATGTAGACCAACGGTAGATTGCGCCGCACCGCGTGCTTGAATTGGCCAAGACCAATCGAAGCCGTGTCGCCGTCGCCGCTGACGCCGATGGCAATCAAATTGCGGTTAGCGGCCAATGCGCCGGTGGCCACCGAAGGCATACGACCATGCAGCGCGTTAAATCCATGACTGTTGCCCAAGAAATAGGCCGGCGTCTTGCTGCTACAGCCAATCCCACTCATCTTAATGATCTGCGATTGATCGAGCCCCAATTCCCACACGGCGTTGATAATCCGGGCGCTAATGCTATCGTGGCCGCAGCCTTTGCATAGAGTTGAGTCGCGACCGCGGTATTCAGTCTTTTCAAGTCCCAGGGCATTCGTCTTGGGCGCGCGGGCTGCTGTCGCCGCGCGCGCCTGTTGTGTTACCGTACTCATGCACTATTTCCTTTCGCTGCTTATGACACTAGCAGGTTTCTAGAGTGACACAGAAAGTCCAGTGAGCAGACCTATCCCACCCCCGTTTCTTGCGCGGACAGGGGCGCGGGCGGGGTGCGGCTACTGCTGCAAAATCGACTCGGTAATGAAGCGGGCCGAAAGTGGTAAGCCGTCACACTTGGCAACCGAGATCAGCCGCATAGAATGTTCGGGTATTTCCATACGTAGAATCTTGTGTAACTGACCATCAAAATTATTTTCGATGACATAGACTTTGTCATAGTTGGCAATAAAATCATGGATCGTCTGGTTGATGGGCAGGGCGCGCAACCGCAAATAGCTGGTTTCGACGCCAGCCGTGCGCAGGCGATCGCGCGCTTCCTGGATCGAGGGATCATTGCTGCCCAGGCTGATAATTCCAACGCGGGCCTCTTCGACATCCTCAATGACCGGGGCGGGCACCAATGTGCGCGCCGTATCAAACTTGTGGCGCAAGCGGAAGAGGTTCTTCTCCCAATCTTCCGAACGCTCACTGTAGTAGGCATACTCGTTGTGACCGGTACCACGTGTAAAGTAGCCAGCCAACGGATGTTCTGTGCCGGGGATGGTGCGATAGGGAATGCCGTCGCCATCTTCGTCCACATAGCGACCCCATTTCCCGCCACGGGCCCGCAGGTCTTCGGCAGTCAACACCTTGCCGCGATCGGCTGGCGCATCGGGATAGTCAAACGGATCGGAAACCCAGAGATTCATGCCCAGATCCAGATCGCTCAGCACAAAGACCAATGTCTGCAAGCGCTCCGCCAGATCAAAGGCAATCCCGGCCATTTCAAAACATTCTTTGGGCGTGGCGGGGAAGAGCAACACATGATTGGTATCGCCATGCCCCAAATAGTAGGCGGCCATAATATCACCCTGGCCCGTACGCGTGGGCAGCCCGGTGCTGGGCCCCATGCGTTGAATGTCCCAGATCACGGCGGGAATTTCGGCAAAATAGGCCATGCCCGCGAACTCAGACATCAAGCTAATGCCAGGGCCGCTGGTCGCGGTCATAGCGCGTGCGCCGGCCCAACTGGCACCCAACACCATGCCAATCGCCGCCAGTTCATCCTCGGCTTGCACCACGGCATAGGTGGCCTTGCCCGTTTCTGGATCTTTGCGGAGATCAGGGGCATAGCTATTGATGGCATCGGCCAAGCTAGATGAGGGCGTAATCGGATACCAAGAGACAAAGGTCACACCACCATAGAGCGCGCCCAGACCGGCAGCCGTATTACCATCGACCATGACTTTGCCTTCGTTGAAGCCGCTCATGCGCGCTACGCGATAGGGCTGATCATTGGCCAAATGATCGGTCGCCCACTGATAGGCAGCCTGCACCATACTCCAGTTCATGGCGATGGGTTTGGGCTTGCCCTGGAAGTTCCATTCCAACGCCGCTTTGATCTCATCCATCTCAATTTCTAGAAGATACGCGACCACACCCACATAGATCATATTGGCAATATAATCGCGGAGGGCAAAGGGCAGATCGCCAGCCTTGACCAATTCCTTGACTGGCATTGCATAATACTTTACGTCGGCGCGCTTGGCAGCAATCGGCAAGGCATCGTCATACAAGACGATCCCATTGGGGGCAACACTGGCCATATCTTCAGCCACGGTGGCCCCATTCATGCAGACCATGATTTCAACTGCTTCGCGACGGGCCCAATAGCCCTCTTTGCTTAAGCGAATATTGTACCAGGTGGGCAACCCCTGGATATTGCTAGGGAAAAGATTTTTGCCCGTGGTCGGAATGCCCATTTTGAAAAGCGAACGGATCAACATACTGTTGCTGGTCTGGCTGCCAGAACCATTCGCGGTGGCGACATTAATATTAAAATCATTAATAATGCGCCCTTGTTCGTATACTTCTGGTTTTTCTTGAACTAATACACTCATGCCTTCCTCCAAATTGTGAGGCCCTTCAAAAACGGTCTAATGACAGTACATCTCATCATACTACAGCGTTGCGAGCACTGTATGTAGCAAAGTTACCCACCCCAGCCTGCTTACTGCGGTCTACCCGGTCAATCTATCCAACACAACATAAAGTTACAAGGTCACATCGGTTGTTTCCATGGAAATCCCGCGATTGCTCAGGAGGCGCATGTGTTCGATGAGCAGCGCTTGCCCTTGCGCATAATCACCACGACAAATTGCCTCGACAATGCGTTCATGGTATTGCCAGACGCGCTCCAAATAGCGGTAATCGGCATAGGTATTCAATTCCACCGCCTCATAGCCATCCCAGTATGCTTCGAGCAGGCCAAGCACAAAGGGATTGTCGAGCCGGCGGAAAATCGCCAGATGAAATTCGCGATGTTCCTGATACGGAATCTGGGCGCGCGCCTGATTGAGCTTATTCCACGCTACGCCAACGAGTGAACGCAGATGCTCCTTGTCTTGGGTTGTCAACAGCGCGACGGCTTCATGCCAATAGGCGACCTCCAAGTGACTGCGCAGGCTGCTAAAGGCATCAAAGTATTGACGATCGATGGTGAGTGCGGTAAGGAGGCTTAGACGGACAGAGGGTAGAAAATTGTACTGGGTGCGCACAATTCCACGGCGTGGGCTTACTTCAACCAAACCCAACATACGCGCCACTTCCAGTTGTTCGCGCAATTTGCCAACGCTCAGCCCAAGCTCAGTGCTGAGTTCATTGAGCGAAGGCAACCGATCCCCCGGTTGGCTGGCTTGGGTTAACAGATGGTGAATAAATTCAGAATGGACTTTTCCATTAAGCATCATGGCTGGGAGCATCATTGCTATCTACTCGGGCATCGTCAGCGATGCGTAGCTACTCAATTTACCTCACTGTCGAGGTAAATCTGCAAATTATTTTATACAAACCATTCAACTCGATCCTTTGATTGATCGGATGAATATGATCAATCAAATTGATACTCTGCATATTCTATCACAAAGGTTTTTTAATCCGCGAATTGGTACCTTATCAGAACACAAAACATGGCAGTCAGCCACTTTTCTTGGTGTTCATCGACAAGCCGATTGCTGCAATGTTTGCTTAATGGTATGATTGTCTTCCACAACCCACAAACACAGACTGATAAAGTTAAACTCGTTTTTCATTGTCGCATAAATCCGACGCGCAATAGATTAATTTTCACTTACAATTCACGGAATAACCCGCCACAATTTGATGATCCATGAGGAAACCATGATCTATTTTCCACAACTCTCTGCTAATCTACGCTTGGCGCGCTTGCAACCACCCACCGGCAAGGTGCGCATGGTACTCGATACCGATACATACAACGAAGTAGATGACCAGTTTGCGCTGGTTCAGGCCTTGCTTTCCCCCGATCGCCTACAGGTAGAGGCGATCTATGCTGCACCCTATTTCAACAGTCGTTCCTCGGGTCCCGCCGATGGCATGGAAAGAAGCTACGATGAGATTCTGCGTCTACTCGATAAGCTGGCCTGGCCCAACCGTGACTTTGTTTATCGCGGTGCCACTGCCTATCTGGAGAGCAACTTGCAACCGCAAGAGAGCGCGGCGGCACGCGATCTGGTGGCGCGGGCCCTGGCCAGCCCCGACGATGATCCGCTCTATGTGGTGGCGATTGGAGCGATCACGAATGTTGCTTCGGCAATGTTGATGGAGCCGAAAATCATTGAGAAGATTGTCGTGGTTTGGCTGGGCGGCCATGCGTTGCACTGGCCCAACACGCGCGAATTTAACCTCAAGCAAGATGTCCCCGCGGCGCGCCTGCTCCTGGATTGCGGGGTGCCCTTTGTCCTCATTCCGTGCATGGGGGTCACCAGTCATCTCCACACAACCATTCCCGAATTGGAAGCGCATGTGGCTGGCCAGGGTGCGATTGGCGATTATTTGGTCGAGATTGTCAAGGGCTATCACAAGGATCACCGGGGCTGGTCCAAAGTGATCTGGGATATTTCTGCCATTGCCTATCTGCTCGATGCCAGTTGGACACCCAGCCACCTGGTCCACAGCCCGATCCTCACCGACCAAGTGACGTGGAGCGTCGATCACAGCCGCCATTTCATTCGCTATGTCCACTACATCGAGCGCGATCCGATCTTCCGTGATCTCTTTACAAAGCTGGCCAGCCGTTAATTGCAGCGAGTCCGGCCAGCTGGAAAAGTGACTGACCGGACTCGCGTATCCCTATCGGGAAGCGATTATTTATTGGTAATCGGCAAGTAGAGCCGGAATAGTGCCGGCCCCGGTTCTTCTGTCTCGGACAGGGCCGTTGGACCAGCAGTAATAATCGTCGCCTCGCCGATGCTAATTGGCGAGACGCCTTGCACCACAGTACTCCCA
>Ga0163155_10007318_pt1 | contig 10449 bp, 8 predicted proteins | sample OliLakLV19SP4G1_FD_148611 | JGI IMG/M metagenome (GOLD analysis project Ga0163155, IMG submission 148611) | Freshwater microbial mat bacterial communities from Lake Vanda, McMurdo Dry Valleys, Antarctica - Oligotrophic Lake LV.19.SP4.G1 | ecosystem: Environmental > Aquatic > Freshwater > Lake >...
CACGATATTAGCGATCGCAAGCTGATCGAAGCCAAAACCCTGGAGACTTTAGAACAAGAACGCGAGCTAAACCAACTCAAGGCTGATTTTGTCGCTATGGCATCCCATGAGTTTCGGACGCCGTTAACCACCATTCGGATGGCGACCGAACTGCTGGAGAAGTATGACGATCAGCTAACAGCAGCAAAGCGTACACAGCATTTTGAGCGGATACACAGCGCGATCGACTCTATGCTGCGTCTTTTAGATGAAGTATTGCTATTGGGTAAAGCAGACTCTGGCGGTTTGCACTACGAGCCAGTTTCCTTTGACTTAGCGGATTATTGCCAGGAAGTCGTCGAAACCTTACAACTAACTACTATTAGTAATCATAGAATTATCTTTGACTGCTCACACAAACCGATTCAAGGCGAGATGGATCAGGCATTGGTCTATCACATTCTGACTAATTTACTCTCAAACGCGATCAAGTATTCTCCCGAGCGGAGTTCTGTATGGCTCAAACTCAGTTGTCAACCCAATCAGATCAGTTTTCAGGTTAAAGACGAAGGCATTGGCATTCCATCGCAAGACCAGCAACATCTATTTGAAACGTTTTACCGCGCCAAAAATGTTGGCAAAATTCAAGGGACAGGGCTTGGCTTAGCCATTGTCAAAAAGTGTGTAGAGTTACACCAGGGACAGATACATGTAGAAAGTGAAGTAGGAATAGGTACGACCTTTAGCGTTACGCTACCCAGATTCTCGCAGCAGACTCGGCCTGAACATTCCTCCCTTCATGAATCAGCCCCAGATTGATTTGAGAAAAGTACAAGCTGGATCTTAAGTTAGATGTAGAAATTAAATGTAGGATGGGTTAGCGCTGGCGTCACGGATAAATCCCTTCATGGGCAAGGGTTCCACTTCGTTTTCTGCAATGCCGCAGGTTCTACCCACTTTACTTATTCTGAACCGTGGCTTATGTCCCAACGTGCTGTATTTCTCGATCGCGACGGCGTGCTAAATATTGAGGCGGGCTATATTTACCGCGTCGAAGATTTGCACTTGGTGCCGGGGATAGCACAGGCGGTGCGGCAGTTGAATGACCAGGGGTTGTTTTGCTGTTTAGTGTCTAACCAGTCGGGACCTGCGCGGGGCTACTACCCGCAAGGCCATGTCGATGCCCTGCACGATCGCCTCTGTTATTTACTAGAACACGAAGCTAACGCCCGGTTAGATGCGCTGCACTATTGCCCCGACTTGAGTCCGATGGAGGGCGGCATAGTTCCAGAGTTTACCCGCTGGACAACCTGGCGCAAGCCCAATACTGGAATGCTGGTTGCCGCTGCCTGGAAGTACGATTTGGATATTCGCCGCAGCTTTATGGTGGGCGATAAGGCCACTGATATAGACCTGGCGCACAATGCTGGCTGTACCGGGATTTTGGTGCAAACTGGCTATGGCGATCGCGTCCTCAGTGGCGACTATCAGCACAAAACCCAGCCCGACTATATTGCCCGCGACCTGGCAGACGCCGCCGATTGGATCACTCAGCAATTGGCCCGTCAGGAACTCTACAGCAGCTCAAAAAAGCCATCGTCTAGCTCATAGCCCAACATCTGCGTCATAAATTTGAGCTTAGATGTACTGACGCTGCCGCGCTGCTGCATCCAGTCAGACGCCACAAATACCTTCTGCATCATGAATAGTTCCAGCGCTTCGGGGTTGTATTGAATGCCTTCGGTGGAGCTGAACTGATGCGGCACCAGCATGGCAGTGTAGCGTCCCAGTTCTCCCGCTTCCCAATCCAATGCCAGCGGCAGCCACGGATAGCGCGCATCGAGCCGGACAAACCACAGCCGAATTTCTGGAATTTCGGATAGCTCACGCGGATCACCCAGTTCGCGCGGGTAATCAATGGCAAAGCTAATCTGCTGGTCGTGATCGCTGCGGGTTTGACCCGGTTGATTCGTGACTTGTTCTGCGGCCAGCCAGGTTTCAATGATAGCTTCGGCGGCAGTCAGGTCTAGCTGATTGATGGAGTCGGCGGTGAGTTGAATAACGAAAGTCATCGGCTATGGGGGCACTATGGGAGTCTGGCGATCGCAACATCTAAGGGGGCGAATTGATCAGATGCAAGTCTTGGGTAGGGAATTGGGTAGGGGCTGGGGTAGGGAATTGGGTAGGGAATTGGCAGTGCCAAGCCCTCCTATCTAGCCTACGGCAGATTGAGCGTACCACTGAGCTAAGTCTGCCTGTGTTGACGTTTTCGTCTCCCCGAAACCTCTAATAGACAGTCTAGAGAGTTATAAGGTAAAGTGGTAGTGAGTTCACTTTAGATCCCTATCTAGTCATTATTCCTATCCAGTTAAATTAAGACAAATGGGGTTTGAAGAGGAAAGCACTAGTAGTCTGAGGCGTAAATCTGCCTACCGTTCGTAGTGCAGGCTTCCAGCCTGCGCGGGCAAGATGCCCGCCCTACGGTAGCTAAACTTCCGCCGTGCAGCACTAACGTCAAATGGAATTACCTTATACATTTTTACTTGGTAAGAATTTAGAAAACGCTGTAAAATTGCCGATTGAGATGAGGACGTGAGTATTGAGATATGAACAACGAAGCGACTGACAGAAAACCTATTCGATCGCTTGATGAAGCACTAGATCGGTGTCAGGCACTCGGAATGCGCCTGAGTAAGCAACGTCGCTTTATTTTGGAGCTACTGTGGCAGCAGCAAGAGCACCTCTCTGCCCGTGAAATTTATAATCGGCTCAACCAGATGGGCAAGGACATCGGGCACACGTCGGTTTACCAGAATCTAGAAGCGCTTTCCGATGAAGGCATTATTGAATGCGTTGAGCGCTCCGATGGACGGCTGTATGGCAATATCAGCGATCCCCATAGCCACGTTAACTGCATCGATACCAATCAAATTTTGGATGTGCATGTTGAGCTTCCAGCTGAACTAATTCAGCAAATTGAAGCTCAGACGGGCGTGAGAATTACCAGCTATTCAATCGACTTTTTCGGCTATCGGCAGCCTGAAGCGATCTAGGCATAGATTCTGGACGTTGGAGACTTTGAAGCACGCCAACGTCTGAGCGATCGCCATACCAACTAGTAGAAGACGGCGCAAGTTTAGCTACCGTAGTACAGGCATCTTGCCTGCGCAGGCTGGAAGCCTGCCATCGTGCCAGCGCAGGCAAGATGCCTGCACTACGAACGGTAGGCAGATTTACGCTACTAGTTTACAAGTTGGCGATCGCCACAGGTTCTACGGCTTCTCCTAGCTCAAACCCAAACACCCTAGAATAAAAATACAGTTCGCCGTCCAATGCTCGCTTGATATTCTCGGCTTTGCGGAAGCCGTGCTGTTCGCCTGCAAATAGGACATAGGCAACCGGTAGCCCTTTGGCTTTGAGCGCGTCTACCATCATTTCGGCCTGGTTGGGCGGCACAATTTTGTCTTCATCGCCCTGGAAAAAGATTAGCGGGCACGACAGTTGCTCAATTGCATTGATCGGCGATCGCGCCTTATACAGATCCTCGCGTTCGGGGTACGGCCCAATCAGCCCGTCTAAGTAGCGCGACTCAAACTTGTGGGTATCACGCGCTAAGGCTTCTAGATCGCTGACCCCGTAGAGACTGGCACCCGCTTTGAACACATCACGAAAGGCCAGCGCTGCCAAGGTAGTATACCCACCAGCACTGCCGCCATCAATGCAGAGGCGATCGCCATCCACCCAGCCTTTCTCGACTAGATACTGCGCCCCATTCACACAGTCATCCACGTCCACAATCCCCCAGTTGCCCTTCAGCCGCTCCCGATAATCGCGGCCATAGCCCGTGCTGCCGCCGTAGTTTACATCTAGCACAGCAATGCCGCGACTTGTCCAGTATTGAATGCTGGGGCTAAAGGTGGCGGCGGTGGCGGCAGTTGGGCCTCCGTGGCTCTTGACCAGTAGAGGTGGGCGATCGCCTGTGGGTGCAGCGTAATCCTGGTTTTGGGGTGGGTAAAAGAAGCCGTAGGCGGTGAGGCCATGTTCGGTAGGAAATTCGATGACCTGGGGCAGGGAAAGGTAGCCTGAGTCCACCGTCAGGTTGCTAGAACGGCGCAGTTCGCTCACCGTTCCGGTTTGCAGATCGAGGCGGGCGATCGCGCTCGGTTGCGTGGGCGACCCGGCTCCAAACACGGCCATGCTACCCGCAATTTGCAGGCCGTCAATGCTGGTATAGGGCGTTTCAATTTCTGTCAGTTCTAGCGTGGCAGTATGCAGTCGCGCCAGATGCTGCACGCCGTCTTCTACGTAGGTACAAATCAGGCTCTGGGCAGACTCAAACCCATAGGTGGTCATGCCAAATACCCACAGCGGCAAGCCAAATTCGGCAGCTTTGGGGCAGAGGGGTTCGATGCTGCCTGGAGCGGATGACTCGGTCGCGGGGCGGTAGCGGTAGAGATTCCACCAGTGGTTGCGATCGCCCACAAAATAAAGCACCCCATCTGGCGACCATTCTGGCTGGAAAATCGACTCGGTTAGCCCCCCTGCAATCAGCTGTGCCTCTGCTAGCGACCCATCGGGGTTGACATCTGCCAGCCACAGCTCCGTGCCATCCCAGGGCATGTTGGGGTGGTTCCAGCTCAGCCAGCAGAGCTGCAACCCATCGGGGCTAAGTCGAGGGCAGGCATAGAAGTCACTGCCCGAAACCAAAACCTGCCCGCCATCTTGCTCCGCTGAACCAGTAGCAGTAGGCAAGTCTATTGCCACAATGTCATTCATCGGTTCCTGCCCACCGCCTGTGTGATCTTCACGGACGCAGATCAGGCGATACCGCCGCTTGTCCATCACCGCATCGGCATAGCGAAAATCTTCTGCTGGTGTTAATGCGTGTGGCGCATCACCCGGCTGTTGCTGATACAGCCGCTGATCGGCAAAATTCGAAAAATAGACGATGCCGTCCACCACAATAAACGCACCGCCACCATACTCATGCACCCGTGTCCGCACGTTGAACGGAGCTGGCGTCACATCTGTCACCGTTCCATCTGCCGCAGAATGGACGATCACACTGCGTCCCCCTTCAGTCGGGCGTCCCTCACTCCAGTACAGGTCGTTCCCATCTAGCCGCACAGCTCCTAACCGAATGCTGCCTGCCACAATTAGATCAGACGTAATCGGCGATTTCCAGGAGCCATAGGGCGCAACATGCGGTGCAGTCATTGATTTTCGCCAAAATACATCCACTCTTGAGGATAGAAGGTTCTGGCCGCGATCGCCAAGTACACAACGGACTAAGACGCCACAGAATTCTTCTTCTTGCGGGCGTTGGTTACGACTAGCTCAAATTCCCAGCCAGGAAGATTGCAGACAGATTGGCTAATATGGCGTAGGTCTTCAGACCCGTTACTGGTCAGGGTTTTGCTGACTAGAAATTCTGGCTAGAAAGTCTAGTTGGTTGGTCTGATTTCTGTGGTTAGCGCCTGTTTGTCGCCTGTTTGTCGCCTAACGTTGCCGCCCCAATTTTCGGCATCATTTTTCGGCATCATTGACAGCCAGCCTCTAGGCAGTAAAGTTTAGGCAGGATGGCTTCTGCGAGCGCTCTAGCGTGCGGCCAATCTGCCGCCATATTTTTTATCCCAGTAGCATCAAGACGATTTCGATCAGCCCAATTCAGTCCATTACGCTCTCGAAACCGTCTCTAGTCAACACTCCTCTACCTTTCTGTATCGACGCCCGCCCTATTCTAAAAGTTGCAGCCTTATGAAACTTCCTGCTTCCTGGACGCTGCCTACACAGATCAACAGTCGGTTTGGGCAGCGCAGCATCGGCAAACAGCGCGCCATGATCGCCGAGGGGCACCTGCTGCTGATTTTGCATCAAGCCCCTCAGCCCGATGACCAAACCCGCACAGGGGTGTTATTTTGGCGCAAGCCCACGGGTGGCTGGGAACATCATGGGGGTGCCGTTGGCATTCAACCGTTGGTCAAACATTTGGAGCAATACAACACAGCCGAAGAAGCGCTTCAGACCCAGTACGACCAGGCTCAAATCGCCGAAGATTACTTTCGGATTTTGGAGGCGATCGCCCCGCTGCGACTGGCGGCCAAAAACTCCTACGCGGCGCTGCAATCGGCTCGTGAGGGCATCCCCGACGACCGAGATATCATCGACCTACGCGACTGGGCCAGCGACATCGAACGCAACTTGGATCTACTCTACGAAAATGCCAAAAATGCGCTGGATTTCAAAATTGCCCAGCGGGCTGAGGAACAAACCCGTTTGAGTAATGAAGCCGTGGTTTCTGGGCATCGCCTAAATGTGCTAGCGGCTGTTTTTTTGCCATTAACGGCGATCGCCAGCATTTTTGGCATGAACGTCCACAATGGGTTAGAAAGTACTCCAGTTGTTTTGTTTTGGCTAGTGGCGCTGATGGCGATCGGCCTGGGGCTGTTGGTGCGGCAGTGGGTTGTGACCGGCAGGTGGCGTGGTTAGCCCAGCCCACAATGCGTTACGATTCCATTTGAAACTAGCGGCCTGTAAAATCACCCAACAGTGTGAATTGTGCAGTGAGACAGAAATGTAATGATGTCACTAGATATCTTGCACAAACGAGTCGGAGAACTGCATGAGTGTAACGCCGAGCCGTAAATCGGGTTTATGGCAGCGGGGCTGGTTGTTGCCTACTGCGGGCGGGGCGATCGCCCTGGCGCTGCTCGGCTTTGGCATTGCTCGGCTGATGGCTCCACCACCAGCTACCACTACTGAAACCGCTACACCGCTGCCCCAGCGCGTGGACGTAGTGGCCTTAGGGCGATTGGAGCCGAAGGGAGAGGTGATTCGCGTGGGTGGCCCAACGGGTGAGCGGATCAAACGGCTAGAGATCAAAGAGGGCGATCGCGTCCAAACGGGGCAAGTGCTAGCCTACCTGGAAAACTACGACGAGCAAAAGGCACAGCGCGACGTGGCGGCTAGCCAACTGGCGGAGGCCGAACAGCAGATGAAAGCTGCCACTACCTATGGGCAAACTCAAATTCAACAGGCCGCTACGGACGTCGAAAAAGTGCGTCAACCCGGTGCCTTTGAGATGGAAGCTCAGCGGGCTACTATTCGCGAATTAGAGGCAGAAGTGGCGGTCGAAACGCAGGATCTAGAACGCTTTCGCACTCTGGCTCAAGATGGGGCGATCGCCCAACAAACCTTTGACCAGCAGCAAAGCACCGTCCGTCAGGCACAAGAAAAACTCAACAACGCTAAGGCTACCCTAATCCGGCTAGAAACCGCTTTGCAGACCGACATTCGCAGTGCCCAGGCCACCCTGCAAACTCAGCGCGCCAACCTGCCCCTAGCGCAAATCCAAATTGCCGTCGAATCGGCTCGGCAAAATCTCAACTTGGCCGCAGCCCAACTAGAGCGCACTATTATCCGCTCTCCTAGCAACGGGCGCGTGCTGCGAATCTTGGCTCGTTCTGGCGAAGCGCTGGGACAAGAGGGCAGCATTCTAGACCTGGGTGACACCCGTGAAATGTATGTGGTGGCCGAAGTGTATGAAACCGACGTGGGGTTAGTCAAAATCGGGCAATCGGCTACGATCATGAGCCGCAATGGCGCATTCGCTACGGCCTTGACTGGCAAGGTAGCAGAAATTGGTTGGCAGGTCTTCAAAAACGACGTGCTCAACGATGACCCTGCGGCTAACGCCGATGCTCGCGTCGTAGAAGTTAAAGTTCGTCTAGACGATAGCAAACCTGTTGAAGCGCTAACAAACTTGCAAGTAGACGTGAAAATCGACGTGAAAAATTGACGTAAAAATCCTGGTCATAGTTAGTCCAAAAAGCTGACTATAAATGTCTTCTCAAAACTATGCGCACCTCTTTGGCTTGGCTGAACTTAACGCATGAAAAAACGCGGTTGCTGGTGGCGATCGCCGGAGTTGCCTTTGCCGTTATTTTAGTCTTCATGAACCTGGGTTTTTTGGGTTCACTGTCCGATACTGCTGCCATTGCCTATGGCAACATCGACGCCGAAATTTATCTGATTTCTCCACAAGCCCTAGAAATTACCACCACCAAGGCGTTTCCAATTGAACGGTTATATCAAGCCAGTGGGATTGATGGCGTCAAACGCGTGATGCCCTTTTATGTGGGTTATTTGCAATGGCGCAACGTTGAAACCCGTCAAAGCCGAGCCATGTTTGTCTATGGCATCAACCCCAATGACCCAGTATTTCTGCTGCCCGACCTGCAAAAACCTGATGTTCAAGCCGCGCTGCGTCGAGTCGATACCGTCTTGATCGATCGGCTATCGCGACCAGAATTTGGCCCCCAAGCGACCGGCACCACTACCGAAGCCGATGGCAGAAAAGCGATTGTCGGCGGTCAATATACCCTAGGGGGTGGCTTCGCAGCCGATGGCTCATTGCTCATGAGCGACCAAAACTTTCGTCGCTATTTTGACCCTTTTCCGCTGAACCAAATCAACCTAGGGCTGATTAAACTTAACGATGGCGTTGATCCACTCTCGGTCGTAGAAGCGATGCGTCGCACCCTACCACCGGATGTATTGGTCATGACCAGCGAGCAACTTACAGCCCGCGATCGCGACTACTGGATTAACGCCACCTCAACGGGCTTCATCTTTGGCATGGGGGTTGCCGTTTCCTGCATCGTTGGCGTTGTCATTGTCTACCAAATTCTCTACACCGACATCTCCGAACACCTCAAACAATATGCCACCCTCAAAGCCATGGGCTACCGCAGCAGCTTCCTATTTAACACCGTGCTGCAAGAGGCCATTATTCTAGCTGTACTCGGCTACATTCCCGGTTTCATTATTTCTGTCATGCTCTACGAACTGACGGTTCGCGCCACCGGCGGTGGCCTCCCCGTTGCCATGAACCTAGGCCGCGCCCTCTTTGTCCTCGTTCTCACCATTTTGATGTGCGTGCTTTCAGGACTGGCCTCGGTGCAAAAAGTCACCAAAGCCGACCCAGCAGACGTGTTTTAGCTCATGGTGGGGTTAGCGGTCGTGTTACAACCGCTAACCCCACATCCTGTTTTCCCATGTGTCCTGCCCATGCGTACCCCCCTGGCCTGGTTTAACTTAACGTACGAGCGCCGACGGCTGTTGACGGCGATCGCTGGAGTGTCGTTTGCGGTGCTGTTGATGTTTATGTTTAAGGGGTTTGAAAATGCCCTATATGACAGCCAGGTGCAGCTATTGAAGGTGTTAAATGGCGACATCATTGTGGTAAATCGGCTGAAATATACGATGTTTATTCCCGAACAATTTGCGCGGCGACGACTCTATCAGGCGCAGGCGTTTGAGGGGGTGGAAGCGGCATATCCGCTATATACGCGAGATGGCGCATATTGGAAAAATCCTGAGACTAAAGCGGTGCGACCATTGCGGGTGTTGGCATTTAACCCAAATGACCCGGTGCTGAATATTCCTGAAGTGTTGGCGAAGCAGGAGGGATTGAAACTGCCGTGGACGGCGATTGTAGACGAAAAATCGCGGGCTGAAGTGGGACCTCGATCAGCGGGCATTGTCACAGAAATGGCCGAGCAGCAGATCCATGTGATTGGCACGTACAGCATGGGAACAGACTTTGCCTCGGCCAACGGCAACGTGATTATGAGCGACCAAAACTTTTTGCGCTACTTTTCTGACCTCGGCCCTGAAGAAACCGAGCGCGACCTCAACACCGTAGATGTGGGGCTGCTTAAGCTTGCGCCCGGTGCGGATGCAAATGCGATCGCCGTAGCGCTGCGCCAGCGCCTACCCAACGATATTTCGATTTTAACTAAGCCAGAGTTTGTCGCCATGGAGCTGAACTATTGGCGCAAGAACACCAGTATTGGGTTTATCTTTACGCTACTCACTACCATGAGCTTTGTCGTAGGCATTATTTTGGTGTATCAAATTCTCTACACCGACGTGTCAGAGCACTGGGTAGAATATGCCACACTCAAGGCGATCGGCTACTCTAACCGCTACCTGCTGACAGTGGTGATGCAACAATCGCTGATTCTGGCAATGTTGGGCTTTGTGCCAGGGTATTTAATTGCGCTGGTACTCTACGACGCCACTACAAACGCAACGGGTCTGCTAATGAATATGACGCTGGGGCGGGCACTCGAAATCTTGATTGCCACGGTGTCAATGTGCTTGATTTCGGGGGCGATCGCCGTTCGTAAGGTGCAGGCGGCTGATCCAGCGGAAGTATTTGGTAACTAGATTGGCGACTAGACAACACAAGCAGGATTTACCTATGAGCGATGCCCTCAGCCTTTCCAAGGATTCACGGACTGCACCTATTGAGGTTGCGACCGCCGAAATGGCGGTACAAATCTGCGACCTCAACTATTATTTTGGCCAGGGCGACTTGCGCAAACAGGTGCTCTATGACGTCAATTTGAGTTTGCCTAGAGGCCAAATTGTGATCATGACGGGCCCTTCTGGTTCGGGCAAAAC
>Ga0163155_10007320_pt1 | contig 10448 bp, 27 predicted proteins | sample OliLakLV19SP4G1_FD_148611 | JGI IMG/M metagenome (GOLD analysis project Ga0163155, IMG submission 148611) | Freshwater microbial mat bacterial communities from Lake Vanda, McMurdo Dry Valleys, Antarctica - Oligotrophic Lake LV.19.SP4.G1 | ecosystem: Environmental > Aquatic > Freshwater > Lake >...
GCTATCTTTATAATGCTCCATGTGGTCGATGGAGCGTGACATCTCCTCAACTATCTTTGTGAGCGTGGTCTTGTGCTGGCTGCCAGCAACGGCTGTGTCTCGCAGCTCCTTGAAGTCTTTAAGTTTGTCGAGTAGTTGTCTTTTAAAATCTGAGCAAATCATGTTGTTATCCTTTCGGTTCTTATTGTAGTGTATAGCTTAACTAATCTGTATTGTCAACCCTTGGTTTGAATGCGTACTTGGGTGGGACTTTTATAATGGTGAAGGGTGCTTGACTGCTGGTGCAGTCTAGGTCTCGGACGGTTAACGATGTGTGGTGTCTATCGTAGGCTCTGTTTGAGGAGCCTATGTAAAACATCATCGCTTCAACCGCATCCTCCTTAAAACCCTCAAAAAAGGCTTTTAACTCATGGCCAGTTTGAAACTGGTGTCCTCGCAGAATGTCGAGTTGGTACTGTTTAGACATCGTTGGGTTCCTTCGTTCCTGCGGTAAGTACTTCACTGGTGTGTCCTTACGTAGTTTTAGGTTTGTGGGTAGTGTTCATATATTTCAAAACCGTTCTTGAGATAGCTTAAAAGCTGGTTCATGTCGTAGATACCGAATACCAACTCGCACTCATACTCTATAGGGTCGTAATTGTCGTTACTGTGCTTAATCCATACCGAGAGTAAGCCCCTGTCACGTATGTCGTTGATGTCTAACCAAGGGTTTGGGGCGTCGGCTGGTATTATGCGTGGGGTAGGTAGTTCGATATACTCCTTGTGTACGATACTGTTTTCGGCGACACAAACTGCATAGTCTTTACGAAGGGCGTGGTTCTCGTCACGAAAGGTTGTTATCTGACGTTCGTAGCTTGACATGTCTTCCTCTACCTTCAAGGCGAGAGTGTTTCGCATCTTTTCGGCTGCTGCTATTAAATCCTTTACTTTAAGTAACTCGACTGTGAGTGTGTTGTACCAATACTCGACAGTGTCCAGACTTTGGTGCTGGACACCGTACCTTAATATGCAATCTGCTGCCATACTTGCATTCTTTAAGTGGCTGTCAATGAGTGCCTCGTTGAGGCTGATATCGATGTTCAACTTTACTTTGTCTGTCATTAGTTTGATTCCTTTACGACTACTGGGAAGATTAGGTGTCGGCGGATGATGTCGTCATCAAGGCCGTTCGGTTGGACGTCGGTTGGTGTGATAAGCGCAAGCTTTACCGTACCATTGGTGGCGAATTGCACGTAGGAGATATTCAACGCCTTGTACATCTTTAAGGCCTCAACCAAGTACTGGATGCGTAGGTGCATGTAGGGCGTGTCTGCATCCCATCCGTGGTAGATAGCGTGTATGGGTGTGCCTGTGGTAATCTCGCCACATAGGTCTACCGAAAGTGTGATGGTGTTTGCGGTGGGTTGGAACGCCAGCTTAACGGTTAGCGTGCGTTCGTTGGCGAAGGGTTTAACCTCAGCCAGTGCTTCGAGCATGTCAACGATATCAAATGAAAGGTTGTGTGTTGAGCTGGTTGGAAACAGTTGTTCAAAACGTGGGTAGCCTCCCGCAGCCTCTCTATGTCGCACGGTTACGGTGTAACCCATGCCCCTTACAGTTATATAAACCTCTTTATATTTACCAGCTACGTAAACTTGCACAACCTCTGGTTTGATGCCTAATGCTTTGACGGCCTTGCGCAACTTCCGTAAGGCCTCGACGTCGAGTGTAATACCGTCAAAGTACACACCTTTGTCAAGGACGACAGCCCCTTCGACGGTGTGCGCACGACTACCATCGGTGACAGCTAGTTTACCCGTCTTCTCTACCACACGGATGGCATATAGGCAGTTACTCTCGCCACGTTCTCTCTCGTTGTACATGGGTGCGAAAGGTGTGAGCTGCATCAGCTCATCGTAGTTAATGGTGGCGTATGCTGTAACTTCGTCGCTGTGGTCAGCACCTATGTTATGGCTGTCTAACTCGATAAACTCAGCTAGGGGGAAGGTGGGCATGTTGGTTTTAAGGGTGGTGGTCAGTGCGATGGTGTTATCTAGATTCTGGGTGATTGTGACATATGTAGCCTTCTTACCAGCTTCCACAGCCGTTAGCAGTTGCCTTAGGTTGGCCGTGGTGTTCACGCCTGTGTTAGCAATCTCAAAGGTGTCTTCGTAGTTGCTGATATTGCATTGGATGCCGTCGTCGTATGCCGAGAATAAACCGTCCCCATGGATGGCCACGCTGCTATAAATAGGCCTTGTAAGGTGGGTACGGCCTGTGAAGTGGCTTAACGCCTTAAGTACTTTGCGTAGGGTCTTTGTTTCGTAGGTTGCGGTGGGTTGCATTAGTTTGATTCCTTTTCTGCGAGCATATCCGAGATAATTTGGAAGCGTGCTAGGGTCATTGCGTGGCCTATCAAAGCTTCCTCGCTGTAACCCTTATCCACTAGGTGTTCGACGGACACATCGAGGGGTTGGACAACGTTGCCTTCGTCGTCATGGAAGGTGGGTAGGTCGGCAACATATACTTGGTATTCCGTATGGTAGCGTGCGATGATTGACATTGTGTTAACCTTTTTTGCTAAGTGTGTTTTGTGGAGTGTGTTCCATTCGGTCTCTGGCAGCACTTCCAACGTGTCTAACAGTTTCTGGAAGTAGTTGGCTTGTGCAAGCCAGTATGTGGCACGGTCAGGCCAGTACGCATTGACAGGGTATTCTTTGCCCTTTGTGTTACATTCCTCAAACTCTTCCAAGCAGGTGTGTACGTGCCTTGCGCAGTATAGTTTTGCGTTGACAAGGGCTTCAAACATGCGGGTCTGGTCGGTGTAGCTGAACACTCCCATCAGTGCTTTACTAGCAATTACGTGGGTCATAGGTTATACTTCCTCTGGTGTGGTGGTGTGGGGCTTGCGTATGTATTTTAGTTTTAGTTCGTCGACTTCTGCCACCAGTGCGAGTGCGGAGAGTCTGATATCGTGGATGTAGTCGGCAATGAGGTCGTCAAGTTCTTCTTGATTGTCCCTGTATATGACGGTCATGACACTGGCATCATCCCCTATTTCCGCTGCCAGCTTCAAAAAGTCTGTTAGCTTTGCTTTGTCTACGTATGGCATAGTGTTATCCTTTCGTTTAAGCGTTTAAAAACCATGCTATGGCGTCTAGTAGTTGCGTTTCGGCTAAGGCGTTGTTGACATGTTCCATGAGCATATCAACGTTCTCGCCGTTGTCGTTGTCATTGTCGTTAGTGTTATCGTTGGACATTGGTTGTTCCTTATAGTCTACGGGTTACATCGTGGATGTCAAGTTGTTTTTCGGTCTCGAGGATGAGGGCATACAGTTCCTCTGCTGCCTTAACGTTACGGGTGAAGTTTAGGTGAGCCTTGTAGTTGTCAAGCTGGATGCGTAGGTCTATGATGCGTGGGAAATCTGGTGTCATGTTGGCTTCCTTTGGTATTGCGTTGAGGTATACCCACGGTTTGGTTCGGTCACGTTCCTCTGGTATGGCTGGCCTTAGGGCGTTCTTTTTCCATTCTGGCCAGCTTTGTATCTCCTTATATAGGCGTTGGACGGTCTCACCGAAGTCGGATAGTTTAAGCTGTCTCATTAGTCTGGTTCCTTTCGGCCATAGCGATGTCTGTTTCGATTTCCGAAAGTCGGACACGTAACTGACGGCGTAATTCTTTGTAGCGGTTTTGTGCGTCGATGTCCACATCGTTAAAGTCTACGACATGTTCGTATTTGTCAAGGTGGGTTCGGATGCTTAGCCGTTTCGTCCGCAGTCCTTGTAGATACAGTTCGTTAGGTGTTATCATTATAGTTATTCCTTTGCTACGCTGGTGTCGTTGCTGTAACTGTAAGGCGGTAGGGTGTCAAGTATCGCTACCCTACGGCTACTAAAACCACCGCGCCTGTCACAATAGTCGTCATATACCGTGTCGAGCATGTTACTTAAACTTTTAATATTGTTGTCTAACCTTTCGATGTGTTCAAACAGTTTCTCGATGTCTGTCATTATTGCTTTCCTTTACTGTAGTCTACGGGTCTATTTGTGAAGGGGTTGGATGTCACGGTGATGGTAGCCTTTACCGCCAACACATTAGGTTTGCTGTAGGTGCTTACGGCGTCGAAAATGTAACCCCTCATCACACCATTGATAACCATATCCTCAATCTGTGTGGTGTGTTCGAGTGAAACACGTTCGAGGGTGCGGTGTAGTGCTGACAGGGGGTCACAGGCATCCACCTTAAGAACGTGCGGTGTGTACCTCATCGAAATGTCTTCATAAGATATTGTTACGGTGTATTCGTGCATTAGTTGCTTTCCTTACGTTTGTCGATGGCGTTTAGTGTGGCGTTTATTTCGTTTATTACTGTCCTCGTTTCGTGATGTAACAGGCTGCCAACCTTTAGTGTTGCCTCTATGTTTTCAAGTGTCTCACGGGCGGTGCATATGCCTGGCCTTGCGTTGTAGCTAACAGTGTCGATGACGGAATCAAACCGCAAGATGCGCAGTAGGATTCTGATGAGGAACGAACGCCAGTACAATGTGGTGTAGATTAGAATGTTTTCTATCATAAGTTTAACCTTTTTGTATCCACTTGAAGAAACTACCGTAGTGTGGGGCTATTGCGTTTACTGTGTCCATGTAAATATCTCAATAACAACACTGCTGGTATCCACTCGGTAGTCTATTTCTTGGGATGCGTTTGCAGCGAGTGCAAAACCTGTGATAAACAGTATTAAGGCGTATGCCGAAAAGAGTGCTAAGGCGTATGCCAAAAAGAGTGCTATACCGCCTAAAAACTGTAATAACACGATTAAATGTTCCATTATTTTGTAAACCTCTTTGCAAGGTATAATAGAGACGCTTGAAAACCGCCGAGTATTAAAGCTATACCGCCGAAAACACCTGTAAAGGCTAACGTTATGGCTATGATATGAATTACGGCGTAAAATACGTGGGTGAAAAGGTAGTAAGTGTATTCTAACATAGTGGGAGCCTTTCGTGGCTTGGTAGGTTGTAACATTTGTTGAGGCTTCTTACGATGGAGTCATGCTGGTCTACAAGCACGGTCACACGGTTTATCACTTCCATACTATTCATGGCCTCAAGGTGGGCGATGGCTTCCACGTCTAGGCTGGGGGTGTTCTCACCGCCTCCCTCCGTTCGTCTACTATCGTCCATTAGTTGGTGTCCTCATCGTCATCGTCATCGCCATCAGATAGCTCCACGCTGTCAAGAGAGAAGGTTAACACTTCAACACTGTTAGCTTGTAGTTCGGGGTGGTTGAGGATGTCTATCTTCTGTAACTTAGCATAGACGTCTTCGTAACTTTCGGCGTGTAGTGTTAAGGCAGCTGAAAAGCCAACCGTGTATTCTTTGGGTGTCATGGTGTTACCCTATCCTCTGTTAGTAATGGGAACGGGGTTACTAGTTGTTGCACTATGGCTTCGAGGTCAAAGGGGTACGTTATCCCCCATTGCTTTTGCGTAGCCTTTACGGTGTAGCCTATTTGCTGTTCATCGTAAGGTGCTTTAGGGTGGACACCCATTAAAGGCTCAAAGGTTGACGTTATTTTAAAGGCGCTTTGGTCAAGCATATTTTGTAACGCTTCCAAAGGGGTGGAACCCATAACCGTAGCATGTTCATCCTCTGTGTTTAAGGGATTGTCTGATGTAGTTTCGAGGGTTATTAAATATTCGTTCATATTAGTTCCCACCTTTGCGTTTGAGGGCGTGGCGTGCTGCGGTGTCGTCGTCCATACCCTTGGCACGTTGTGTAAGGTAGATATGGATAGGCATTTCTCTGTTAGGTAGGTTGTGGTAGTGTAGGTAGTCGTTCACGTGGGAGTCTGCAAGGTATGGCAGGTTGAACAACGTGCCTGCTGCCGAGAATCCTCTGGCGATGCGTTGTAGTGCGGATGTGAGGGTGGGTAGTGGTACTTGTTTTCCAGCTGCCACGAGACGATTGTGCATGTCTACGATAGGCTGGGGCATACTTATCTCGACTGGCACGGTTTGGGCTGCTGTGGGGGCGGTGGAGGCTGTTAGAACGGCACGGTCAACTTTTTTAAGAATTGCGTACTCCCTTGTGAGGCCAGTGCGCAGGTTACACATAAAGTAAACGTACGTTACCTTAGGTTCGGGCTGTACAAGCCACCATTGATGGTGGCTTACTGCTGGGTGGTATGCGTTGTCCATTAATCTGAATCCTTGCTTTCCAATACACGTTGGCGGTGGGTTTTAATACTCGCCTCCCTTGTGAGGCCTTGTGTTAGGTTATATAAGTAGGTTGAGGTACTCACTTGTGGATTTTCTTGGGCGTTGTACCATTGGGTGGCTGTTATGCCTTCATCATAGACGTGGTCACGTATGAAGTCTCTATACGGCATAAGGCCTGTTAAGAAGTTTTGTAGTGGTGGCAGTATCTCGCCTTCCGCCTCTTTGCTAGCGTGCCACGCCGTTGCCTTATCGATAAATATCGTTGCGTTGTCCTTTGGTATTGGGAGGGTAGCGGAACGCCCCATCCAAACTTGCTTACGTTGCATGTGGGTCATTACACTACCCTCCAATGTCATGCCGTCGGCTAGGTTTTTGTAGAATACCTCCTTGCTTGCTTTAGGGTCTGGTGTTTGCTTCCAAAATGTGTAGTTGCTGTTAGACACTATGGGATGTGGTAAGATAGCTGCCTCCCTTGTGAGGCCTTGTGCTATACGGTACATGAATGTGTGCTTTGTTGGTTTAGGTTGGGGTTGAGCCTTCCAGAAGGCTAGTAGCGGTGTCGGTTGTCTCATTATTCGGAATCCTTTGGTAGTACTGGGGTTGATGGTAGCTCGTGAATATATTTCTTCCTCGCATGTAAGTATGGGTTTAGCGCATCGTGCCGAGAATAACCCCTATTGCGTCGGCTGTAGAATGTTGAGTGAGGTACTTTAGGTTCAGGTTGCTCAAGATACCAACCTTGGTCAAGCTCTAACTTACCCGCCTTACGTGGTGCTAGTGCCTCCTCACGAGAATATGCGCTGTTACGTTTTTTGTAGAATGTCGAGTATGACACCTTAGGTTGTGGTTGAAGGTGATACCATTGGGTGTCGTTTAGTTCGTTGTCGGCCGTCATGTTGTTGCCTTTGTTGTTTAGGGTTTTATAGCTTGGTTTCTAGACTCACCGTTCATAATGTTTTTACGGTATGTGCTGTATGAGACTTGAGGGTCATCCTGTTGATAGTACCATTGGCGGTCGGTTACGCCTTTGATGCGCATTATGGCGACTGAACGGGAGTGTCCCGCTTTGCGGTTGGTGTAGAATGTGGAGAAGCTCACATCAGGCTTTACTTGGTTGTTGTACCATTGGCGGTCGGTTTCTAGTAGTGACTCTAAGAAGTCATCTAGGGGTTTTAGTGGAAACCCTTCCGCTACCCTTTCAGCGTGCCACGCCGTTGCGGATGCCTCCAATATTTCCCATTCGTGGCACGATAACATGTTATTAATCCTTTACGTGTTGTTGTACGTAGTATCTACTGTAGTATGGTTACCTTTGGTTTAGTTGTCAACCCCTTTGTTACGTTCCCTTAGTGTTGATGTACTTTACATGGTGGTCTGTTTTACTTGTATTCATTGATATAAACATATGTTTATAGTGTATACGTTCTTATTGCATTTCTTAGATAAACAATAAGTTATCTACAAGATTGGAATATGGTAGATAATTATGGCTTTTTCCATAACGGTGATAAAACGAACTATATTATAACCTTATATTTATATCAATGAATACACGTAAAACAGCCTACCATGTAAAGTATATTAACTCTAAGGGAGAAGCCCGATGCTCCCGCTACCCTTTAAGGGGGATTGAGGTGAGTTGCTTGCAGTCTCTTATAGCGTAGTCATACCCTCCTTTACTTGAACGTTGGTTGAGGCGGGCTACATTGACGCCTTTGGGGGCTAGATACACCTTAATGCTCATGGTGAGGTAGTTTCCAAGCCCTATACGCCTTGCTTCCGCTTCCGTTTTGTAGAATGCACCGCCACAATGGTACACCCTGTTGTAGTAGATAGTGTTGTGATAGTCAACATAGCTCATGATTAGGTTCTCAATAGTTAGGTTAGTTAGTTTAGAGTAGGTTTAAAATAGGTTATTAAAGAAGTCTTTAACCTTGTGGTAAAGGTATAGTAACCCTTTGAAAATGAAAACCAGCACTATAACTAGGCTAGCCAGCATGTACATAAACAGGTTTAGCAGTAAAAATAAAACCCATATTGCCACACCTATGGTAAGTAATAGTATTAATGTCTCAAGCATTTTTGTTAGCCTTAAGGTTATTGTAGTATTCATAAATTGCCTTGCTAACTATACAATAGTTGCCATTTGTATAATGTAGCGTGTAGCGTTGTGTCATCTTAGGCGGGTTAAGGCCTAAAGCAATATCAACATATGAACGTGTCTCATGGTACTTAGGTACTATGTTGACTTGTGAGGAGGTGAAAACCCCGCTTGCTATTTGTTGCCTATAGGTTGACGTTGTCACGTCATCAAACATATGAGGCTTGTCTAGTGCTTTAGCTAATGCTATCTCTAACCTTGTGGCCATTGTTTATACCTTTCTTGTATTGCTTACGTTTATACTGTTCGTAAAAACCACCTTTGGGGGCAATATCGGCCAACGCTATTAAATACCTAGGGTTACCATTTGCAGCATCTGATATTCTTGTTATGTATACGGTCATAAGGTCAGGCCTCAATCTTTTCTAGTACACGTGTAGCGGCGATTATGAGTTGCGATGTAGCTTTGTATAGCGTAGAGTCAATAGGCAACGTAGCCAGTTGAGTTTTAAAACGTGTTATTTGACTGGCTAGGTTAGCCTTCATTTCTTGGTTTGTTAGGTTTTGCATTAGGCTTAGTTTCCAAAGTATATCTCAATTCTAGGGAAGGCGTGTTCAGCATCAATGCCCAAAGCTTGCTTTAGTTCTACAATAGGTGCATAGGATGAGAATACTACGGTGTTTGTCTCACGTTCGCTGCGGTAGAACTTAGCATTCACTAACTTTTTAGATAACGCCATAGCGTCATCAAACTTGGGGGCAATATCGGCCAACGCTAGCAAATACCTAGGGTTACCATTTGCAGCATCTGATATTCTTTTTATATACACGGTCATGAGTGTTTACCTTTGTAGTGTAGTGTAGTGTAGTGTGCCTGTTTTAAAAGCAATTGTAAACAATTTCAGCTTCTTTATTGAATGCACGCCTAAAATCTGATATAGGAGCATAAGAGATGAACACTAGACACCATTTGTAGCCTTTAGCGCGATATGCCCTTGCCCGTAGTTGCTTTTTTGCAATCTTCAAAGCATCGTCATAATTGCCCGCAATATCTGAAAAATGCACTAGGTAGCGTGGGTTTCCGTTAACGTCGTTGTCAATTCTTTTAAGTCTTACGTTCATAGTAGTTTCTCCTTGTGTAGTGTTAGTTAGCTGAATGCCCGCCATACCACAAACATCATACATAACATAAATATGCAATACAGGTTTTGGTCGCTCATGGTTGGTTACCTTATGTAGTTTAAAGTTTGGTTATTGTGCCATTATCAAAGTAAACAGCTATGGGCTTTAGTTGATTCATACCCTTGGCAAAGGCTTGGGCGTCGCTTAACAGCTCAAAGGCGTAAAGGCTTTCCATCGCAGGTTCACCCTCATACGTGTACCATTCGTGAGCTTGACCGTGCGCTGCAGTAGGCCACTCGACGCCTGTAGTTGTTAAACGCCTATTTGTGTAGCCTTCATTACACCCTACAAGGTATATCGTGGTGCAACCTATTAGCGTGTGAGTTTTAGCATCACGGTTAACCGTGTAGTGTGCGATGTCACCACGCTTATGGGGAATGTATCGGTGCATTGCTTGCTTTTCTATTATATTCATAACAGGCTTGTCGCTCATGGTTGGTTACCTTTGTAGTGTAGTGTAGTGAACGTGTAACTGCCTTAAAAGCAATTATATACAACTTCAGCGGGCTTATTAAAGGCTTGTTCAAACTCATCTTCAGCGTCGTAAGAGGTGAACACTAGACACCATTTGTAGCCTTTAGCGCGATATGCCCTAGCCTGTAGTAATTTCTTGCCAAGCTTTAAAGCGTCATCATAATTGCCCGCAATATCTGAAAAATGCACTAAGTAGCGAGGGTTTCCGTTAACATCGTTGTCAACTCTTTTAAGTCTTACGTTCATAGTAGTTTCTCCTTGTGTAGTGTAGTTTAAAGTTTGGTTAGGATACGTGAATTGTCACGTCTATCAAGTTCAATACCAGCCTCAAGCATAGCGATATCATCAAAGATTGATTGAGCTTGTAGTAATCTTGTGGCACGGGCTAGCCCGTCATTAACGCCGATGTGATAGGCTATGATGGCAAGGCCAGCGATAGCTATTGCTTCAAGAAGCATAGTGTTACCCTTTGTTTTAAAGAAAAGGGGTTTT
>Ga0163155_10007326_pt1 | contig 10443 bp, 7 predicted proteins | sample OliLakLV19SP4G1_FD_148611 | JGI IMG/M metagenome (GOLD analysis project Ga0163155, IMG submission 148611) | Freshwater microbial mat bacterial communities from Lake Vanda, McMurdo Dry Valleys, Antarctica - Oligotrophic Lake LV.19.SP4.G1 | ecosystem: Environmental > Aquatic > Freshwater > Lake >...
GTCCCCAGGCAAAAGATTCCCGGCACACGGTCCCTCGGACGTGCTGGCGCCAACTGAAGCCGCCATTCGAAATCGCAACGCCACGCCCAAATCGGGTCGGCTGCAAAATCGGATACCACGCGAAATCGGGTAAACCGAAGAGGTCCGCCCCCCATGTCGATGCTCTACTTTTCCCGGCTGTACCAAGCCATGATCCTGGGCATCTGCGCCCTCGGCTTGCTGCTATGCGTGCCGAACTTCTTGTCGAAGGATCAGTTCGACGCCCTGCCGAAATGGGCACAGAACAAGATCGGCCTCGGCCTCGACCTGCGCGGCGGCGCGCACATGCTGATGACGATCGACACGCAGCAGCTGCGCAAAGATTGGATGGACAACATCCGTGACGATGCCCGCCGCACCCTGCGCGAAGGCAAACTCGCGGGCAGTCCCTCGGTTGTCGGCAAGGCTGTCGAAGTGCGTATGGCCAACCCGGCGGACGCCGATGTCGGGCTGACCGCTCTACGCAGAATGATACAATCGGTTGGTGGCAGCGGCTTCGGCGGCGCCGCGAACCTCAAGGTCGATAAAGGCAGCGATCCCGGCGTTATCGTCATCGAGCCATCCGACGCCGGCTTCACGGAGCGAGTGAGCAACGCCATCGCCACGTCGATCGAGGTCATTCGCAAGCGCATCGACTCGTCGGGCACCAAGGAAGCCAACATCGTTCGCCAGGGCTTCGACCGCATCTTGATCCAGATCCCGGGCGTCGAAGATACGGCACAACTAAAAGAGCTGATCGGCAAGACTGCCAAGCTCACATTCCACGATGTCCATCCAACGATGACGCCCGAAGAAGCACGCCGGACGCGGGTCCCGTCGGGCTTCAAGATCTTCCCGGCAGTGCGCGGAGAGTTCGCCACCGAGTATCTCCTGAAAGAGACGGCCGTCGTCGGTGGCGAGGACCTCGCCGACGCCCATGGGGCGTTCGATCAGCGCAGCAGCGAGCCGATCATCTCGTTCCGATTTAACCAGAAAGGCGCCCGCGCATTCGGCGAGTTCACCCGCGTGAACGTTGGCCGGCCATTCGCGATCGTACTCGACAACACGGTGCTCTCCGCGCCCGTCATTCGTGACGCCATCCTCGGGGGCTCCGGCCAGATCTCTGGCAGCTTCACGGCTGAAAGTGCGAACAACCTTGCAGTGCAGCTCCGCTCCGGCGCGCTCCAAGCCCCACTCACGATCGTCGAGGAGCGGGTTGTCGGCGCAAGCCTCGGCCAGGACTCGATCGAGGCCGGCAAGCGCGCGGCGATCATCGGCATGATCGGCGTTGCCGCCTTCATGATCTTCGCCTACGGACTGTTCGGCCTGTTCGCATCGCTTTGTGCCGCGCTCCAGATCGGCTTGATCATTGCGATCATGACGCTGATGGGCTCAACGATGACGCTGCCAGGCATCGCCGGCATTGTGCTTACGCTCGGCATGGCGGTCGACAGTAACGTTCTTATTTATGAACGCATCCGCGAGGAACTGCGCAACAAAAGCTCGCCGCTCAAGGCGATCGAGGCTGGCTTCAGTCGCGCCTACCTGACAATCCTCGACAGTCAGTTGACCAGCTTCGTCGCTGGTCTGATCATGTTTGTCCTCGGTTCCGGCCCGATCCGCGGGTTCGCGGTAACGCTGACTCTCGGCGTAGTAACCACGATATTCACCGCCTTCACCGTCACACGGCTGATCGTATCGTGGTGGGTCCGGTCGCAAGGCACGAGTAAAATCGAGGCACCGCTCTCCTACAAAATGGCCCGCACATGATCTTCAAAGGTGTTGACTTTTTCCCCCACGGGACGCGGTTTCCGATCCTAGAATACCGGAAAGTGTTCGTTGGCTTGACGCTGGCGGCTGCCGTGCTTTCAGCCGCCCTGCTGCTGACGCGCGGATTGAACTTCGGAGTCGACTTCAAGGGTGGCTCCCTGATCGAAATCAAAGCCAAGTCCGGCACGCTCGACGTCGTGAAGCTGCGCGAGACCTTAAACGGGCTCGGGGTCGGTGAGCCACAAGTGCAGGCAGTCGGCGACAGCGAAGCGCTGATTCGCATCGGTCAGCAACCTGGCGCCGACGCCTTGGCTGAGTCGCGCTCTCAGGACGCCGCCAATAAGAAAGTCACCGGCTCTCTTGCCGCCAATTTCGATATCCGTCGCACCGAGGTTGTCGGCCCGGCCGTTTCCCAGGAACTCAAAAGCACCGCCGTGCTGGCCATCATTGCCTCAATCCTCGGCATTGCGATCTACGTGTGGTTCCGCTTCGAATGGCAGTTCGCACTGGCCGCCATCGTTGCCTTGATCCACGACGTTTTCATCACCACCGGACTGTTCTCGCTGCTGTGGTACGAGTTCGACCTATCAGTCGTTGCCGCGTTGCTCACGCTTGCCGGTTACTCGATCAACGACACCGTAGTGATCTTTGACCGTGTGCGTGAAAACATGCGCAAGTACAAAAAGATGGAGATGGTCGATCTGCTCAATCTGTCGCTCAACGAGACGCTGTCGCGCACCGTACTCACCGCCGGCGTCACCGCCATTGCGGTGCTTGCGCTGTGGCTGTTCGGCACGACCGTGATTGAGGCGTTCACATTCGCCATGCTGTTCGGCGTCATCATTGGCACCTACTCGTCGATCTTCATCGCCGCCCCGATCCTGTTGTGGCTCGGAGTCGATCGCGCCGCGATCGTCGGCGAGCAGAAATCCGACAAGGCCACCGCGGCAGCCAAGGCCGGTCTGCCGTAACCAGCGTTTGCGCAAGCCGTTTATTGGTTGTCGCTAGAGCTTGGCAGCTGTGGTGCGCGCCAGAACAGCAGTTTTGTGCACCGCGTTGATGACGCACCTTCCATTTGGGTTTACGTATACGTCACCCGCAGGTGCGGGCTCAACCAACCGACCCCATCTGGAGTAACCCGATGCGCCTCTCGACCCTCGCTATGGCGGCCGTCATCGCACTTGCCACGTCCACCGCCGCTTTGGCCTCGCCCTATGGCACCTGGACCCGCCCATCGAACGGCACTAAGGTTGAATTCTACGAGTGCGGCGGCAAGTTGTGCGCGAAAGTCATTTCGTCGAAGAACAAGGACAGCGTCGGCAAAGTCATCGTCACCGGTGCGTCTAAAACCGGTGACAACACTTGGAAGGGCAACCTTCTCAACACGGAAGATGGCCAGACCTACGCTGGCATCATCACGCTGGAAGGCCCCAAGGCATTGAGCCTTAAGGGCTGCGTACTTGGCGGCGTCATTTGCACTGGCGAAACTTGGACGCGCTAAACGCCAGCTGGCTGACGACTGGAGCTAGCGACGGCATCGAGCGACGGGGCTTGCGGTAGCCACGATAGCGGCAGCCGCCTCGCCTGATCTCTGGACGTGGTCAAATCCGCCGGGCTTCCCGTTGCCCCTCAACCGAACGCAGGTCAGACACGACCGTTTCACCAGCAATCATCCGCTGCCCAACCGCAACTTGGGCAGCTTTGCCCGGCGGCAGATAAAGATCGACGCGCGCCGAGAACCGGATCAACCCAAACCGCTGGCCCACGCCAACGTTCTCGCCCTCGGACACGAACGTCGTGATCCGCCGTCCCGAACCTCCGGCAATCTGCACCACCGCTACGTCACCACCATTGGCCATCTCAACGACGATCGCGCGGCGTTCATTCTCTTCCGCCGCCTTCTCGCTCATGGGATCGACGAACGCACCAGGCACATAGACCGAGCGTTTGACCCGTCCTGCCACAGGCGCCCGGTTCACGTGAACGTCGAGCAGCGACAGATACGTCGACACACGCGTCCGTTGCTCCGTACCAAAGCCGAGTTCGGCTGGCGGCGTCACCGTCTCCACCGCAATCACCGTTCCATCCGCTGCAGCGAGTACGAGCCCCTCACGTAACGGCGTCACCCGGTCGGGATCACGGAAGACGTAAGACACGAACGCGGTGGCGCTGAGCCCCAAAAGGCCGAGAAACCCCCAGCCGATCAGCAGCGCGACGACGGCGGCCGCCCCCGCCATGCCGATGAACTTGTAGCCGTCGGGATGGGGCGACGCGAATGCATCGACTAGCGTGTCGAGCAGGCTTTGTCCGTTGGACATGATGCAACCTCTGATGTGCTTCTGCAGTACTGCGAAGCGATTTGGGGAATTAGAAGCACGGCTTGGGAGAGACACGGCAAAGGAGTGATGTCGAGTCTGCCTGCCATTTCAGCTGAGGTTTCAACGGGATTGTCGTCCCCGCCGACTGTCCTACTCTTGCAATTCGCTTCGTGTATAGTTCGTCACCGAAGTTGGTCCAACGCGTGCCGGGCAACGGGGTAAACATGATTACGGAACAGGCAGTACGCGCAGGAACTGTCCTGCACTTCGATTTCAAAGTTCTCCGTGGCACGGCCCCCGAATTCCACGATCAGCATCCCGCCGTCGTAATCTCGCCGACCGTGCGCCAGCGCAATCGCACCGTCATTATCGTTCCGATCACATCCGAGCTGTCGAACGAGAGCAACCCGAGCGCGGTCGGGATCTTCCATGCCGAGCTCAACAGGCGCAGCCCGACGGGCCGAACCTTCGCGGTCTGTAATCTGCCGGTATCCATCGCACTCAAGCGCCCCTCGCTCGATTATTACCGCGCCGGACGGCCCTTGGCGGGCAACGCACAACCCCATTTCGAGGTCCGTGGCGAGGATCTGGCCCGCATCCGTGCCAAGGTCGTCGAGCACCTGTACACCGACGCCGGCCTGCGATCGGACGCAACACTGCATGGCCTCATCGGCGCCGACCCCTGGGCCGACCTTCGCCCCGGCAATCTAAGGTCGATCCCGCCGCTATTGGTTCTCCCGCCCTGGCGCGCCAAAGCAACGCCCAAAAGCGTCATCAAGAAAGCCATGGTCACTCGCCCGGCCTCATTGCCGCAGCCCGGCATTGCATATGGCGCCTCGGGCCTTTTGCTCCTCCGCAGTACCGGGCCGTTACCGGGCAACCAGCGCCCCCGGCCGCAACATGCCAGCAACGGCAGCAGCGCGCGCGTTCGTCGGTTGGCCAGGCCAACCGTCAATTGATCGACCATTGGGCTGCCCAGCGTGGGAACAATCGTCCACCGCCAGCGTTAACACGTCATGGTGTCGCCACGCGTGATAGGGCTTATTTCAACTCGGCAATCCCGGTGCGAGCCGCGACGGAGGCTCAAAATATGACGACACTGCGATCAACGACAACGCGACTATCCATGCACCTTGCGGCCATCGTGATCGGCACGTGTGCCGTTGCCGTGACCTCAGTCGCCGCCGAGCCGACCATTTCAGCGGCACCCGCGACGGGCGCTCTCACCCGCGCCGACTATGAAGCCTGCCAGAACCGCGACGAAACCGCCTTCCGCCAAGCCATCGAGACCGTCACCTACGCCGCATTGCAGCGCTCGATGTCGTCGTTCGGCTATAAGCGCGCCGTTGACGATGCTTGGCGCGGCAATGGACTGGACCAAATTGTCGACAAACAGGTCGACCTCACGATCTCCGAAATCGGCAAAGAGCGCAGTTGGGGCGAAATTCTGCAATCGCTAACCGATAGCGCAAAGGCGCAAGAACTTGCCGGCGCCGTTGCGGAACGGGTTTACCGGTCCGAGGCCATAAAAAAAGGTATCGAAACCGTCGCAACCGACGTCGGACGCCAACTGGGCCTTTCAATTGAATTCGCGACCCAGGACGCCGCAGAGCCAGCAATTGGCTGCCTCAAAGCCTTCCTCGGCCCGCGCTACGGGTCGACCGTCGCAGCGATTGTAACGGCCGACGCCGAGCGTGAGTTCGGGATCGACGCGAACACCGGCAAAGCTACACTCTCGCCGGGCGCGGTGCTGTCGGATAAAAGCGGCAGCGTCACTGGCGCAGCCATTTTGCTCGTGCGCCGTCAGCTCGCCAACATGGCCGGACGGGTCGGCGCGCGCATCGCCGGCAGCGTGCTGAGCCGTCTCGTCTCCGTCGCGGCCGGCGGGGTCGGCGCGGTATTGATCGCAAAGGACATCTGGGATTTGCGATCCGGCATCCTGCCCATCGTCGCCACCGAAATGAAGTCAGCCGCAACCAAGGACCTCGTCCGCGTCGAACTGGCCAAATCGATCGCCGAGCAGATCGGCGAACAACTGAAAGACCTCAGTGCCCGGTCCGCCGGACGCATCGTCGAAATCTGGCAGGAGTTCCGCAGCGCACACACCAAATCGCTGGAACTCGCCGATAAGAACCCAGCGTTCCGCAGTTTCCTCGATCGCACGGTCGCCCGCAATCTACCCCGCCTCGACGAGGTCGTTGGCCTGATCCTCGCGACGGGTGGCGGCGAGCAAGCGGTGCTGAAGCGCCTCGCCGACGGCTCCCTCGATGCCGCCGTCAACAAACTGCCCGTTGACGCCATCACGATTGCCCGGGAAACCCGCTCCCTTGATCGCGGCATAGCGTGGGCAGCCGTCGCTGGCGACGCACTGCCCCGTGTCGTGGAGCACGAGTTGCATCGCCGCGCTGATCCCGACTCCTTCACAAAAACCTCGCTGACGCGACTCTTGTCGCTCGATGACAAACTCGCCATCGCTCGCCTATCGGCACAAAAGCGCGACGTCCGCGACACGCTGTTCGAATTGGAACCGGCCAAGCTGACGTCGCTGGCCCGCGCACTCGTAGAGGATGAACTGGCAGCGCTTGCCAGCTACCTTTCGTCTCTCGACGCGAAATCGCGCACGCGTATCCTCGCTGCCGTTTCAGATGCACCGCTCAAGATGAAAGTGTTGGCCAGCGAAAGTGTCCGCTCGGCCGTCTTGACGAGCCGCGATCAGGCGGCAGCCATGGAGATGATGCTGCGCAACGGCTCCGGCTCGGCCACCGAGATTGGCGACGATATCCGTCGCGTGGTCGATGGCGACATTGCACCGTGGCTGATTTGGGAGCGCCATCCGATGCTGGTCTTAGCATCGATCATACCGCTGGCGATATTGCTGCTTCTTCTGTGGCGCGTATTCGGCAGCAGCCCGAAACGCCGCCACCCTGCCACACCCGCGTGATGACATCCGACCTAACGCACCCCCGGGCGACTTGGCCACTGCCCATGATCCGGAAATGGCTCTAATCGCGGCTGACGCCAAGCTCCGCAGCGACGGCGACCAAACGGGCTTTCGCGGCGGGGTCACTTTCCAACGCAGCGAGCGCCTTCGCCAATGCCGTCTTCGCCGCGTCCCTTTCATCAAGCGTCACCCGCGAGCGTATCAACTGCAGCCAACCCGCCTCGTCGGCAGGGGTAACTTCGAGCCTAGCCGCGAGTTGGTCGACCATGCCACGGATCATGCTCGCGTGGACGGCGGCCGTTTGGCTGTCGTCCGACGATGAAGCCGCGCTAGAAGTTGGCGCTGTCTCAGAGGCCGACGGCAAGCTTTGCACGCCTCCTTTGCGCGCTGATTTTGCCTGCTCCAGTGCCTTCACGATCGCGGGGTCACTCGGCTCGAGTTTGAGCGCGGCCTCATAGGCTTTGATGGCGTCATCTGGCCGATCCATGTTGAGATAAGACCACCCCAACATTTTCCATCCCTTCACGTCTTCCGGTTCCTTTTCGAGCCGAGCCGCAAGTTTTGCGATCATCGTATCCACGTCGGACAATTCAGCCGGTTTCGACGCGGCCGGCGTTTCGACGGGCTTGCGCTCGCCGTCGATCTTGCTGGCATAGGCCCGCAGCGGCTCCAATCCCTCCGCATCCCGAGCGCCACCGCCTGGAGCCGCCACATCGCGTACACGTTTCCCAGGCTCGAATGCGCCGATCGAGGCGAAACTCGAAACCGCAATGCCAGCAAGCCCGATCACAACCAGCGCCGAGGTGCTGAGGCTGGCAGCCAACCACCACGCTGAAAATGACGTCAGGGCTCGGGATATCCGCGCACTTATCCGAAACGAAATGAGCATGACAGCCAACATCGTGGCAGCCGTTCCTAGCGCGACAATGATGTTATGCTCGGTCATATTCATTCCTTTGCGCTTTACCAATAGCCGTCCGCTATTGCGAAGTGAGTTTCGTTGCCGTGATCGGCGTGATCACATCGTTCACGTGGTATTTGTGGCAAGTCTGACAATCTTGTCTCGCCATGCCGCTATTGTGACAGGTCTGGCAGGTGTCTTTTTTAACAGCGCCGAATTCTGAAGCGAATACATGCGGATTGCTCTGTTCATAGCTTTTCAGATAGGGTCGGCCTTTTTCGATTTCGTGGCACGTGTGACAGCCGCGATCACCCGTAGCACCAGAACCCGTGACGCCGAAATGCGGCTCATGGATGAAGCGCGTAAATCCTTTTGGCTTCGTTTGAGGTGTCAACGGTGTAAAGTTGACAACCCGCCCTTTGCCTTGGACCGCGTCGACGCTATGGCACTTCACGCAAGACCCCTGAGCGTCCTTGGTCGCGAGCGCGTCGAACACCTTGGCGGGCGGACTGGCATCTCCTGTCGGCGCATGCGGGCCTGTCAGAGCTAGCCAGGAAAACACGAATTTATCTTTGTGGCCGGTAGGGCGATAGAACACGGCATGGTCTTGCTGGTACCAGCCGCCGAAGTCGGCCCAGGCCTCGGCGTCGACCGTGCTCGCAAGGCTCGTGACAGTGGCAGCCGACGATTGTGGTGCCAATGGAACGCCTCTACCCGCTGCGGGCCCTGACCCCGCCAATGCATCTGATCCGGTCCGTGGCGCGGCGCCCGTTGGCAAAGCCCCAGACCGGATTGCACGGCCAGCGGCCTTGTTGCGCGCGTTGATCTCACGCAACTCGTCCTCCGTCGGAAAAAGCAGTTCGTCGGATTGGTCTGCGGGTTTGCCCACTGCCGGCTTGCCTGCAACAGGCGTCACGTTAAGACGTTCAGGCTCGACCTGAGCCGCTTGCGCGATACTCGAAAGCCCAGCCCGCGATGCCTCGGGCAGTTCCCGGAAAGCAGCAGGTTTCTTGCCGCCGCTTGAAGAGTTTGCAGGCTCTCCTGCCGCCCGATCCGATGGCGCTTCAGCCTCCTTGTACATCAAGCACTCGCCGAGAAGTCGGAACACGCAAGCTGGCGGATCGCGTTTGATGGCCACGGCCTCAACCGTATCGGCGGTGTCGCCACCGGCCGGGTCTGGCTCGACCGGTTTTTCTTCATTCGGCGTTGCCACGGCGGCTTCGTCCGTCAGCACCTTCTTTGGTGGATCAGTCTGCGCAGTGACGACAGGATCGGCTACCGCGCTAGGCGCCACCGCAACAGGCCGGTCTTTCGCGCCGGGCCCGTTGGCGATCTCTGCGGCCAAGTTCGGCAGCCACTGTTGTTGCGCGGCCATCACGACGTCTCGCGGAAGGCTCGCTGTGAGATCAGAAACCAGATTGGCGCTGAGCGGCTGTCCACCAACGCTGAGATCGCCGAGCACGTCCGACGCTTTGCGAGAGATCAACGCGTGAAATAGCGCCTTGATCTCCCAAGTGAGAACCGTCACCGCCTTGATCTGTGCGTCATTTGCAGTACTGAGATCCTGAAGGTCCAGGCCTTCCACAGCCGTCACTGCGGCACGGCCCTTCGGCTTTCGGCTCAGCATCACTTTCATGAACGGCGTCAGCTTGGCATCCGACGCAACGGGCCATTCTCCAATCGCGGACTTCTTTTTATTGAGGCTTTGCAGATCGAGCCCCGGCACGGATAAAAACGCAATACCTTTCGGGCCGCTGACACGCTCCTTGCCTTTGATTTGGTCGAGATGGCACGCCGAGCAGGTCTTCTCGAATGGTGCAACGCCAAGAACGCGCTTGTCATCTCGGCCGGTATGGCATGTCGAGCAGGTGGCGGGGACGCGATCAGCCGACCCTTTCTTGACCATTTCCGGATAGTGTTTGCCGAAGTGGCCAGCATGATCGTAGATAATCCGCGTTCGGCTCCGGAATGGGTAATTCTCGAACTTGGGATGGCCGCCGTCGAAGCTGTCGAATTTCACGACATGGCATGACGCGCATTGCTCGTTCGACATTTTCGCCAGCTTGAACGAGCTGCCCTGATGCTCCTGGTGACACGTCGCACAAGCAAGTCCGTTTGCGCCGACCTCGTGCACTGGAAAGACGACGTTCTGCGCGAGCACCGACAACGGCGCGAGCGACGTGTCCGCGATTTTAGTCAGCCGTTCGGTACTCTGTTTCAGCACGTCCGCTCGCACCCCGTGCGCGTTGAACCCCGCTTCTGGCATCTTGTGACACGTCAGGCACGCCTTGCTGTCGCCATGCGGCTCGCGCGCGGCGAGACCATTGACCCAACTGAGTTTGCCGGTCCCGCTTTGCGCGTGGCAGGAGTTGCACGTCTCGATCGCGCCGTGGCTGCTCGATAGCGCTCCTGGCGTCAGGAATGACATTCCGTTCGAGCCGACGAATACGGCGCCGAGGCTAGCTACCGTCAACAACGCCAACAGGACGCCTAGA
>Ga0163155_10007332_pt1 | contig 10434 bp, 9 predicted proteins | sample OliLakLV19SP4G1_FD_148611 | JGI IMG/M metagenome (GOLD analysis project Ga0163155, IMG submission 148611) | Freshwater microbial mat bacterial communities from Lake Vanda, McMurdo Dry Valleys, Antarctica - Oligotrophic Lake LV.19.SP4.G1 | ecosystem: Environmental > Aquatic > Freshwater > Lake >...
AGATGACGTCGGCTTGGCGGATAGCGTCCTCAAAGACGGCGGGCTGCGCGATGTCGACGCCCAGGATCCGCACGCGGTCCAGCACGTCCCGCAGGTTGCGCGGATCGCCGCCACAGCCGGGCACGCAAGGGTCTACCACGGTGACGTGTGCGCCCTCCCGCAACAGCCGCAGCGTCAGATTGCTGCCAATAAACCCCTGGCCACCAGTGACGATGACTTGTTTCCCCTGATACGGCAATCAGCCTCCTCCGCCAGCGTAGAACGAACGAATGCGTTCTGCAACCTCCAAAGCACCTGAGTCCGGCAGATAGGGCCAAAGGGGGAGCGACACAATTTCGCGGCAAGCCTGCTCCGCGTGGGGCAGACTTCCCTTTTTCTGTCCAGCACTTGCGAACGCGGGATGCAGGTGCAAGGGCACCGGATAATGAATACCAGTGCCTATGCCGTACTGGGCCAGATAGGACCGCAGTTTGTCGCGGCGCTTCGCCCGCACGACATAAAGATGGCTCACCGAGCAGGCGTGGCGCTTCAGCAGCCGCACGCCGGGGCAATCGGCCAGCGCCTCGTCATAGAGGGCCGCAATCCGGCGTCGATGGTCGTTCCAGTCGGACAAATGCGGCAAAAAGGCGCTCAGGTAGCAGCACTGCATTTCGTCCAACCGGGAGTTGATGCCCGGCTCAAAGCTCACCTGCCCGCCCTTGCGGCCACCATCGCGCAGCAGACGCAGCCGCTGATTCACGCTGGCGCGATTGGTGACGATCGCCCCGCCGTCCCCCAACGCGCCCAGGTTCTTAGTCGGGTAAAAGCTATACGTGACGTAGTTCGAAAACTTAGTCAGCGGCTGCCCGTGGAACTGCGCGCCATGGGCTTGGCAAGCATCCTGAATGACGAGCTTACCCAGCTTCGCAATCCGGTCGATACGGCAGGGCTGGCCATAGAGGTGGACGGGCACCAACGCCGCGGTGCGCTTGGTAATGCGATTGCCGAGGTCATCGGCATCGACCGACAACGTCTCCGGGTCCACATCGGCGAACTTGATCTTGGCGCCCGCACTGGTGATGGCGATGCCAGTGAAGGGGGCGGTTAAGGCCGTAGTGATCGTCTCGCCGGTGACGCGCTCGGCCCGCAGACACAGGCTGATGGCATCGGTGCCATTCGCGACGCCCACCGCGAACTTGGCCCGCAGCGACGCGGCATAGTCGCGTTCGAACGTCGCTAAGCCTTCGCCCAGAATGAACTGGCCGCGGGCAAACATCGCATCCAGTTGGGCTTGCCACTCGGACCGGGTCGCCTCAATGGAGGGCCGTAGATTCACCACCGGCAGATGCATCAGCGCCCTCGAATCACCGTTCGGATCCACAGGCGGATCAACTGCATCAAGGTGCTGGCTAAGCTCCTCAAGCGGAAGAACTGGCTCTTGCCGTGTAGCCGCGGATAGTGGTGCACGCCCACCTCGGCCACCCCGCAACCCGTGAGCTCAATCTTCTTCACCAGTTCCACACAGATAGTGCCGCTGGTGGAACGCAATTGAATCTGCTGCACCAGATCCCGCCGCATGAGGCGGAAGTCGCAATCGATATCGCGGATGCGGATGCCGAACAGCAGGCGGGCGAAATTGTTGTAGGCGTTGCCGATGAAGATGCGATGCCACGGGTCGTTGCGTTCGAGCTTGAAGCCATTCACCAAGCCTACTCCGGGCTTCATCAACTCCCAAAGCTTGGGCAATTCGCGCACGTCGTACTGGCCATCGCCGTCAGTGTAGAAGACGTACTCCTTAGTGGCCGATTCAAAACCCGTCTTCAAGGCACCGCCGTAGCCGCGATTTTCGGGGTGCGTGATGACGCGCATTCGGGGGCCGTACTGGCGCGCTAACCCCGCTAATACCGTCCCAGTATCGTCCTGGCTGCCGTCATTCACCACGATTACCTCGAAATCCTCGAAGTGCGCGCCAAGGACTAAAAACGTACGGCCAATTAGCTCGGGGAGCGATGGGGCGTCGTTATAAGCGGGGAAGAATGCGCTTAGGCTCGGCAAAAAGTGAGAGTACCATTCCCGCCGGTCAATAAAAAGACCTAGCGGTACCAAGGGCACGCTTCCGACTTCGCGCCCCCGGCCAAGAAGAGGCTAACGCTCCGGAATTACCAGCACGTCGCCCGGGTGAATCACCGAATGCTCGTCCTTCAACTTCGAAGAATTGGCGGCGATAATCTTGGGGAAATGCGCGCCGTTGCCCAAATGATCCTGGGCGATTTTCCAGAGCGAGTCGCCGGCGACGACGGTGTAGGTCTTGATGGGTTCCGGAATGCTGGAATCAATGCCGAGGTCGACGGTGAGGTCGCCGTACATCGGATCCACTTCTTTGATTGCGTCCCAAACGAGATTCTTGTACTTTTCGTTGGGTGCCGCACCCTGCAGCAACAGCTTGTCGTCCTGCATGTGCAGGTGGTCAATGCGGACATTGTTCGCCTTGGCGAACTCGGTCACGGCGGCGTACTTGGCCTTTAAGGCTTCTAAACGATCCATAGCAACTTTTTCTCCTTACAACCGGGGGGTGGTCGTGCGTATCTGCTCGATTCTATCGCGTTCAGTGAGTCAATGGTGTGAATCCTCTTACTTGATTCGCTCAAACGAATAGCCCGCTTCGGTAAGACTATCGAGCAACTCGGCGACATGCTCCGCGCCGCGCGTTTCGAGCGTGAAGTCCATCACCGTATTGCCCAGCCGGACGCCAAAGTAGGCCCGCTCATGCTCCAGTTGAATCACGTTCACCCGCAGCCGGGCGAAGACGCCGGTCACCGCGTGCAGCACGCCCGGGTAGTCGGCGGCCTGCAGGCGCAGCCGCACCAGACGGCCGTCTTTTACCAGACCCCGCTCCACAATCCGCGTCAGAAAGATCGGGTCGATATTGCCGCCGCAAATCAGGCAAGCCACCCGCCGGCCCACCAGCGAGGTCTTGTGCTCAATCAACGCGGCGACAGCGGCCGCGCCGGCGCCTTCGGCCACCGTCTTCTCGCGCTCCAGCAGCATCAGAATGGCGCTCGCCACCTCTTCTTCTTCCACCGTCACGTATTCGTCCATCAGCTTTTCGGCGATCTCGAGATTGCGCTCGCCCACACGCCGGACGCCGATGCCATCGGCAATGGTGGTCGCCGGCGGCAGGGTCACGGGCTCGTGCGCCTTCATCGCGGCCCTCATCGAAGCGAAGCGTGCGGTCTGCACACCGACGATGCGTATCTTCGGATTGGCCGCCTTCACCGCAATCGCAATGCCCCCCATCAGCCCACCGCCGCCCACGGGGACCACCACCGCCTCCAGGTCCGGCATCTGCTCCATCAGTTCGAGGCCAATCGTGCCCTGCCCCGCGATAATTGCGTCGTCGTTAAAGGCGTGGATATAAGTGAGCTCGCCGGCTTCGGCCAGCCGCAGAGCTTCCTGATAGGCCTCGTCGTAGTTATTACCGCAAAGGTGCACCTCGCCGCCGTAGCCGCGCGTCGCGGTCACTTTGGTCAGCGGCGCCGTCAGCGGCATCACGATCGTGGCGCGGATGCCTAGCCGCGTCGCATGGTAGGCCACGCCTTGCGCATGGTTACCCGCAGAAGCGCAAATCACGCCGCGCTGGCGTTCATCGGCCGTCAGTTGCAGCAGCTTGTTCAACGCGCCACGCTCCTTAAAGGAGCCAGTCATCTGCAGGTTCTCGAGCTTAAAGTAGACCGAGTTGCGCGCCACGCGCGAGAAGTTTTCGGAATACGCGCAAGGCGAGACGAAGATCGACGCTCGAATGCGTTCCCGGGCCGCGCGGATATCGTCGACACTCACCATCCCCATGACGATAGCATTGCGCTATGGAAGTACTGCAACACATGTTCGTCCTCGGCCTGCCCTGGTTCGAAAAGCTAGCCCGCCCGGTGATCGTCTACCTGCTGTTGATCCTGCTGCTGCGTATCTTCGGCAAGCGCGAGTTGGCGCAGTTGAATCCGTTTGACCTGATCGTGCTGTTGTGCCTCTCCAACACCCTACAAAACGCCATCATCGGCGACGACAACACCATCACCGGCGGCTTCCTGGGTGCCTTCTCGCTGATGGCGATCAACTATGTCACCCTCCGCTTCCTCTTCCGCCAGCCCCGCCTTTTGGCAGCCATCGAAGGCAGCCCCACCTTGCTGATGGAGCATGGCCAAATCCGCAAACAGGCCTTGCGCGACGAAGTGCTCACCGTCGCCGAACTGCGCCTCGCCGCCCATCGCCTCGGCTTTACTGACCTCGGCGAAATCGACCGCATGGTGCTGGAGCCCGCCGGCACCTTCAGCATCCAGCCCAAAGACAAGCCCGCCGACCGCACCGACGAAGTGCTGGCGCGCTTAGCGGCCATCGAGCAGCACATGGCCCGGCGGGGCTAGGTCATGAAACTGTGATGTAATCAGCGATAGCTCATGATGCGCATTCTCACCTGCATTTTCGCTGTTTCGGCGCTCGCGATCGCCGACACTCCCACTGACGCGGTGGCCGTTTTAGCCGCCAAATGTCAGCAATGCCATAACCAGCAAATGCAGATGGCGGGCGTGAAGCTCACCTCCACCGCGGACTTGGTCGCCCACCGCGACAAAGTGCTCGCCGTGATCGCCTATACCGGCAAAATCAAGATGCCACCCACCGGCAAGCTCGCTGCGGCCGAGTCGCAGTTACTTTCCACCTGGATCAGCGCCGGTGCCATCTGGCCGGCTAATGCCGCGCCGGCCAAGGCCGCTGCCACCTGGTGGGCCTTTGAGAAACCGCAGCGCCCCGCCGGCCCCAATATTGACCACTTCATCCACGCCAAGCTCGCCGAAAAGGGCCTGAAGCTTGCCGCCCCCGCCGACAAGCTCACCTTGATCCGCCGCGTCACCTATGACCTGCACGGCCTCGCGCCGACGAATGCCGAAGCCCAAGCCTTCCTCGCCGACACCAATGCCGACGCCTACCCCAAGCTGATCGAACGCCTGCTCGCCTCGCCGCGCTACGGCGAAAAATGGGGCCGCCACTGGCTCGACCTCGCGCGCTACGGCGACACCTCTGGCTTCGAGCAGGATCCCTATCTGCTCTACTCCTGGCGCTACCGCGACTACGTCATCAAGAGCTTCAACGACGACAAGCCCTACGACCGTTTCATTCGCGAGACCATCGCTGGCGACGAAATCTACCCCGAAGAGCCCGAGGCCCAGCAAGGCACCGGCTTCTACACCGTCAGCGCCAACCGCGACATGCTCTACAAGCAAGAGAAAGAGAATCGGGTCGAGACGCTTACTGACTTCACCGACACCACCGCCGGCGTTTTCCTCGGCCTCACCGTCGGGTGCGCCCGTTGCCACGACCATAAGTTCGACCCCATCCCCCAACGCGACTATTACCGCATGCAAGCCGTCTTCATGCCGCACCAGAAGACCCGCGTCTTCCTGCACTACAACAATGCCCGCGGTTACGACCTGAACGAAAACACCCGCACCTTTCGCCTGCAGGAACTCGGCGCGCAGATGATGGCCCTGCTCGATCCGCACCGCAAGCGCCTGCGCGACGCCAACCTCGCCAAGATGTCGCCCGAAGTGAACGCCGCCTTCCGCACCCCGGACGACGAGAAGGCGCCCGAGCAAAAGAAGATCACCGACCAGTTCCAGAAAGAAGTGGAGCCCTCGGACGCTCAAGTCTACGCGGTGCTCTCGAAGGAAGAGGCCGAGCAACTCGACAAGATCGAAAAGCGCCTGGTGGGCATGTATAAGAACTTCTCGCCCGGCCCCTTCTCGCCCGGCCTCACCGACATCGGCCGCGAATCGCCGCGCACCTATGTGCCAGCCAAAGGCGGCGGCAATGGCGAAGAGGTAGGGCCCGGAGTACTTACCGCCTTAGGCGGCGGCGACATCGCGCCCGCGCCGGTAATCGCCGAAACTTCGCATCGCCGCGAAGGCCTGGCCGAGTGGATCGCTTCGCCCGAAAATCCACTTACTGCCCGCGTGATGGTAAACCGCATCTGGCAATTTCACTTTGGCCACGGCATCGTCAATACGCCTTCTGACTTCGGCACCCGCGCTACCGCCTCGCACCGCGAGTTACTCGATTGGCTCGCCACCGAGTTTGTCGCCCAGAAATATTCCATCAAAGCCATGCACCGGCTGATCCTGAACTCGGCCGTGTATCTGCAATCGTCGAAGCCTTCGCCCAAAGCGCTGGAGGCCGATCCGGACAATAACCTGCTCTCGCACTTCACCCGTCGGCGCCTCGAAGCCGAAGAGGTGCGCGACTCGGTATTGGCCGCCGCCGGCACGCTCAACCTGAAGATGGGTGGCCGCCCCGTGGTGCCCACGCTCGCTACCGAAGAGCTCTACGGCATGAGCCAGCCACTCAACAATGCCTGGATCGTCACCGAAGATACTCGCGAGCACGACCGCCGCACCATCTACATGATTTCGCGGCGTAACTTTCGCATGCCCTTGCTCGAAGCCTTCGACCAACCGGAAGGGGTGCTCAGTTGCTCCCGCCGCGATTCCTCCACCACGGCACCGCAGTCGCTGTCTTTGTTAAACGGGCGGTTTACTTTAGCCCAAGCCAGTGCCCTCGCGAAATTAGTGGAGAAAGATACTGACCCAGTAAGTGCCATCTGGAAGCGCCTCTTTGGTCGCGCGCCCGAAACCTTCGAGGCCGAACGCTCGAATAAATTCTTGGTCCAACAAACGCAGACCCTCGGCAATCGCCAAGCGGCTCTCACCGAACTCGCCCGCGGCGTCTTTAACCTGAACGAATTTCTGTACGTGGAGTAAATGATCATGAATCGTCGCGAACTCATTCAACGCACCGGTAAAGGCTTTGCGGGCTTAGCCCTGGCCGGCATGTCGCAGGCCCAAAACCAAGCCCAAACTAACGCCCTCGCGAAGGCGAAGAATATCATTTATATCTTCAACCACGGCGGCGTTTCGCACGTGGACACGTTCGACCCCAAGCCGACCCTCACTAAGCTAAACGGCCAAACCATCCCGCCCAGCTTCGCGGCCGGCTTAGTCACGGCCCGTATTGATTTTCGCAAAGCCCTCATGCGCGGCTCGCCCTGGGAGTTTCCGCACTACGGCAAAAGCGGCCTCCAGTTTTCTTCTCTATTCCCGAATCTAGGGAAACATGCCGATAAGTTGGCTGTGGTCCGGTCCTGCTATGGCGACGCGTTTGACCATGCTCCGGCCATGTTCCTCACCGCCACCGGCTCGCAGTTTCCTGGCCGGCCCTGCCTCGGCTCCTGGGCCGTTTATGGGCTCGGCAGTGAGAACAAGAACCTGCCCTCCTATGTCGTCATGTCCGATGGCGCGATGAAGTCCGGCGCCGGAGTCTACGGCGCGGGTTACTTACCCGCCACCCACCAGGGCACCATGTTCCGCGGCGGCCAAAACCCGGTGCTGAACCTGGCCACGCCCGAAGGCATCACCGGCGACGCACAGAAAGAGACCCTGGGTTTAGTGAACGACCTCAACCGCCGCCACTATGCTTCGCGCGAGGATGATTCAACGCTGGACGCCCGCATCAAAGCCTACGAACTCGCCTTCCGCATGCAAAGCGAAGCCCCCGGCGCCGTCGACTTAACGAGCGAAACCCCCGCCACCCGCCAACTTTACGGCCTCGACGAACGCATGACGGCTGACTTCGGCCGTAAGTGCCTCTTGGCTCGCCGCATGGTGGAACGCGGCGTCCGCTTCGTCCAATTGTTCTTCGGCACCAACCTCGGCGACGACTGGGACAGCGCCCACGACGACTTACTCGGCTCCCACGAAAAGATGGCCAAGAAGTCCGACCAACCCATCGCCGCTTTACTGACTGACTTACAAGCCCGCGGCTTACTCGACAGCACCTTAGTCGTGTGGAACTCCGAATTCGGCCGCACCCCGCTAGCCGAAGGCAAAAACGGCCGCGACCATCATCCCTACGGCTACTCCATGTGGATGGCCGGAGCCGGCATCCAAGGCGGCCGCTCCTTAGGAGCTACCGACGAATTCGGACTAAGGGCCGTCGACCAGCCCAAATCCGTCCACGACGTCAACGCCACGATCCTACGGCTGATGGGCGTCGACCACCTTAAGCTCACCTGGCGCTACCAAGGCCGCGACCAACGCCTGACGGACGTCCACGGTGAGAACGAATTCAGCCCTTGGTTGCTGGGGTAGTCGAGCGTGGCTTCTGTTTCATCGACAATAGACAAGATCGGCATCAAGGGCTATAAGTCCATTCGAGATCTGAATGGACTTCAGCTTGGCTCAGTAAACGTGCTGATCGGCCCAAATGGCGCGGGCAAGAGTAATTTTGTTTCGTTCTTCCGACTACTGCACGAACTGATCGAACAGCGCTTGGAGATTTACGTCGCGACCGACGGCGGAGCAGATGCCAGTCTATACCTCGGGCCGCGCGAAACGAAGGAATTGGCGGCTTCGATTATTTTTGGGAACAACGAGTACGAATTCACTCTGACTCCTACTGCCGACAATCGCTTCGTCTTTCAACAAGAAACTGCTATCTACGTGGCTCCCGGAAAAATTAGGTACCCAAAAAGCCTGGGTTCTGGAAGGTTCGAGTCGCAACTAAAGAACCAAAAAGATGTTCCCGGGTTTGTGGGCGAACATAGCGCGGCTTACTATGTTTTCCGCGATCTTTCCCGATGGATCGTGTATCACTTCCACGACACAAGTCCAACCGCGGCGGTCCGGCGACAGAATCCGATCAACGATAACGAGGTACTTCAGCCCGACGCCGGCAATCTGGCGGCGTTTCTATTTCGGATCAGAACCACACATCCAAGACACTACGGCCAAATTCGGGACGTAGTTAGACTCGCAAGCCCATTCTTTGACGATTTCAAGTTAAGACCTGTACTAAGTAATATAGAACTCATCCAATTAGAATGGGTTCAGCGGGGCTCAAGCTACCCATTTCGTGCCAGCCAACTTTCGGATGGCACCTTACGCTTTATCTGCCTTGCCACGGCGTTACTTCAGCCATCACGCCCAGCAACGCTTCTCTTTGATGAACCAGAGCTCGGGTTGCATCCCTATGCGCTCACGCTGCTCGGGAACCTCTTCCGGTCGAAACGGCCATTTGAACAGGTCATCATCTCCACCCAGTCCGCCCTACTACTCAACGAATTCTCCCCAGAGGATGTGATCGTGGTTGAACGCCAAGGCAGCGAATCCACCTTTCGCCGGCTCGACCCAGGGCCACTGTCCGAATGGCTACAAGAGTACGGCCTCGGCGACCTGTGGCAGAAGAACTTACTCGGCGGGCGCCCGCACGCGGAGTCGCCCGCATTGGCCAAGGTGGGCGAAGACGCATCGTGAAGCGCGTGACGGTCATCGTCGAGGGTGCCACCGAAGAACGCTTTGTTACCGATGTACTTGCCCCGGAGTTACATCTTGCTAGCGTGTCTGTTACGCCAATTATCCTTGGTGTCCCTGGGCACCGAGGCGGACGGGTCAATTATGCGAGGGTGCGCAAAGATATCATCAAGTACCTCAAGAGTGATCCCACCGCTTACTGCACGACCCTTTTTGACTATTACGGACTCGGCGCGGGATTCCCGAGCCCGCCACTCAACCTAACCAACTCCGCTAAGGCCACCCACATCGAAGCCGCCCTCAAAGCCGACATCGTCGCTGAGCTCGACCACCTGCGCGCCAATCAGCGGTTCATCCCCTACCTGCAAGTCCACGAGTACGAAGCCTTGCTCTTCAGTGACCCCAATGCCCTTGCGGCAGCAATTCGAATGCCCAAGCTTGCGGCCCCGTTTACGGCCATCAGCAAACAATTCCAAACGCCTGAAGATATCAATGACAATCCGCAGACCGCGCCTTCAAAGCGAATCCTCGCCCACTATCCCAGTTACAACAAAGTGATCGACGGGACCATCGCCGCACAAAACGTGTCGATCCAAAGCATGCGGCGAGAATGCCCGCATTTCCACACTTGGCTCCTCGGTCTTGAGTCTCTTCCTGACCTCTAAAGCCGCACCGCCGCCGCCGGAGAGCGATCCTCAACCGACAGCCACGGATCGGGATTGTGGATATTTTTTGCGATTCGCCTGTACATCCACTGCACACACGCCCATGCTGCTGGCAATGACCATTGCTCAAAACAAAGCACTTCCGCGCTGGCATGCTAGTGCCATGGTGGTTCAAAGGAGAATCACCATGACTCAGAATATCCAGCGGCCTAGCGCCGCCTTTATCGGCACCTCTTGGTTGGCCTTGCTGTTGGGCGTCCTGGCCTACAATGTGGGCCTTTGGAATGCGCCGATGCAACTCAACGAGAAGGGCTATTACTTCACCATTCTCATGTACGGACTGTTTGCGTCCGTCTCATTGCAGAAGAACGTCCGGGATCGGCTGGAAGGTGTGCCTGTGACCAACTTATACTTTGGCCTTTGCTGGATCTCAGTAC
>Ga0163155_10007342_pt1 | contig 10426 bp, 6 predicted proteins | sample OliLakLV19SP4G1_FD_148611 | JGI IMG/M metagenome (GOLD analysis project Ga0163155, IMG submission 148611) | Freshwater microbial mat bacterial communities from Lake Vanda, McMurdo Dry Valleys, Antarctica - Oligotrophic Lake LV.19.SP4.G1 | ecosystem: Environmental > Aquatic > Freshwater > Lake >...
TTGATAGTGGGCCTGCCACCCGTTCTGAGCGCACCCAATTTATTAAACGGATGGTCGAACTATCTCAAACACTTAACTTAAAAATCCGACTGATTTATTACCCGCCTTACCATAGCAAATACAATCCTATTGTAGGCTTTGCCTTCCCGAAGGGTACGGTGTTGGGCAGCCTTAGAGAACTATTGGAATGGGGCAATTTTAGATTCGGTGGAAACTGCCGCACAGTGGGCCGCCAACATGAGTTGGAAAGGAATGGCACCGATTGTCCAGCGCGTTGAAACCGTTTATGAAAAGGGAATTAAAGTTCTGCCAGAAGCGTTAAAACAGTACCTTACCTACTGGCAGCGTTCTGAAACGTTGCCCAAATGGGATATCACAATTGTCCCTGCTTGATTGGGATCTTATTTTCCCGCATGTCCCTAATGGCGGCGGCAATATTCAGTTTCCTGGGTTTTTGAGCAATCAGTTCAATCGGTTTAACGACAATTTGGCAACGGGCGGGATTCAAATTGCCGATCCGCGCCTCGGTGCCTTGCAAACCAACGGCTCTAGTTTCTTGCCGTTTCATCCACTGCTGGCCAACAGTCTGGCGATTAACACGGGCGTTAGCACAGGTGCCCCAACCACGGATCAGTTGGGTGTGCAGCGGCTTAATGGCGTGGATGTGGGCGCGTTTGAGTTTAACGGCAGCGTAACTCCACCGCCTACATCTGGAGTGATTTTGGGAACGGCAGGGAATGATTCGCTATCGGGAACTACGGGTCGCGACACCATCTCGGCCTTAGCGGGTAAGGATTGGCTGACGGGAGGCTTGGCTGCTGATACGCTGACAGGCGGCGCGGGGGCCGATCGCTTTGCCTACCAAGGTAGTTCTAAACAGGCGGCGTTTGCAGCATCTCGCCTGAGTGCACCCGATCAAATCACTGATTTCAATGCTGGCCATGGCGATCGCATTAAGCTTGACTATGACCTCAACCTGGCGACAGCAAATCTACCGACGGCTTTATTCCACGCTGGGGTAGTGATGGGTTCTACATTGAAGGCGGCGATCGCGGCTGCTTATACAGATAAGAATCGGCAAACTGTGGGTAAACAGGCTCTAGCTGCCAACGAAGCCGTTTTCCTGACGTGGCAAAAACGTACCTATCTGGCGGTCAACGACACAGTTAGGGGCTTCGCTGGCAACCGCGACCTGGTGATTGACCTGACTAAGATGAGCTTTATCCCCGCCCATGCGACCGCCGGATCATTACCTGTGGCTAGCTACTTTATTTAGGATCGCGGATCAAACAACCTGTGTGCCGCTATAGCATCTCCAACGGCGTTGGCTGAGTGGGTGATGAGAACGCAGCATTGAGCCTGTTTAACTCATCACCACTCAATTGCAGGTCGAGGGCAGCGCGATTCTGCTCTACATGGTCAATCCGACTAGATTTGGGAATCACAATTACATGGTCTTGATGCAATAACCAGGCGATCGCGACTTGAGCTGCCGTCACGTTGCGCGATTGAGCCATGGCCTTGAGGATTGGGTGAGTTAGCAACCGCCCTTGTTCAATTGGGGAATATGCCATGATCGGCATCTGGTGTTGCCGACACCAGGGCAGTAAATCCCATTCAATCCCCCGTCGCATTAAGTTGTAGAGCACTTGGTTGGTTGTGATGCCAGAGCCACCCGGCTGGTGAATTGCGGCTTCCATATCTTTAACAGCAAAATTGCTGACGCCGTAGCTGCGAATTTTGCCAGATTGTTGCAGGGTTTGAAAGGCGTCCAGCGTCTCTGCCAAGGGAATTGAACTGCGCCAGTGCAGCAAGTAGAGGTCAAGGTAATCTGTGTTTAAACGCTTTAAGCTGCGTTCACAAGCCGCGATCGCCCCTCGTTTGGAGGCGTTGTGGGGATAGACTTTGCTGACTAGAAACAGGTCTGAACGTCGGTTGGCGTCCGCTTTCCCTGAGAGCAAGGCTTGCCCAATCACCTCCTCTGCGCCGCCTTCCCCATACATTTCGGCTGTGTCAATCAGCGAAAGCCCCAACTCGAATCCGCGCCGCAGGGCATCAATTTCACGTTGGCGATGCTTAGGGTTTTCGCCCATTTGCCAGGTGCCCATGCCGAGGATGGGAATAGTTTGTCCAGAGGGCAGTGTGAGAGTTCGCATGGTCGCGCTGGCTCAGATCGTCAGATTCGTTTACCCGGTTGGATCGCAATTTGAATGAAAAACTTTGTACCGTTACCTGATTCAGTATAAACGGCGATGCTGCCTGACGTTTTTCTTCAATAATTTGACAGGGTAGGGACATGGCACTGCCATGCCCAGTTAGGATGTGTCGCATTTTCTAGATTAAATTGGTAGAAGTGTTCAGAAGATTGTCCAAGACTTATCTTTTAACTTGGTTCTCGCGACTTGTCTCTAGGCTGCTGCCTAATTTGGTTTGTAGATCGCTGAGACCAACGCCCTTGAGGCTTGGTAGAACAACATGAGCCGCTGCAAAACGATTCTCCGCAGCAGATGCGATGTCAACACTAGGGTTGAGTCCAATCGCCCACATCCCAGCGGCGATCGCGGCGGCAATGCCAGCGGGGGCATCTTCAACTACCACACAGTGGGCGGGGTCAAGTCCTAACTGAGCAGCGGCATGGAGAAACAGATCAGGAGCTGGCTTGGGATGTTCAACGCTATTGCCATCGGCGATCGCATCCACGCGATCGGCAATTCCTAGTTTTTCGATCACCGTGCGGGCATTTTTGCTAGCAGAGCCAATCCCGATTTTAATGCTTGCTTGCCTGAGTTCGTCTAGTAGTTGAAGCACTCCCGGCAACACATCTTTGGGGGTGATGGTTTGAATCGAGGCGACATAGTAGCGGTTTTTGCGATCCATCATCTCCTGAAGTGCGGCTTGCGAGTATGGCTGCTTGCCCACTATTAGCAGCAGCGATTCTCGCCGAGATACTCCCCGCAGCGCCTCATTGGCCTGCCTACCGAAGGGCAGCTTCTCTTCGTCTGCCAGTCGTTGCCATGCCCGGTAGTGCAGCTCAGCCGTATCTGTTAACACCCCATCCAAATCAAAGATGAAACCCTGGATGTCAGGTGATAGCTCGTCAGGTGATGGCATGTCAGGTGATGGAGACCCTGAAGGTGATAGGTCGAAGCTGTGCCAGGTGCCGCGCCAGTGGAGTTTGAATTTGAGCCGAGTCCAAGTGGGCGGCAGATGGGGCGTTGCCACCGGACCACTCTCCTTCAGTTGAATGCCGCCAAAGCCGAACACTACAGCCTGCCAGACCCCACCTGCTGAAGCCGCATGAATCCCGTCGCCTGTGTTGCCGCGCGTATCTTCTAGATCAACTAGGGCGGCCTGCATAAACTGATCATAGGGATCTGCTGCTCCGAGGTCGGCGGCGAGAATGGCATGAATGGCGGGACCTAGAGATGAGCCGTAGGTGATGTCTGTGCGGGGAGCGTAGTAGTTCCAGTTCGTTTGCAGCACATCATAACGATAGGGAAATTCTTGGGTGCCGCGCATCAAGTAGAGCAGCATCAGCACGTCGGGCTGCTTGAGCACCTGCCGCTGATTGGTTGCGTCAATGCCCAGAACCGCTTGAATCGATTGCGTGCGCGGTTCGTGGGCGCTAAGGTCAATATCTTTGAGCTGGAAAAACCCCTCGAATTGCTCGATCAGCCCTGTTTCTGCATCGTACGGGATGTAGATCTGCGCAATCATGGCCTGCCAGCGCATCCGGCGCTCGGGCGTCAATTGCAGCCGTTGTGCCAGTTCAGCCGCGCCATCGGGAAACTGGCGCTGTAACCATTCATAGACGGCAACCGCCTTTTCCAGATGCCACTGCACCATCCGATTGGTGAACGTGTTGTTATTCACCTGCTCGTGGTATTCATCGGCTCCAATCACTCCGCACAATTCATAGCGTTCTTGTCGCGCATTCCACTCCATCCGACTCATCCAAAAGATTGCAGTGTCCAGGATGATTTCGGCTCCGTAGTCGCGCAGCCAGATGTCGTCGCCTGTGGCCTGCCAGTATTGCCAAACGGCATAGGCAATGTCGGCACTAATATGAATTTCGCGATCGCGGCACCAGATTCGCACATCTTCCGCATAGGGATCGTTCGGCATTGACCAGCGGGGCGTCACCTCATCGCCAGTCGCCGCGCTTTCCCAGGCAAACATGGCTCCTTTATAACCACCATGATTGGCTTTGCGCCGCGCTCCATTCAGGGTGTGATAGCGGTAGGTCAGCAAATTGCGGGCGATCGCAGGCTGCGTCAAGGTAAAAAAGGGCAAGATAAAAATCTCTGTGTCCCAAAACACATGGCCCCGGTAGCCCAATCCCGATAGCGTTTTGGCCGGAACGCTGACTTGAGTGTTGTGGGGGGAGGCACCGATCAAGAGTTGAAACAGGTTGTAGCGCACTGCCAACTGCGCTTTGCTATGCCCCCCAATCTCGATATCGCTATCCTGCCAAACGCCATTCCATGCCTGTTGATGGGCGTCAAACAGCACCGCATAGGCTGGTAAGTCAGCTAGTTTGGCCTGAGCTGCCTGTACGGGTAACTCCGTCTCCTGAGAGGTAAACACCGTCACAACTTTTTCCACGCAGATGGTCTGCCCCGGTGTCGCCATCAAGGTAGCCGTCAAGGTGGGATAGCCGGGAGTATTGGTCACCTGCAATGACGGATCGAATGAGGCATGGATGCCGTTGTCGGTGGCACAGCGGCTGTCCTCACCGCTAGCTCCCGGCAACAGACTGACTGACAGTTGGGTTGCCATGGCCAGCTCGATGCGAGAACTGCGGGTGCGAAGCTGGAGCCAAATTCCCGGCACAGTATCCTGATCGGTTTTGCCCTGATCAAGCCGTTCCCAGTGGTCAAACCCTTGATTCTGGGGATAGCCATTGATGCTAGATTGTACTTCGATTTCCCAAGGAAAAAGCTGCGTCAACGCGCCCTCAAAATCGATCGGCGTGATCTGGCAGCGCAGCCCCAACACATGCGGATCGGCCACGCTGGCAAAGCGTTCAAATCGTAAATCTAACGTATGGCCAATGGGGCTACGCCAGCGCACCGATCGACTGAGGATGCCGTGACGTAAGTCAAGCTGCCGTTCGTAGTGGATAATTTCGCCGCGATCGAGCCGAAACCGCTCACCGTTGACGATCACGACCAATGACAGCCAGTCAGGACAATTAGCCAGCTCCGTATAAACGACAGGGACATCGTCATAGACGCCATGCACTAAGGTCGCTGGGGCCGCATGGGGGTAGCCCTCCTCAAAGCTGCCCCGTGTGCCTAAATAGCCGTTGCCAATCGTAAATAAAGTTTCTCTGGCGTGCAGTTGCTCTGGATCAAACTGAGGCTCTATCAGCATCCAGTCTGTGTAGATTAAATTGTGGGAGTGTGGCGTGTTCATTGAGGTGAGGAATGGGGAGTTAAGGACGCGTCAGATCACCGCTGCATATGTTCTGCTAAAATCTGCTCGGCTCTGGGTTTGTAGAGGAGGTAGAACAGTGCTTCTAAGTACCCTTTGAGGGCGTTGCGGCTATCCGAATCAATGTAGTTCCAGAAACTATAAATCTTTGTCAGCACTAAGACTTGTCGGGTATGGACTGGCCAGTTATATTGCTCTTGAATGTGTTGAATGGCGCGCTCAGAAATCTCGTGCCAGCACGCGGGCTGGGTCTGACACTGATGCAGAAAGTGGAGGATTTTTTCAGCGGTACCGTCTAAGTCGGTAGGGTTAATATGAAAGCCGTTGATGCCGTCCTGGATAATTTCTAGGCACCCCCCAAACTGAGTGGCAAAGGTGGGTAATCCAGAGATCATCGCTTCGAGGATGGTGCGTCCGAATGCTTCAAATTGGGCAAAGTGAACAAAAATTCCCTGGCGCTCGGCGATCGCCCGATAGGCTGCTCCCAAATCGCGAGTGGGCAGCCGCACACCCAACCAGCGAATGTGTCCGTGCAGGCCATATTGGTCAATTAGGGCGTGCAGTTTGGCAATCTCCCTGGCTTCATCGGAGTTCATACTATCTGCCACATCCAAGGCATTAGTCAACAGAATCAGATTGCAGTGCGCCTGCAATTCTGGGCTACGGCCAAAACACTCCACCAGCCCGGTCAGATTCTTAATTGGATTAATGGGTGCAACGGCCAGGATTGGGCGTTTTTCGGGCTGATCTAGATGGCCCAAAGCGTGCGCATTTTCCTGCTCAAACAGCAGCGATTGAACACGGGCACGGCCTTCTATATCTGGCTCTGCTTGATCTGGCTCTGCTCGATCTTGCCCTTCAGCCGCCTGTTGCTGAATCTGGTGATACGGAAAAAATAGAGTTTCATCCACACCGGGCGGCACGCGGTTGAACTTGGGGCTAAACAGGTCAATGCCGTCAGTCACATGGTAGAGATTGGGCATCGTAAAGCATTTATAAGACTCATACTGACCGATACTTTCCGGTGTGCCCATAATTTCTTGGTAAGACGACGTGATGATAAAGTCAGCGGCATTCATGCTGATTAGATCAGCCGTAAACTGGGCGGAAAAGTGATATTGCGCCTCCAAATCTTGCCAATTCAAGTTGCTGAATAAGTATTTCGGTTTTTCCAACGAATGCGCAATGTTGCACTGGATGGCATTCAGCCGTCGTGCTAGCAGAGACGCGACCAGGTTGCCATCACTGTAGTTGCCAATGATTAAATTAGGTCTTGCGCCCAGTTTCACCAGCAGTTCTCTTTCTGCATCTACCGCAAAGCTTTCCAGATAGGGCCAAATCTCAAACTTAGAAATCCAGTTCTGCGTCACGACTGGATTAAAGTCTTGGAACGGTACGCGTAGAATCCAGGCATGGTCTGTGCCATCCAGTTTCTCCCAGCGCAGATCGCATTGCGTTCCTGTACAGTTGGGAATCAGGCGTGTCAGAATGATCACTTGAGGATGGATACCCAGCAAGTCTAGACCCGACTGCTGAATATCTGCGCGGAGTTGGTTTTCTAGACTCCGCGCTTGTTCCAATACATAGGCAACTTGACTCCGGGTTTCTGGGCGTCCCAATACGCTTTCTTGACCGACCCAGCCATGAATGGAAATTAGCACTACTCGAAAGACAGCAGGAACGCGGGCAACAAAGGCGGCCAAAATAGCAGGTTCAGGATCATCAACCAGGCGATTTAGCAGTTCCAGGGTTTCGCGAGTCCGAGCCACCGTATTGCCCCAACCCGGTTCAAACCCAAGGGCTTGCAGTTCAAGATGAACTTTTTCATAGGGCTGGTCTGCGGCATACTCAGCTAAAAACTTAAGGGCGTGCTTCACCTGTTGCGATAGCTCAACGCCAGACTGAATCCGATCGTTAATCAATAGCTGCATCCCGTTCTGTTCGAGCACATGCAGGGCGTCAAACAAGGCTTCTAACCAGTAGTTGAATTCGGTTAGTAGCTTGTTGCACAGGTAGCGGTTGAGAAACGCTAGCCCCTGACCAATATTTCTAGGGTCATCAATCAGCGGCGACCCTTGATAGAACGGCTGGAAGTCGATGGTAAGGATGTGGGGCTGGTAGCGATTAACCTGGCGATCGCGCACATCAAGCAGCGCCTGAAGCGTCATCTGCGAGCTGCTAGAAAGATCTGAGGTGAGCCGCCAGATCTGCTGGCTGGCAATCCAGGGACGCAGCACTAACCAAATGCTGTCTTGATCCAAAATGATTTCATGGGTGTAGTTCATCAACTGGCTTAACGAAGAGCTGTGGTAAGCATGACCGGGCTGCGACAGCTGATGGCGATAGTCAGCAAACGTCTGGAGGATCTCGTTCCGCAGAAAGTAGCGCTTGCCAGAGGCGCTCAACGCGTCAATTAGCTGATGTAGAGCCTTTTTCTCATCGCTGTTTAAGACGGCCTGAATCAGTTTATGCATAGGAATAGCGGTCAGACGATACTGAAACCGCAGAATGATGAGGTGGGATTGGTGAAGCGGTTAAGGGCGGATCATGCGTGAACCACTGGCTGTTTATGTATGGCAACAGTTCTATGGTTAATGGCGTCTAAAAGGCGTCCACCGTAAGCAGGAAACGGAGAGAATAGCACCCTCTAATAGTGGCGTTAGTGCTGACTAGATAAGCGCACTCTATAACAAACCTGGCTATTGTGACTCTACCTTTAGAGTAGACTTAAGGCTTCATGCAGCAGGGATTGAAGGCTTGAGATTAATTGGGATGGCGATCGCGTTGGTTATCTTGGTTTAGATAGAATGTGTGACAATTCATGTCTTTAAAGGCATGCATTGCCTTTACCGTAGCATCTGTTACAAATAAAAATTAAATTGGTATTACCTTAAAGTTCTGTACAGGAATAGAGAGCTGAATACTGAGAAACCACCTTCATTCAGGCACGTGATTCGGTTCGGATTTGTAAAAAAATGTATAAATTAGTGAAGTCAAATACACATTTTAGTGCGTCTTAGCTAGGGCTATGCCTGATCTCTATCAATTGGTAGATTTTACAATTTTGTAAGCTGTGTCAAAGTAGTAATTGAATCATCAGATGCATCTATTTGTCATTTCGTTTGTCGTAGATGTAGAGCCGACCAACCTACAACTCTACGCATCTGCAAAGAAGATCAAACAGAATTTGGAATAACACGTTCTCTTTTGTATTTCTGGTCAACAAAAATCTTGCAAGTTTGCTCGCTTTAAATTCAGGTTTAAGCAACTAGAGGTATCTCTATATGAATTCATTGTCGCCACAGCAATCGGTATTATCCTGGTGGGTAGAAATCTGCACGTTTGTTCCTCAGCAAACGTATTGCCTTGGCCCATTCAGCAGCCGAGAAGAGGCCAAGCTATCTAGAAGCGCTCATGTTGAAGCGTTGTTCCACAAAGAAACGCGAGATATTGTTGCCTTAATCAAGCAGCTCTAGCGCCGTCAGTTTGATGTTGACGAGGAGAGCCATAGTAACCAATCGGGTTGGCGCTGGTTCCGTTACATGGGGAGGATAGAACCCTTTCATGGCAAGGACTATGGGATTATAGGTCATAACACTATGTGCCAAGTGTTGAGCAGCTACCAGTGGCGGCATAGAACTGGGGCCAATCCCGGCAATCACCCGCATTTTTGTCGCTAAATCGGAGTTGAGTTGCAGCGCCCGTTCCAAGACTGTACTGTCGATTGCAACCCAATCAGCTAGGCCATCGACAATCCATTCAATTGAGGTTTGGTGTGCGCCCGACTGCACCACCTGACCCAAAACAACAGCGGTAATCCCTGCTGCTGCAAAAGTGCCGCACCATGTGATGGCCGCTATTGGAGCCTGGATCGTTATAGCAAAAGGATTTTTGAGCGAGCTGACAAATGCTGGTGATATTGCTATTGGCTGATACAATTACATCGGAAAAATAGACGGGCGATCGCCATAGTGCACGGCCTGTATAACTGGCGCAGCAATCGGCTGAAGCTGAGTCGGATACTGCTGACAATGCCGGATGAACGGTAATTCACACAATAAAATTATGTCGAATGTATCGTTTAGCAGCAGCGAATCATCCAGTGGATCACATGGTCGCTGGACAATGTCTGTGTCTGTTTCTAATACCCGCTGAAGGAACTGGGCGATCGCTTCATAGAATCCAAACCAGCTTGAGGCTAGGTAGGACGCACAGTGTAATGGACGGCTCATATCTCCATACTCCAGACAGTTTTAGAGCGCTAACGATAGAATGAGGGCTTCGGCCTCTCTTACGGGTTCACACGAACCCTGCATTTGGGCGATCGAAATCAAGATGTTCGATATCTCCAAGCCCAGTTCAAAAGTTGGGGCTTCCCTTCAGAGCCAGAGACTCCGCTTCAGATCAGTGGCACGTTTGATCAAGCGATAAGTTTTTGGGGACTCAATCCATTCACAGTAAATGCGTTGGGTTGCGCAAAGCTGTATGGCAATGCCAAAACCGCAAAGATGAACGATGAATCAGCTTGGCTTGCGCCTGTCTAGCCATAGAGAGCGATCGCCAGTAATTGGGAATTCTATGACAATAAATGTTTTTCATCTCTAGCGGTGGCTCATAACATACCAGTTGCCAGCGTGCAGCAATTTCTTTAGACGATAGGTCTCGTTCATTATGCATAGACTTTCTGCAATCTTATCCAACTATCCAAACGAAGCACTTTCAGCTCGTCCCCATCGGCCACCTCTAATTTTATTAATTGACGATGACCCCATTACACGCATGCAAATTCGTCGGTTTTTAGAACATGAAAACTATCAAATTGCTGAAGCTAGTAATGGTAAAGAAGGGATAGATGCCTACCAACGCCTCCATCCAGACATGGTGCTTGTAGACGGGGTCATGCCGATTATGGATGGGTTTGAGTGTTGCGCCCAGCTACAAACGATGCCCAACGCCGACCATACTCCCGTGCTGATGATTACGGGTCTAG
>Ga0163155_10007345_pt1 | contig 10422 bp, 20 predicted proteins | sample OliLakLV19SP4G1_FD_148611 | JGI IMG/M metagenome (GOLD analysis project Ga0163155, IMG submission 148611) | Freshwater microbial mat bacterial communities from Lake Vanda, McMurdo Dry Valleys, Antarctica - Oligotrophic Lake LV.19.SP4.G1 | ecosystem: Environmental > Aquatic > Freshwater > Lake >...
ATTCATCGCGGGGGCCGGAGCCTTGATCACGACGCGCTCGGCGGTGGGCTTGCCGTGATGCTCGGTCACAGCCTCGTAGGCGGGCCCGTACGGCGCGTAGGGCGAGCCGATATGCCAGAGCTGAGTGCCGGGTAGCAGGCGCAGCAGGACCGCCTGGCGCATGTCGTCCCAATTCACGACGCCGTCGTCGCCACCGACCATGCGCGGGAATTCGTCGAAGATGCATCCGGCCGACCAGCGCGCGACGAGCGACGATCCTGCACGCGATCCGGCGACGACCTGGACCTCGATGGGGATTCCGCTCGGGTGACGAAGGACGATGCCCTCTGCACCCGGCTCGCCGAGAATGAACGGCCGCAGCAGGGGCGACGCCTTCACCGAGCCGACGAGGTGGTTCAAGATGACGTCGCTGAGATCCTTCTTCGGACTCACGACGGACACGCGCGGGATCTCGCCGGGTCGCAAGGTGCTGACGTCGCACGTGAGCGCCATGTGGAACGCGCTGCACGCCGCGATGAGGCTCTTGGCCGTGCGGATGCCCGAGATGATGAACATCTCCGTGGGCCGCTCGCGCGGGAGCCCCTGGACGTCGCCAAGAGCCGCGAGGACGGTCCGATTCTCGGCCAGACCGAGGAGCGGTGCGCCGTCCGCAATTCGGCAGATCGCACGCTGTAGCGGCGACGCAGTTGTGAGTCCGAACGCGAGCGGATCGGTGAGTTTCCACTCGAGGCTCGCGGCGGCGACAGCGCGCTGGACGAGGCTCGGATCGAGGCGGGCGGTCAGGTCCTCATGGGACTTGGGCCGCCTCCCGTCGACGTGGTTTTGGGCTGTACATCATCAGGAGCTCGACTCTACACACCGTAGATGCATCTGTCTGAGGGCGATGATGTCTCCTATCGCAATGCCTTCGTTGCACGCAGTACATGTCCCCGCGTACGTCGCGCGAAAGGCGCGCGGTGTACGTCGCGCGAACCATCGTTTGCGGCTAGCGGCCCTGGCAGGCGACTCGGTTGGTTTCATCGCGTCTCCACGTCGTCATGCTCGCCCGCATTCTCGATGCGCACGCCTACGCCGCCGGTACCGCCTTGCTTCGTCGGATCGAACCAATTCTTGCGCCGAGCCATCTGCTCGAGGTCGGCGACGTCCCAGTTGGTCGAGCCCATATCGAACGTCGCCTCTTCGTACGCGCCATGGTGTTGGACGACGTACTTGGCATACGTGGTCACACCGGGCTCACCGCTTCCGGGGTCGCCGGTCATGCCGTTCATGTCGACGTACTTCCCGCACGTCATACATACCGGCGCGCCGGGCCGCGACTGCGTCGTGCGCGCGCCCGTGAGGTCGTTCCACGACAGCGCTGACTTGATCAGACCCATCAGGTGACCCCCACGTCGTTGTCGAGGTACGAGCAGGCGTCCCAGTCGACCTCGATGCGCTCATCAGGGGCATCGTAGTTGCACACCCAGACGCGAACCTCCTGGCCGGTGCGGTCGATCCTTGCAACGGCCAGGCGGCCCAGCACGCCTCGCACATGTACGCGCGCGCCAACCTGCGGACGCCTCTCGCGCTGTGCCTCGAGAGACTGCGCAGCACCATGGATCTCGTTGAGGATCATAGCCAGGGCGGCTCCGGGACCAGTCGTGCAGGCGTCACGTAGGGCGACGGCGCTGATACCAAACCATGCGTGACTCTCGCCGATGTCCAGGCGCACCATGTACAGACCGTTGGTGCTGTCTGCAGGCTTCTGTGGCCAATGCGACAACTTCATTTCTTGCTCTTCACGTCGGCGACAGCCTGCTCTGCGACCGCGGCGTTCGCGCCGAGCTTGATCAGGCCTGCGGACATCATCATTCGGAGCTTGGCGAGGCTCTTCGCGGGGTCCGCGTCCTCGCAGAGCACCGACGCGAGTGCGAGCGCGTCCGCGTCGAGCTTGTCGAGCTCGAGCTTGTACGCGTGGATCGCGGCCTGGCGCGAGAGTTCCTCGGGCGAGAACGTGACGTCAGGCGCCCAGTCCCGGAAATGCTCCCACTCGGTGCGCGGCGCGAACTGCTTTGTGTCCGGGTAGTACGCGCGAAACATGCACATTGCATGGTCTACGCGGACGATGACGCCCTTCCTGCCGTTCACCTTGTGCGTGACGCTGACGGTGCGTTTCCAGAGGCTCGGAGGGTCGATGTCGGCGCGGCCCACGGCGAGCTCGGCGGCCTCCTCGGGCAGGCTCTCGGTGAGCGGGACGTGCGTGGAGATGGTCGGTGCGTTCATGCGGCGGTCCTCTGCCGTGACTGCGACGCGAGACGGAATCGATCCGACGCACGCGGCCACGGATGGGTGATGTGGATGACGTCGGGGTAGCCCCCGAGCAGAGCGGTGATGACTCGCCGGCCGAGTCCCTCGCCTCGCAGTTCGGGCGGCACGTACGCGTAGTACAGTCTGCCCGCGGCTCCTGCGGCCCACGCGTGTACGGTCGGGCCGTTCGCGAGAACGACTACGCGGCACCCCTTCGCGAGGTGCCCGTCGACACGGGCGAAGCGCTCATGTTTCGACAGCCCGGACCAGCGCGCGCCTTGCGCCCACGTCGGGACAACGAAGCGGCGATCGCTCGCGGTCATGTCGCGGAGCTGAGTCAACCCGGCATGGTGGACTTGAGCCGCTCCTGATCGGCGGCGTGCGCGGCGCGAGAGAGCGCGGGCAGGTAGGTGCGGCGGCTCGATACGTAGCGGACGTCAGCGTCAACGTAGGGTCGCTCGAGCTCGAGCGAGGCCCGCCGCGCCTCTTCTCGAGCGCGCTCTTCGGCGTCCTCAAAGTCGTTCCGGCGGAACGGCGTACCCGGCACGCGAGGCTCGAGCACGATCCAATTCGCCCGCAGCTCGGCGCGCTGCTCTCGGCGACCCATCAGGTCTCATCCAGCTTGGCGCGCGACTCGAGCGCGGCGACGACGCTGCGCGCAAAATCGAGGTCGTTCACGTCGTTCGTGCCGGCGTCGTCTCGGATGTCGTGTGTGATGGTCGCCTTGTCGCTCCAGACCTCTGGGTTGAGTCGTGCGAGCCACTTCACCGTCGCGGCCGTTTTCCCCTCGAACGATTGCGCCCTTAGGTGCCCCACGGCCTCGACCTCTCCGGCGCCTTCGGCCTCGCGAATCTTGGCGACAAAGCGGACATACAGGTCGTCGCCTTCGACAGCTTCACGACCACGTTTGAGCCACTCCGTGAGGGTGCTCCGGTCGATGCCGACACACTTCGCGGCGCCCTCACGAGACGCGCCAGCCTGCACCGCAGCGACGATGCGCTCGCAGACATCGGGCGTCAGCAGGGTCGGGCGGCCCATGTAGAGTGCATAGCAGCCCGGACTTTGTTTGTCACACCGTGTCGCGGTGCAGACCGCTACGAGTGGCGCCTCGCTACGTCACACGGAGCACTCCGAGGACCCGCAGCGCGCGTGCCTCGCGTTCGCGCCTAAGCTCTTCGCGCAGGCGTTTTTGCTCGGCAGCGCGGCGCTGGCGTGTCCAGACACCCACGGCAGGCCGCGGAGCTCCTCGGGGTGGTTTCTGGCCGCCATCGGCTGGTCCCCTTGACCGATCTTCAGAGTTTCGCCAACATAGCTGGCACGTGAAGCGCTCTGAGGAACTGGCCTTCGGGTAGGTTCGGCGGCCGCGTGAACCGGGAGCTCCGAGGTTGCCACCCTCGGCGACTCCCCCTACGGGGTGGCCAATCAGAGGGCCGTTTTGGCGCCGTGATTGGCACCATCGCAACTATCGTTGCGAGAGACCTTGCGCTGGTACAACCAGCGACTATAGTGATTGGTGTCGGGGGCAAGGAGTCGCCGACCAGAAAGACCAAGACCACCATGAGCACTGAAATTACCGTTTCGCAAATCAAGGCCCTCCGCACCGAAGCGGAGCGCGCGGGTGATCACTTCCAGGTTGTGATCTGCGACCGGGCACTCAACCGGGAGTGCGACGGATCCTTTGACGCGCTTTCGACGGGCGAGCGTCACGAGGCTCTCCAGTACACGCAGGAAACCGCCCTTCTGGCTTGCGCAGGCGCGCTTGCTGAGACGACCGCGTCCTGATGCCCCCCAAGCCGACCCCGGAAGCGCCTCGAGCGCGCTCCGGGAGCGTCCACGAGTGCCAGCGGCACACCGTGAGGGTCGTCATCCGCTGCTCGCCGGATCTCGCGGCACGGGCCCGCGCGGCGGCGGCGGGGCAGACCCTGGCCGACGTGCTCGAGGCCGGCTGCGAGGCTCACGGCCTGGCCCCGTCCCCCACGCCGTAGCCCATCATCGCTCGGATCACTCGGCCGATCGCTTCCGCCTGCGCGGGGACGACTGAGTTACCGAGCGCATGACGTCGGGCCCCAAGTCCGTCCACCCGGGAGGGAATCCCATGAACCACTCGCACCATTCCGGGCTCCCGGGAGGGAATCCCATGAACCACTCGCACCATTCCGGGCTCAGGGTCCCGCCAGCCTCGGCCGCCTCTCCGTACGGCGTCAGCAGGCGTGGGCCGCTCTTCGCGCCTCCGGCATTGCTGTAATGGCCGGATGCGCACAGCGTCTGCCGGAGCCTTTGGTGAGCGGGCCACCGCTGCATTGACGGAGAGAGCAAGTTCGCGGTCGCCGTGAGCGTCGGCAACAACGAAGACCCTCCGTCTGAGGTGGGGGGCTCCGACGTCGGCGGCAGATACTGCGAGGGCACGGGTTGCGTAGCCGAGCACGTGCAGTTGGTGCCTGACGTGCGGCAGCCAGAGGGTCTTGCCGCTGTTGACGTTCTCGACGACGACGACTCGCGGGCGGACCCTGCGGACAACGTCCGCAAAGTGCCACCAAAGAGAGGACCGTTCTCCTCCGAGTCCACGCTGCTTGCCAGCGGAGCTGACATCCTGGCAAGGGAAACCGCCGCAGATGAGGTCGACGGCGGGATAATCGCGGGGACGCGTGACATCGGTGTACCTCGTGACGTTGGGCCAGTGTTTCGCCAAGACGGCGCGGCAAAACGGGTCTATTTCGCATTGCCAGAGGACCGGCCCCAGCCCGGCCCGCTCCAGACCAAGCTCCAGACCGCCGATCCCCGAGAAGAGCGATCCGATAGTCACGGCCTGGCCCCGATCCTGATCTCCACGCCGTAGCCGCGCACGAGGGTCAGGTCCTTGCGCGAGCCGCGGCGCTGGTCGTACGCCCACATGCGCGGGTCGCTGTCGTTCGGCAGGCCGAGCTCGTCGGCCACCTGGTCGCGGACCGCCTTGAGTGCGCTGCGCAGGTTGTCGTCGTCGAGGCCAGAGCTCGGCGAGATGCGAATCAGCGTCACGAGCCACGGCGGCGGCAGAATGATCCTCCGGTGCAGCGGCAGCACGAGCGCCACCAGGCTCCGCGCGATGCGGGCGCGCTTCGCCTTGCCGGACCAGTGCCCGCGGGCGTTGGCCTCGCTGACGGTGTGCAGCGGGAGCGTCACGCGGACCGTGGCCGGCGGGGCGGCGATGACGGGATGCGATCTCGAGCTCATCGAGCCCCCAGGCGAATCGGCTTGCCCAGTTCGACGATGCGCCTGGCGAATCCGCCATCGTATTTCGCGGCGAGCGCTGCGGCGAAATGCGCGGCGTCCTCGTTGGCCACAAGACCGGTGGTCACCCACGTTGGGCGGCTTGCGGCGGCGCGGCCGTACACCACGTCGGAGAGGCAATTGTCTCGGTCGTGCGTCTCGTGCCCCAGGTCGTCTAGGACCAGCAGCGGGACGCGGAGCGCGCGGGCGACGAGGGGCGCCTCGGCGTGCCCGAGGGGGTGGCCGGCGCGGGCGCGGGCGAGCGCAGAGGCGTCGACGAGGAATGACCCCCGGCGGCGCGTTGGGTCGAGCCTGACCCACGCGGCGAGCATCGCGACGGCGAGCGTCGTTTTGCCGGCTCCGACGCGACCGCGAAAATGAAGGTGCTGGCTCGGCGGCGCGGCGAGCCCGCGGGCGATCGTGGCCTCGGGGAGGGCCACGCAGGGGTTGCCGGTCCGGGAGCTCAGGACGCGGAGCCCAGCGGCGGTATTTCCGACAGCCCAGCGGAGATCCTCCGGGATGCTGGCGATCGTCGGGCGCATCTGCGTCGCGATGTGCGATTCCCGCGAGCACGTCGGGCACTCGCGGGCGCCGTCGACGGGGGCCCCGCAGTGGCACACGTGCCGGTCGCAGGTCTCGCAGGGGCGGTCAGCGCAGCTCGCGGCGTGCGCCTCGGCTGCCGCCTGCCGCGCCATGATCGCCGGCATGACGTCGGTCAGCCAGCCGCCATTGCTCGGGTCCCACGTCGGATCGTCCTGGCTCATGTGTCGTCTCCGAACGGATGGTCAGCGTCGGTGCCGGTCCGCAGTGGCGGGGTGTAACCGTCGAGTCCCTGCCGGTCGCCTCGGGGTCCGCCCCCGGTTCCGCGCCGGCTCGACGTCGGGGCGTTGCGCTCGCGGTCGTCGTAGCGAAACTGGTTCGAGATCCACTTCTGCCAGCGGCCGATGACGCCCTCTCGAGAGCCGAATCGCTGGCCGGCGAAGTGACCGCAGAACGCTACCCAAACGTCAGCCACTGGCGTCCGCAGCGGGCGCGTCATCGTCATGGCCTCGAACTTCGCCACTGCGTCAGGGTCCAGCGGCAGGTCGGCGCGGACCAGGCCCCCGCCGTCCAGGATGCCCTCAGAAGCGTCCGGACGAGCCGGGGCCACCAGGGCAGCAGGCGGTGCCTGCGAGCGCCCTGGCGCCCCCTCCTGGCTCCCTGGCGGCGTCTCGACCAGCGAGAGCGGCGCGGTCAGTGGCGGTCCGTCGTTGGCCGGCGACCCGAGCGCGCGCGGTGAGCCGGTAGGATCTTCCGATCTGTGATCAGCAGATCCAGAACCAGAGGGAGAGCAAGAGATAGAGCTAGGACAACCGCGTGACAGCACCCCCTCTGTCACGCGGTTGTCACGCGTGACAGCAGCGTGACGGTCAGGGTGTCTTCTGCGGTCCTGCCGCCCTTTAGCGGCCGCCTTGTTGTCGGCGATCTCCTCCGGGCCGTCGTTGTGATCGAGGTAACGAACGACGAGAAGCTCCCCGGCCAGCTCCTCGACGAGGCCGGATTTGATCAGTGCGGCGGCCTGCTTGCGGCGGTATGCCGTGGGGGCTCCCCAGGATGCGAACGCGATGTCCTCAAGCGTCTCGCCGTGGGTCTGCTCGTGCCGAGACTGGACGACAAGGAAGAGGTACAAGCCCATGGCTCCCGGGCATGCCTTCTCGGCAATGGTGCAGCGTTTATGGTTCAGGATCTGCGTCGCCATGCGGGCGTAGATCTCGCGCTTCGCGGTGGCCATCAGATCACCCTCAACGCGCCGCGCGCGTCGGCAGAGCGGGAAGAGCAGACGCCCGGACCGAGGTCCGCGCTGGCCTTGACGACCTCGCGACGGGCCTTGCGCTCCTCGACAGAGCGGCACGCGTACATGACCGTGGTGTGGTTGCGCCCGAACAGCCAGCCGATCTCCGGGTAGCTGTAGCCGCGAGCACGCAAGTCTCGCATCAATGCGTGCCTCACGAGGACGACGCGGGCCAGCCGCGAGCCCCCTAGGATCTCGTCCGCGGTGACACAGTGAGCCGCCGACATCGCGTCGAGCACGCCGGTGAGCCCGCGCGCGGCGATGCGCTGGGCGAGTGAGAGGCCGCTCACGCTGCACCTCGGCGCACAAGCACGATCGAGCCGTCCGCCTGGCGCACTCACTGCATCGACAGGGCAGCGGCGCCCGGACGAGGCTGGCGCGTCGCCCCTACGTGTGCTCTGCGAGCGCGCCATTTCGCACGGCTTGCAGCGGGCGAGGAGTGCCGGCCCGCCCTTGCGAACCGGGTAGAACGCATCGAGCGACTTGGTCTCGCCGCAGCGGTTGCAGCGTCGCGTCATGTGCCCACCATCCGGGTCTGGCCGCGCCCGACGACGAGGTCCCACGCCGCCGCGTCGGCCTCCTCGAGAGACATGCCGGCGTCGTAGTGGAGAATTGCGGCCCGCTCGATTACGGCGTAGCGGAGGCCCAGAGGATGCCGGGCCGTCGGGCGCGTCGAGAGGTCGCGCGCTCGGGCGATGATGTCGCCGCTCATGGCTGCACCACGCGCTGCAACTCGAACAGCGACTCCACGGCCGTTCGCTCGATGTAGATGAGCGGCGTAGGGAGGAACTGCGCGTCCTGCCATTTCTCGGCAGACCAGGACCCCGTCTCGTAGACGATACTCGGGTCGGCCAGAACAATGCGGTCCGGCGCAGCCTCTACGAGGACCCCGCAGTAGATGTAGTTTGCACACAGTGCGACAACGGTTTTATTTATCAACGGATGGCTCATATTTTCCCCGAATGCGAACGCGGCGCCGACCCCGACCGCGACCACGCGCGCGACCACGACGCAGACCACGACCTGGACCCTGACCCCGACCCCGACCATGACCGCGACGACAAGCGGCCCCGCATGCGACAGCGACCCGTAGCGAGACCCATCTCCTCGCAGAGGTCGGCGAGGACGGCGCGTGCGTCGTCGCTCGTCCGAGCCTCGACGCGCAGGCTCGCCAGCGTCGACTCAATGGCGGTGCTCATCGCCGCACCTTGCCGGCCTTCTCAAGCGCACGCCGAAGCACAGCGTTCTCGCGGAGCAGCTCGTCACGCTCTGTCGCGGTCGCGCCCGCGGCGTCGCTGAGACGGTTCGCGCGCGCCTCGAGTTCCGTGATGCGTTCGCGCGCGGCGATCAGGTCCGGCCCGGCGGGCATGTTGGCTCGGGCGACGCCGAAGTGCGCGTTCTCCTTCAGGTCGGCGATGCGCTTCGTCGCATCGTAGATCCGACTGTCTGGGTACGACGAGCAGGCCCTTCTCTCAGGGGCCTCGAAGAGCGACCTCTCGACATCGATGGGTGCACCGTCCGCGTGACGCGCGCTGTCCTGGCCGACCTTTGCTGTCCAGCGGTCGTCCCCGTCCTCGGCCACGACGATTACGCTTCCTACATACGTGTAGATCTTCAGCATCGGCGATGGGCCGAGACGCTCTCCGGCAACGACGGCGACCACCATGTCGCCGACACGGACGACGCGAGAACGGGGGGGTTGCTCGCCCAATGCCGGCAGGTCGCGGTGCGCGATGGCCCTTCTCTCAGAGGCCTCGAAGAGCGACCCCTCGATGTCGATGAGCGCATTGTTAGCGTGACGTGCGCAGTCCAGGCCGATTCTGGCCGCCCACCGGTCGCCCCCGACGCCGGCCACGAGGACTACGCGCCCATCGCCGCACTGGTAGATGTCCGCCATCGGCGTAGGACCGAGAAACCTCCCCTCGACGCTGGCTACGACGAGGTGTCCGACACGGACGACACGAGCGTTCTCGGCGCTCATGACGCGCCCCCGGTCGTCCAGCGACGCAGAGCCGAGAGCGGGTCGGGGTCGTCCAAACCGCTGGAAAACAGAGGGTGCAGCACCGGCGCTTCACGGCACGTTTTGTGGCACCGGATTCCTCCTAGAATCTCGCGCACATAGGTCAATCCGAAGCGCGGCCTTTTAATCCGTAGGTCGCGGGATCGTGCCCCGCTCGACCCACCGTTCAAGTCACTGTTATTGCGGTAAACCATGTTCATTCCTTGTCAGTGGTAGGTGCTGTTTCCGACGTGGACCGCCGCACCGGCGCTTCACGGATGGCGTGATCGAGAAGCACTTCGAGAGACTCGGCGGTCTGGCGCCCGTACACCTTGTCGATCATTGCGGTCGTCGAATGGCCGAGCAGTTTGGCGACAATGTGAGGGGCTACGCCGGCTTGCACGAGCAGGCTGGCGAACGTCCGGCGGAGGTCGTTCCACGTGACGACGGGGACGCCGGCAGAGACGCAAGCGAGCGCCGTGTCACGGCGCGCATTTCCCCAGGTCAGGAACGGCGACGTCGGTGGGTGCGACTCGAGGAGCCAGCGCATGAGGCTCGGGACGGGGATGGTTCGCGCCGCGTCCTTGGTCTTCGTCCCGCGGAGCTGGACGCGCCAGCGAGCCGTGTCGAGGTCTCCGACCTGGTAGCGCTCGGCCTCGCGGCGGCGAGCTCCGGTTGCGAGAACGAACGCGACGTGTGAGCGCCGGACGACGCTGACGGTCGCGAGAAGCTTGCGGACCTGGTCCCACGTGAGCGCGGTCGTGCGCGGCGTGTACTCGGGGCCGAAATGCTCCGGCTTCAGGCTGGCCGGATCGTGAGCGAAGCGCCGAGCCTTCCACGCGCGCTTGAGAATCTGCCGGAACGTGACCCATTCCTTGTAAAGGTTGCTCTCGGTGATCTCGCGCCCTCGGTCCTCGCGGAACTGCGCGCGCCGCGTCTCGAGGTACGCAGGGAACGTAGCCTGGTCGATGTCGACGAGGCGCAGCGTCAAGCCAGGCTCGGTCTCGAGGATGCGCACGAGCGTGCCGGACTTTTGCCGGTACATGGCAAGCGTCTCCGC
>Ga0163155_10007349_pt1 | contig 10416 bp, 7 predicted proteins | sample OliLakLV19SP4G1_FD_148611 | JGI IMG/M metagenome (GOLD analysis project Ga0163155, IMG submission 148611) | Freshwater microbial mat bacterial communities from Lake Vanda, McMurdo Dry Valleys, Antarctica - Oligotrophic Lake LV.19.SP4.G1 | ecosystem: Environmental > Aquatic > Freshwater > Lake >...
TAGGTTCGTCATCTGACTTTTATCCGCATCGGCATACAAGATCTTTGCAATCGCCTGAACGTGCTGGTCGAGTGCAATTTTTTCTTCCGGGGTCATGGGTCGATACTCCGCGCGCAATGGCAACCTCCTCATCATACAGGTCTCATTTTTCTCCTGAAAAGGGTGACATGCTCCCCATAGTGTTCTGCTTTAAACGCTTCAACTGCCGTTGGGTCATTCATATCGACCTGTTGCAAGGCTTTCAGGCTGGCAAATTCATCGTAGTTTTGCAGCACATTTTCAACCCGCAAATATTCGCCAAATAGCTTGGCAAAGTCTTTTTTGTCTTTTTCTAAAACAATCTCGTCGGGGTTGGGAAAACGCTGCTCTAATTCCGTCACCACCTCCACAAAGCCGCGCCGCGCTTCACCTGTCACCACATCGGTAAAGCCGCCCATATATTCCCTGTAGCTTTTTTCCAGCACCACGTTTTTGGTGTTTTTATCGCCAAACAGAGTGATGGCATCAATAGTGGCTTGTTCTAAATCGCGGAAGGTGACGATATTGCCAAAGGTTTTGGTGGCATCATAAATGCGGTTGGTGCGTGAATAGGCTTGCAGCAAACCGTGATAGCGCAGGTTTTTGTCCACAAACAGGGTATTGAGTGTAGGCGCATCAAACCCCGTCAGGAACATACCCACCACGATCAGCAGGTCAATTTCTTTGGCTTTTACTTGCTTGGCCAGATCGCGGTAGTAGTTTTGAAAACCGTTGTTATCTACGCTGAAGTTGGTTGTAAACAGGGCGTTATAGTCGTTAATAGCAGCACTTAAAAATTCTTTGGCGCTGCTGTTCATGGCTGACACATCAAAGCCCTCATCCAAAATTTCGCCCACGGTTGCTTGTTCTTCATTGGCGGCAAAGGAGAAAATAGTGGCGATTTTCAGGGGGTTTTGTACCCCCCTCAGTCCCCCCTTGGCCTACCGTGTACACACAAGCCGAAACTGGCCTCGTTTCAGGCTTCGTAAGCCCCCCAACCCCCCAATTTTGGGGGGCTTCGATCCGGAAAGCCCCCCAAAATTGGGGGGTTGGGGGGCGGTTCATAGAACTATGGCTAGATTCGATCACTTGTGTGTACACCGTAGCCCACTTGGGAGAGGGGCTTGCACTCACGATAATCAAGTTGTCTTTCTTGAATGCCCTTAGAGCTATAGGTTCAGACCTCATCATCCATCCCTGCGTATCGACACTCACCTAGGGTGAACGAATCACACACATTTGGTTTGAGTGCCTACCCAAGCCTTCGTCAAAACCTCAGCGCATCTTTGCAAGTCCACCCCAACCGGGTTACTACGGGCGGCTGGAAAAGACGGGTAAGGGCTAAGCTATTTTGTTTGACTGCTTATTAAATAAGCAGCAAGCTCCTCAGAGATAATAAAACGGGAGTGCTATTGTAATTAATTTCATAAATCAGATCATAATTCTCCAAGATCATCATATTGAAGTGCCCTCCGCTTTGTAATAGCCATAGTTGACAATCCGCTGACAATCCGCTGACGATGCTTGTTGCAATACTCGATAAACTTACTGACCCGTTCGTGATGCCAATCTTGAAACTGCTCAATGGCACCATCGATATCACCGTTCCATAACAGAGCCTCCACTGCATCTAAGCGGTGTTGTGACCCACCCACTTTGCCTAAATTCTCGACGAGATGATACCAATCCAAACTCTCACGTCGCTGAGTTTGGCTGCCAATTTGGGCAACAAGATTCCAGATGCCGTCATGTTCATGCCCTAGGCAAGTCAAAGGATGCGTCAGAGGCTGGTAGTGGAATCTAAGCATTTATACTCATTGTAAGGACAGGATGAACCTGTTATTTCTCTTATAAAAACTCTTAATTGAGAAAATCACCAGATAAACTCCCAGTTCGTAACTACTCAGCCTTGAGCCTTGGAGCAACTGGAGCGCCCATGAATAAACTCACCAGAGCATCCAATAGGTCAATCCGTTGTTTCCTCAATGTCGAGATGTAGCCCCGAATGCGACAGAACATCTGCGCACCGTTTGGAGTGCGAAAACAGCCCGATATTTTTTGCTTCAGCTTCATCATGCGGACATCCCGCTCCGCTTGATTGTTATCAAACGGCACATCAAAGTTATGCATAAATCCCAGCACCGATGCTTGTTTTGATTGCAGGCGGTCAAGCAAATTCTTGGGAACTGATTGTTTGGGTCGTCCGCGTTTTTTGGGGGTCTCAGGGTCGGGTGTCAGAGGTAACGGATTGGCGACCAGTCCTTGGTTCAAAATCGCCTGATAGCGCTTCTCAAAGGCTTGTACTTGCTCTGGGGGTAACGCAGTGTGACCCTCGGCTTGGGAGGCAATCACCTGTTGATGGATGGTGCAGAGCAGCACACTCATCTGGAAGGCCCAGACTTGCTCAAAGCGTTCCAACACAAACGTCAACTCGCGCAGGTGATGGGCATTACACAGAAAATGCTCACACCAATATCCCAAATAGCTCTTCCAGCCATCATGAATCGCTTTGCCCTCAAAGTGCGGCAAAATATCCATCGCATCCATAGCCGCTTGACCGCGCTTGCTATGCACAAAGTAGTAAGTCAACCCACTGGTGCAGGCCACATGCAACCACCACAGGTTGCCACTCACCCGCAAACCCGTTTCATCAAAATGCACTACATCCGACTGCACAATCGCGGCTTGGATGGCGGTCGATATCTCGCTCAACTTCTCAAACCCTTCCGCACGGCTGTTGTACAGCGTCGCTTCCGAAACCGTCACCCCAAACACCTCGCGCAAGACCTCCCCGGTGCGACCCGACGGCAACAGTTGCCCATCCAACAAATACACCATCAGCCCTTTCAACCGAGAACCATACTGTACAGGCCCCCGCACGTCTGACGGAAAGCTCGCTTGATTCTCCACGCCGCACTGCGGACAGGATTTCACTTCCCCCTGATGCTCCGTCACGCCTACCCTCAGGGGTGGCAGATCATGCACCTGACGACGAATCACCCGTTCTACAGGCACCTCGATTAAGCACTCTCCACAGCCACAACAGGTGCTCACCCCATGGGGAACCGTCTCATCCACCTCGCTGCTCCATGCCAAGGTGCTGCCGGGATGCTCCGGTTGGCCGCCACTTTTGCGCTCCCCTTTCGGGCGCAAACTCCGTGTCTTTTTGCCAAACCCATCGCTGGACGGCGGCTTGCTGCTGGTACGGCTATCTTTGCTCTGCTGATGCTCTAACGCCGACACCCGCGCACTCAATTGTGCGTTCTGCTCGTATAAAGCTTGCACCAAAGACAGCACCGCTGCTTCGCCCTGGGCATACACCGCAGAGACTGCATCCGGATTAAACAATGGTGCGACAGGCTGCTGTTTCAACGCTGGGAACCTAGATGGAACTACACTTGATTTACACCTTAGACCACAGGGCTGACCCCAGTGAAAAATCAGCTTAATATCTTAAGGCTGAGTAGTTACCCCAGTTCTACATATTTTTCTGAAAAGTCACAATAATGCCAAGACAACAACCCTTAACAGTAGACCTCTTTAAAGATAAGCCTCCACAGGTTTTGCCCAACTTGCCTCTCTCAACTAGCCATCAATCAAGCTGGAGAAATGTCCATCTTGCTCATTATCGTCAGCCAGCATGGGAGTTACCCGAAATGCAGACTCCACAACACATTCTTGTCATTCCACTTGGACATCAACTAGTAGAAGTAGAGTGGATTTCCGAAGGTCGGCGAAGAAGTACACAGTTTGATGCGAATGATTATGACCGTGGTCATATCCAGATCTTTCCTGCCTATGTTCCGCACAGCGGTTCTTGGAGTAAGGACGTTGAATTCATTCACTTCTATTTGGAGCCGATATTCATTTCTCAAATAGCCTATGAATCTATCAATCCAGATAAAGTTGAGTTTCAATTAGAGCTAAAGAAAGCCGATCGCCTGATTCATCAACTTGGTCTAGCACTCAAAGCAGATTTAGAAGTAGATGGAATTGGTAATGGCTTTTATGCAGATTCAATGGCGACGGCGCTGGCTGCTCATTTATTGCGGCATTACTCTACTCGTAAGTATGCTTTTCGAGAGTATGACGATGGTTTATCCCAACAAAAACTGAGCCAAGCGATCGAGTATATGAACGATCACTTAAGTGAAAACTTATCGTTAGCATCGATCGCTGCTGAATTGCACATGAGCCAATACTATTTTTGCCGCCTGTTCAAACAATCGACTGGCATGACTCCTCATCAATACCTGATTCAACAGCGGATCGAACGCGCCAAGCAGCTATTGAAGCTGCCAGAATTGACGATTACCCAAATCGCACAAGACTGCGGGTTCGCACACCAAAGCCATTTCGCTAAGTATTTTCGCTTGCGTACAGGAGCTTCCCCGCAACAATTTCGCAGAATTTAGCAAGATTTTGCTCAAAATTGCAAGAAGATGCTCGACATAAGTCAGTAGTTTTGACTAGAGTGATTTTGTGAATCACGTTAGATAGCTTCTCAGCGTAATTGGCAATTGCAGATTGCTTTGACAGTGCTGTCTCCACGATGCTCTACCATGTGTTTCCCAACCATAGCCCCCTATGCAAACTTCTTCAGCCGACTTCAGTGGACTGACTTCCGATTCGCTCGGCACTGGACTTTTTGATCTCAAATCTACGGGTCTATTACGCTCTGATTTTTCCCTAGCTCTCAGTCAACCTACTATAGCGCTTGATCTGTCGAGTAATGATCTGACTTCACAAGCAATTCAAAGAACAAATTTATCCATTCGTTCTTTGAAGCAAGAGTTAGGTCAGAAAGGTAAGCCCGGAGTGAGGCACAAAGAGATTGATACTGGGGCAGGTGTACTCTCTTCAACAACGGGGGATGGAACCCCTGATGCACTGCTAAATGGCGGGATCGTTCGGCGGAAAGAATCGAGTCATCAAGGTGGGGGCAACCTGAACGAACCCGGTGAAACGATCGCTACGGCTCGCAAGATTGCGCTAACGAAGCAGACTCATAAACTGACAGAAGAAGTAGGTAAATCGGATCGGGTTGATTTTTACCGCTTTGACCTGCTAACTAGCAGTAGCTTCAATTTGCGAATCAAGGAAGACAGCAAACAAATCAACACGGTTTTGCTGGATGCGGCTGGTCAGGTCGTGACTGAACCGCTGTATCGACAAGGCGGTGAGTTGGGGCAGATCAATCGATCGCTGGTAGCAGGAACCTACTATCTAAAGGTGACTGGAAAGGGAGATGCCTCCAGCTATCAGATGAGTGTGTCTAAAGAGCCGGGGGGGCGCTTGGGCAATGCTCAGTTGTTGCCGATTACAGCAACTCCTCGGATCTGGAAAGACTCTGTGGGTAAGGGCGATCGCTCTGATATGTATCGCTTTGACCTGACTGGCAATAATACCTTTAGCCTGAACCTGAAGGGGCTGAAAGCTAATGCAGATATGGCGTTGCTCGACAGTTCGGGAAAGGTAATGCAAATTTCTCGACGCTTTGGTAAGCAAGATGAGTCGATTGGGGCAACGTTGGAGGCTGGAACTTATTATGCAAAAGTGATCGGTCGTGGTCGTGATACAGATTATCGGCTTGACATGGCTGCGGTTCCCCCAGTGAAAGATCCGCGTCGATTTTTAACTGGCGATGCTGCGAAAACCTCTGGCGTGTTTACGGTTGGCTCCTCTGGAGAGGTCAGTTTTGATTACCTGCTGGATGGCAGTTCGTTGCAGGGTGAACTGGCGATCTTCAACCTGAAAGGCATGGATCGGTTTGAAGTTGGCTCGAAGCGCTATGTGCAGGAGGCAGCTTTGAGAGCATTGAGCAACTCTGCTGATTCGGGCTATGTGGTGATTCTGGATCAAACGGAAGGCGCAAGATTTACCGCCAGTGCAGGAGAACCAAATTTCAACGCAGGCGAATACAAAGGCACAAAAACCTTTACGATGAATCCGGGCGACAAGTTTGGGGTGATGCTGATTCCGAATGGCACCACGCCAGATGTACTGTTGAATTCTGATTTTAATGGCGATCGACGTCCTCTGTTTTCTATTCCAGCCGCAAATCTTGAAAGTGCAATTCAGCTTGCTCAGGTGGTTGACGTTGTGGCAGATGGTAATTCCTTTGCATTTGAGGATCAGTCACTTACTGGGAACTCAGACTTTGACTACGACGATCTAGTTTTTCAAGTGCGAGGTGCGACAGGACAGACAACACCACTGAATAATGTCATTGATACGGCAAAAGATTGGCGAAATACGAATATAGGACAGCAGGTTGCAACTTATGCTGCTACTAATAAGTTCAGCCCCCTGTCAAAGATAGGATCTAAGTTGGCAGAAGCCTTTGTTGAATATGAAACGCATCTACGCAATGGTGGTAATTCGTCTAATTTCAAGCCCAGGAGTTCTTTACTTCAAGTGCAGGATGGAAAGATTGGCATTGATGTCATTGCCTCTGGAGATCCAAAAGCTTTGCTCGTTGACCTTCAAACTCTCGGCTTGGAGAGATCTGCAACATTTCAAGATATTGTTTCTGGATGGTTGCCAATAGAAGCGTTAAATAAAGCATCTACGTTGAGAAACCTACGATTTGCAGAGCCAGCTTATAAATCGGAGCCTGATGTCGGAGTTACTGATACACAAGGTGATCGAGCGATAAATGCTAACACTGTTCGTGCCGCTACTTTTGACGGTAATGGTGTGGCTGTTGGAGTCATATCAGATAGTTATGACATAGTCGCTTCAGATTTAACGAACGCCGCAGATGATATAGCCAGTAATGATCTTCCGGGTGCAACCAACACAAATGGGTTTGCAAATCCTATTAATGTAGGTCCAGGCAACGCCTGGGATGGTTCAGGGATAGATGAAGGCCGAGCTATGTTGCAAATTATTCACGATGTTGCTCCCGGTGCCAATTTGCTTTTTCATACAGATACAGGTACTACAGCCGGATATGCTCAGGCTATCCTTGCGCTAGCGAATGCTGGAGCTGATGTCATCGTAGACGATATCAGACAACTAGATGAGCCAATGTTCCAAGATGGACCAATTGCTCAAGCCGTTGATACTGTGGTGGACAGAGGCGTTGCCTATTTTGCGTCAGCAGGTAACTATGGTAACAAGAGCTATGAAAATGCGTTCAACCCTGGTTCAACGTTTGCTGATAATGCTTTTGATCCTATGTTTGAAGGAGGTGTAGCTCATGACTTCGATTTAGGAACTGGCATCGATCATTTCCAGCAAATTACTTTGCCTGCTGTACCTGTTGGTGGCGGTTCAATAAATTATAGATTTATTTTTCAATGGGATGAGCCATTTGCTTTTAACGGCGCATCAGGTTCTTCAAATGACATGGACATCTACCTCTTTGATAACAATCTAGCAAATCCAACTCTTCTAGCTTTAAGTGCAGACAATAATGTTGAAATCGCTGGGAACGGCAGAAACCCACTTGAAATTCTTGAGTTCGGGAGACTGGCAGGCTCACCTCAAGCTCAGTTCAACCTAATGATTGTACGTAGCCAAACTACAACTGGATCAAATCCAGGTTTGATGAAATATGTCATTAGGCAAAATGTAAACGGAGTTACTATTGATGAGCATAACTCTGCTACTCGATCAACCGGATACGGCCATTCTAGCGCTGTTGGAGCACAAGCGGTGGGGGCTGCCTATTTCGGTCAAACTCCTAACTTTGGTACTAATCCGCCAGTCAAAGAAGACTTTTCTTCCATCGGATCAATTCAAATTTTGTTCGATAAAGCCGGTAGTCGCCTGCCTACTCCTCAAAATCGGCTTAAGCCTGAAATCGTAGCTCCAGATGGAGTAAACACCACTTTCTTCGGTAACGATGTTAACGATGACCTTGATGACGGCATTTTTGGTAATGCTGATAATGATACTTTCCCCAACTTCTTCGGCACTTCCGCTGCTGCTCCCCATGCTGCCGCAGTAGCCGCTTTGATGTTGAATGCAGTCCCTGGTTCAAGTCCTTTCAACATTTACAAAGCTTTGCAAGAAACTGCAATTGATATGGGTACTTCAGGAGTAGATAATGAGACTGGGTACGGTTTAATTCAAGCTGACCAAGCTATTGCGAGACTTCGCGGGTTAGAAACTCCAATTGTTTCAATTACAGTTCCTGATCCTACTGCCTCTGAGTCAAGCGATCCTGCACTATTTGATCCAGGACAATTCATAGTGACTCGTACTAGCACACCCAGCACAATCAACCGTGACTTGATAGTTAACTACACGTTCGCTGGAACTGCAACAAATGGTTCAGATTACGTGGAGAGTGGCAGTAATGATCTTCCACCTGTTGCAATAGATGGGACAATTCTAATTCCAGCAGGCTCAACAACTGCTACTCTTCCGATCACTGCTGTCGATGATACTGACTTTGAGCCAAATGAAACTCTAGATGTTACTCTTTCAGATAATTCAACATATAATGTAGATGATGCCCAACGGCAGGCAACTATAACAATTGTGAGCAATGATAAATTAATAAGACGATTGACTGTTTCAGGTGATATCTTTGCGCTTGATGCTGAAGATGTTGGAGATGACGAACCTGGCAGTTTACCCTACAACGAAACAACTACATTAACCCAGACAGAATTTCAGAATGTCCTCAATAGGCAACTATCAGTAGGTGACGAAATTCGAGTCGAACTTTTACTCAACGGTAGAGTTGTAGACGATTTTGGTAACGTTAAAATTGAGGGATTTGCTAAGCTCTTTGAGAATGATGATAGTTCCGATGACGAGTTAGAAGATGAGGAAGCAATCAATATTCTAGTTCCACGCGGTCAAATAGTTTCTATAATGATTAACCTTGTGAATGAGACTGCTACAAAGGATGACTTTGCTAGGATCAACCTTGTACTAGATAATGTTTTAGATGGCTAAATTTGATTCCAAAATCATTAGCAGCCCCACGTTGTGTGCCAACTGCTCAAAACTTGATCGCCGCTTCCCTAACCAGGTCTGTAAGTGAGATTGAAGCGATCGCAAGCCTATTAGGACTACCGTTGCTCTCACCACACTATTTGCGATCGACAAAAGCGATCGAACTCCAAGCATCCACAAGCGATCGATCGCAGTATCGCTCAAAGAGTTGATGGGGATCAAGGTAATGTTTGTTACAACATTCGCACCGTGCAAGGCTTGCTGGGGCACAAAGACGTGAAAACGTGATTTATTACTCCTATGCTCAACCGAGACGGTTTGGGAGTGCGGAGTCCGTTGGATGGACTCAGCGGCGGGCGATCGCTCGTCATGCTGGTTGGCTCGCCACGTTTGCACCACAAATCATTTGGAGCGATCGCCCCAAACAACCGCCCTCCAAAATTTGCCAATATCACGGATTGACAAGGACACAAGTATACCCGTATTCTTTCCAACTAAGGTTGTGAAACGACTACGGAGTCGCGCAACCCGTTTCGCTCCAAAAAACTAGCACCGCCCAATGCTGTTATCACCAACATTGAGCGGATAACCCCCAGCTGTTATGGCAGTATGGAGGCTAATTGGGAATGATAGCATTCTCTAGCCACCCTACTTTCCGATGGAAACGGGGTGGCTAGGTTTTTGGGGTTTCCTCTTACGCTAAACATGCAGAAGAACCCCGTGCTTGAGATGCTTGAACCGCCCATTGCCCGCAGTTTTCTGACCGATAGCAAGAACGAGAACGAGGGTGAACTTCGCCCCTCGCCGATCATTTTGCCGCTTTACGTTCACCCCTTGGCTCCCGGCCAAGAGCAAATGCGCGTCTTGCTGATTAGCAGCCCCACCTGGGTAGAAGCCACCATTCACGACCTGCACGCACGCGGCTTTGCCAACACCAATGATTGGAGCAGCCTCGTGCCCGGTGCCAACCCCGGTGAAGTGGTGAGTATTTTGACCCGGCGACGGCAACGGCCATAGGGCAAAACTGGGCGATCGCGACCTGTGCGTTAGCGCATCGCACAGGTCGCCCTTACGATCGCCCCGTCACCGACAGCCCGCCGACAATCAAAGACGGGGTATAGCACGAGCCATTCCACTGTGCATCGCCACCCAGATCAATCAGGTGCTTGAGGGCGGTGTAGACATTGCCGGCCAGCATGGTATCTTTGACGCGGCCTACTACTTCGCCTTTGCGGACGCGATAGCCCAGGTCTACATTGACCGAAAAATCGCCCGAAATGCCAGCGCCGTCGCCCAGCATTTGATCGACAATTAACCCATGATCGAGGGATGCAATTAAGTCGGATAGGGATTTGAACTCTGGTTCAATCAGCAGGTTAAACATGCCGGGCGTGGGGTAGCTGCCCAGCCCAGGGCGGAAGCCGTTGCCTGTGGTGCCACTGCCCAGCGATCGCCCAATTTTTCGATCGGCATAAAACAATT
>Ga0163155_10007353_pt1 | contig 10415 bp, 8 predicted proteins | sample OliLakLV19SP4G1_FD_148611 | JGI IMG/M metagenome (GOLD analysis project Ga0163155, IMG submission 148611) | Freshwater microbial mat bacterial communities from Lake Vanda, McMurdo Dry Valleys, Antarctica - Oligotrophic Lake LV.19.SP4.G1 | ecosystem: Environmental > Aquatic > Freshwater > Lake >...
AACTTCATCCACTGCGATCGCCCCCACTACGACCACAACTTCTAGCCCAGTGACCACTCCAGTCACCACTGCTGCGCCTGCGGTATCGGTCACCGCTCCTCAACCTGCGGCGGTTGTTAGTCAGCCTCCTCCTGCGATCGTGAGCAATCCGACACCGATCGCGGCTCCTGTACAGTCGGCGATCGCTCCAACTCAAGTGCCCGTATATCTGCCGATCGGTTCACCCCAGTATGCTTATCCAGTAGCAGCGCCTCAATATGGCTATCCGGTAACAGCGCCTCAATATGGCTATCCGTCGAATGTTCCCGTATACGGCGCGCCTGCACCACAGTATGGGGTTCCACAGAATGCTCTTGGTGGCTTTTCAGTACAGGTGACAACGCAAATTGGGATTCCGAGTCAAGGCTATCCAACTCAGGGCTATCCAGTTGGGGTTCCTATTCAAGGATCGCCTGTTCAGGGATATCCGGTGATGCAACCGGGTGCTTATGGGGTTCCGGTTTACTCTCCGGTTTATCCGAATGTAGGCTACCCGCAAACCTTGCCATGGACTCAACCCAATGCCGGGTTTGGCAATAATCTTGATGGGCTTCCTCCGGCGGCACAAGCATTTTGGCAGCAGATTTCTACTAGCCAAACGCTGGATAGTCAAACATTGTCGCTGTTGCAGCAGTTGGTTAGGAGCTATCCTCAATTTATTCCTGGTCATCTTCGCTTAGCCCAAACTCTCGAATCGAGCGATCGCCGTCAAGATGCAATCTCCATCTTGCAGCAGGCATTGTCTCAAAATCCTAATCAGCCCGATTTGGTGCGATCGCTCGTGACTACCTACGGCAGAGCCAACCGTTGGACGGAAGCGAACTCTTTTGCCCGTCAATTTGCCCTCAAAAATCCCACTAGCCCTGTAGTGACCGAATTGGCAAGCTTGATTGGAAGCAACCTGCAACAAACTTCAACGGTGAATCAAAGCCGACCTCGAAACGGTTTACTAGGAAACGTGGTGACGGCTGGATTGGGTTACCTGCTTACGGGTAAGGTGTCTGCTCCTGTGCCTTCTGTGCAAACTCCTTTCTGGACTAGCAGCAATCAAAGCGAAGCCTCGATTGGCGCTCAAATGGCGCGGGAACTGTTGAGCAAAGTGGAATTAGTCAACGATTCGGAGGTGACGAGCTACATTAACGAGATTGGGCAAAAGTTGGCGCAAGCATCGAACCGATCTGATTTGCCCTATGAGTTTTATGTGGTGAAAGACCGCGATGCTGGAGCTTTGGCGCTTCCTGGCGGCAAGGTATTCATTAGTGCAGGGGCGATCGCCAATGCTGATTCTGAAGCATCTCTGGCAAACGTTCTGGCGCGTCAAATCGGGCACGCCTCTCTCTCTCATCCGATGAAATTGGTCAATCGCACCAATTCTACCAACACACTGACTCGCCTTCTGCCAACCCTTGGCAATCTGGTCGCACCCAAACTAGGCTTCAATAACGGGTTAGTCGGCAATGTGGTGAGTGGCTTACTGAGCAACGTCATCAGTAAAGCGGTTCAACCCAACTACACATCTCAAATGAATCGCCAAGCTCAGGAGGTAGGCACTCGCTTACTCACCACGGCTGGATATAGCCAAGGCAGTCTGATTAACGTCAGCAGTAGCACTCGCTATGCTCAAGTTCGTGCTAAGGCGCAACAACTGATTGGCAGTAATTCCAGTCAATCCTGGTGGAGTTCGGGAAGATAGGTTAAAAGGGGTTACAAAAAAGACTAGCTACAAAAAAGGCTGGACTGCATATATTAAGTCCTCTACTTTTGTGGTCTTGACTCCTAAAAGTCTGATTGATCACTTAGGGTTTCGATTAACAGATCAACTTGTTGCTGGCGATCGCTCAAAAAGGTTTCGCAGAGCCGTAGGTCTTCAACGGCTGCTGAAAACTGATCAAATACATCGGCAAGATCTAACTCGCCCGATTCAATTTGAGCGATCGCGGCTTCAATCTTTTTCACCGTCGTCTCATAGCGCCATTCATCCTGTGAAAGTACAGATGGCTGCTCAGTATTGTCAGGTTCTGAATAGTTGGTGGAGTATGCTCCGGCGGAATTAGTTAAGTCGCTCACGGGATTACTCTTAAAAAGAAGCTATTGCACTATTTAGTCTTACGCAAACATTCGCAAACATTTAGGATCGCAGGGAATTTAGGATGAAGCATCCAAGATTTCTTTTACAGTCACGGTTGCCTGCCCTTCGGCTAGCTGAACGAGAAGATCTTGCCCCAATGCTAACGTAGCCGTCGATCGCACGATGTCGCCGTTCGCCGATCGCGCCACTGCATAGCCTCGCTTCAACACCGCTTGTGGATCGAGGGTATTCAATTTTTGCTGCAATAGCTGGGTGTGCTGGGTTGCCTGATGTAACTGCTCCCCATTGCGTTGAATTAATTGCTGGCGCATCCAACCCAACATTTGGACTTCATGGGCTAATTTGCGGTCTAGCTTGAGTTGCTGTAATCGCGTTCTTACTCGTTGCAGGCGATCGCGGGTCACTTCCAGTCGATACTGGAGGGCATCACTTAAAGTCAACGTCCGTTGTCGATGCTCGGCATACAAATCTGCCAACTGAGGAACCGCTTGCTCTGCTGCCGCTGTCGGCGTGTGAGCGCAACAATCTGCCGCCAGATCTGCTAGGGATTCATCTCGCTGATGCCCGATTCCCGCAATAATGGGGATGGGGCACTCGGCGATCGCCCGCACAACGCGCTCATCATTAAAACACTCCATATCTTCAGTTGCCCCGCCTCCGCGTGATAGAATTAGTACATCCGCTCTATCGTCTAAAACAACTCGATGAATCGCCCTCGCGATCGAATCGGGAGCTTGATCCCCTTGTACTAACGCTGGAGAAAACAACACACATAGACCTGAATACCGTCGCCGTAGCGTCCGTTGAATGTCGCCCCATGCTGCTGCCTGAGGCGAAGTCACCACTGCTACTACCCTAGGGTGAGTCGGTAATGCTTGCTTCCGTGATGAATCAAACAAGCCCTCTGCCTCTAAACGATGCCGCAACTGTCGATAGCGCAACGCCCGCAGCCCCTCTCCTGCTGGCAATACCTGCCACACAACTAGTTGATATTGCCCCCGCTGTAGATGCACCTGAATTCGTCCCAAAATAATAAATTGTTCGCCTTGGGTCGGCAAAGTGGATAAGCGATCGATTTGGCTATTCCAAACTACGCAGCTAATCGCCGCTTTCTCCGCAGGATCTTGCAGCGTAAAAAACAACCCACTCCGGTATTGGGTCGCACTAGAAACTTCCCCGGTTACCCAAACCTGCCGAAGCTGAGGATCTTGCTCAAGCAGCGCTTGAATGTAAGTTGATAATCCAGCAACCGACAACGCTGTATCGGGAACTAATAAGTCAGAAAGATAGGAGGTCATAGCCTGCGCTTAAACAAATGAATGAATATTAGTGGATCAAAGGAGGGATTACAAAATGCACCCTATGTTCCCCAGATAAATCGATGAATACGTTAAAAAATCTGCTGTAATAACTGACCACTGCTTATAGAGTATCGAGACTTCTCTTGATTTGACAGTCTGCTGTTGCCTTCCTTCTTTGAAGCAACGCGCATAGAATAGAAGTCCTCTAACACCGGATTTCTCCACTCCTTCTGACCAAACTTCTGCGCTGAGGTGCCCATGGCTAGTAAAACTGACAACTCTGCTTCTGATAAGCAAGCTTCTGAAAAACAAAAAGCTCTAAACCTGGTCGTCTCACAAATTGAGCGCAACTTTGGTAAGGGCAGCATCATGCGGCTAGGCGATGCGACGCGCATGAAAGTTGAAACAATTTCCACTGGTGCCCTGACCTTAGATCTGGCGCTTGGGGGCGGATTGCCCAAAGGTAGAATCATTGAAATATATGGTCCTGAAAGTTCTGGAAAAACAACGCTAGCGCTCCATGCCTTGGCTGAGGTGCAAAAATCAGGTGGGGTTGCCGCCTTTGTGGATGCAGAACATGCTCTCGACCCAACCTATGCCGCAGCCTTGGGGGTAGATATAGGCAATTTGCTAGTCTCTCAACCCGATACAGGTGAAGCAGGGCTGGAAATTGTGGATCAGTTGGTGCGTTCTACGGCGGTGGATATTATTGTGATTGACTCGGTGGCGGCTTTGGTGCCTCGTGCCGAAATTGAAGGGGAAATGGGAGATACCCATGTTGGGTTGCAGGCTCGGTTAATGAGCCAAGCCCTGCGGAAGATCACTGGAAATATGGGGCGATCGGGTTGCACGGTGATTTTTCTGAACCAGTTACGCCAAAAAATTGGGGTCACCTATGGAAATCCAGAAGTCACCACTGGCGGACAGGCGCTCAAGTTTTATGCGTCGGTTCGGTTGGATATTCGCCGCATTCAAACCTTGAAAAGAGGAACCGATGAATATGGCAACCGCGCCAAGGTGAAGGTGGCGAAAAACAAAGTGGCACCTCCATTCCGGATTGCCGAGTTTGACATTATTTTTGGCAAGGGGATTTCTACCCTGGGCTGTGTGGTGGATTTAGCAGAAGAAACGGGCGTGATCATCCGTAAAGGAGCTTGGTATAGCTATAACGGCGACAACCTTGCTCAAGGAAGAGACAATGCCATTAAAAATATGGAAGAAAACCCCGAATTTGCCAAAAAGATTGATTTAGAAGTACGGCAAAAGTTGGAAACAGGCGCAGTAGTTTCTGCTAATTCTGTTGGACATGCCGATGCGAATGAGGATCAGGATGAAGAGGGGCTTGAGGAAGAATAGAGCTTGACCAAATTTTATAGACTGGGATTTGCGAACTGATCTTCTAGATCCCAGTCTGTGAAACTTTGCGATTTGACTTGAATCTGGTTAACGATTTAAGAACCGATCCAGAATATCGGACTGCTGAGAAGGGCTAAGTTGGGAATTGCTTGGTTTTGGAGCTTCCTCTCGTTGACGGGCATCAGGTTTGAGAAACATGGAGGTTTCTTTTTCACCGCATGGAAGGGATGCATCCCAACCGGGTTGGTTCGCTTGAAGCTCAGTTGTGCCGATCGCTGGCGATGCTTCAGTTGGGCAAGTTTTTGAGGCTGATGGAACTAGGTTGACGCTGGATAGAACATCTGGTGCAATGGGTTCTGCACAGCGACTATTTTCGCAGAGAAAGAAAACGAACGATAAACTTCCTAAACGAATGCGATCGCCGTCTCTTAGCAATACAGGACAACGCACGGGTTCGCTATTCACAAAAGTGCCGTTTGTGCTGTTCAAATCAATTAGAAAAAATCCTTTATCGGCAACATGCTGAACGATCGCATGGCGACGAGAAAGACGCTTATCTGAAATTGGTAAACTGGCTTTGCGATCGCGCCCAATCACCCATAAGTTTTCTGATTGAGTCACGATTTGAGTTTGGTCTTGAAGCAAATTAGTTATCAGGTAAGTCTGATCGCCATGAATCACTCCTTGCACATATTGCCATCCACTCCGCAATCGATGGCGATTGTCCGTGTTCTCTAACTCAATGATTTCATCTAATAGTTCACGGTGATGCTCGTATAGCTTGAGAAAAACTTGATATAGTCCCAATCGCTGCTCTAAATCAGTTGGATGACCAGCAGCGCTTTGCGAATTTGGCGAAAAGTCTGCTGCGGAATTTAGGTCAAACATAATCTGCAATCTCTAGCTGTTCAAAGTAAAAAATATCTATGCAAAAGTACTTACAGCAATTTTCAGTAGAGTGGGCAGTGCCCACAATTTCTCAAAGTGATTCACCGAGAAAGGGTTGGGCACTGCCCAACCTACAATCTGTGGTCTATTCGTCCGAAAACGGCTATATCTTAAATTGCACAGTAGCGGTATGTAATTTACAAAATTGGCAAATCTACTTTAATGTTGCATTGGAATGATCGATTCAGCCAATCTGCTGAACGATCGCACCTTCTTCTCCTAAAGTAAGGCGAATACTTGGAAGACATATCCGCATGATTACTGGATAATTCGTTGTTTTGAAAGAGTACACTCCGTGCTGAAGAGCAAACAGTACCTTTAGAAATGTTCTCTTCAGTTTACTTTTCTTGGAAAGAGTTTTTGATAAATAGATGGAAGTTGGGCAGCTATTGATTTACAGCAATGTTGAGTATTGTAATCTCAGACACAGAGTATTAGAGGCTTTTCTACAATGAATCAATAGTCATCTTGGGTGTGCGTCTACGATCTATTAATGAAGTTGATGAATCATTTGTAGTTTCATTAGAAAATCCTAATCCTCATAATTCTGCAAAGGTGCAGACTTAATTGACGCACGCCATGTTGATTGATTCAAATAACGAGTCTTCTACCATTTATGAATGGGATTCTGTCCGACGTGCCGAAAATTCGGCACGTCGATCGCCTGTTAAATTTCAGGATGCTTCGCTTGATCGCTTGAGTGCGCAGCGATCGCATTTGGATCGACAAGAAAATGTCTCTGAACTGCAAGCCCTCCGTCAAACAGCTTATTTAGGCGAACAGCAAAAGCGACGCAGTGGATCAATTCGGAAGGAGGCGATCGCCTCTTTTGATATTGCTCAGCCTGTAGGAAACTTTGCTGCACCCCTTTCGCCTTTAAGAGAGCGGGATTTAGCCGCCCTATCAGAATTGTTTTTAACCGACACAATGAGCGCCATTGAAGCCGACGTAGCTCAGCTATTAATTCGGCTTCAACCAGAACCCTGCTGGGAGGATGATCCTTTTAACTCTTTGCAAGATTTTCTTTAGCTGGACTCCTTCCCCTTTCTCATAAAATTGCTTGTAGCAACGTGTCGGCTCCAAATCGGACGGGATCAGTGCAGGGCAAGTTTGTCTCAGCTTCTACTTGAGCGATCGCAGCTTGGGCAGCAGCCTCACTTAAACGATGGGTGTTGAGGGCGATCGCGGCAACGGGCACAGACGCAAATGCTCCACCCGCTCTGGCAACGGCTTCATAAAGCTGCACGACTTCGGGCAAGGGCGGAATGGGAACTTCAGGAATGCGGCTGATGTGGGTTTGTCCGGCGCGATGCACTAGGATCAGGTGAGTGGGTTGGCTGCCTCGAAGCAGCGGCAGGGTTGCAGTCGAAGACGGGTTGAGCAGAGAACCCTGCCCCTCGATCTGCAAAATGTCATAGTCATTGCCAGAGCGTATTACCACCTGCTCTACGGCACCGGAGGCAAAATCGACCCGCACGGCATCCAGCGCTACGCCATCTCCAGCAATCATCATCCCGGCTTGCCCGGTTGCCACAAATTTTGAGCGCATTCCTCGCCTGAGCGATGCCTGATGAAGCTGCAAACTGGTGGACATTTTGCCGATCGCCATGTCAGTGCCCACGGTCAACACTCGCAAACAGGCAAGCGATCGCGCTTTTCCAGTGCCAATCGGCAGGTTGGGAGGCTCTTGGCGCATATCCCAAATCCATTGATTGGGTTGCAACCGTTGAAAGTCGGGATCGCTGGCAAGTGGTGTGTGTAGCCCGTTGGCGATCGACAGTCCGGCGGCAAGTGCCTGTTTAATTTCCTGTCGCCACTCGTGTGGCAATGCACCTCCAGTCGGAGCCGTTCCCAGCACCAACACATCGGGCTGATAAGCAAGGGCTTCTGTGACCGATGCCACGATGGGCGCAGAACTCGTGATTCCAGTCAGATCAGTTAAGGAGGCTCCGGGCGATTGGCGATCGATGACAGCAACCACTGGCGATTCGGTATATCGCAACAGTGCCAGCCCAGTTTTACCGCGATCGCCTTGAATGCCTTCATGCAAAAGAATTGCCAGTCGATGATCAGATTGAATCATAGAAGCACCATGTTATTCACAAGCCATTATTCACAAGCCATTACTCACAAGTCATCTTAAAGCGCGCCCTTTTTTTCGTCCAAATATCGGTGAACGCCCAAGCCTGGTTGCTCGGTGGGCACAATCCGCCCGTTTTGAAAGGACGCGCCTGCAAAGGGATCGTTGACTAGGTTGAGGTGACTGTCGAGGTCAATATGATCTGCCAAGGGCGAAAGGTGAGATAGCGCGGTGTTGAGCAATGCGCTGTCGGAGTAACAGCCAAACATGACCTTCAAGCCACAGGCTTTGGCGGTGTGAATCATCCGCAGCGCTTCGGTTAAGCCACCGGATTTCATCAGCTTGATATTGATGCCGTGGACGCGATCGGCTAAGGGCAAAATGTCGTAGCTGGTGAAGCAGCTTTCATCGACAAAAATAGGCAGGGGCGATCGCGCATACAGTTCGGGCAAGTCGCCTTCCTGTCCTTTGGCAAGAGGCTGTTCCAAATAATTTACGCCTTGGTCTGCTAGCCAATCTGCCATTTGGAGCGCTTCAGCCAAACTCCACCCTCCATTCGCATCTACGCTAACCTGAGAAATGTGAGGAGCGGTTTCTTTAATTGCCAGCAGCATTGCCTGGTCTGCTTCGATTCCCAAAGGGCTACCTAGCTTGATTTTTAACGATTGAATCCCATGAAACGGAACCGCAGTATCGCCCTTTCCTAGCCAATCTTTCACCCGCTGTTGGGCGGCTTCAGGGGTGCTAATGCCGATGGTGACCGAGGTGGGCGGAATGCGATCGCACTCCAAGCCCCACAGTTGCCACAGAGGGAGATTGGTGCGCTTGCCAACCCAATCGTGCAATGCCACATCCAAGGCGGCTCGTGCTGCTGAAGGGAGTCGCGCATCTAGCATTAATCGCTCAATTCGCTGACCCTCTAAAGGGCTAAGTGATTTTAGCAAGGGCACAAACTTTTGTAGCGATCGCGCAATCACTTCGGTCGTTTGGGGCGCTTCTCCAATCGAAAAAGGCGATGCTTCTCCCCAACCCTGAATGCCTTCATGCTCAATTTCAACCCAAATATTAGTCGTCTGTGCAGTCGTGCCCCGGCTAATGGTCAACGCAAACCGCTTCTGTACTGTAAATGTCGCTATCCGAACCTGCATGGCAGGGAACCTCAAAAGGCACTTTCAATTCCATTAGGACTTACGCACTTGCCCCCTAAATCCCCAATTCTGGGGGACTTTGATCTCTAGCTCCCCCAGAATTGGGGGTTGGGGGGCAAATTTCGGTTGATTTGCGTTAAGTCCTGTCCATTAAAGTAGCACTGGATTTACTATGCGTCACTTCAAACGATTCACAAAAACTCGTGCCTGGATAGCTAGCGTTTTGGCAGCATCCCTGATTTTGCTGGGCTGGCTGATAATTCCGGTGATTTCTCAAGCGGCTGCACCTCAAACCAAAACCTTTGAGCAGGCTTGGAAAACCATCAATGACAACTTTTTTGATCCCAAATTTAACGGCGTAGATTGGAAAGCCTTGCGCGAAAAATATGCGCCTCAAGTGGCTCAAGCTCAGTCGGCGGACGACTTAGCGGTTGTGATGAATGCCATGATATCCGAGCTAAAGACTTCGCACACCCGGTTTTATACGCCAAACGAAACCGCATATTACCAACTGTTGGGAATTTTTCAACCGCGCAGCCGGGAACTGAAAAACTTACCTAAAGATATTTTTCCAAAAAACAAGCTGGAATATAGTGGCATTGGCATTTTTACCAAAGCGATCGCCAACAAAACCTTTATCATCGGCGTGTTAGAAGGCAGTCCAGCGGCTCAAGCAGGACTCCAAATGGGTGATGAACTGCTGAATGCCGATGGTCGCCCATTTCACCAAGTGCGATCGTTTGCAGGGAAAGTTGGGCAAAAAGTGATGCTGCAAGTGCAACGGTCAGCCAATAGCGCCCCGCAAGATATTTCCGTTACGCCTAAACTGCTTGACCCACTGACCATGTTTTTAGAGACTCAACGCGCCAGCACTCGTATTTTGCAGCAAGATGGCAAGAAAATTGGCTACGTTCACCTCTGGTCTTATGCAGGCGACCAATATCAAGAGCAGCTAGAGGAAGATCTAATCTATGGAAAACTGCGAGACGCAGACGGTTTGGTGCTAGATCTGCGCGATGGCTGGGGCGGTGCGCCACTGACTGCGCTGAATATCTACACGGCACGAGGTCCTAGCTTGACGAGCATTCCTCGCAGCGGCGATCGCAATCTGATTAAAGCCCAGTGGAATAAGCCCGTGGTGATGATTGTGAATGAAGGCAGCCGCAGCGCTAAAGAAATTCTTGCCTATGGATTTCAGCAATATAAAATTGGCACTGTTGTGGGTGCAAAAACGCCCGGTGCCGTCGTTGCCGGACGTGCTTTCTTAATGCAGGATGGCAACTTGCTGTATGTTGCAGTCGCCGATGTATATTTAGATGGCAACCAACGACTTGAAGGAAAGGGCGTAATGCCTGATATTGAAGTGCCCATGACGATTGAATACGCCCAGGGCAAAGACCCACAGAAAGAAAGGGCGATCGCGACCTTACTTCAGCAGCTAAAAGGATAAGAAG
>Ga0163155_10007359_pt1 | contig 10410 bp, 10 predicted proteins | sample OliLakLV19SP4G1_FD_148611 | JGI IMG/M metagenome (GOLD analysis project Ga0163155, IMG submission 148611) | Freshwater microbial mat bacterial communities from Lake Vanda, McMurdo Dry Valleys, Antarctica - Oligotrophic Lake LV.19.SP4.G1 | ecosystem: Environmental > Aquatic > Freshwater > Lake >...
GTACGAAAGCGAGTGTGCGGCCGAAGGCCGCTACGGAGCGCTCAAATCAGGCTCAGCCCGCGGGGCTTTGCCCCGCGCGGCGTACGAAAGCGAGTGTGCGGCCGGAGGCCGCTACGGAGCGCTCAAACCAGTTCCGGCCGAAGGCCGCTACGGAGCGCTCAGGGGGCAGCGCTCAGGGCTCAGGGAGCCGCAGAGGGTTGCACGATTGGATGCGTGCGCGGGGTGGCGGGACGATCTGCACGTGTGCGATTCCGAGGCGCCTGCATCATTCGCGACGCGAACGCGTGGCTCAGCCCGCCCGGCTCCGCCGGGCGCGGCGTACGAAAGCGAGTGTGCGGCCGGAGGCCGCTACGGAGCGCTCAAACCAGGCTCAGCCCGCGGGGCTTTGCCCCGCGCGGCGTACGAAAGCGAGTGTGCGGCCGAAGGCCGCTACGGAGCGCTCAAACCAGGCTCAGCCCGCCCGGCTCCGCCGGGCGCGGCGTACGAAAGCGAGTGTGCGGCCGGAGGCCGCTACGGAGCGCTCAAATCAGGCTCAGCCCGCGGGGCTTTGCCCCGCGCGGCGTACGAAAGCGAGTGTGCGGCCGGAGGCCGCTACGGAGCGCTCCAACCAGGCTCAGCCCGCGGGGCTTTGCCCCGCGCGGCGTACGAAAGCGAGTGTGCGGCCGAAGGCCGCTACGGAGCGCTCAAATCAGGCTCAGCCCGCGGGGCTTTGCCCCGCGCGGCGTACGAAAGCGAGTGTGCGGCCGAAGGCCGCTACGGAGCGCTCAAACCAGTTCCGGCCGAAGGCCGCTACGGAGCGCTCAGGGGGCAGCGCTCAGGGCTCAGGGAGTCCGCAGGGGGTTGCACGATTCGATGCGTGCGCGGGGTTGCGGGACGATCTGCAAGCGTGTGATTCCGAGGCGCCTGCATCATTCGCGAAGCGAACGCGTGGCTCAGCCCGCGGGGCTTTGCCCCGCGCGGCGTACGAAAGCGAGTGTGCGGCCGAAGGCCGCTACGGAGCGCTCAAACCAGTTCCGGCCGGAGGCCGCTACGGAGCGCTCAAACCAGTTCCGCTCAAACCAGTTCCGCTCAAACCAACCGGACTCTCGCCGCGCCAGATCGCGTTGCTCGAGCCACTGGTGGTGATCGTCCGCACGAACGCCTCGTACTGCGCCGAGATCTCGTCCAGATCCTGATTGAAGTACTCGATGACGATCCACCGAGCGGTGCGCGACAGGGCCCAGGGACGTCGGGCCTGCTGCGGGATCTTGTCCGAGCGCATGAGCCGCCGAGTCAATCGACCCTCCGCGGCATCGGCGATCACCTGTCGCAGCCCGTCGTGATAGCGACCCCCTTCGCCTTCGTTCAAGAAGTGGATGAAGGCCCAGGACTGGGCGTAGTAGCCCAGCAGCGACGACTTGCCCTGACCGAGCGACGCCTGCGGCGTGCCGTCGAGCATCTCCTTCAACGGGAGCAGACGGTCGCTGCGGACCACGTCGCGAAGCTCGCCGAATCGCTCGAAGTTGCGCCACGGCAGGAAGGTCGGGGTGGCGCTGCCTCGGCGGAAGCGATGGCCTTCCATGTAGCAGGCGATCCCCTCCTCGATCCAGGTCGGGAGCCGATCGGTGAAGACGGTCTGGGTGTACTGATGCCACCCTTCATGCACCGAGATGATGAAGGTGTCTTCGCGGCCGATATTGAAGAGGACCGACTCGCCCTCGGTGGTGTAGCCGCCGCGTCCGATGGCCAGATAGGTCTCGGCGTCGTTGGGAAGTCGACGACGGGTGTACGCCGCCCACTCCGAGCGGCGCTCGAAGACGTAGCTGCGAAGACCGGAGTCGGGTCGCGGAAGCTCTCCGAGGGCCGTGGTGTAGTGGTCCAGCGCCGCCTCCATCAAGGTCGGCAGATCCTTCAGGAGCTGCCCATCGGCGAGGGTGGTGTGGATGCGGTAGTTGAGAGAACTCAGCAGGCTCCCCGCCGCTTCGCCGAAGGACCACGGCTGGCGGAGCACTTCGCTGCGGGTCTCGATTGTCGAACTGATCGCTCCTGCGGCGATGTTGGGCGGCGGAGACGGTGCAGCGTCCACGGGTCGACCCGCGGGCGCCGCCGTACCTGCGGCGACTTCGGGTCGCTGCGGCGTTGCGGTGGACGCGCGGAGCGCGGGATCGGCGGGACGCGTCGGGGTCTGCTCCGTCGCCGGGGCCGTGTCGCGTGAACGTCCATCAGTCGGGGCGGACGAGCCGGAGGCGCAGCCGGCGAACAGGAGCGCTGCGGTCAGGGCGCCGAGTGTCGCCACCCGCCGCGAAGCGCCACCCGAGTGCCGACTCGACAACCGGCGCAGTGCGTCGGATGCGGACTCGAAGCGCGGCGTTGGACCGGTGACTCTGCTCATGATGCCGATCCCCAAACGGCCCCGTCCCTGATCCATTGCTCGAACACGCGGATCTCCTCTGGAGCCATCGACTCGTCCGGGGGCATCTGCTCCACGTCGCCGTGGACTCCGCGGATGATCGCCATCAGCGGGCTCTGCTCGGGGTCGCCGGGAACGACCGGCGACTTCTTCAACACCCGACCGCCCTTGGTCATTCCCGCAGCACTGGTCAGATCGAAGCCACTCCTGGGCCGCCGACTGTTGTGGCACGACTGACAGTACGAGGCAAGCAATGGCTCGACCGATTCGTGAAAGAAAGCCACGCGTGGGTCCGCCGGCGCGGTTTCCGTCGCGGCTCCGCTGCCGGTCCGCGCCGACTCGCCCGACCTGGCAGGTCCCAGATCGCGCTGTTGGTCGCGCCCCAGATTGCCCCCCAGATCGCGCTCGGGCGTGGGCTCTTCCCGAGCCGTCGCCGCGTCCAGCCGGGCGGTCGCCTCGGTGAGTCGTCGCTGGAGGTCATCCCGTTCGGTACGGACTCGTCCGAGTTCCGCCCGCGGCGTGGTCCCGATGCCGTGGACATAGACCAGTTGCCCGCCATCGTGGGCCGCGGTCGCCACCACGCCGGCGCAGGCCACCGCTCCAGCGAAGGCGAGAATCGAGGCGCTGATCCGGACCGCTCTGGGCTTGAAGAGAGAGACGCCCACGACGCCCGCGACGCCCGCTGCAATCCACCAGACCAGCGACGCCAGCGACTCGTGTCGGTCGACCAGTTCGACCGCCGCGACGTCGAGGTCCGAGGGGAGCTTCCCCTCGGCCAGTTCACCACTCTGCATCGCCAGAAACGCCGCCCCGGCCAGCACCGCGTACCAGATGGCCGCAATCACCCGCGGGGTGCGCTGCCGCGGAATGAGAAGCGCCAGCAGCAGCACCGGAACCCCGATCATGGCCAGAGCAACTGGTGCGTGCACCATGGCCGCGTGCCGCATCGCCGGGTTCTCGAGGGTCTGTCGAATCTGTTCCAGGATCGGGGTCATGCCGAGATTGCCTCCATGCATCACGTGATGTGCCGACGAACCCACTTGAACTCATTCGAACTCACTCGATCATCCAGCCCGCTGTCGCGCCTGCTGGGCGAGCGTACCGATCGCCTCGGCGAGGCGCACGTACTGCTCGGCGCGGTTGTAGACCTGACAGCAGGGTCGCACGTGCCAGTGTCCCCCCCACTCGATGACCGGGACCTCGATTCGATGTCCTTCGTAGATCGCCAACTGCAGCGCCTCGAAGGAGTCGAAGGCCCCCTGCTTGGGCTGCAGCGGCTCGGGCAGCCGCACCGTTGCCATCGAGCCGAGGAGTTCACCGTCGAGCGGCGAGAGTGGCGTGACGTTCCAGGCGTTGCAGAGGAACTGCTGGACCCAGACGGCGAGTCGGTGGTTGTGATCGATCACCCGCGACCAGCCCAGCCCGAGCGCGGTGTCGTCCATGAAGCGGATCGCATCCGGCACGCTCAGCCACGCGCTGATGTCGCGCGTGCCCTGCCAGTCGAACTCGCGGTCGAAGCCCTGATTGAGGAAGTGGCTGACCGTCGGAGGATGCACCGCGGCGGCGCAATCGGCGCGAACCGAGAGAAAGGCGGCGCCCTTGGGGGCGCAGGTCCACTTGTGAAGATTCGCCGCGTAGAAGGCGGCGCCGAGCGAGTCGAGATCGAGCCGCAGCATTCCCGGGGCGTGGGCGCCGTCGACCAGAACATCGATGTTTCGCTGGCGACACGCGGCGATCAGCGCCTCAACGGGAAATCGAAGGGCCGTCGGCGAGGTCACATGGTCGATCACGAGGAGACGTGTTCGAGTCGTGATCCGTTCCAGCACTTGGTCGAGGATCGCCGTCGACGACGCGATCGGGAGCGGAACGGGGGCTTCGATGACCACCGCGCCGGCGCGCTCGGCGACGAATCGCATGGTCTGTCGCACCGCGTTGTAGACGTGGTCGGTGGTCAGGAGCTCGTCACCCGGGCGCAGCTCCATGGTCCGAAGGACCGAGTTGACCGCGCCGGTGGCGTTGGAGACGAAGCCGAGCGACTCGGGCCGGGCCCCGACGAATGACGAGACCGCGGCCCGCGCGGGCCCCAGCAGTTCTCGGCAGCGCCGACCAAGCATCTCGATCGGTCGAGCTTCGATCATCGCCCGGTAGCGATCCTGAGCGGTCGCCACCCGCCGCGGCAGGGCTCCGAACGAGCCATGATTGAGGAAGTCGATCTGCGGATCGAGCATCCACTCCCCCGCCAGCCCCGGCGCCAGCGGCGCCGGGCCGCAAGAGACGGAGGTGGGCGACGGGATGCCTCGGTCAAGTCCAGTCACGGCGGGGGTCGATGACATCGCGGCAAGGGTAGTGAGCATCCTCGTCGGCAACGGTCCGGGGTCCGGGGCTCGGCGACCGGCGATTGACGGCGGCTCAGAGCCGCATCAACTGGTACGCGGCCCACTCGACCAACCGTCGGCCCCAGAAGCGCCGACGATGCCCATCGAGCGAGATCTCGTGGGAGTCGTCCAGCCAGGCCTCGAACTGGTCGTGAAGCCGGGCCAGCACTTCGGGCGAGACGATACCGACGTTCAGCTCGAGGTTTCTGGAGTTGGACCAGAGGTCGAGGTTGAACGAGCCGACCATTGCATACATGGAATCGATGATGGCGACCTTGGCGTGCAGCACGGGTTCATCGAACTCGAAGATCTGCACGCCGCTGCGGAGCAGGTCGACGTAGACGTGCCGTGCCGCCAGGGCCACGAGGGGAACGTCCGATCGCCCGGTCGTGAGCAGGCGGACGGCGACCCCCCGCCGCGCCGCCGCCTTGAGGCGCTGCCGGAGCGACTGCGGCGGAACAAAGTACGGTGTGGCCAGCTCGACGCTCACCCGCGCCGCGTCGATGGCCACGCCCAGCTCCCGCTGAATCTCGCGGCGCCCGGGGCTCGCGCTGGACTCGAGCAGCTGGACGATCGAGCGGCCCGAGGCATCCAGTGAAGCTTCTGAGGGAGCTTCTGGGATCGCCGCCTCGGGAGTCGGGAGCGGACAGTGGGCGAAGTCTCCGTGTCGGACCATCGCCGCCAACGATCGTTCCAGCAGCCGACACGCCGGTCCGTGGATTCGGAGGTGGCAATCCCGGAAGGTGTCCAGTCCGTATCGCGAACCGGCATAGTGCTCGCTGATGTTCATGCCTCCGACGAAGCCGACGGACGCATCGAGGACCACCAGCTTGCGATGATTGCGGTTGAGCGGGCTGCGCCGCAGCCAGCGCGAGCGCGGGTTGTAGATGCAGACCCGCCCACCGGCCTCCAGCAGTTCGGCGTAGTCCGCCTGGGCGAGCGTGTTGCTTCCGACCGCATCGATGAAGAGCAGCGTGTCGCACCCCCGCCGGGCGGCGCTGGCCAGCGCCGCAATGGTCCGGGTTCCGACCCGATCGGGTTCGACGGTGTAGCACTCGACCCAGACCCGCGCCTTGGCCGCGTCGATATCCACCCAGAGCGTTTCGAACATCGCATCGCCATCGGTGAAGACCTCGACGCTGTTTCCCCCGACTGCACGGCTGCGACGAAGCATGCCCTGCACCACGGAATCCCAGTGGGCATCGAGCGAGCACCCCGACAAACTGGACGAACTGGACGAGCCGGACGAACTGGACGACGAACTGGACGGCGAACTGGACGGCGAACTGGGCGGCGAGCCGCGCGACGAACTGGAGACGAGTCGGTCGGACCGTCGCCCGCGGGTCTGGATCTGCTCGTACGTGCGCCGCAGCAGTTCCCGCAACTGATCGCGGAGCCTCGGTCGCACTGCAGGAATCCGCGTGACTCGATCGGTCGCGGTCAGCGCGGGGCCACGCTTCTGCCGTTGGGGCACCTGACGCGGCGTGGACATGACCCAATCGTAGAGAGATGGGCCGGGCAGCTCACTCGCGATCGAGGAGTCGCTTCATCGCGGACTCCGCCGTGGTCGACCATCCCGTCACCCGCACCACCTTCTCGGGATTGCTGCGGCCCAGCTCGACGCTCACCTGTCTGGCCTTGACGCCCAAGGCTCGAGCCACGAGTTCGCAGATTGCCTTGTTGGCCTTTCCTCCTTCAGGAGCCGCGGCCACGCGGACCTTGAGCCGACCACCAAGTTCGCCGCCAAGCGCATCGCGAGAGGCGCCGGGGACGGCCTTGATCGAGAGAAGAAGATCGTGCCCCGCAAGGGTCGCAAAGCTCATGGGTGACTTCCGTCCGGCCTCGGGCGCGCGAACTCGCTGATCCTACTGTGCGAGGTGAAACGACTTCGCCACCTTGTGGGAGCCACCGACGGACTCGACGGCGACGTGCGCGCCGATCGAATCGTCCAAGGCCTCACCGGGCTTTCGCGGCGAGAGCTTCGCGGCCTCTTCGATCACGCCTGCGTGACCCTCGACGGAGTGATCTGCGATCGACCCGAAGCGCGGCTGCGGCACGGTGCGGCAATCGACGTCGCCTTCGACCCCGGACGTCGCTACCCCGAGAAGCCCCGCCCGCCGTCAATTCCCGGGACCGATCTCCTGCACCTGGATGAGGCGATCGTCGTGGTCGACAAGCCTTGGCGGGCCCTCACAGTGCCCACCGCCAACGGCGAGCCGCGCACGCTGGTCGAGATCGTGCGGGTGGCCTTGCGGCAGCGCGAACCGCTGGGGGTCGTGCAGCGGCTTGATCGCGGCGTCTCGGGCGTGCTGGTGTTCGGACGCACGCGGGCCGCGACGGCCTCGCTTCGCGGACAGTTCGAGGAGCGACACCCGGAGCGCGAGTATGTCGCGGTGGTCTCGGGAGAACCGCGTGACGATCACTTCACCATCCGCTCGCGCCTGGTGACGACGGAGAATCTCGGCCGCCGCGTTGCCTCGCACGAGGAGCCCGGCGAGCACGCCATCACCCACGTCACGGTCCGCGAGCGCTGGGGCGACTCATCCCTGCTGTCGGTGCGGCTCGAGACCGGCAAGCGGCATCAGATCCGGGTGCACCTGGCCGACCGAGGTCATTCCATCCTCGGCGACGATCGATACGGCGAGATGCATCCTCGATGGCACGAACGGCGCATCGCGCTTCACGCCCTCACGCTCGAGATCGAACATCCGACGACCGCCGCGAAGATGCGCTTCGAGTCTCCGATCCCCTCGGCGTTTCGTCTGGGTCCCGGGCGAGCGCCCACCCGGCACACCGCTCGTGAGACCGCTGGCGAGACAGCCCGGCGGACATCGCCAGAACCTTCGCGCAGGCCAGACCAGTCCCGCACGACTTCAACGAAGGCGACCACGCAGGCGAAGGTCACGATTCCGTCGAAGCCCCTGAAACCTGCGAAGCCCGCGAAACCGGCGAAGCCCGCGAAACCGGCGAATCCCGCGAAAGCGGCAAAGTCGGCTGCGGCGACCCACCCGCCGCGAAAGTCCAGGCGCCCGACTGGTTCGATCCCCCAAAAGGCGACTGGAGCACCGCGGGACGCCGGTGCCGCCGGCGACACCCCGCGCTCCGCGATCACTCGTCGAGCAGGCGCTTACGCCGCAGGACGTGGTGGTAGTGCTGGGCGAAGCGATGGGCCTCGTCGCGGATCGCCTGACAGAGCTTGAGCCCCGCGTTCTCGCGACCCAGCCGGATCGGTTCGGGTCGCTCCTGCACGTAGATCAGCTCTTCCTTCTTGGCCAGCGAGATCACCATGGGCGGCTTCCGAGCAAGCTGTCGAAACGCCTCCTCGGCGGCATGGAGTTGTCCGATTCCGCCGTCGATCAGGATGAGATCGGGATAGAGCTCCTGACCGTCACCGGCTTCGCGATAGCGCCGCGACACGACTTCGCGGATCGCCGCGTAGTCGTCGTTGAGCACCGTGCGGATGCGATACCTGCGGTAGCCGTCCTTGAAGGGGCGACCATCGATGAAGCAGACCTTGCTTCCCACGGTCTCGCCGCCGACGAGGTGGGCGATGTCGATCGCCTCCATGCAGCGGATGGGCTCGGTCATGCCCAGCGTGCGCTGGAGGGAACGGAGCCCCTGCGCCGGATCGCCGACGAACACGGTCACCTCCGGCTGCCATTCGGCACCCTCGCTCGACCCCCCGCTTGCGGCCCCGCGGATGCCACCCTGCTCGCGATCGCCGAGGCGATCGAGCGCCGTGAGCTGATCGCGGAGCACGGCGGCACGCTCGAACTCGAGGGCCTCGGCGGCCCGCTCCATCTCCTCCCGCATGCTCCGCTGCATGGCGCTGCGCTTGGAGCCGAGGAAGCGGACGAATCGATCGATGTCCTCGCGATACGCCGTCGGCGCAATCCGATTGGCGCACGGCGCGGTGCACTGGCCGATCGACGCCAGGAGGCAGGGCCGAAAATGCTGGTTGCGGGGATCGCTCGAACTGATGTCCAGTTCGCAGGTGCGGTACTTGAAGACCCGCTGAAGCAACTGGACCGCCTGTCGAAGGGCCCAGACCGAGGTGAAGGGACCGAAGATCCTGGCCCCTTTGAATCGCTCGTCGGTCGGCGTCCGGGTGATGTAGACCCCGGGAAACTCGTCGCGGACGGTGACGGCAAGATAGGGAAAGGTCTTGTCGTCGGTGAGGCGGGTGTTGAATCGAGGGCGGGTGTCCTTGATCAGGCGGCTCTCCATGAGCATCGCCTCCCACTCGCTGTCGCACTCGATGGTGTCGAACTCCTCGACCAGTTCGAGCATCGGCTGTTTGCGACCTCCCAGCTCCGCCGAGGGCACGAAGTAGGTGGAGACCCGATCGGGAAGCGACCTGGCCTTCCCCACGTACAGGACGCTGCCGGACCGGTCCTTCATCAAATAGACCCCCGGCACCTTGGCCAATCCCCGGGCTTTTTCGAGAAGTCTGGTGAGGCGTGCCTCCCGGTCCTCGGAGGGCGCGCCACCGCCCGAGCCGTCGGAGGACGATTGGTCGGGGTCGAGGTTTTCGGGGAACGTCGGGTCCATGCGGGGGTCGAACTCTACGGAAAGCCGCGGGAAGGGTGAAATACGGGATGGTTGGTCTGTGTTCATCCGTATACTCCGCGGTTTCCCTCGGACCCCTCGGTGGTCCTCGGGGTCGGCGGGTGTCCGTCCGACCTTTTGTGAATGAACCCAAACCGGCGCCCCGAGCGCCTCCCAGGAGAACTCCCGATGAAGCGATTTGCTCTGCTCGCCGCCTGTACGCTCACCGCCGCCCTCGTCGGCTGCAGCACGACCCCGAAGTCGGACTCGCCGGTCGCCGCTGGCGCCGTCGGCTCTGAGAAGGCCTGCTGCGCCGAGAAGTCCGCGGCCTGCGCCAGCACCTGCACCGCCAGCCAGACCGCCCCAGGCGCCGTCGGCGAGTCGAAGGGTTGCTGCTCGAAGTCTGCCACGACCAGCCCGGGCGCTGTCGGCGAGGCCAAGAACTGCAGCACCCCATGCGTCAAGACCTGCCCCGCGACCGCTGGCACCACCAGCATGGGTGCGGTCGGCGAAGGCAAGACCTGCTCCGGCAAGTCGGCCTGCACGAAGTAATTTCGATCTCACGATCGTCAAGAACGCCCGCTCTTCGAGCGGGCGTTCTTGGTTTTTTGAGCGCTCGGTTCGGCCCTCCGGGCCGACACTCGCTTTCGTACGCCGCGCCGGGCGGAGCCCGGCGGGCTGGGCGGGCGCGTGCGCCTGGGGTCGGTCACGGGCGCCTTGCGGTCAGTCACGGGCGCTTTGCGGTCGGTCACGGGCGCCTTGCGATTGCGGCACGGGAACGCCCTCCGGGCCGACACTCGCTTTCGTACGCCGCGCCGGGCGGAGCCCGGCGGGCTGGGCGGGCGCGTGCGCCTGGGGACGGTCACGGGCGCCTTGCGGTCGGTCACGGGCGCCTTGCGATTGCGGCACGGGAACGCCCTCCGGGCCGACACTCGCTTTCGTACGCCGCGCCGGGCGGACTGGAGTTGCCTACGCCCGGTGGACACGCCGAACATGCTAACGGGAAGGTGATCTCCCGGCTGCCTCGAACGCTTCGGGGCTGACGTAGCCGAGGGAACTGTGCAGACGCTCGCGGTTGTAGAACACCTCGATCCATTC
>Ga0163155_10007367_pt1 | contig 10402 bp, 8 predicted proteins | sample OliLakLV19SP4G1_FD_148611 | JGI IMG/M metagenome (GOLD analysis project Ga0163155, IMG submission 148611) | Freshwater microbial mat bacterial communities from Lake Vanda, McMurdo Dry Valleys, Antarctica - Oligotrophic Lake LV.19.SP4.G1 | ecosystem: Environmental > Aquatic > Freshwater > Lake >...
GGGCAAGCCAGTGGAGATCGATCCGTTTAACTTACAAAACCCGGTCCGAGACAGTGCGGTGATTGCTTTTGCTGGTCCAGCCATGAACTTGCTTATTGCCGGCCTACTTGCTGCGTTGGTTCACTTAGTCCCACTTCCACAGTTTGTGCTCTTTAGCCTGGTAAACGTGGCCGCTATCAATGTCGTCTTGGCTATCTTCAACCTCGTTCCAGTCTACCCGCTAGATGGTAGCAAAATCGTCTTAGCGATACTTCCTCGGACACTAGGACTGGAATATGAAGAGTTCATGCAAAGATTTGGACTATTCTTGATGTTAGGACTCATTTTCCCTTGGTATAACGGCATGTCTCCAATCAGCGTCTTGATCTTCCCTGTTATTCGATTTGTTACAGGGTTCTTGTTCGGCTAAACATGAAAAGTAAAAAGCCAACGATTCAGTCCACGAAGCTTTCTCCATTTACTGTGTGGTTCAGTCAGTCCGAAGAGTTCCATACGCTCAAACAAGAAATATTCACGCAGGATGTCTACTACTCAGAGTTTAAGACGCTAGAGCCTGTCATCATTGATGCGGGCGCACACATTGGGCTTGCTACGCTGTATTTTAAAAAATTGTACCCAAAATCAAAAATTTGGGCCATAGAACCGTTAATCGAAAACTATACTATTCTTCAAAAGAATATCTCAGAAAACATCCTTCTCGATGTGGAGATGATCAACGCTGCTTTGACTGAGGCTGGTTCAGAGATGACCATCTACTTCGACAACACGCCCCTAAAGTGGTGGAGTACCGCCGGACGCCACAATGGTGCTTGGAACAATCAGCAGGTCTCTCAATCAAGAGAAGTACCAGCTATCCAACTCTCATCGCTCATTACTCAGATCAACCGCCCAATCGACTTGATAAAGATGGACATCGAGGGAAACGAACTGTCTGTGCTCAAAGAAGCTCGCTCACATCTGGAAAACGTACAAAACATGATCATTGAGTACCACCCGATCAAAACCCAGCCATTAAGTCAGCTTTTGACACTTCTTGAAAATTGCGGCTATTCCTGGGACTTATGGCAGGATGGGAAAGCTGTTACGACAGATAAATTGAAGGGTTTAGTCTACGTCCACGCAACAAAAAGATGAGCTTTTTTGTACTCAGTTCATGATTTTTCAAGGTGTCGTGGAGTACGGTTTTGAACACAATTTGTCTTGAGTAGAATGATAAAAATAAAGCCGCTTACTAGAAGCGGCTTTTTCAATCCATTTTTCATCCACTATAAGTGGATAGTATTGCTTTTTAATTGGCCCGTGACACGTAGGCGCCGGAATCAGTATCGATGATTACCACGTCCCCTGTTTTGACAAACAACGGCACTTGGACTTCAATCCCGGTTTCTACCGTGACTGGCTTCTTTGGTGCATTCACCCGATTTCCGGCAGTAGCGTCTTCAGCGTACGTTACTTTAAGTTTTACGTTGGCTGGGAAACGAACCCCAATGGCATCGTCGTTATAGAACAAGATGTACATGGTGAGTTCGGGAATCAAGTACCCTACTTTTTCTTCTAAAAGCGCTTTAGTGATTGATACTTGCTCAAAGGTACGTGGATCCATAAAGACGACTTCTTCTTCATCAAGATAGAGGAACTGCATCTCGCGGATAACCATATCGATTTCCTCGACTGGCTCGACAGACTTAAACGTGAATTCTTGGGTTGAGCCCGTCTTCACAAACTTCATCTTGGCTCGCATGAACGCCGAGCCCTTTCCTGGGGCGACGAACTCAGTCTTGGTAACCAGAGCTGGCTGATTCTTGAAAAGAATGTACGAACCCTTTTTGATGTTGCCACCGTTAATCATTGGCATACAGTTTTCTCCTTAAACATTGAGTTTTTGATTGAAAGAAGGGTCAAAAGTGACCGCGTATTTCAGCACTCGAGATTTTACTCCGTTTCCTCTGGAGTTGCAATTAGAGGAGGATCAAGCTCATCAAGTTGTTGGGCAAGTTTTGTAGCACTGGCTTGCCATTCATCGAAGTTACGGAGTACTTTTTTTGTTAATTCATAGGGGCTTTCAGACTTTTCCAGTTCAAGCTCAAGTCTTTCGGTTGTATGCATGCGGCGACGCACGCCTGGCTGCTCTAAGAATTGATAGAATTTTGAGTAAAAAGTCGCTGCAGCAGGATACTGTCGATTAATGCTGAAAAGCACCGTACTAAATTTATCAAGATTTTTTCGAGCTACAGCATAGTTTCCTGCATCTATCGACATTTCTATCATGGAGACGTAGTTCTCAGGAGTAGGTACTTGGTCTACTTGCTGACGAAAGGCAAAGAGCACGCTTGATAATGATGTCCCTTCCACTCGTTTCCCAGCATGGCATCAAATCGTTTTTTTAACCAACCCTCTGGCAATCTGTCCACTAATGACTGAGTTCTATCCATCACAACGTCTCGAAAATCTCCAACGGACATCCGACCTTCAACCCATCGAAACAGTTCCTCAGGGGCAATACCTACATACATTTCGTAATTCCCTTTTCGAGTTGCCGTCTGCACTTTATAGGGAACGGCACCGTACTCTTTCACCAGCTCTATAAGATATGGGCCAAGATCATGTCTGGCATGACCGGGATTAAAAAAGAACGTCTCTTTATCCACCGGAACATCGGTTAGCCGATCGTAGACCGTTGCTGATGAGTACTGTTCGTCCATTAAACGGTAATTTTCACCAGTGTATGTTGGTATCTTATTTAGTTTTGATTCTTGAGGTAAGGAGTCACCTGGTTGTTGTTCTATCATAGGTTGTGATAAAGCCTAGTTCACCTCTTCAGAGAATGCAAGACTTAGCCTGGTTGGCCATCAAATACATCACTGACGGGGAAAAATGTTACTTCACGGAGGTCTGCGGTATCTGCCATAAGCATCACCAAACGATCTACACCTACCGCAATTCCTCCTGTTGGTGGCAGTCCCACTCGCAGCGCGTCGATGTAGTCATGATCTAGTTCATACGGCGTTTTGCCAAGTGCTTTACGTTCGGCTAGTTCTTGTGTGAAACGTATTTCCTGTTCATCAGCGTCACGTAGCTCCGAGAAGGCGTTGCCTATTTCCAGACCACCAATAAAGAATTCAAACCGCTCAGCAAAACGAGGGTCATCTTGTTTTGGCTGCGAAAGCGCAGCCTGTGAAGCAGGATAGTCGTACAAAATGGTAGGTTTTGTCTGCCCTAATTTCGGCTCAATTTCATTGAGAAGTAGCTGATTGTAGGCTTGTTCCCAAGTAGTGGTTTCATCAGTGTGGTAGCCTTTTGCGCTGGCCGCAGCAACCAGTCCTTGTTCATCAACCAGCACATCTTTCGTCACCCCACAGTATTTTTGAAACGCCTCAGATACGCTGACTCTTTCCCAGGGACTGCTCAAGTCATAGTTTTTTCCCTGGTAAGAAAGCCGTTGCTCTCCCCCACTCTTTTCCGAATTTTTCCCATTTCGATGTTCTTTCCATGCCGTCGTTTTTGTCAGTAAATGCTGAAGTAGCCCTTCGCAGTCATTCATGATGTCTACGTAACTACCTGGAGATCGGTACCACTCCAAAATGGTGAATTCTGGATTGTGTCGCCCACTCTCCCCTTCTCCATTACGAAAACTTTTGCAGATTTGAAAAATACTATTCAAACCCGCCACGATCAACTTCTTCATGGCGTACTCTGGACTCGTCAGCATGAATGCCGGAACTTTTCGCCCATCTGCTTTGAGAAGTTGTGTCTCGAATACTTCGAGAAATGGTTCCGTTCCTGGATGCTCAACCAATAATGGGGTCTCTACTTCATGGAAATCATTCTGCAAAAAAAACTCACGAATGCCTTGAATGACTTGCTCTCGCAGTAAGAAGTTCGACCACAGTTCTGGGTTTTGACGAAGTCGTTGCCAATTCTTCATGATTACTCTTTGGGCTGAGTTTTGCGCTTCACGATCTTTTTGAGCGTGTACTGAATACGATGGTCAAGATTAATGTTCTTGTAGGTGGCTAGTCGTAAAATCGAAATGAGCAAGTCGCCCAGTTCTTGTTTATATGTTTCATCACGCTGCGCGGCTTTGTTTGTGGGCTTACGACCATGCTCGGCGAGATAAGCGCGCGAAATTTCACCAATCTCTTCGACCAGGCTGAGAATCAAAATACTGCCATACTCACTGGTTTTGGGCAGATCTTTATCGAGCTCACGCAAAATGTTGATGTATTCTGGAAGCGTTTTCGACTCATTTGGCTTAGGAAAAAGTCGTGGTGCTCTTGGCTTTTTGGCGACTTTAGCCGCTGCATCTGCTGGTGTTTTTTTGGTTGGTTTTGTAGGTGTGTCTGTCATAGTTCTTTCTCCCTAAGGATATCATGGCTGTGAAGATGGGCTTGGTTGTGGCTGTGGTGAAGGTGAAGCTAGCTCTGGAGTTGGGCTGGGTGATGGAGTAACAGACGGGATCACAGGCGAGGCGGCTGGTGATGGCATTGGAGTTACAGAGACATTTGGTGTAGCTGCTGGGCTCACTGCTGGCGAGCTTTGTGGTGCCACTGAAGCTGCAGAAGAAGGAGCTGGACTTGCACTCGAAGTTCCGAGCACCGCTCCAACACTCGTTTGAGTCGCTGACCAGTTGAACATCACGTCTTGGCTAAGTGACTGCTCTACTTTCAGGGTGAATCCTTGTTTGGTGACGCTATCCAAGTAGTACCCAGTGACACCCTTTCCCACCGGCGTTAAAGTGACGAACGGCACGTTTTCATACGCTGAAGTAAAGACCACATTCACATTGTCTGAGCCCGATGGAAGCATCACACTTCCAGCCGCATCCACGCTTTGAGCAATGGGTTTTTCAAACTGGGTTCGACCGTTAAAGACTGCATTCGCAGTAAAGCTGACGCTGTCTTTGAACTCCACCGCTTTTGTGAAAACTATATCTGCAACCACTGACCACTTCTGATTTACGAAGCCAAAGACACTGCTGAAACCTTGACTCATTCCGTTGTTCATTAAGACCACACGAGAGTCGATCGAAGAAATCTGACCTTGTTGTTCTCGAATGGCTTCAATGGTTGGGGCAATCAGCTTGTCGTATCGAACAAACTTAAAGCCACGTGAGTCTGTGCCCACGATCTCTGGGAAAACGCTCTCTACATCTTGAGCAATCACACCCATTTGCAGTCCTGGAAAGTCTCTGGATTTTTGGGCATCTGACCACTCGTAGCTTACACCTTTGATAGACAACAACTTTTCTAAAGAGTTCTCCCCCATTTGTTGAATATTTTTCTTCAAACGCTCATCTGAGCTACAACCTGAACACGCCCCAGTCACTTCAAAGTCACCAAAAACCTTTAACCGATTCGTTGCTGGATCAGTTCCACCAATCGCTAAGTTACCAGATGAATTAAGCCGCATTCGCTCGTTCCCTGTCGTATATCCACCGGTGTACCAACGTTGGTCACCTGACACCTTTGCAGAAATGAAGTCCAGTCCATCACCGGGAATTGTTACGTCTGTGAGGAATGCAGAGCGACCTGCAAAGTGTCCGAGTGGTCCACCACCTGTGTATCCTGAACTAAATGCAACAACAGCGGCTGAGTGATTATTCGCTGCAAGTCCGATGGCAGCTGCAGCTAGGGTTCCGGCATTTGAGTTGGTCGCTCTGTAACCATTTAGTGAGTTTCCTGTATCCAGCACATCCACTCGATACCCTGGAGTGTTTGTTCCTAGACCAATCGAACCATCATTGGCCATTACCATTCTGGTTGTTCCAGATGCAGACGCAGTCATGATGTTTACGCCAGAGTTCGCTTGGTTAAAGATTGCCGCTGCGGCTCCGCCATTGGCACTGTTCACATGAAGCGTGGCAGTTGGAGCATTTGTTCCAAGGCCAAATGTTCCGGTACTAATGTAGTTTTGACCACCATCACCTCGAAGTAGTGCGACCGCTGTTCCTGAAGAGTTATCCACTTCGAAGAAACCATGACCGCCAGCTGTTTCTGTGAAGCGGCCAAGTCGACTACCATCGCTAGCAACCCATCGCAGTACATCACTATTGGTAGATGATGAGGTGATGTCTAAACGTGCGGCGGGTGCGGCGCTTCCGATTGCGACACTGCCCGTGTTTGAGATGGTGAAGCGTGTTGTTCCAGAAGCAGATGCAGTCAGCAGGTCATTACCGTTGGTTTGATTAAAGATGGCGGCGGCATTACCACCAAACGCACCGTTTACATGCAACGGAGCGGTCGGGTTTGTTAAACCAATTCCAAAGTTTCCACTGGTATCGAGCACTGCCACCGTGCCGGCACCAAAAGAGGAGTTATTGACGTTAAACTTAATTCCCTTGCTCGTTCCACCTTGAAGTGTGGCATTTGAGCCGTCATAGCCCACCATCGTTCGACTTCCTTGGAAGTTGATATACGAAGTAATGTTCGTGCCATCTCCTAATGCAAGAGTGGCTCCGTTTGCTGAAAAGTTCGATGCTGTAGAAACGGTCAGTGCGCCACCAACGTTGACGTTGCCGTTATTGGCGATGGTGAAGCGTGTAGTTCCAGATGCCGAAGCAGTAAACAAGTCGCCTGTTCCAGTATTGTTTAGCAATAAGCTTGGAAGCGTACCAGTGTTTCGAGCTACATGCAGTCCAGCCAATGGCGATGACGTACCAATACCGATTCGATCCGTAGAGCCATTTACGTACAACAAGTTGCTATCAAGACTTCCTTTGATGACTGTGTCTAATGCTTGGTTCGAGTTATTCATTACGATAGAGCCATCGAGGAAAAGTACTCCGGCATTTCCGCGGCGTAACGTCACGTCTTGCGTAGCCGCTCCCGATCCCCAACGCAGTTGACCATCTGATGTGCCAAGGAATCTTCCTTGTGCATCACCGACCACCTGTGTTCGAAATGCTTCAGAGCCAGCTGCAGAACGTTGGACGCGGAATGCACCATTGGTTCCCACAAAGAACTCATCGCCCACCACGTTTCCATTCTTCATGAACGAGGTATTCGTACCGTTGACTCCTTGGGTGATGTTCCCAAAAGCAGTGATGTTTCCACTTTCTGCAATCGAAAACCGAGTCGTTCCTGATGAAGATGCCGTCAGAATGTCACCAACACCAGTCTGATTCAACACCGTCAGCGCATTGTTGGCGCTGTTTCGCGTAACGTGAAGTGCAGATCCTGATTGTGGAGAGATGGTTCCAAGAGCCAGCTGATTTGTGAGTGTGGCTGGTGAGAGCACTCCACTGTTTTGTTGCCAATAGTTTGTCCCGGCAAATGAAGTGGGATCCACCCAGGAAAGTGTTCCCGTCGCATTGGTGCTCAGCACATAGCCATTGGCCAATCCACTTGAAGGCCAGGTGTACGTGAGCGTGTTGAGAGTGGTTGTTCCAGCAACGCTGAGAGCTCCAGATGTTGTCACGTTACCTGTGCTTCCCACAGTGAATCGAGTCGCACCGGATGAAGATGCAGTGAACAAATCACCACTTCCTGAGCTATTGAGTAATAGCGTTGGAAGTGTGCCTGTGTTTTTAGAAATGTGCAGTGCGGCAACTGGAGTTGAAAGACCGATACCAATTCTGTCGGTTGAGCCATTTACGAAAAAGAGATTACTATCAAGACTTCCTTTGATGACTGTGTCTAGCGTTTGGTTGGCGTTGTTCATGACAAGAACACCATCAAGCGTCATCACCCCTGCCACACTGCGCTTTAAAACCACATCTTGGGTCGCGGTACCAGGTCCCCACTTCAACTGTCCATCAGAAGTTCCCAACCAACGGCCTTCAGTGTCTCCATTTACTTGAACCCGGAAAGCTTCAGAGTTACCGGCTGAGCGTTGAACACGGAAAGCACCGGTGGTCCCGACGAAAAATTGATCGCCTGAAGTATTTCCCTGTTTGGTGTAGGTGGTGTTTGTCCCGTTAGCTCCTTGGGTAATGTTCCCGGCCAAGGTAAGGTTTCCTTGATAATTGACCACAAATTTATCAATCGATTCATTTCGCAAACGAAGTAAATTACCTAGCGTGCCACCTGTTTCGGTAGAGTCCACGTAAAGTCCTTGCGCTCGGGTTCCAACTCCTTTGAGGTCAACAGAGATTGCGGAAGCATTGGAGTCATTCCCAACGCCAGGACGATAGTGAGACACTTTGACAGTTCCTCTGGCCAGCTCGTAGCCAATTATTCCAACTGTAGAGTCGTTGATGTTGTTTCCGGTTACCGCCAAAGCATTTGAAGAAAGGTCATCACTGTTGCTCACAATTTCCACAGCATTTGAGTTTCCATCGTAGTTCATGTAAAAAGCAGCCTGCCCGTAGTTTGGGTTGTCCACTTTGACGTTGATCATGTTTCCTAATGCTTCAGCTCCTGCGTTGGAATAGATACCAATTCCCGTACCAATATTGTTTGTTTGATTAAAGAAAAGTGCTCCACCTGAGGAACTCAAATACCCAGAGTCACCCACATACGCAATCGTCATCCGGCCGTTGTCATCTACTTGAAGTTGTGAAGAGCTCCCAACGTTGAGTGGGCTAGCTGAGCCTTTTGCATCGATGCGTGTAAAGGAACCAGTGTTTGGAGTTGCACTTCCGATTGTGCCTGGGTTCGTCCAGTCTACCGTGGCAGCACCACCCGGTGACCAGCTTGGCAAAGCACCTGGGCCATTTGAAGTCAGCACATATCCTGAGGTTCCCGGTGCAACAACAGACATCTGCCCAGTAGCACTAAAACTCAAAACAGAACCAGCCGCAGAGCCAGAAAAATCATTCCCAGTACCACCACTCGCCGTTGGTAATCGATCTGCCACCTGTGAGCTGTTACTCAAACTGATTCGTGTGGCACTCAGCTCACCAATCCCATTAGCCAATAAAAAGCCGTTTGCAAACTGAGACATCGTCACAGGACCTTCAGCCAAGAGCGTTCCACTGGTGGTGACGTTGGTGAAGGCAGCTGAGTTTGGTGTACTGCCACCAATAGCACTTGGACTTGCCCAAGTTGAACCGAGTAATGTGTTCGCATTCGTGCTGACTGAGCTGGCTACACCTTGGTACACCTGAGCCATACTCTCTATTCCTGCAGAAACCTGCGAGGAAAAACTGGAGGTTGTTGTATCAGTCTCGGGGCTAGAATCAGGGCTGGGGTTAGGGGTTGAGTCCGGCAGCTCTTCGCTCCTGCCATTACTCTCTAAACCCTGTTCAACAACTTCTGAACCACTGGGCAGCTGTACTCCCCGAAGCAGAAGATACGCCACGCCAGAACTAACGCTAAACAGCGTCACTAAAAAGAAAACACGCGGCAGTATGCTGGTGCCTAAAAACTTCATCGAGTTTCATTCTACACAACATCAAGAGGAAAAAGCTAGATATATAAAGCTTTTTTATTGTTATAAATATGTATTAATAGATCAAATCAACGCAGGCACTTTACGTTTGAGGTCTCTTTCAGGTCTACTAAGTAAAGAATTTCTCTACAGCAAATATTCTCCTCGAGACTCCTCAAGCTATGTATTTGTTACTCAAAGTTGAGATTTCACTGCACAAGTGCCCTGTGTTCGTCTCATTCCTGCGTTATTTTCAGGAATAAATACAGAGATGGCTACAGTGGACTTGTGCAGTATGTACACTGCACTTCAAATTTCGTCCATCAACCAATAAGAAGGAGACTACTCCATGGCCGATACTCCCGAAACGGGAACCCAGAGAGGAGTGCTGACATGGAGTAAGATTTTCCTGTCCGTGTTCTCACTAGGGTTCATAGTAATATGTACGGTGTTGGGGGTCAGTATTGCTCCCTTCATCACCCCATTGGGTCTGTTGTTGAATGTGCGCTGGATCTTACAAATTTTATTTGCGCACCTAAACAACAAACGTTACATCACCAAGCTAGGCCGCGTCATCGTCGATGGCGTCTACCGGCTGGCACCACTCCCACAAGAAGAAGTGGACAAACTGGAAGCCGTCGTTGGCAAGATGATTGGGATTGATGAGTTTTTGAAAGTCATCTACTCCCTCTCCATTGCGTCGATGCCGAACTTCACGGCAAAGCTCCACCTCTCTATCGTCGCCAACCTGGCGGCGGCGGGATACAAGGTTACAAAATCTGCGAGTATCGTGGTCCCGGGATATGGGGTTGAACTAGAAGAAATGGTTCAAACCCTCGAGGCAGTGCTCGTGCAAACGATGCCTGCCGCCGAGATCATTCCGGTTCTCAATGACCCCAAAAATGCTCACCTGATTCAAGGCATCAAAGATTGGGCCAAAGAGAAAAAAGCAGAAATCGGCAAAAGCTACAAAAACGGCGAAATCACCCAAGAGCGATACGTCTTTTTGATGCGTCGAATCCGGGTGATCAACCTCGGGGTTGCTGACAAGCGGACCGCAATGGCCGCTGGGTGGCTATCCACCCACAACATC
>Ga0163155_10007368_pt1 | contig 10400 bp, 9 predicted proteins | sample OliLakLV19SP4G1_FD_148611 | JGI IMG/M metagenome (GOLD analysis project Ga0163155, IMG submission 148611) | Freshwater microbial mat bacterial communities from Lake Vanda, McMurdo Dry Valleys, Antarctica - Oligotrophic Lake LV.19.SP4.G1 | ecosystem: Environmental > Aquatic > Freshwater > Lake >...
ACCACCGAGCAACCCACGCCAGGCCAGAACCTGGCGCGCAAGCGCATCTGGCGCGACATGTCGACCGGCGGTTCGCGCGGCATTCGCGGCTCGCACGAATACGTGCGCCAGGGTGGCGCGGCGGCGCGCCAGATGCTGATCGCCGCCGCCGCCCAGGAATGGAACGTACCCGCAGCGGAATGCAGCGCCGCCAACAGCGTGATCACCCATGCCGCTTCAGGCCGCAAGACCACCTATGGCAAGGTCGCCGCGGTGGCAGCCAGGATGGAGCCGCCAAAGGATGTACAGCTCAAGGCCCCGAAAGACTGGAAACTCATTGGCAAGGGCGTGGCGCGTCTGGACACCAAAGAGAAGGTCAACGGTTCGCGCATCTACGGCACCGACCTGAATTTGCCCGGCATGTTGAACGCGTCGATCAAGGCCTGCCCGGTATTCGGCGGCAAGCTTGTGAGCTTCGACGAGGCCAAGGTAAGCGGCATGCCAGGCGTCAAGCATGTGCTCAAGGTGGGTGACAACGCGGTGGTGGTGGTGGCCGATACCTGGTGGCGCGCCAACAAGGCGTTGAACGCCCTGCCGATCATCTGGGACAACGGCCCCAACGCCAATGTCAACAGCGCCATGATCGCCGAGCGCAACAAGGCGGGCCTGGACGCCACCGAAGCGTTCATCGGCAACAAGGTGGGCGACGCCAGTGCCGCGATTGCCGCCGCGCCGAAAAAGATCGAAGCGGTGTACAGCTATCCGTTCCAGAACCACGCGACGATGGAGCCGATGAATGCCACCGCGCTGTGGAGCGCCGACAAGTGCGAAGTCTGGTGCCCCACGCAGAATGGCGACGCCGCGTTGTCGGCGGCATCGACCGCTGCCGGCCTGCCGCTGGACAAGTGCGATGTCTACAAGATCAACCTGGGCGGCGGTTTCGGCCGCCGCGGCGCATCCGACTACATCCGCCAGGTGGTAAGCATCGCCAAACAGCTGCCGGGCACGCCGGTCAAGCTGATCTGGAGCCGCGAGGAAGACATGCTGCAAGGCGCCTACCATCCGGTGACGCAGTGCAAGCTGACCGCCGGCATCGACGCGCAGGGCAATGTGAGCGGGCTCAACATGCGCATCTCGGGCCAGTCGATCCTGGCGACGGTGATACCGACGCTGCTGGTCAACGGCGCCGACCTGTTGACCTTCCAGGGCCTCTTGCCGGTGGGACATGAACGTTTCGGTGATCACGCCATCAGCTACGCGTTCGACAACCTGACCATCGATCACGCCATGCGCAACACCCATGTGCCGCCGGGCTTCTGGCGCGGCGTGAACGCGAACCAGAACGCGATCTACATGGAATGCTTCGTCGACGAAATCGCCCATGCCAGCAACCAGGATGCGCTGGCCTTGCGGCAGAAGCTGATGGCCAAGAACCCCAAGGGCTGGGCGGTACTGAAGGCGGCGGCCGACCAGGGCGGCTGGGGCAAGCCGACACCCAAGGGCACCGGGCGCGGCCTGGCGGCGTATTACTGCTTTGGCGCCTACATCGCCGCCTGCGCCGAGGTATCGGTCTCGGCCACCGGCAAGCTCACCGTCAAGCGTATTGTCGCGGCCACCGATTCGGGCCATGCGGTCAACCCCAAGCAGATCGCGCATCAGGTCGAAGGCTCGTTCGTCTATGGCCTGGGTGCGTTGCTGCACCAGGAATGCACGGTCAAGGACGGGCGCATCGAGCAGGACAACTTCACCACCTACCAGCCGCTGCGCCTCTCGGAAATGCCCAAGATCGAAACCATCGTCATGCCTTCGGGCGGATTCTGGGGCGGGGTGGGCGAACCCACCATCGCGGTGGCGGCGCCTGCGGTGTTGAATGCCATTTTCAACGCCACCGGCAAACGCATCCGCAACCTGCCGATCAAGAATGCGGATTTAAAGGCGTAGCGGCAAGATCTCAAGACTGCAGTGCGAACAATGGGGGCCTCCGGGTCCCCATTTTTTTGAAGCGACACGCGCGCGCTTGGCCTGCCGCTGCGCGTTATCCTTGGCGTTTTTCCGCAAAGACATCGCGCATGAATCTGCCAACCGCGGCGCCACGGCGCCCAATGCACCAGCGCACCATCACCTGCGAAGGCTTCGCCCGCGACGACGGCCTGTGGGACATCGAGGCGCGCATCGTCGACACCAAGACTTATGCGATCGACGAGCCCTATCGAGGCCACCGTGCGGCGGGCTCCCACGTGCACGACATGCACCTGCGCCTGACGCTCGACGCCGGCATGACCGTGACCGACATTGCGGTCAGCACCGAGCACGCGCCTTACAAGCAGTGTTTCACCGTCGAGCCCGCCTTCAAACGCCTGATCGGCGCGCGCATCGGCGCTGGCTGGCGCAAGGCCGTGGAGGCTGCGGTCGGCGGCACGCAGGGCTGCACCCACCTCAAGGAACTGCTGATGCCGGCGGCCACGGTGGCGTTCCAGACCATGGGCAGCTGGCCCAAGGAAGGCGTGGTCGCGACCGAAGAACACCCCGACCGAGGCGGCGAGCGGCCGCACTTCATCGACGGCTGCAAGGCCTGGGCCGCCGACGGTCCGGTCGTCCTGCGCCTCTACCCCTTGCACTATCGGCCTCGGCAAGAGCCCCTACCTGACGCCGATTCAGGCGCCGGCCCGATCAAATGACGACGCAGCCCGCAAGGCGGCTGAGTCGCGGCGCCTGCATTCAGGCCAGCGCCGTCGGCGTGCCGTGCATATAGGGCTTCAACGCCAGATACATCATTTCATGCACCGGCGTGGCCACGCCCAGTTCACGGCCCTTCCGGACGATGTAACCGGACAGGTGGTCGAGTTCCATCGGCTTGCCTCGGGCGACATCGTGATACATCGAGGCATACATGGTCTTGGGAAAAGACTGGTGCATCGCCAGGGCGCGCGCAGGCGCGTCGGCGGGCAGCGCAATGCCCTGCGCTCGCGCCAGGGCCGCGACCTCCTCAAAGCCACGCAGTGCCATCGCACTGATTTCGGCGTCGTGATAAATGTAGCCGGCCGGAAGGCGGATCAGGCTGGTCAGCCCCGCGTTGGTGGCCAGACCCACGAACTTGCTCCACTGCGCGGTGCGAATGTCGGCCACCAGCTCGGCGCCGAATCCGGCCGCCTCGCAGGCATCGCGAAACGCCGTCGCGCGCGCGCTCATGCTGCCGTCGGCTTCACCGAAGCGCAAGGCCGACATCGGCGAGGTATAGCGGATCACCCCGGGCGCGGTGATCACGCCGGACACCAGTGCCAGCCCGCCCAAGACTTGGCCCTCGCCCACCACCGCGGCGATGCGGTCCTGATGGTCGACACCGTTCAAGACTGAAACGATGAACGCGCCGGCATCGACCAGCGGCTTGAGCGGTGCCGCCGCCGCCTCGATGTCGTAGGCCTTGACTGCGAACAGGACAACGTCGCAGGAACCGACATCGGCCGGAGCGCCGACAAATCGTGCGTTTCCGATGCTCAGGGTGCCTTTGGGTGTTTCCAGTTTCAGGCCGTCTTGCTGCATGGCGCGCAGGTGCTCGCCGCGCGCGATGAATGTCACTTCGTTGCCGGCCAGCGCCAGAAGCCCGCCGAAATAGGCGCCCACTGCGCCCGCCCCCATGACTGCAACTCGCATCGAATTTCCCCATTTGCCTGAGTGACACGCGCCGACTTCGGACTTGATCAGTCCCGACCCGCGCCGGAGATCCGAGTTTGCCACACGCCAAGCGGAGTTATGATTGCAGTCTCACCAATCGAGGAGATCACACACCATGGCCCAGGCTTTCGTATTCGACGCCATCCGCACTCCGCGCGGCAAGGGCAAGTCCGATGGCTCGCTGCATGAAGTCAAGCCCATCGCCCTGTTGTCCGGTGTGCTGCGCGACCTGCAGGCGCGCCATGACTTCGACACCGCCGAGGTGGAAGACGTGGTGATGGGCTGCGTCTCGCCGGTAGGCGAGCAGGGCTCCTGCATCGCCAAGACTGCGGCCCTGGCCGCCGGCTGGGACTGGAAAGTGGCCGGCATGCAGCTGAACCGCTTCTGCGCTTCCGGCCTGGAAGCGGTGAACCTGGCCGCGCAAAAGGTCGCCTCGGGCTGGGAAGATCTGGTGGTGGCCGGCGGCGTGGAGTCGATGAGCCGGGTGCCGATGGGCTCGGACGGCGGCGCCTGGGCGCAGGACCCGCAGACCAATTTCGATACCGAGTTCATGCCGCAGGGCATCGGCGCGGACCTGATCGCCACCCTAGAAGGATTCCGCCGCGAGGATGTCGATGCCTTCGCGCTGCGCTCGCAGCAGAAGGCCGCCGCCGCGCGCGACGCCGGCCGCTTCGACAAGAGCGTCGTGCCGGTGAAAGACATGCTGGGCATGATGATCCTGGAGCGTGACGAGTTCATCAAGCCGCACACCACCATGGAAGGCCTGGCTTCGCTCAAGGCTTCGTTCGCGCAGATCGGCGAGATGGGCTTCGACGGCGTGGCCATCCGCAAGTATCCGCAGGTCGAGCGCATCATCCATGTGCACCATGCCGGCAATTCCTCCGGCATCGTCGATGGCGCCGCCGCCGTGCTGGTAGGGTCCGAATCCAAGGGCAGGCAACTGGGCCTGACACCGCGCGCGCGCATTGTTGCCACCGCGCTTTCCGGCGCCGACCCCACCATCATGCTGACCGGCCCGATGCCGGCGGCGCGCAAGGCACTGGCCAAGGCCGGCCTCACCATCGACGACATCGACCTGTTCGAAATCAACGAAGCCTTTGCCGCCGTGCCGATGAAGTTCATGAAGGAAATGGGTGTGCCGGAAGAGAAGGTAAATGTGAACGGCGGGTCGATTGCCATGGGCCACCCGTTGGGCGCCACCGGCGCCATGATCCTGGGCATCCTGATCGACGAACTGCATGCGCGCAAGCTGCGCTACGGCCTGGCCACCCTGTGCGTGGGCGGCGGCATGGGCATCGCCACCATCGTCGAGCGGGTCTGAAGGCGCGCTGCCGCGATGACGCTGCATATCAGCACCGCAGATCGCGTCACCACCATCGTGCTGGACCGGCCGCAGGCGAAGAACGCGGTCGACGGCCCCACCGCCGAGGCGCTCTTCAACGCCTTTCGCGCCTTCGACGCCGACCCGGCGGCCGACGTGGCCGTGCTGTGCGGCGCCAGCGAAACCTTTTGCGCCGGCGCCGACCTGAAAGCTGTTGCCGGCGGTATCGGCGAAAACCCGCGCGCCAACCCGCTTAACGAAGACATGGCCGCGATCGCGCCGATGGGCTGCACCCGGCTGATGCTCGGGAAACCGGTGATCGCGGCAGTCAGCGGCTATGCGGTAGCCGGTGGCACCGAACTGGCCCTGTGGTGCGACCTGCGTGTGATGGAAGAAACTGCCACCTTCGGCATCTTTTGCCGCCGCTGGGGCGTACCGCTGATCGATGGTGGCACCGTGCGCCTGCCACGCCTGATCGGCATGAGCCGCGCACTGGACCTGATTCTCACCGGGCGCCCGGTGGGAGCGAAGGAAGCACTGGAGATGGGCCTTGCCAACCGCGTGGTGCCGCATGGGCAGGCGCGCGCGGCGGCGGAGGAACTGGCGCGGCTGATTGCCAGGTTTCCGCAGGGGTGCTTGCGATCGGACCGCAAGAGCGCGTTCGAGCATTGGGGACTCGATGAGGCCGCTGCGATGAAGAACGAGTTCGCGCACGGCATGGGGACGATACGTAGCGGCGAGACGGTCAAGGGGGCGGCGCGATTCGCCAGCGGAGTGGGGCGGCACGGGGACTTTGGATAGGTGCATATTCATCATGACATGTACCCGTACCCAGAAGGAATTGGATGATTTGCTATCCGAGCAATTTTTGTTTATGCAGGCATCGGCTGATGCTTTCGACAGAGGCTTTGAAGGTGAAGCAAAGCGGCTTGCTGTATCGATTAGAGTTCTACTTCACGACACGAGGGGGGCCCACTCTCTGCTAGGCCAACTCGGCAAAAAGGACATTCCGTTCGTAAACACCGCCATTCCCGAGACGCCTGGAAATCGATTGCTCTCTTAACAGGCATCAAATAACCGGTCTGGCGTTTTTGTGAACCCGTCATTCCAAGTCCCAACTCCCGCCGCGCATAGCATTTCTAGTAGATCGACCTTTTTTGTTCATGCCGCAGGGTTGGTCGGTGGGCTACGGCGTGGCGGTGGGCGGGTTGAGCGGATAGGCGCGGAAATCATAGCAATCATATTGATATCGCGGCCGGTGTGCGTGGAAGATCGTGCGTTTCAATGCATTTTATGGCCGGGTTCCAACGTCAAACCCGAAACCTACGCCGCACCCGCGATCTACTGCTGCCGCGCCTGCTCTCCTGCCAGACCCAAGCCGAGGCAGCCTGAGCCATAGCTCGGCTGGCCTCTCCCTCCTTGCCAACAGCGCCTCCGACGCCTATATTCGCTATTCGCGAATAGCGAATGAGAGATTGCCATGGCCCGTTCCAAGTCCAATCCGCAAGTCGTGCTGCGTCCACAGGACCTGGTGGTACTGCTGCGCCTGGCGCTGGAGCGCGGCTCGGCGCCGACCTACGCGGCATTGGCGGCCGAGTTGGGCATGACGGCCTCCGAGGTGCACGGCGCGGTCGAGCGCGCGGTCGCCGCCCAGTTGGCCCTCAAGGATGCGAGCGGCAAGGCGAGCGTGGTGTTTGCCGCGCTGCGCGCCTTCGTCCAGCATGGCGCGCGCTATTGCTTTCCGGCCACGCGCGGTAGCCTGACGCGCGGTCTGCCTACCGGCTATGCTGCTCCGCCCCTGAAGGACGCGATCGTGTCCGGTAGCGATCCGCTGCCGGTATGGCCATACAAGAACGGAACGGTGCGCGGCGTGGCCTTCTACCCCCTTTACCCCAGCGTGCCCGAGGCAGCCGGCCGCAACCCGGCGCTCTACGAACTGCTGGCGCTGTTCGATGCGGTGCGCGGCGGCAGCGCCCGCGAGCGAGCCCTTGCGCTCGGGTTGCTGGACAAGCGCCTGCAGGCATGAACCCCAACGATCCCAACGTCGCGCTGCTGGAGATTGTTGCCGAACGGCTGGGCGATGCGTTGCGCGACGAGATGGTGTTCGTCGGCGGGGCTGTGGCCGGCCTGCTGATCACCGACCCGGCATTGCCGGCGATCCGTCCCACCGAAGACGTGGACATGATCTGCCGGGCGCTGGTGCGGACTGATTACTACCGCATCGAGACGGCCCTACGGGAACGTGGTTTTGTGCAGGACCTGAGGGCGGAGGCGCCGATCTGTCGCTGGAGAATCGGAGCCGGAAACTCCGCGGTGACGGTGGATGTGATGCCGACGCTCGAAGAAATCCTGGGCTTTGCCAATCGTTGGTATCCGCTGGCACTGGAGACCGCGCTGCCGGTGGCATTGCCCAGCGGGCGTTCGATTCGCCTGATTGCCGCGCCGGTGTTTGTCGCCACCAAGCTGGAAGCCTTCCACGGACGTGGTCGGGGGGATTTCCTTTTCAGCCATGACCTGGGCGACCTGCTAGCTGTGGTCGATGGGCGCGCCGCATTGCTGGAGGAGTGCCGCGCCGGTCCGCCCGAACTGCAGCGCTATCTCGGCGAACGCTTCCGGGCGCTACTGGCTGATCCCGCGTTCATGGAAGCGCTGCCCGGACATCTGCCCACCGACCTCGCCAACCAGGAACGTTTGCCGGATCTACAGGCAAACCTGCGCGCGCTGGCAGTTCTGCTCCAGCCATGAGCACCCACGCCTGCACCGAAGGCCAACTTGTATAGCAACCCGCCATCGACAAAGTCGCGCGCGACCGCTCGACTATGAGCCTGGAGGCCGCCAACCGCGAGGTCTATCGCTTGCTCAAGAAGGGCATCCCTATTTCCGTAGGCGGGCAACAGAACCGCCACGTAGCCATCGACAAACGCGCGCAGCGCCCGGCCGACCAGGAGTAGCCTCGTCGATCGGAGGCGGGAAACGGAAGTCGGATCATGCGAAGGCGCGATGTCCATGGTCGGGCCCAGTCGAAATCACACAAAAATCGAGCCTCAGGCAGACACCAAACCCTCGCGCGAGATCTTCGCGTTTCCATCCGCCATGTGCCTGACCAGCGCCGCCAGCGGCGAGGCGCTGGTACGCGCAAGGATGGTGCCGCGGATCACCCGTTCGAACTGGGCCACCGCGCGCGCGCGGCCGCTCCCGTGCGCGGATGATGCGCAGCCGGTTCGGAATCACCGGCCGGAACGGCACGGCGACCAGCGCCGGACGATAGTTGGCGACGAGCAGGAAGGGGTCCATGATCGCGATACCGGCACCGGCTTCCACCAGGTCGAGCGCCTGCTGCGACTGGTTGATCACGATGTCGACCTCGCGGCGCTCGCCGGCGGCGCGCAGGGCGCGGCGCACCAGGCCGCCGATGGCGGTGTCCTCGCGGTAGCAGATCAGACGTTCCTTTTGCAGTTCGCGCGCGCTCACGCTCTTGCGCTGCGCCAGCGCGTGCCGCCGGGGTACGACGCAGACGCCGTCGGCCTCGCAGATCACCTCGCCATCCAGATACGGGTTGTCGGTGGGCTGATGCACCACGCCGAAATCGGCCTGGCTTTCGGCCACACGGTCGGCGACCACGGCCGTCGGCAGGATCATCACCTCGACGCGGATGTTGGGCCGCTCGCGCGCGAAGGCGGCCAGCGCCGGCGTGATGAACGCGTGCGCCACCGATCCCGGCGCGGCCACCGTCACGCTGCCGGCGTTGCCGTCGCGCAGTTCGCGGATCAGGAGCGCGATGGTGTCCAAGTCGCCGCGCACCCGCGCCACCTGCGGCAGCAGGGCTTCGGCCTCCGGGCTCGGGAACACCCGCCCGTGCACGCGGCGGAACAGCACGAAGCCGGCCGCCTGCTCGGCCAGCCGCAGCGACTTGCTGATCGCCGGCTGCGAAACGCCCAGCGTGCGCGCCGCCTGGCTGACCGAGCCGGTGCGCATCACCGCCTCGAACACTTCGAGCTGACGCAGGTTCATGTACCGATTCATCCCATAACCTGAGGTTTCAATCATCGCTCCATAAAGTATAGCCCCGGGTTCGCATAATGGAAGCTGGCATCAACACTGTGGACAAGGCCTTGACCAGCATCGGCGTGGACATCGGCGGCACCTTCACCGACGTGGTGGCGGTGGACGAGGACGGGCGCATGCGCATCGCCAAGCTGCCTTCGACGCGCGCCGACCCCAGCGCGACGGTGCGCACCGTGTTAAATCGCCTGCTGCCGGAATGGCAGGTACCGCCGCACAGCGTAGTCCGTTTCGCCCACGGCACCACGGTTGCGACCAACGCGGTGCTGGAGCGCAAGGGTGCGCGCCTGGGCCTCCTCACCACCGCCGGCTTCGAGGATGTGATCGAGATCGGGCGCCAGAACCGGCGCCAGATCTACCAGCTCCTGCTCAAGCCTGAAACCCCGGTGTTTCTGGCGCCGGGCGCGCGCCGCCAGGGCGTGAGCGAATCGATCGGCCCGAGCGGCGCGGTGGTCACGCCGCTGGACATGGAATCTCTCGCCCGCGCGGTCGATGCCCTGGTGGCCGAAGGCGTCGAGGCGGTAGCGATCTGCCTGCTCTATTCCTTCGTCAATCCGGTGCACGAGCGCGCTGCGGCCGACTTCATCCGCGCGCGCCATCCGGAACTTGCGCTATCGATCTCCTCCGAGGTCGACCCGGCGTTTCGCGAATACGAGCGCAGTGTCGTCACCGCGTTCGACGCCTACGTCAAGTCGGCGCTGGACCGCTACCTGCAGGAGATGGAGCGCGACCTGGCCGCAGCCGGCATTCCGGCGCGCCTGCAGATCATGCAGTCGCGCGGCGGCGTGTGTTCGGCGCGCATCGCGCGGCAGCGCCCGATCCGCCTGTTCCTCTCCGGCCCGGCGGCCGGCGTGGTCGGCGCACTCGACGCCGGGCGCCTGGCCGGGCACGCCAATCTGATCACCGTGGACATCGGCGGCACCAGTTCCGACATCGCCCTGATCGCCAACGGGCAACCGGTGATCCGTCCCGAAGGCCTGCTCGACGGCTATCGCATCCGCGTGCCGATGGTCGACGTCAATTCCATCGGCGCCGGCGGCGGCAGCATCGCCTGGATCGACGCCGGCGGCGGCCTGCGGGTCGGGCCGCAATCTGCGGGCGCCGAGCCTGGCCCGGCCTGCTACGGCCGCGGCGGACTTACGGCCACCGTCACCGACGCCTCGATCGTGCTGGGCTACCTCGACCCGGCGTATTTCGCCGGCGGCACCCTGCGCCTCGACCCGGAACTCGCCAAGCGCGCGGTCGCCGAAAAGGTGGCGACCCCGCTCGGCATGACGCTCTACGAGGCCGCGCTGGGCATCCACCGCGTGGTCAACGCGCAGATGGCCGAGGGCATCCGCCTGGTGTCGATCAGCCGCGGCATCGA
>Ga0163155_10007372_pt1 | contig 10398 bp, 9 predicted proteins | sample OliLakLV19SP4G1_FD_148611 | JGI IMG/M metagenome (GOLD analysis project Ga0163155, IMG submission 148611) | Freshwater microbial mat bacterial communities from Lake Vanda, McMurdo Dry Valleys, Antarctica - Oligotrophic Lake LV.19.SP4.G1 | ecosystem: Environmental > Aquatic > Freshwater > Lake >...
GTCTCAGCGGCAATATCAGCGCTGCTCCCTTGTTGGCTGCGCCTGCTTACGCATGCTGGGGCCCAAAAAATAGCGCAAAGCGCTATTTTTCGACGGGCCCCACAGATGGACCTGCCAAAAATGCAATAGTGTTTTTATGGTGCTCCACCTTTCAGAGTTAACGATAGACATCTCTTCTGTGCGCAACTTTAAGCACCGTGACGGTCACTTCATGGCCAACAATATCGTATATTATGCGGTGGTCGCCGACGCGTAAACGATAGGTGTTATCAGTTCCAGAGAGTTTTTTAGCACCTAGCGGACGGGGTTCGATTTCAAAGGACACAATTATGGCTGATATTCTTCGCTGAAGAGCTGCGGGGCGAACTGGAGCGTTTGGCGGCCGCCAGCAGCGGGCGAGCACCAAAAAACAACTCCCCCCCCCAATCCCCCAGCTGCGATAACTTAACCGAAGTTTCACCAACACCAGTTATCACGAACTATTCACAATTCTCTATTGCTGAGAACTAACGCAAACGACTATATCCCAAACTCACCAATCAGGGTTAGCGTAATGAAAGAAGAGGGAGTAATTGCCAATGCCGACTAAGTCACAGTCTCGTTCATACCGCCTACCGAATTTAAGGATAATCTATCTGAGGTTACTGCTAGCCGTCACACTCTCTGTAGGCTGCGGAGCGTTCGCCATTAACGCTGGTGCGATAGAAGCAAAAAGCAGTGGTGAAAGATTTATTCGCGTCTTGCGAAGCGAGTCCGGCAAACCGCTAGCGTTGCAGACAGCGATCGTAACATATCGCGGTGTTGAGACGTCGAAGGTCAGCGTGGATCTGGTCGTCGCCGTGCATATCGGTGAAGAGAGCTATTTTCAGGAGCTGAACAGGGCGTTCGAGGAATACGATAGCCTGCTCTATGAACTTGTTGCTCGGACGGAGGATGTGGCGCTTGCGCTGCAGAATCAGGAGCCGAATCCTCTTTCCTCTGTACAGCGAGGATTAACCGATGCGCTTGGCTTGCGTTTCCAACTGGATATGATCGATTATCGCAAACGCAATTTCGTCCATGCCGATCTCTCGCCAGAGGAGTTTGGCGAATCAATGAAAAAGAGGGGCGAGTCCGCGACCAGCATGTTGGTGCGTTTTTTTGCGGCAGCGCTGGAACAGCAGAAAAAGTCAGATCCCAGAGAGAGCCTAGCAGCGCTCAGTGCGTTGCTGGAGAAAGATCCAAAGCAAAAATCTCTTAAGCTTAAGCGCATTATGGCGGCGCAGACAGAAGATATGGAGGGTTTGATCAAGTCTATCAACGGTGATGACGGATCGACTCTGATTACTGGTAGGAACGTCCGAGCGCTGGAGGTCTTGCGTAAACGGATTAAGCAAGGAGATAAACGGTTGGCGATATACTATGGCGCGGCTCACATGGATGATATCGAGCAGCGGTTAGAGAGTGAATTCAAAATGAAGCTTAATCGCACCCGTTGGATTGACGCTTGGAACTTGCGCGAGAGCTCAGTCAGCGACGAAGGAGTTGTAAAGTGACTAAAGATTACTACCCATACAAAGCGCATCCTTGGCACGGGGTAACGATCGGCGATCGCGCGCCTCAGGTAGTCAGCGCTTACATCGAGATGGTGCCTACGGATGGGGTCAAATATGAGATCGATAAGACGACCGGTCATTTGAAAGTCGATCGGCCCCAGAAATACTCTAGCCAGTGTCCCTCACTTTATGGGTTCATTCCGCAGACGTACTGCAATGTTCTGGTGGGAGAGTTCTGCTCCAAGTCGATTGGACGGGCGGGCATTATCGGGGATGGTGATGCTTTAGATATCTGTGTTTTGAGCGAAAAGCAGTTTACCCATGGGGACTTCTTGCTGTCTGCGGTGCCGATTGGAGGATTGCGGTTGATCGATCGCGATGAATCCGATGATAAGATTATCGCCGTCCTAGAGATGGATGGCGTCTATGGGAGTTGGAGCCAGATCGCTGACTGTCCCGAGAGCGTAATGGAGCGATTGAAGCACTATTTTCTGACCTACAAAGATGTCCCAGGGAGCGCTAAGAAGCGCGTTGAGATCGCGAGCGTTTTTGATGCTGAGGAAGCTCGTGAGATCATTAGCTTAAGTCAAAGCGACTATCGGGCTACCTACAGCATCTAAAGTGATGACTTTAGCTATCGCGATGTTCGGGCTAACTTTAGCTCTTGGTGGCACGACTTATCTTCGTCAGCGGCGGCTGTTGGAGAGCTGTCAAAGTAAGCTAGCTCGGTTAGAGCAGGAGCTATTGCGGTCCCAAGCTACGGCTAGTCCTACGGCTAGTCTCAGTCCCTCAAGACTACTCATCGAGATTTCGCGCAGTCCCAGTCGGGTTAGGCTCAAACAATTCTCACGCTGGAAAGGACAGAATGCGACGGCTCAGGCTGTCGCGCGGCGCTTGATTTTGAAGGGCGAATCGCTAGAACGAGTATCGCAAAAGGTGCTGCTGCCCCTTGAGGAGCTCCGCAAATTGGAACTCGAGCTTCGAAGTGCAGAATCAGAAATTGCTTCGACTACCTTGCCTCTGCCGTTAGTAGGTCCGCCAGAGGTGACATTTCTCCGAGAAATGGTAGTATTATAGTGCCATTGCGGGCACTTATCTTATCTTAGTTAATTCAAGTGCTTATAAGATAGCCTTCCCTGCAACGGGAAGAGAGTCTATACTTTAATAAGTTATTCAAGTATACAGTTCGCCGTTCTAACAGTTTTTTGGAGCATTCATTCCGATGACCACAACGATCGAAACAATCGAGGGTTTAACTCAGCGAGAGTATAAGTACGGTTTCGTCACCGATATCGAGACCGATTCAGCACCTCCCGGATTGAATGAAGACATTATCCGCTTAATCTCACTCAAGAAAGGTGAGCCCGAGTTCTTGTTGGAGTGGCGGCTAAAGGCCTACCGCAAATGGTTGACGATGAAGGAGCCGACTTGGGCCTTCGTTAATTATCCCCCGATCGATTATCAAGCTCTCTGTTATTACTCTGCTCCAAAACAGCTCCCCAATCTAAAAAGCTTGGATGAGGTCGACCCTAAACTACTTGAGACCTACGAAAAGCTAGGTATTCCGCTGATTGAACAGAAACGGCTCGCCGGAGTCGCCGTCGACGCCGTCTTTGATAGCGTTTCCGTTGCTACGACTTACAAAAAAGAGTTGGAGGAGCACGGAATTATTTTTTGCTCATTCACTGATGCAGTTAAGAATCATCCAGAGCTGATTAAAAAATATTTAGGCTCAGTTGTCCCTTACACTGACAACTATTTTGCGACCCTTAACTCAGCTGTTTTTACTGACGGTTCGTTTGTCTACATCCCCAAGGGGGTGAAGTGTCCGTTAGAGCTTTCGACCTATTTCCGGATCAACGCTCAGAATACTGGGCAGTTTGAGCGAACGTTAATCATCGCTGAAGAGGGAAGCTCGGTCAGTTATCTGGAGGGATGCACCGCTCCTAAGCGGGACGAGAACCAGTTGCACGCCGCGGTCGTAGAGCTGGTCGCGCTGGATAACGCCTCTATTAAGTATTCCACCATTCAGAACTGGTACCCGGGGGACGAGAATGGAAGGGGTGGCATCTACAATTTTGTCACCAAGCGCGGGATTTGCCAGGGGAAGAATTCAAAGATCTCTTGGACTCAGGTCGAGACAGGGTCGGCCATCACCTGGAAGTATCCGAGCTGCATTTTGAAGGGAGATAACTCGATCGGCGAGTTCTACTCCGTTGCCGTTACCAACGCGCATCAGCAGGCTGATACCGGAACTAAGATGATTCATATCGGCAAGAACACCCGGAGCACTATTGTCTCTAAGGGGATCTCTGCGGGAGTCGGTCAGAACTCTTATCGGGGGTTAGTAAGGATCATGAAGGGCGCAGACAACGCCCGTAATTTCTCACAGTGCGACTCGATGTTGTTGGGAGACAAGTGTGGAGCTCATACTTTTCCATATCTTGAAGTAGCTAATCCGACAGCCAAGGTAGAGCACGAGGCGTCAACTTCGAAGATCGGAGAGGACCAAATCTTCTACTGTAATCAGCGAGGAATCTCGACTGAAGATGCAGTCTCCATGATCGTTCACGGATTTTGTAAAGAGGTGTTCAAGGAGCTCCCGATGGAGTTTGCTGTTGAAGCTCGCCAGCTTCTCAGTATTAGCCTTGAAGGCAGTGTAGGGTAATAGAGGAACTAAAATGCAGGCAATGTTGCAGATCGATAATCTCCAAGCGAGTATTGAAGAGAAAGAGATTCTCAAGGGAATTAACCTGACCATTAACCCTGGCGAAGTTCATGCCATCATGGGGGTGAATGGTTCGGGAAAGAGCACGCTCGCTAATATACTTGGGGGCCGTGAGGACTACCGGGTCACCGGAGGTGAGGTAAAGTTTCTCGGTAAGGATTTGCTGGAGATGGCTCCAGAAGTGCGGGCCGGAGAAGGGCTCTTCTTGGCCTTCCAGTATCCAGTCGAACTGCCGGGTGTGAACGGCATGTATTTTCTACGAACGGCGCTTAATTCCATCAAAAAATATCGTGGAGAGGCGGAGATGGGAGTTCGTGACTTTCCGGTATTACTGAAGGAGAAGGCGCGATTACTCCAGCTTGATGATTCGTTGATTAATCGGTCCGTCAACGAGGGCTTCTCTGGCGGTGAAAAGAAGCGCAACGAAATCCTACAGATGTCGGTCTTGGAACCGAAACTTTGCATTTTAGACGAGACCGATTCTGGTCTGGATATTGATGCTTTGCAGATCGTGGCCGACGGAGTCAACAGACTGCGCAGCCCTGAGCGCTCATTTTTGATCATCACTCACTATCAACGACTTTTGGACTATATCGTCCCAGATTTCGTGCACGTCATGATTGATGGACAGATTGTTAAATCCGGACCCAAAGAGCTAGCGCTCGAGTTAGAGAGCAAAGGCTACAACTGGGTCAGGGAACAGATGTCGACAGTCGCTTAGCGCTGCTAGCTCAACTAGCGCCGCTGGCTCAACTAGCTCAACTAGCTCAACTAGCTCAACGGCAGAATTCAAGCCATTCAAACAGAACGCGGACAATGACAACACCACAAGTCGGAAATATCCAAAGTACAGGCATTCTTTCTGTTGCCAGAGGAGAGCTTTATAGCTCTGCTGTTAGTGCGTTTGAGCTGCTGGAGAAGGGGTTGAACGGGCAAGCTGAGAAGCCAATTCATCAACTTCGACGAGCCGCGTTTAAACATTTTTCAAGTCAGGGATTTCCTACCCCGCGACTAGAGGAGTGGAGCTATACTAATCTAGCCAGTCTGATCAAGCACTCCCTGGTGCGTGCTAGCGCTTCAGCGGCTCCGACTCTTAGTCTTGCGGAGCTCGAGCCATACCTTCTACCTCATGCTTGCGCCCGATTGGTTTTCGTTGATGGAGTCCTGGTGTCGGAGCTTTCTCACACTACCGACCTGCCAGAGGGAGTGGTTGTTAAGTCACTCTCCACTCCGTATCAGAGCTACCAGAATGGCGGCGCTGATGTAGTGAGTAAGTTTCTCGGGCGAGGGGCAGATTCTTCGAACAATGCTTTTATCGCGCTGAATACGGCGTTTTTAGAAGATGGCGCGCTGATTCACTTTGGCAAGAAAACCGCTATTGCTGCTCCAATTCAACTTCTCTTCGTGACGACAGGATCGGCCGTGAAGTTTGCTTCAGCACCTCGAGTCTTGATTGTTGCAGATGAGTTTTCTCAGGGTAGCGTGGTCGAGACCCACTTAGGCTTGGGGCAGCAGAGTTATCTTACGAATTCTGTCGTTGAAGTTTTTGTTGGGGCCGAGGCTAAATTGGAGCACCTCAAACTTCAACTCGAAACTAGCGCTGCTTACCATGTAGCTTCACTAACTACAGAGCTAGCTAGGACTGCTCGTTTTACCAGCACCCAGTTTGTTCTAGGAGGATTGTTAGTTCGCAACGAGCTGATGCCCGTGCTGCGAGGGGAGGGGGCGGATTGTGTTTTGAACTGCCTCTCGTTACTGGCGGGCGACCAACATGCGGACAATTTTACCGTAGTCGATCATGCCATGCCTCATTGTGAAAGCACGCAGGTCTTCAAAGGTGTTTACAGTGGAAAGTCACGCGGTGTTTTTAGTGGTACTATTGTCGTAAGAAAGGATGCGCAGAAGACCAACGCTATCCAGAATAACGCGAGCATTCTTTTGTCCGAGACGGCGACGGTTGACACTAAACCTCAGCTTAAAATCTGGGCGGATGATGTAAAATGTACCCACGGAGCGACAGTTGGGCAACTGGATGAAGCTGGCTTATTTTATCTGCGCTCCCGAGGAATTCCTAAAGGGGAGGCTTATCGCATGCTGGTCCGGGCGTTCTCGGAGGATGTCGTGACTAGGGTTAGTGACGAAAAGCTGCGAAGTTATGCCGAGTTTTTCATGATGAATAAGTTGCAGGAGATGCATGTCCGAGACGGCGAGTGAACTGCGAGAGCTGTATCAAGAGATTGTCCTCGAACACAGCAGGCATCCCAGAAATTTTAAAAAGCTAGCGCAGGCTACCTGTTCCACAGAAGGCTTTAATCCACTTTGCGGCGACCATATCCATCTGCATTTGCAGGTCGAGAATGGGCGAATTGTCGATATTGGCCTGGAAGGATCTGGTTGCGCCATCTCCAAAGCATCGGCCTCTGTGATGAGCACCTTGATTAAGGGTCAGAGTGTTGCGGAAGCACTAGCGCTTTTTGATTCATTTCATCAATTGGTAACTGTCGATGGCCCAGTCGAAAATATCGATCGATTGGGGGATATGGTGGCATTCGCTGGAGTGCGGGCCTATCCTGTGCGTGTCAAGTGCGCCACCTTGGCCTGGCACGCTTTAAGTGCAGCGCTTAAGAGCGAGGCTAAGCAAGTTTCTACAGAATAACTTTATCCCTGCTTACTGACGAAGGAAGATTTTATGTCAATCGAACACGACGCTTCAACAATTTCGGGCAGCCAACTGATCCATCAACTAAATTGGCGCTATGCGACCAAAAAATTTGATGCTAGCCGAAAGATCTCGGCTGCCGATTGGGAAACACTAGAAAAGTCTTTGCTACTTGCTCCATCATCTTTTGGTTTGCAGCCTTGGCATTTTGTCGTGGTCCAGGACCCAGCGTTGCGCACCGAGTTACGTAAGGCTTCCTGGAATCAGCCTCAGATTGAAGAGGCCTCGCACTTGGTGGTTATTGCCTCAAAGAAGGAGGTGGGAACCAAGGAAATTGAGCAGTTGATTGCCCGAATCGGTGAGGTTCGTGGTGTGCCGAAGGATGCGCTTAAGGAATACCAAGGCATGATGATGGGCTTTCTTGTTCCTCCTGCTGCTGGCCTTAATGTTGAAAATTGGGCAGCGCGGCAAACCTACCTGGCGCTTGGAGTTTTATTAACCTCGGCGGCTGTGATGGGAATCGACGCCTGTCCGATGGAGGGGATAGACGCCAATAAGTATGATCAGCTACTGGGACTCGCCAGTGAAGGGTATGGCACTATTTGCGTGACAACTTTGGGCTATCGTTCGGCCGAAGACAAAAATGCCGGCCTTACGAAAGTGCGCTACTCACAAGATGAGGTGATCTCGCATCGCTAGGTCTGAGGTGGCGGGTTCTGTTTGATTGAATCATCGGAACCTCGCCACGTTAATGTGCCGCATCACTAGCGCGTCCTCCTAGTTAGGTCGTGCCAGGTCAGGACTGCCATTCCAAACATTAAGAACCACGCCCCGTAAGCGACGGCGTTTTGCTGCTGGAGCGGGCTCAAGGGCTGAATCAGCAGGTCCCAGAACATCAGCGCCAACCAACCGCCATCGAGAGTCGGAATGGGCAGCAGGTTCGCGTAGGCCAAGGCGATGCTGGTTGAGCTCAGCGCTACCAGAAAGGCCCGCAGGCCAGAACCGCACATTCTCCAAACCTCCTCAAAGATTCCCAACGGTCCGGTGAGTTCGTCTACTTTCACTTTGCGGCAGAAAAAATGCAGCGGAAGACTGAGCGCATCGATAAAACTATCGTCAGGCTCATCCGTGATAAAGGGACGTAACTTGCCACCGGCACCAGCTTGCTGCGGAGGCACAAAGCAGGCCACGAGCGTGATGACTATCGCAAAGAGGATGTTGAAGAATGGTCCGGCGAGAATGGTTACGACGCGTTCCCAGGTCTCGATGCGGGAGAATGAGCGATCCAAGTTCTCCAGATCGAAAGCTAATGCTGCGTTCTTTTCCCGTAGCGCCCTCACGGCTGCCGGGTTAGCGAGAAATAACTGCCGCTGAGATTCCGTGAACTTCGTTGTGTCTAGTCGATCGACGAACAGCACAGTCTCAGCGCCGATTGGAATTGGCGCTAAGCTGAACTCGGTCTCACCGATCTGGAATGCGACCAGCTTAGGCCCCTTGCCGATCTCAAAGCCTATGACTCGGACATCGAAGGCTTTAGCACAAACGAAGTGTCCGAGTTCGTGAACTGTGAAGACGGCGAGAACTATTGCAGCCAGCGCTGAAAAACGAATGACCCACTGCCTGATCCGTTCCATACAAACTCCTTTCCGCGTGGGCGGTGAGTAAACCTTTTCTGTTCAATCAAACAGAAACCCGTATGGAGGATTCGAAAATGAGCAGGAGCGAGAGGATTATCACCCAGCGCGAAGGTTTAGCGCAACCTGGTATGATGTTTGCTTCTATCTGGGGTTAGTGGGGAACGCGCCAGGTTCGGGTCTAGGTTGTGTTGGGGGAGGCCGAGCGGCGGATTTTTTAGCGGCTTTTTCAAGACTAAATCAGCTGAACAAGCAATCAGTTAGAACGGTTCGAGATTCATAATGACATATCGAGATCGGAAAAACTCAAACTCTACCGTTCCTGCCGTCGCTCGTCGGGAGAATGAGCTTATTTACCTCACAAAACTTGGGCTTTGGGTGACAATAATTGTCACTCTAACTGCTCTTTCTCACGGTTTGTGGCTGGCAACGGCCCAAGCCGCTGAGCCTGAGGCCTTACCGGGCTGGGTGCACAGCGAAGCTCTCTACCCAGATACGCTAGGCCGGCACGGGGTGATATTACAAGGTTCTGATATCGGATACGGCTCTCCGACGATAGCAGAGTTGGACGGCATCTCTCAGAACGGCAAAGAGGTCGTAGTTGGTGGTACAGACGGCCGTCTGTATGTCATGCGCTCTGATGGCTCCGTCCTTTGGAGCACACTTCTTCCCAACTCGGAGTGCGGAAGCGCCTCGGTGCAGAAGATATTCTCGGCACCAGCAGTCGGAGATCTTTATGGGGACGGCGTGCCCCATCTGGTGGTCGGCTACGGCGGCTACGGACCGAGCTATAAGCGGTTGTGTGAGGGAGGTGTTATTGCCTACCGGGGTTGGGACGGTGCTGTCTCTTGGAACTTCAGTACAAAGGCGTTTGCCAAACTGAAGAAGTTTTGGGCGCCAACCCACGCTGTCATCTCCTCACCTGCTTTGGCAGACACTGACGGAGATGGCCGATTGGAAGTGGGGTTTGGAGCACTAGATCGGAATGTCTATTTACTCAATGCGAATGGAACAGTTCGCTGGTACTACAACGCTGCCGATACGGTCTTCTCCTCCGCCGCCTTTTTGAACGTAGATGCGGATTCAGATCTCGAGATGATTATCGGCACTGATATTACCGGCAATCGCCGCATACGCCCAGCTACGTTTAATGGCGGCTATCTCTATGCCTTCAAGACTAAGCCAGTTGCTAAGCAATTACTCCGTTTTCGAACGCCAGGTGCGTATGTCTGGCAAACTTGGTTTGACCAAGTGGTCCAATCAGCTCCTGTTATCGCCGACGTATTGCCGGGTAATCCTGGACCGGAGATCATCGTTGGAGCTGGATGTTATTTCCCCGAACGCAGCATGCAGAAGAACGGTCGCTGGATAAAGATCGTCAGACCAGCTGACGGAGCGGTGCTGCAAACCCTGCTTTCGCCGGTTTGTTCGAGCTCCACTGTAGCGGTTGGAGATATCGATGATGATGGCGCCTTAGAGATTGTCGCCACCGTTAACGGTGCGGCTCGTCTAGGTGGCGATGGTTTTGGGCGCATTGTGGCGTGGGATCCAGAGAACCCTTTACCAAAGTGGTCGACGATTCCATCATCCGCGGGCTTCAATGATTCTTATATCGGCACCTATCAATCGCCCATCGTTGCAGATCTGGATGGAAATGGCTCTTTGGAGGTAATCGCCGCAAATTCGCAAGGCGTAGTTGTTCTGCGAGGTAGCGATGGAGTATCGCTAAGTTGTAACTCCCTTTTCTGTGCGGGCTTGGATCTTTTCGCCTGGGATTCGCTAAAATCAACTCCCGCTGTCGATGACATTAATCTAGATGGCAAGCTTGACCTAGTAATCGGT
>Ga0163155_10007380_pt1 | contig 10389 bp, 8 predicted proteins | sample OliLakLV19SP4G1_FD_148611 | JGI IMG/M metagenome (GOLD analysis project Ga0163155, IMG submission 148611) | Freshwater microbial mat bacterial communities from Lake Vanda, McMurdo Dry Valleys, Antarctica - Oligotrophic Lake LV.19.SP4.G1 | ecosystem: Environmental > Aquatic > Freshwater > Lake >...
CCTCCGGACAGGTGGCCGAGTGGCTGAAGGCGCACGCTTGGAAAGCGTGTTTAGGGGCAACTCTAACGAGGGTTCGAATCCCTCTCTGTCCGCCACTTCAGAACAGAACTGGGCACGCCGCCGGCCGCCGATTTCACGCCCGAGGCGGCTGCAAGCGTTCTGAGCAAATTGCCCTTCGATCCCATGATGCGGACTTCGCCGTCCGCCACCTCAACCCGCTGGGCCAGCGCCCGCAGGTGATCACGGCGATATCCGCCGCCGTCGATCCTGATCCGCTCGCGGGCGGTCCTGGCGAACTTACTGACCATGGCGGGCGTGATGGTCTGCTGGCCCGAACTTTCCAGCATGGCCTGCGCCCGCTCAGCGTCAGCCTGTGCCTGATCGCGGATGGCCTTGAGGCCCGCGATACGCTCCTTAAGTGCCGGGTCGTCTAGATCGGCGACGCCCGTCTCGATGGCGTCGTAGAGCCGCTTCAATCTCAAGTCGGTCTCGGCTGCGCGCTTGTTGAGCTCAGCGATGTGCTCCCCGCGACGCCCGGCGCGCTCCTGACGGCGGTCGAGCACGGTGGCGAGGATTTCTTCCAGCCGTTCGGGTTGAAGCAGACGATCCTCGATGTGACCGGCGACAAGATTGTCGAGCTTGTCCATCGGGATTGACCGGCCCGTGCATCCGGTCTCGCCCTGCCGGGCCTTGGTCGAGCAGGTGTAGTAGCGATAGCGCCCGCCCTTGCCGGTGCGCAGCGTCATTGCGCCGCCGCAGCCGGCGCAAAAGCAGATGCCGGTCAGCAGGGTCGGGCCGCTGACGACGCGGGCGGGCGTGACCTTGGGGTTGCGTGAGCGCAGATGCACCTGCACGGCGTCGAAGGTGGCCTGGTCGATCAGCGGCGGGACGGGAACGGTGATGATCTCGCTAACGGGTTTGAGTTCCTTTGCCTTGCTGCGTTTGTTGAACTCATGCGCGCCGATATAGGTCTTGCGCGTCAGGATGCGGTGGACTTGGCCGATGCCCCAGCGCCCGCCGTCGCGGGTGAAGATGCGGCGCTGGTTGAGATGGGTGGTGATGGCCTTCACGCCCATGGAACCGGATATGCCGTCGCCCTCCAGCACCAGCCGGTAGATCAGCCGCACGGTATCGGCGTGCAGCGGGTCGATTTCGAGTTTCTTCTTGACCTTCGCGCCGCGTTGCTCGGCTGCGACAACGCGATAGCCGATGGGCGGCAGCGAGCCATTCCAGAAGCCCTGCCGCGCGTTCTCTTTCAGCGCTCGCAGAACGTGCTTGGCATTCTCCTTGGACTGATACTCGTCGAACAGCGCCATGATCTGGCGCATCATGACGTGCATCGGATCGTCGCCCATCTCCTGGGTGATCGAAACGAGCTTCACGCCGTTCTTGGCGAGCTTGCGGACGTAGAACTCAAGTTCGAAATGGTCGCGGAAGAAGCGGCTGAACGAATGGACGACCACCACGTCAAACAGCGCGGGCTTGGACGTGCCCGCCTCGATCATGCGCTGGAACTCGGGCCGGCGGTCATTGGTGGCCGACGCGCCCGGCTCGACATAGGTCTCGATGAGCTGATAGCCGCGCGATGTGCAATAGGCTTCGCCCTGCCGCCTCTGGTCGGGGATGGAGACATCATGCTCGGCCTGCCGCGCGGTCGAGACGCGCAGATAGAGGGCGGCGCGCCCCTGAACCGTCGTATGGGGCACGGTCATGGCAAGGGTCTCCCTATTGGATCTTCGGCTATCCTATCAGCTTGCGCCAAATAGTTCATCGAAGAGATCGCCGAACCAAGCCTCGAACACATCCACTTCGGCGTCCGTGATGGGAACCTGTTTCGGCCAGTCGTCGGTGACGGTCCATGTTGCGAGGTCATGCTTCGGCGGGCGGCCGATCCGTGGTTCCGGCGCTTCGGCATAATCGTACAAGTTCGACGGCGACGCGCTGCGACCAGCGCGCCCGCAACGGTCGATGCGACGACGGGCGCTCTCTCGGGACATCCTGAGAGCATTGCGCGAACGCGCGGCGAGGAGAACATCCCAATTCTACGCCGCCGCGCGCCTCGTAGAGGAGCGAAGGAATACTTGCGGACGGTTAGCGGCGCGAACGGGCTGCTACGCATTAGACGGCCTGCAAGGCTTTTTGGACTGCCTTGGGCGCGCGTTCGATGACGAGAAGATAAGCCCGTGTCGGCCCCTCCGGTTGGCGCGAACCCTGTTCCCAATGGCGCAGCGTGTTGACGCTGAACCCGAACCGGCCCGCGAACTCTTCTTGCGTCATGTCCAAACTCGTCCGGATCGCCTTCACGTCGATCTTCACGGGCACGTGGACGCGATAGGCGCTCTCGTCTGCCTTTCCCTCGGCATAGGCCACCGCTTCCCGAAGGCCGCGTCGGATACTGTCGGCAACCTTCCTCATGATTTCCTCCTTTTGAAACTCTCGACTAGCAGCGCCGTAAGCTGCCGGAAGTCATTGCGATCCTGCTGGCTCAAATCGGCCCGCTCGTTCTTGGCGTAGGCGGTGAGTGCGAAGAGCGGCATGCCTGCATCGTGATGGAAATAGACCACCCGCGCGCCGCCGCGCTTGCCTCGTCCCTCCAAACCCCACCGCAGCTTCCGCAACGCCACCCGTTCCGGGAACCAAGTCGCCGGACGTGGGGTTGTAGGCGAGATAATCCACCAGAAGCGCCCGCTCGTCGTCGGTCATCAGCTTGCGGGTCGCGGACAGAAACTCCGGGGTCTCGACGACGCTGATCGGAACCGTTTGAGCCATGGGAAATACTACTCCAATGGGTCAGTTGAGGCAAGCGGAAATATAATCCATTGGATTATATCTCCCATGGTGCCCATCCGTCGCAATTGGAGCGCGCGCTCCCAATCAGCCTTATCTGCTTCCCAAGCGCCTGCCGGGCCGGCGACAGCCGGTCAAGGCTGGCGCGGCACGCGCCACCGCGAAGCGGCTCGGCCTTGAGGGGATGGCGCGGGTCCGGCCTCCTCAAGGGTAAGCAGCGCATGGCCTGAAATGCCACCGTGCCGGAAATCTCGTTGAATTCATTGGAAAATAGCTGAAAAGCGGCACGCGGCCCGACCGAACGGCACGCCGAAACACAGGCCATATCAATGGCTTGGGGTTCGACAGGCGAGCCTCTTTTATCTAGCCGTCAACTACTCCGCCCCTGTCACCTCCAGAACCTATACGATACAGCCAGCCGCGACCCGCGCCCCAATCGAAAACAGCGCTTGGAGGAAAGAGCTATTTTGCCCTAAATGGCTGCATGAAACGTCAAGGGGCTCGACCATGAAAACCATGTCGGCGCGGGAGGCGAAGAACGCTTTCGGCCTGATGATTGACACGGCGCGGGCAGAACCGGTGCTGATCGAAAAGCATGGGCGCGGCGTAGTGATGGTCGTCTCCGTGGAGGAATATGAGCGACTTTCCGAGCGCAGAGACCGAACCAGGAAGCCCGTTGAACAGGCCAACGGGGCGTCGAAACTGTGACCAATGAAGCCTTCGCCCGGATCAAGATTGATCAACTTTTGAAAGATATGGAGTGGCGTCTCACCGACGGCCGCAGTGTCCGGTACGAGTACCCGCTCGATGATGGTGGTCGTGCGGACTATGCGCTCTTTGATCGTCAAGGTCGTGCGCTCGCCGTGCTCGAAGCGAAGAGCACAAGCGTCAATGTAAGTGCTGGCGAATCCCAAGGTCAGCGTTACGCCGATCTCTTGGGCGTGCCGTTCATTTTTCTCTCGAACGGGGAAGAAATCTGGTTCCGCGACAAGGATCAGGACGCGCATTTCCGCAAGGTCGACACCGTTTTCAGCCAAGACGATCTGGCCCGCAGAAAGGCGGCGCGAGACATTCGGCGCAATCCGCTCGACATTCCGATTGATAGTCGGATCGCGGGTGGCGGCGGCAGATTGCATCAAACCGCCTGCATCGAAACGGTCTGCCGGGAGATCGTCAACGGTCGGCGGAAAATGCTCGTCGAGATGGCGACCGGCACAGGCAAGACTCGCACGGCGGCTGCATTGTTGAAGCGCCTTTTCGAAGCGAACTGGACAACCCGCGCGCTGTTCGTCGTGGACAGGAACACGCTCGCGATTCAGGCCGAAGACACGTTCGCCGAACACCTTCCGCATCTACCGTGTTACCGCGTTCCGCGCACAGGCCGCAGATTCCAGGACGAAAAGCGCGTCACCATCGTCACGCTGCAAACGCTGGTGAATGAGTACGAAAAATACTCGTCCGGCTATTTCGACATGATCGTCATCGATGAGTGCCATCGCAGCATCTATGGCAAATGGCGGCGCGCGCTCGACCATTTCGACGGCATAAAGATCGGCCTAACCGCCACGCCCTGCGTCATGCAGGATACGCCGGATGTGGACGACGAAGACCGCGCGGCGATCCGCGACACGCTGCGTTTTTTCGAGGTTGGCCGCCCGACCTACAGCTATAGGATGGCGGAAGCTATCGCGGACGGCCACCTCGTCCCGTACGAGATTTATCGCGCCATGACGGCGCGCACGGCAGCGACCGAAGGATTTCCTGTCGCGCGGAACGACATTGATTGGGAGGCGCTCGATAGTGCGAGCCGCACCGAACTGGAAGCACTGTTCGCCGACCGTGACCCGCTGATGGTCGATCCATCGGCGCTCGAACGAAAGTTCACGATTCCAGAGCGCAACCGGGCCATGGTGCGCGAGTTCCGCGACGTTTTGGAGAATGGCTATACCGGCCCCAACGGTGTTCGCCGTGCGCCCGACTGGGGCAAGACCATCGTGTTCGCCGTCACCAAACGGCATGCTGAAACACTGGCGCGCATGTTCGATGACGCATTCGCCGACAAGAAGCCAAGCCACACGACACGCTACGCCGATTTCGTCGTCTCCGGGCTAGGGGCGGATGACAGCGTGGATGGGCCTGCCAAAATCAAGCGCTTCAAGAAGGAAGAATTCCCGCAAATCCTCGTCAGCGTGAATATGCTGGATACCGGGTTCGATTGCCCGGATGTGCGCAATCTCGTCATGGCGCGGTTCACCCACAGCTCGATCCTCTATCAACAGATGCGCGGACGCGGCACCCGCCTTTCGCCCGGCAAAGACCGCTTCACCATGTGGGACTTCACCGGCGTCACACTGCGCCACGGCGATGACGAAAGCCCCGGCGAGGGCGGCGTTGTCGTCGTGCGCCCGGCGATCAAGCCGGAAGGCCAACCGCGCCGGATGCTGACGCTCGACTTGCATGACGAAATCGATCCGGCGACGCGTGAATGGGTCACGGTTGATGAGACCGGATACGCATTCCTCGATGTCGATGAGGCCAAGGCGGAAGCACTCGGTGCGGCCTTCGAGACTTGGTTGAACGGACAGGTTTTCAACTCCGATCAGCTTCGCCTGCTGCATCTCATCAAGGAGCAGATCAAGGCGAACGCACGCGACTTGACGCTATTCGAGAGCTGGCGCTTCGATTCCCCACCACTTTCGATGAATGGCGGTTTCGAGCGCGCCCGTGCCGTCTTCGGCGGCGAGGCGGAGCTGGAGCGCATTCTCTCCACCATGAACAGCGCCGTGTTCGGCATCGCTTCGTCGGGCGCGACTGAAGTCGATCCGTCCCGGCCCGACAAACCCCTCAGTTAAAGGCCGACCATGCCCTTCACCCCCGACATGCGCCGCAAGGTCGATCAGATCCGCGATTATCTCTATGGCGGCGGCTATCCCGACCCGCTGTCGAATGCCGAACAGCTCAGCTTCCTGTTCTTCTTCTACATGATCGAGGGGCTGGACGCTTCGAACGTCCGGCAGGCGAAGGCCACTGGCCGGGACTATGCGTCGCTCTTCGCGGGCGACTGGACGTTGCGCAATCCGTTGAACGCTCCCGCCAAGGGTGCCGAGACGGTGCCGCGCGAGCGGATGCGCTGGTCGTCCTGGGCGAACGCCATGTCCGGCGAGCAGCTCGTCATCTTCGTGCGCGATGAGGTATTTCCGTTCTTCGCCACCATCGGCGACGCATTCGGCATGAGCTTCATGGCGCAAGCGCGCCTCGCCATAGACGAGCCGACTGTCCTTACCCAGATCGTCACGCTGGTGAATGAGCTGCGGCTTGAACAGGCCGATCCGGACACCAAGGGCGATCTTTTCGAGCATGTGCTGCGCCAGATCAAGCAGGCGGGTGAACTCGGCCAGTTCCGCACGCCGCGCCACATCATCCGCGCCATCGTCGATCTGGTCGACCCTAAGATCGGCGAGACGGTCTATGACCCCGCCGCTGGCACCGCCGGGTTTCTGGTCGCAGCCTATGAGCATATCCGTCTCGCCAATTCCTCGGCGAATGGTCGTGAGGTGGCGAATCTGGAAGGCAAGACCTTCGAACGAGGGCTTGGCGACCGGCTCAATCAGACGCAATGGCGCAAACTGCAAACCGCGACCTTCTACGGCAACGATGTCGATCCGAAGATGGTCAGCCTCGCCTCGATGAACCTGGCGCTGCGCGGCTTGCCGGATGTGCGCATCCTCAAGCGCAACGTGCTCACAACCAGCTTCGACCGGCAGGCCAAGGCGGAAAAGGGCTTGCCGCTCGATGGCTATGACGTGGTGCTGGCCAATCCGCCTTTTTCCGGCCGTCTCGACCGCGACCGCATCGTCGATTACGTGCGGATCGGCACCAGCACAGCGACCGAATTGCTGTTCGTGAAATACATGATCGACAACCTGAGCCCGAATGGACGGTGCGGCGTCGTCGTGCCTGAGGGCGTGCTGTTCGGCTCCACCGGCGCGCACAAGGAGCTTCGACGCATCCTGATGCAGAACAACCGGGTGGAGGCGGTGTTGTCGCTGCCCGGCGGCGTGTTCCAGCCCTATTCGGGCGTGAAGACGTCTGTGCTGGTGTTCGCGAAGGGCGGACGCACGGAACGGGTGATGTTCCTCCACGCCAGCAATGACGGCTTCAAGCTGGACGCCAACCACGAGCAGCCGATCGAGGCCGACGATCTGCCGGGCCTGATCGCCACCTTCAACAGCCGCGCGGAAATGTGGGCCGATTGGCAAAAGCGCGACGCGGAAAAGCCGTGGACGAAAAACTGGTGGTTCGCGGACGCGGCCACCATCGAGCGGGAGGATTGGAATCTATCGGCATCCCGCTACCGGCCAGAAAGCCGTGAGGCGGCAGAGCACCGCGATCCTCGCGAATTGCTGGCGGAACTGCGCGACGAAACGGCGGCAATCCTCGGCGATATCGAGGCGCTGGCGGCTGAGTTGGCGGAGCCGGTGGCTTGAGTATGTGGACCGTCGTGAAGCTTTCCGACGTTGCTACCCTGTCCAGCGGAGGAACGCCGAGCAAAGCGAACGCCGCTTTTTGGGATGGCGATATACCTTGGGTCTCGCCGAAGGATATGAAGCTCAACCACCTCACCGACGCCGAAGATAAGATCACGCGCGCCGCTGTTTCCGAGAGCGCGGCAAGGATCGTGGGATCGAATTCGGTCCTTGCCGTGGTTCGGTCCGGGATATTGGCCCACACATTCCCCGTTGCCACGCTCGCGAGAGAGGTGTCGTTCAACCAGGACATCAAGGCGATTACGCCGAAGAATGGTTCTTTGCTCCCAGCGTTTCTATTCTGGATGTTAAAGCGCCAAGAGGCTCAAATTCTACGCATCGGGGTCAAGAAAGGCGCCACGGTTCATAGCCTTTCCAATGGCTTTCTGGAGTCGTTGCTCTTTCCCCTCCCGCCGCTGGGCGAGCAGCGGCGGATTGTTGGTCTGTTGGACCGGGCGGCAGAGATCAGGCGGCGCGCCGACACCGCCCGCGCCAAGGCCCGCGCCATCATCCCCGCCCTCTTCCTCGACACCTTCGGCGACCCCGCTACCAACCCCAAGGGGTGGCCGGTTTCGACTGTTGGCGATCTTCTGGAAAGCGCGGCCTACGGCACGAGCCAAAAGGCGAATGATCGCGATCACGGAGTTCCCGTGATCCGCATGGGCAATGTTACGACCGGCGGCCAACTGGATACGAGGGATCTCAAGCACATCCCTCTCGAAGGTGTCGAGCGCCAAAAATGCGAATTGCTGGAGGGCGATCTGTTGTTCAACCGCACGAACAGCAAGGAACTTGTCGGCAAGACAGGTCTTTGGGACGGCAGGTTCGAAGCGGTTGCCGCATCATATTTCATTCGGCTTCGGGCAAAACGCGGTGTGTGCAGCCCGTCATACCTATGGGCGTTTTTCAATTCGCAGTTTATGAAGCGTACGCTGTTTGACACCGCACGAGGTGCGATAGGGCAAGCAAACATCAACGCCAAAGAGTTGCGGGCATTTCGGGTGGCCATCCCACCGCTTCCACTCCAAACCGCGTTTGCCGAACAGTCCCACCGCCTCGAATCCCTCGCCCGCCATCTCGACGCCGCCGCCACCAAGGCGGAAGCCATGGCCGCCGGGCTGTCGGCGGAGGTGTTCGGATGACCGCGCCTAATCCCGTCGGCGCTGTCCCCGACTATCAGAGCCTGATGCTGCCGGTGCTGCGGGCCGCCGCCGACGGAGAACAGCGTATCGGCGCGGTCGTGCAGCGCCTCGGCGACGAACTGGGGCTGACCGAGGGCGCGCGGGCCGCCCTGCTGGCCTCGGGCCCCCAGACCATTTTCGCCAACCGCGTCCATTGGGCCAAGACCTACCTGGCCAAGGCGGGGCTGGTGGAGGCGACCCGCCGGGGCCATTTCCAACTGACCAAGCGCGGCTCCGACGTGCTCGCCACCAAACCCGAGCGGATCGACAATCGCTTCCTCAGCCGCTTCGAGGAATTTCGCCAATTCAGCAACCGATCCGCTCAGTCAACCGACGATGAGGTCATTCCCGATCCAAGCGACGCCGCCGACCGGACGCCGGACGAGATCATGCGCGCTGCGCATCGTCAGATCGAGGCGGCGCTGGCCGAGGACCTTCTGGACCGCGTGCGCGCGGCGCCGCCGGATTTCTTCGAGCGGCTGATCGTCAACCTGCTGCTGGCTATGGGCTATGGCGGTTCGGCGGCCGAGGCCGGCCGGGCGCTGGGCCGCAGCGGCGACGATGGAGTCGACGGCGTGATCGATCAGGACGCCCTGGGGCTGGACCGGGTCTATATCCAGGCCAAACGCTACGCCGCCGGCAACAGCGTGGGGCCGAGCGCGATACGCGACTTCTTCGGCAGCCTGGACCGTCACAAGGCCGCGAAGGGCCTGTTCGTCACCACCTCAAACTTCACAAGCAGCGCCCGCGAAACCGCCGACTACCTGAGCAAGCGCATCGTGCTGATCGACGGCGAGCAACTGACCCGCCTGATGATCCGCCACAATGTGGGCTGCCGGGTCGAAGAGGTGCTTCACGTCAAGAAGGTGGACGAGGATTTCTTCGAATGAGCATGCGGGCGGCAACCCGTGCAAGGCGTGATGTAGAAGCCGATAGGGAACGGAACCATGCCGGTGCGCAGGCGGGGTAATAAGCTCGAACGCTGGGAAATCGCCTTGATCAAGGCCATGGTCGCCGATGGGCGGTGGCCGAACGATCAGGACATCCTCGCCCACTTCACCCGCCCAACCCGCTCGATCAATCACCGCGCCATCGCCGAAATCCGCACCGGCACGAAACACGCCGCTATCAAATCCGCCGCGTCCGACGAACTCGACGGCTTCATCGCCTCCTGGCCGGAGGTGGACGCGGAAACTGGCCTCTCCCTGCGCGGCGACGAACTGCTGATCAAGGCGCGCGAGGCGATGATCGCGGCGGTGCATACGTTCAACAGCGCCGGCCTGACGTTCCGCGCAGAGCTGTTCATCGTCACCGCCGTCATCGCCTGGACCTATCTGCTGCAAGCCTGGTTCAAGCGCGAAGGCATCGATTACCGCCATACCCGGATCGAGAAGGGCGAGAAGGTCGTCTTCAAGACCCCGACCGGCGCGGAAAAATACTGGGAGCTTGCCCAGTGCCTCAAACAAGCGAGATGCCCCGTCGAACCGGGCGCTCGCGACAACCTGACCTTCCTGCTGGAACTGAGGCACGAAATCGAACATCGCTCGACCAACCGGATCGACGACGCCATCAGCGCCAAGCTGCAAGCCTGCTGCATCAATTTCAACGATGCGGTCAAGACGCTGTTCGGCGCGCAATACGCCCTCGAACGCCGCCTGCCGATCGCCCTCCAATTTGTGACTTTCAGCCCCGATCAGCGCGCCCTGCTGAAAAAGGCTGGCACGCTGCCGCGCCATGTCGAGACGATGATGGACGCTTTCGAGCGCCAGTTGACCCCCGAGCAACAGGCCGATCCGCGTTTCGCATTCCGCGTCTTCATGGTCCACAAGACCGCCAACCGCGCGCCGGGAGCCGATCTCGCCGTGGAACTCGTGCCTCCCGGATCGGACATCGCG
>Ga0163155_10007382_pt1 | contig 10388 bp, 9 predicted proteins | sample OliLakLV19SP4G1_FD_148611 | JGI IMG/M metagenome (GOLD analysis project Ga0163155, IMG submission 148611) | Freshwater microbial mat bacterial communities from Lake Vanda, McMurdo Dry Valleys, Antarctica - Oligotrophic Lake LV.19.SP4.G1 | ecosystem: Environmental > Aquatic > Freshwater > Lake >...
CCGAAAGGGTCGGAGGAGGCACGATGTTCCCGTCCGTCTTGATGTCCGACAGCGTCAGCAGGAGCTCGTCGGTCACTGTGAGTCCTGCCGAGGCTCCGTCGTCGCGCACACCGATGAAGACGACACACCCGGCGCACCGTGGCCGGGAAGGTCGTTCGCAAAGGCGCAGACCGCTTCACGCACGGTATTCGCGGCGTCGCCCTTGAACGACTCCTTGCGCTCGACCCGATCCGATTCGGGCTCGACGAGCAGTGCTTCGAGCTCGTGTTCCGTGAACTTGTTCATCGGGGCGCCTACGAGCGGCCCAGCGGCCCAGCGGCTCCCGGCGACCGTCGTTTACGCCTGCCACGCCGAAACCTGGCCCCCGCTGGAAGGGGCGGCGCAGGTAATGGGTGCGGCGACCTTGGTCGTTCAGGAACTCGACGGTGGCGAGGATGAAGTCGTCGAGTTTGTTGAGGGAGCAGAGGATCTCGTTGCGCGCGGTGGCAATGGGAGCCGCGCCAGCAAGCGGCCAGTTGGGGCCGCGTTGGGGTCACGCCGCTGGCGCCAGGCCCGAGCGTTTGCGCCACAGGGGCTCGAACTCGGCCACCTCGGGCCAGGTTTGCACGCACATGCACAGGTACCACGTGACGTGTGCGGGTGTGTACTTCTGGTCGAGCTCTTCGACGGCGGCCGGGATGCGCGCGGCGTCGGGCACGTTCGCGTGGGTCTCGCCGACGACACCCTCGTCGTGGACGACGCCAGTCGCGTCCAGGAAGTCCGTCACTAGGCCCTTGCTCTGCGACAGGAGGTAGGTGCCGAGCAGCTCGTAGGCCAGCTCGGCATTGCGCGTCGCAAGGAGAATCTGGCGGCCTTTTTTGGCGCGCTGCAGCATCGGCAGCTTGCGGATCGCCTGGGGGCGGAACTTCATCGCCTTGGCGACCTCGCCGTCGAGCGGGCCGTACCCCTGGGACGAGAGCGCCTCGTACAGGGCCAAAAACTCGTCGTCGGACAAAGCCGCCAATTGCTGGAGCGTCGGTTGCATGGAGTCGTGTGCCTCGGGGCCGGGGAGTCTACGGCCTCGCACACCCGGTTCCGAGGTCCGAGCTGCGGGTCGTTCCGGACTTGTCTAATTTCGAACTTGGACTTACAACGTGTGTCGGACGGGCGCGCGGCAAAGGATCCCCCTGACTCCGGTCGGGGAGGCCGCGCGCCCGTCCTGTACCCTCCCGCCGTGCACAGCCCCCCTCTGTGGTTCCGGTGAGCGGCGTGGTCCCGGTGAGCGGCGTCCCCGTCCCTCTTGCGTCCGACCCCGCGCCCTGCGGGCCAGCGATGGTGTGGCGCCGCGACCGCAGCTACGCGTTCTGCGCGGCGACGTTCGCCGTCGTGCTGGTCTTGACCAACATCGTCGGCGTGAAGCTCTTCGAGCTGTTTCCCGAGGGCCGCCCCGCGTGGATGCCGGGAACGGGCCCGCTCACGTTGACCTCCGGGATCATCAGCTACCCGCTCACGTTTTTGCTGACGGACCTTGTGAGCGAGATCTGGGGGCGCAAGAAGGCCGATTTCATGGTGGTGCTGGGGTTCGTGATGAGCCTCTTGATGCTCGGGCTCGTGCAGCTCGCAAAAGCGCTCCCGCCGAGCAGCTACTGGACGCTGCCTCAGATGGGCATCGACGCACCGCAAGAGATGCAGCGCGCGTTCGAGATCAGCTTTTTCTACCCGCAGCTCCTGTTGTTTGCGTCGATGGCCGCGTACCTCGTCGCGCAGCTCATCGACGTGCGGCTCTACCATTTCTTTTGGCGGATCACGCAGGGCCGCCACATGTGGCTGCGCAACAACGGCTCGACGCTCATCAGCCAGCTCGTCGACACGATCATCGTCAACGGCATCTTCCTGCGTTTCGGCCTGCGCCTTGAATGGAGCACGATCGCCGAGATCATCGTGGCCGTCTACTTGTGCAAGGTGGTGCTGGCGCTCGCGGACACCCCGCTGATCTACGCGGGCCGCGCGCTCCTGCGCCGCTTCCTTGCGATCCCCGACCGCGGCGTCGCAATACGCGCACCACTGTCGTAACCCCATCCCCGCTGATGCGAGGCTGCGGCCTACCAGTCCCGCCGCTCGGCGTCTTTGTCCCATCGCAGCGCGCCCTGCTCGTAACCCTCGGCGAGCCTATAAAGCGCCCTGGCGGTGCGGACCGCACAAGATTGGGCATCAAACGTCGGCAACTTCGAAAACCTGCCTGCAACAGGTAACGAGATGCCCAAAAAACTCTGACCACCAACGCACTGACGGCGCCGGGCGGGTGCAGTTCGCGCGATGGTCGGATCCGCGTGTTTCGGCGAGCCGTTCGTCGACGCCGTGCCGCCCAAGACTCGGGCGGCTTTCCGCTACGGGCGCCGGTGAGGTTCTGCCGGCCGTGAAAATGTGAGCGGGCGGCGTGGGGGGTGCCCGCGCCGCCCGCTGTTGCGGAAGGGATGACCTGGGGGGGGGTTATTCCTCGTCTTCGTTGTGGCCCTCGGCCACGTCCAGGACGTCGACCTCGAAGCGCAGGGTTTTGCCGGCGAAGGGGTGGTTGAGGTCGACCGTGACGGCTTCGTCGTCGAGCGCTACGACGCGCACTTCGACTTCGTCCATGCCCTCGGCGAACTCTTCGCCCTCCTCGGGCTCGAGCTCGAGCGGCAGCCAATCGCCGATTTCGAGCGCGACGTCGGCTGGCAGGTCGCTGCGCGGGATCGCGTGCAACTCGGCCGGGTCGTACTCCCCGTAGGCGTCTTCGGGCTCAAGGGTCAGGTCGAGGTGCTCACCGCGGCGACGCCCTTCGAGGGCGGACTCGAGGCCGGGTGCGATTTCGCCCTGCCCGTGGACATAAATGATGGGCTCGGAGGCGTCGCTCTCCTCGAGCAGCGTCCCGTCGACGTCGTACACGCGGAAGGCCAGGCTGACGATGCAACCGTCTTGAATCTGCATAGGGGCATTCCCGCTCACTCGGGGGACTTTGCCAAGTAGGTGTAACCCGCGAGGCCCTGTTCGTACCGGCGCAACAGCGCCGCCGATTCCTCGAAGGAGAGTCGATCCTCGGCGAGCGCCTTTTCGATGCTGCGGCGAACGTTCGCGAGGAGGTCTTGTTCGAAGTACTCCACGTAGGAGAGCACCTCCTGCACGCGGTCGCCGCGGACCACGTGCTTGATGACGGGCTTGCCGTCGTCGCCCATGTCGACGTGCACGACGTTCGTGTCGCCGAACAGGTTGTGCATGTCACCCAGGATCTCCTGGTAGGCGCCGACGAGGAACATACCGATGATGTAGGCCTCGCCCGCGCGCATCGGGTGCAGCTCGAGCACACGCTTCACATCGCGCAGGTCGATGAAACGGTCGATCTTGCCGTCGGAGTCGCAGGTGATGTCGGCGAGGATAGCGCGGCGCGTGGGCTCTTCGTTCAGCCGGTGGATCGGCAGGATCGGGAAGAGCTGGCCGATCGCCCAGGAGTCGGGCATCGACTGGAACAGCGAGAAGTTGAGGAAGTACGTGTCCGCCATGTCGCGCTCGAGGTTCGCGAGGTCGTCGGGCACGTATTCGAGCTGGCGCGTGATGCGCAGGATCTTCTCGCAGGTCCGCCAGAAGAATTCCTCGACGCGCGCGCGCTCGGGCAATGCGAGCTGGCCGACGTTGAACAGCGTCATGCCCTCTTCGCGCAATTGCCCGGCGTCGTGGTAACTCTCAAGGTAGTTCTTGGCGGAAACGTTCTCTGCGACGTAAGCGATGTTGCGCACGAGTTCGTGCTCGGCGTCACCTGCCTTCGCCACGCCCCCCAGGCCGCCAAAGTCGGTGACGCCGAGCACTTCGGTGATCAGCACCGCGTGGTGGGCGCTCAGCGCCCGACCGGACTCGGTGATGATCGTCGGCATCGGCATGTCCGCTTCGCGGCAGGCCTCAGCGAGGTGGTACACGACGTCGTTGGCGTACTCCTGCAGGGAGTAGTTCATCGACGACTCGAAGTTCGTGCTCGAGCCGTCGTAGTCGATGCCCAGACCACCCCCCACGTCGAAGTATTGGATCGGAGCACCCATTTTGCGCAGGCCCGTCAACGTGCGTGTGCCTTCGCGCATCGCGTTTTTGAGCGTGCGGATGTTGGTGATCTGGCTGCCGATGTGGAAGTGCAAAAGCACGAGGCAATCGAGCATCTCGGCCGCGCGCAGTTCTTCCACGAGTTCGACGATCTGGCGTGTCGTCAAGCCGAACTTCGAGCGGTCGCCCGAGGAATCCTTCCAGCGGCCGGAGCCCGAAAACGACAGTTTGGTGCGCACGCCGATCTGCGGCTTGACCTTGAGCAAGCGCGCGGCGTCCAAGACGGTTTTCAGCTCGGTCAGCTTCTCGACGACGATGATGGGCTCGAGGCCAAGGCGGCTTGAGAGCAACGCCGTTTCGACGTACTCGCGGTCCTTGTAGCCATTGCAGATCACGATCGCGCGCTCACCCGACAAAAGGGCGAGCACCGCGAGCAACTCGGGCTTGCTGCCTGCTTCCAATCCCATGCCGTACTTGCGGCCTTCCGCGAGCATGGCCTCGACGACGTGGCGCTGCTGGTTGACCTTGATCGGGAACACACCCCGGTACGCCCCCTCGTACCCAAACTCCTCGCGCGCGCGGTCGAACGCTTCCCACATCATGCGCACGCGGCTGCGCAGGACACCGTCGAAGCGCAGAAGGAGCGGCAGCTCGATGCCGCGGCGCTGGATCTGCAGCACGATTTCGTGCAGGTCGATCGCGCGCGACTCGTCGCCGTTCCTGCCTTCGGGATAGACGAGCACGTTGCCGCGCTTGCCGACGCGAAAGAAGCCGGCGCCCCAGTTGGAGATGTTGTAGAGCGTTTCGCTCTCGACGTGGGACCAACTCGACATGGGCTCCAGCACTTGTTGGGGACAGGGCCGACGGGAAGCCGGCCTCGCGGATCGGCCGCGGCGGCCGGCGCGCCGGGGGGCGAAGAGTATCGGGTTCGGCGGCGCCGTTGGGAAGGATCTTGCAACGCGGATGGGCACCCGGCGGTCCGCGCGCGTCAGGAAGCCAGGGAGCCGGGCTGTTGGGCGCGGCGCAGGCGCTCAAAAAGGCGCTCGGGGTCGGTTTCCATGAGCCAACTGCGGCGGTCCGCGCCGACGAGTTCACCCGCCGTCCAGTGGCCCAGGAGTTGCTTCACACGGCCCGCGGCCCCGCGGGGAGTGGCGCCGGCGCGCGCGCGCAGGGCCACGACGTAGTCGAGCAGGAAACCCGCCGCCTCCGCGCGACCGACCGCGCGGCCGCTGAAGATCCACGGGTTCCCGAGGGCCGCCCGACCGACCATGGCAAATCGGCATCCGGTGCGCTCGATCAACCGCTCAAGGTCCCCGTGGGTGGCCACGCCGCCGTTGCCGCAAACGGGGATCGAGACCGCGGCGACCGCGCGCTCCAAGCGGCCCCAGTCGGCGGTGTCGCGGTACGCCTCGAGCCGCGTGCGGCAATGCACCGTCAAAAGGCTCGCACCGCCCGCTTCGGCCGCGCGCGCCAAGTCCTCGAGCCGCAGGTCGTCGCGCCCGCCGGCGCGGATTTTGGCCGTCACCGCCACCCCGGGCGCGGCGCGCACGACGGACCTCACGATGGCCTCGATGCGCGGCGGATCGTCAAGCAGCGCCGAACCCGCGCAGCCCGCAAGGGCGCCCTTTGATGGGCAGCCGAAGTTGAGGTCGATGAGGGGCGCTCCCGCCTCGACGGCGTTGCTGGCCGTCTGGCCCAGGGCGAGGGGGTCTGAACCCATCAGTTGCAGGCCCACCGGCATAGGGTGGCGGCGGTCCCCCAAGTGTTTCGCGAGCACCCGGACCGGGATCGGGGCGTCGCTGACCCGCACGAACTCGGTGAAGGCGCCGCCGAGTTCGTGGGGGTGGTTGCGCTCGAGCACGAGGTCGCGAAAGCACGGCTCCGTGACACCCTCCATGGGTGCGAGCAGGAAGGGGCCCGTGAACGGGAGCGCGGTCGTGACGGCGGCCATCGACGCCATGCTACGGCGCGGCAGTAGCATGGGACCCCATGGTCGACCCCAACGCCGTCCGCGAGGCCGCCGAGCGCCTTTTGGGCGTGGTTTTGCGCACACCCCTTGTTCCCTTTGATGCCGGGGATCCGCGGGTGGAGCTGCGGGTCAAGCTCGAATGCGCGCAGGTTGGCGGCGCGTTCAAGGCGCGCGGCGCGTGGAACCAGATTGCGCAACTCTCCGACGCGGAGCGCCGCCGCGGTGTGGTGACGGCAAGCTCCGGCAACCACGGCCGTGCGCTCGCGTGGGCGGCCGAGCGCGCGGGCATCAAAGCATGCATCTGCATGCCCGCGAACTCCTACGCGTCAAAGATCGACGCCGCCCGCGCCCACGGCGCCGAGGTCGTTCTCACACCCGACCGCACGAGCGCCGAGGCCGCCGCCCGCGTGCGTGCCGAGGCCGGTGCCGTCGAGATCCACCCCTACGCCGCCGAGCGCACCCTCGTCGGCGCGGGCACGGTTGCGCTGGAGATCCTCGAGGATTGGCCGGACGTGGACGTCATCGTCGCGCCGGTGGGTGGCGGGGGTTTACTCGCCGGTTGTGCGCTCGCGCTGACGGCCATGGCGGAGCGCGGCGGTGCGCCGGCGGCGGGCACGGCGCTCGTCGGCGTGGAACCCGAAGGTGCGCCGGGGATGAGCCGCGCACTCGCGGCCGGGCGGTCGGTGGTGCTCGATCGGATCGACAGCGCGATCCAGGGCCTGACACCGCCCTACGCTGGCGAAATCAACCGCGCGGTGGCCGCTTCGGTCGGAGCCTCCGTTGTGGTCCTGTGTGATGTCGACATCCTCGCGGGTCAAGCCGCCCTCGTGCACCGCGGCGGATGGCGCGTCGAGCCCGCCGGGGCGGCCGCGGTCGCCCTCGTGTTGCAGGGCCGCCTGCCCGCGGATCTTTACCGCCGCGCGAGCGCCCAGCGCCCCCTGCGCGTGGCGGCGATCGCGAGTGGCGGCAATCCCGACCCCGCGCAGTTCGAAGCGCTCCTTGCAGCGGCGCCCTGAGCCGCACCCGGGCTTATGCTCGGCGGAATGAACGCGCGCGGAGCGAAGGGTTCGGATGAACCGCTGCGCGGTTGGCTCGCGTGTGTGCTCGCGTGTGCGCTCGTGGGAGCGCTCGCGTGCGGCCAGGCAGGCAGCCCGGCGGTGGAGCGATCGGGCGCCGGGCTCAGCGCAACGCGGGGGCCGGTCCTCGTGCTCGCGTTTTTTGATGGGCTGACGCGGGAACGGCTCGAGCTTGCGCCAACCGCGGTCGGCTGGAGCTGGCAAAACCGCCTGCCGATCTCCACATCGCGCAGCGCGCTGCTCGCGGGTTGGCTGACGGGATTGGACAGCGCGGTGCACGGCCTCGCGAGCGCGCGGGACGCCGGCGCGGAACGGCTGGATCCGGGTGTCCCGCTGCTCGCCGAAGCGTTTGCGCAGCGCAGTGGTCGCGCATTTGCCGCGGTGGCCGCGCCGACGCTGGGCGACGAATACTGCGGCCTCGCCCGCGGTTTCGAGGCCTGGGACGCGCCGCCCGCGCCCGCGATCCGGGGCGCGCAGGCGACGGTGGATGCACTGCTCGAGCGCAGCGCCGCGGCGCGCGCGGGATCAGCGACCCTGCTGCTCCTCGTGGCGTTCCAGGCGCAACCCGACGTGGAGCCCGCCGAGCTCGCGCCGCACCTTGCGCGGCGATTGGAGTCGGGCGACGCCAATGCCGACATGCGTGCGCGGCTTGCAAATCCCGCGACGGGCGCGGCGGCGGCCGCCGACTTCGCGCGTGATTATGGGCGGCGCCGGGGGTCGGCACAGAGCGCGGCGCTCGCGGCCGCGCGGGGGGATGCGGCGTTCGCGCGGCAGTGGGCGGCGCTCGAGCGGTTGCTCGCGGCGCTCCCGGCGCGCGACGTCGCGGTCGCCGCGACGGGATACGCTGCGGGCGGCTGGCCGACCTTCGCCGGGGAGCCGTTCGACATCGAGCGCTGGCGCACGCCCGTGGGATGGCGCGGACCCGCGCTGGCCGAGGATTCTGCGCTGGGGAGCCTCGCGCCGATCGGGCAGCGGGCACGGAGCACCCTCGCGCCCGAGTTCACCCGCGGGGCGCTTCCGGGGCAGTGGTGGGGTGTCGACGGTGAACGCGTGTTCGTGCGGCGGCTGCTCCACGGCCGAATGGAGTGGCGGATCGAGGAGTTGGCGCCGGGGGGCGAAGAAGTGGTGCCGCGCGCTGGAACCGTCCCGCCCGTTTGGGGCGGCGGTGAGTGGCTGGAGTTCACGTCGGCTCCGAGCGCTCCTGCGGTGCAGTGGTCGCTCGTGAGCGCCGACGGCGATCTTTTGGGCCGCCCACCGGGTGGGCCGCGCAACGTTCGCGTCGCGCCCGGCGAGCGCCTGCGGGTCGAACTTCTGCGGCGCGGCGCCAACGTGGTGCTGACGCGGCCCGAAGACTGCACCGCGGTGCCGTACGGGGGCGGGATGGCGGAGCCGTTGTCCGACGACCGCACCGTTTCCCTTGGGCCGGACGCCCCGCACTTCGACGCCCTTTTTGCAGCCCGCGCGCTCGAACCCGACAACTCCGCGCCGCCCCCGGGCGCCCTCCGCGTTGTTCGCACGGGCCCGCGGCCCGGGCGGCTCGAGGACGGACCCCTCGGCGCCGTGGGACCCGCCGCAGTCGAGGCGGCGCGCGCTCTGCTTTTTGCCCTGCCCTCCGGCCAATGAGCCGCGCGCAACGCTCGCAACGGTCGCAGCGGTCGCAACCCGGACCGCGACGCGTAACACTGTGCCCGAATGAAACGTGTCATCCTCGTGCGCCCGCGCGGGCCCCGCAACGTGGGCGCCGCCTTGCGCGCCGCGGCCAACTTTGGTCCCTGCGAACTCGCGCTCGTCGCACCCCAGCGCCGCTCGATGCTGGTGCATCCCGAGTTCGAGCAAATGTCGCACGGAGTCGAGGACGCTGCGCGCAAGGTGCGCGTGTTCGACACGCTGCCCGAAGCCCTCGCGGATCAAACGCGCTCGTACGCGTTCACCGCGCGCCCGCGCCGCCACCGGGTGCTCGTTCCGTGGGAAGAGCGCGCCGAGGATGCGCGCGTGTTCGCCGAGGACGAGAACGAGCGTGTTGCGTTGATTTTTGGCAGCGAGACCGACGGCTTGTCGGGCGAGGAGTGCGAGTGCGCTGCGGAACTCGCGCACCTGCCCTGTTCGGGCGAGCACGGCTCTTTGAACCTGTCGATGGCCGTCACGGTCGTGCTCTATTCGCTTTACCGCGCGAGCGGTGCGCGGCCGCGGCGCTCGGGTGGTGAGGCGCTCGTGGGCCGGCGCCGCGAGTACCTGCGCCGTCACGTGGCGGACACTTTGGGCCAAGCGGCGTTGAGCCCGCAGGCCAAGCTTTTGATCGAGGCTTCGGTGGAGCGTGTGTTTGCACGCGCCGAACTCGAGACCCGCGATGCGTCCGCGTGGCACCAGATCATGCGCGCCCTTGGAAACCACAAGGAACCGCGCGATTACGGCCTTTGATCGCGGACTTTCCCGCGTTTACGGTCCGTCGGGCAAGAGCGGCGTGACCCGCTCCGCAAGCCCTGCCGGCAGTTTCGCGGCGAGCAGATCGACGATTTCACGCGCCGAGTAACGCGCCGAGAAGTGTGTCAGCAGAATTGCTTCGTTTTCGAACAGCTCGGCGCGTTCTACCAACTCGTAAAGGTGCACGTGCCCCGTCGAGCGCGCTTCTTCGACGCTGACGCGGTCGTCGAGAAACGTGCACTCCATCACGAGCAGCCGCGCGCGGCGCACGACCTCTTCGCGCTCCAGCACTTCGATGCGCGTGTCGCCGGTGAACGCGAAGATCGGCTCCTCGATGCGGTCGGTGATCTCGACACCCTGACGCACACGCAGGTCTTCCAGCTCGCGCGGCTCAAGGCCAATGTATTCCGCGCGCAGCTTGCGCTTCGAGCGCCACAGGCCGTAACCCTGGCAGCGGATCGAATGTGGTGATCGGAACGGCCGCGCGACCAGGTCGCGGCCGACGGCGAGTTCTTCGCCCGGACCGAGCGCTTCGATGTGGTGCCGCAGTGTCGTTTCGTCGAGTCGACGCCAGGCGTCGAAGAGCGCAGCGAGGGGTTCGACGGCGTGGGGCGGCACGACGTAGGTGGGCGGGTCCATCCCCATCAGCGCGCGCGTGGCGCAGTGGTATGCGATGCCACCCAGATGGTCCATATGGCCGTGGGTGAAGAGCACGAGGGGACGCGCCACCGCGCTGCGCGGGCACCGGCCGAGGTCAAAACACAGGCGCAGCTCCGGCAGCTCGATGCAGGTTTCGATCCCCCCGACGGAACGCGCGAGGATCGACAGGCCTGCGAGGCGGAGGGAGCGACTTTGGGTCACAGGATGTGGTTTGGGGG
>Ga0163155_10007384_pt1 | contig 10387 bp, 9 predicted proteins | sample OliLakLV19SP4G1_FD_148611 | JGI IMG/M metagenome (GOLD analysis project Ga0163155, IMG submission 148611) | Freshwater microbial mat bacterial communities from Lake Vanda, McMurdo Dry Valleys, Antarctica - Oligotrophic Lake LV.19.SP4.G1 | ecosystem: Environmental > Aquatic > Freshwater > Lake >...
ATTTAATCCTTTGCTCCATTGTAAAATATCCTGAATTTCTTCATCGCCTTCTGTTTGTCCGAATGCTTCATCAAGATTTGCAAATACCAATTCAGGAACCCTGAGTCCGAGCAATCTTGCAATTTCGCCTCCAATTAATTCCGCTATCAGTACTTTTACTCCGTGTCCCGAACCTCTGAACTTCAACACGTATTTAAAATCATCATCAGCTTCTGCCAAAGCAGGTAATGAACCGCCTTCGCGCAAAGGCATAATATATCTTGTGACATTAACTGTTCTTAAATTGTGTTCCTTTTGTAACATGAGAAATTATCTGACAGAAACATTCTGAATATCATCAATTAACCATTTTCCATTTTCCAAAGTCATTGCATAAGCAAGTTTCAATTCGTTTGGAAATTCCAAAATCAGATGCGCATTGTTTGTTGCTCCCGAATGCGAAGTAATTTTCACCTGATCTAAAAAATCTAATTCAAAATCCTGTGAAAGCATAATGAGATCAGCATCAAAACCCATGGGCGGGCCATCATATTGTTTTTCGACCCTGAAAGCTTCCTCACACTTTTTAAAATATGCTCTACTATTCTCTGCATATTTGTCAGAAATAAATCCGCTTGCCCGCAATGCATTGATATATTTTTCAGTTTCCGGAAAGTTAACGGAATAAGGTTTCCCGGGCTCCGGAGTTTCATTACCATTATTTGTAACAAGCTTATAAGCATTCAAATCCATCATATGCAATTTATACCAGGTCAAAAAACCTATAACAGCTTCAGAGGCTGGAGTGGCCGTGGTTAAATTATCTGTTTTAACATCATCTGATTTCTGTGACGAACAGGATGACAATAGTATAATAATGAATAAAAATGCAACATATAGAATTGATTTAATTAATTTTAGCATAGTGACGATTTAAACCATTAAAATTGAAATTCACATTTTAAGGGACTTTATCCCTTGTCAAATATACCTTTATTTTAGAATATATACCAATCGACAATGTGAGTCAAAGTTACAAACTTAAAAACAATTGAAATTATACAGCAACCCAATTGAAAAAGATCATTTTTACTAATAAAATTTATTCTAACTTTAGCGCAGAACAATACTCTGTTTATGAAAAATTTATTAACCCTATTATTACTGACAATTGTAACTTCCCGATGTTTTTCTCAGGAAAACGGATATGTTAAAGATCTGGATAGTATTCTTACACAATTATATAATACAGATCGTTTTAATGGAACTGTATTATATGCCTCAAATGGCAAGGTATTGTATAAAAAAGCATTCGGAGTTACAGATATTAAAACAGGCGAAAAATTACAAACCAATTCATCCTTTAACCTCGCCTCTGTTTCGAAACAATTTATTGGAATGTGTATTTTAATGCTATCGGAAGAGGGAAAGATAAACTTAGAGGATAATATAAAAAAATATCTTCCTGAATTACCCTATGAAAATTTAACAATACGAAATTTGCTTACCCATACTTCCGGAATAACTGAATATTTTGATCTATACAATCAATATAGAGAAACTTTAGATACACTCAATAACGAAAAATTAATTTTATTATATAAAACTCATGCCCCGCGTTTAGAATTTGCACCTGGAGCTTCGTGGAGTTATTGCAATACAAATTATGTATTCCTCGCAACTATAATTGAACGAATCACAAAACAACCTTTAAATGTTTTCCTTAAAAACGGCATTGCAACACCATTGGGTTTAAACGACACTTATGTTTATCATTTACAGATGCCGGAAGTACCGGCTAACCATGTTTATGGTTTTTCAGAAATAAACGGAGAAAAAAAATTAAATGATCTTATAAATGTTGATGGTGTTACCGGTGATGGAAATATTTATTCCTCAGTGGAAGATCTTTATAAATGGGAGCAAAGTTTGTATGAAAGCAAACTCGTAAAACAGGAAACCTTAAAAAAGGCACTTGAACCCGTTAAATTAAATGATGGCTCCACATTTAATTATGGATTTGGCTGGGGGATTGATATTGTAAACGAACAATATTCGCATACCGGCGGTTGGGTGGGATTTAGTAATATCATTTTGAGGGATGTAAAAAATAACAGAACACTAATTCTTTTAAGCAGTGGTGATAATTATTTAGCGGCGCAAGCATCGCGAAAAATTTTTAACGGTCAACAATTTAAAATACCGGAAACATTGTTGATCACCAATGTAAAAGTGGTTGATGGAACAGGATCTCCGGCAAGGGATGCTTCAGTTAGAATTGAGGACGATAAAATAATTGCAATAGGTGATCTCAAAAAATTTACAGAAGAAAAAGTTATAGATGGCGGAGGAAAAATTCTCGCTCCGGGATTTATTGATAGTCACAGCCACCTCGAAGGTTCTCTACAGGAAAACCCTGAAGCAATTGCAGCATTAAGTCAGGGTATTACAACAATAGTTGCGGGTCAGGATGGAGATAGTTATTTTATAAACCCGATGAAATCCCTTTTTAAACCTGCAATTAATTACGCAACATATACGGGGCATTCCACTTTGCGTGAGAATGTAATGGGATTTGATCAATTGAACAGACCTGCAACTTCGGAAGAGATTAAAAAAATGGCTTCCATTTTAAGAGTTGAAATGAAAAATGGTTCTCTCGGTTTATCCACCGGATTAGAATATGAATCGGCGTTTTATTCAAACAAAAATGAAATAATTCAATTAGCTAAAGTTGCATCAGAATACAATGGAAAATATATAAGCCATTTAAGAAGTGAAGATATTACTATGGCTGATGCTGTAGAAGAAATAATTGATATAGGGCGCCAAGCAAGAATACCTGTGCAGATATCGCATATTAAAATTGCCTTAAAGGATGATTGGGGAACTGCCCCAGATCTTATATCAAAATTAGAATCAGCCCGTGCGGAAGGAATTAATATAACTGCAGATTGTTATCCTTATACATTTTGGAACAGTACTGTTCGCGTGTTGTTTCCTAAAAAAGATTTTACAAGTTTGGCAGGTGCAAATTACGCGGTAGAACACTTGTTTGATCCGGAGGGGTCCGTTATGGTTCGGTTTAAACCAAATAAAGAATATGTTGGCAAAACGGTTTCTCAAATTTCAACAATACGAAAGGAAACGCCTGCTCAAACTTTATTGTATTTAGTTGCTGCCGCAGAAGAATATGGAAAATTGCATCCTAATGAAGATGGGATAGAAACCATTATGGGTAAGTCGATGAGCGAATCGGATATTATTCCCTTTTTAAGTTGGTCGCATACTAATATTTGTTCCGATGGCGCTAATGGAGGACATCCAAGAGGATATGGTGCTTTTACGCGTGTTCTTGGATATTATGTGCGTGAACAAAAAATAATGAGTCTGGAAACTTGCATCAACAAAATGACAGCACTCACTGCCGAACAAGTTGGAATTAAAGACAGAGGAATAATAGCGAGGGGATATTATGCAGATCTTGTATTGTTTGATCCGGAAACTGTAATTGACAAAGCGAATATTGAAAACTCCAAAGCATTATCGGAAGGAATATTAATGGTTTGGGTAAATGGAGAACTTGTTTATAAAAATAAAACATCCACCAATGTGTTTCCGGGGAAATTTTTGAGCAGGACCGGAGAGTATGATGCAATTATTGCAGAGTAATAATCATAATAATACTTTTTGAAATGATTATCCGGAATTAATATTTATTAATTAAAACATAAATAATTTTGAATATCAATAACAAACCCAAAGCTATAGTATTAACCGCCGGTATGTTACACGAATCGGATGCAAAAACTGCACATGGTTTAATACGCGGAACCGAACGATTTGAAATTGTAGGTATAATTGATTCATTACATGCGGGTAAAGATGCAGGAGAAGTATTAGATGGTACAAAAAGAAATATTCCCATTTTTGGTGAAGTAGAAAATGTTTTAACATTAATACCCGACATTCGTTATTGCATTATTGGCATCGCAACAGTTGGAGGAATATTACCTGATAATTTTATTCCAATTATTGAAACCTGCATTAAAAATAAAATGACTATTGTAAATGGACTGCATGAATATCTTGTGAATATACCTGAACTCGTACAACTTGCAGAACAATACAATGTTGACTTAATAGATGTACGCAAACCAAAAGATAAAAAAGATCTTCATTTCTGGACGGGCGAAATTTTTACGGTATCAGCCCCTGTAATTGCAGTTATAGGAACAGATTGTGCAATAGGTAAACGCACTACCTGCCGACTTATCCGACAAGCATGTGAAAGAGAGAACATTAAAACACAAATGATCTATACCGGTCAAACAGGTTGGCTTCAAGGTGGAAAATATGGATTTATTTTTGATTCCACTTTAAATGATTTTATTTCAGGAGAATTAGAACATGCAATTGTTTCATGTTGGAAAGAAACGAAGGCGGAAATTATATTAGTAGAAGGTCAATCTGCATTACGCAATCCCAGTGGCCCATGCGGATCGGAATTACTGATCTCGGGAAATGCAAAAAATGTGATTTTAGTGCATGCCCCTAAAAGAAAATATTATGAACATGATCCTGTTTGGGGAGAAATTCCGGATGTAACCTCAGAAATTGAACTCATTAATATGTATGGCGCTAAAGTAATTGCACTGGCATTAAATACGGAATTATGCAGTGTTGCTGAGGCAAAAGAATTTCAACGGGAATATGAAAGGGAGTTACAAATTCCGGTATTGTTGCCTATTCAACAAGGCGTAGAGAAAATTATTCCTAAGATAAAGGAACTTCTAAAATCATGAGCATGAAAATAAAATCAATAAGAGCATATCTTGAAAAAATTCCATTAACAAAACCATATAGCATTTCCTACCAGACCTTTACCGAAACAGAAATAGTTTACCTTGAAATTGAATTAGAAAATGGTATCATTGGCTTAGGAGCTGCAAATCCTTTTGCAGAAGTAGTTGGTGAAACGCCGGCTTCAACACTTCAACATTTACAAAACGATTTTTTATTACAATTGATTGGCAGAGATATAAAGGATTTCCCGTTAATGATAGATGAAGTTGTTACTCATTTTAGTGGACTCCCCGGAACACAGGCTGCAATTGATATTGCATTACATGACGCTTATGGAAAATATAAAAATATTTCTGTTATCGATATTTACAAAAAATGTATTGACCCTTTGCCAACTTCCATAACGATAGGAATAAAAGAAATTTCGGAAATGCTCATGGAAGCAAAAGAATACCAAAAATTAGGTTTCCATATTCTGAAAATAAAAACCGGGGCAAATGTTGAGCAGGATATTGAAAGAGTTTCAATTCTTTTAGAAACTTTTGAAACTTCGATGCGTATCAGAGTGGATGCCAATGAGGGCTACACCCTTTTGCAATTAAAACAATTTATTTCTTCCACCGAAAAATTGAATATTGAATTGATTGAACAGCCACTTCCTTTTAACAAAGATTTGGAATTATTAAGTTTGCCTGAGGCACAAAAAAATAAATTAGTTGCTGACGAGTCGTTAATAAATACCACATCGGCGGAGGCACTTAGCCGCATTGGAACACCATTTGGAGTTTTTAATATTAAGTTGATGAAGTGCGGAGGAATAAAAGCAGCGAAACAAATTGCAGATATAGCACTTAAATCTAAGGTAAATTTATTTTGGGGTTGCAATGATGAAAGTCTTGTTAGCATAACAGCTGCATTGCATGCCGCCTACACTTGTAAGAATACAAAATATCTAGATCTGGATGGAAGTTTTGATATTATTGAAAGTATCGTTTCAGGAGGATTTATACTTAAAGATGGATTAATGTTTCCAAATAATTTACCGGGTTTGGGTGTAAGTAAATTATAAATGATTTACGGAATTTCATTTTCCAAAATTATCCCAATTAATTTATCCTCTCTAAAAAACATCGTCAGAATATGCCCAAAACTATGTTCTGCCAGTGGCTTACCTTTAAGATCGATCTTTCGATCATAAAAATAAATATCACCCACAAATTTCCATTGAAGCTTTTCAACGCCATTGTTCCATGTTATGGTGTCAGGTTTGTCATAGGTGCCAATTGCCTTGTTTCTTTTATCTCCCAGAGCAAATCCTTTATTCGTAATGAAATAATTATAAGAAATCGGGGAGGCAAGCTTTTGTAATTCTAAAATTCCGTTTGTTTTACCTTGCTCAGTAGCATAATTTCCCGTAGAATCATACAATACCAACCTGCTTAATAATTCTGCCGGTATATCATTATTAGAAAAATGAAAAGTATTCATCCTAAAATAATCGGTATAAATTTCAAATATTAGGGTTTGCCCGAGTGAGTTATTTGAGAACCATATTCTATCAACAGATCGTAAACCAGCTGCCTCTAAATCATCACTATTAATTTTAAACATAGAATCAGTAACAGGGTAATCGTCTACTTCAAATGTTGGAATGGTATCATCAAAGTGTATACATCCAAATTTTTCAATTCCGGTGCTTGCACTTAAGTTTTCAAAACCATTACTATAGGCTTTAGCAAAAATAAAATTTGAACCAAATAATAAAAATGTCAAAATAAGAATCTTCATTGAAAAAATTTATGACTCCAAATTTAGCTATAATTTAATTGATTCGAAATATTACAATTTTTGACGAAGGTTTATTGAGCTATCAACAATGTTAAATTATTCTGAAAAAATGGATATAAACTGTGTATTTTAGTTTTACTGTAGAAACATTCAGATTCGATAAGATAAATATCAGAATTAATTAAACCGATTTTGGGATAAATTTCCCTGATATTGCCGGCTAAAATACCATCAACTGCATAAATAAATGGAATTGCGGCAAGGTTAAGAATAGGCTCTTTAACTGTGGTGGTAAAAAGCGCATCGTAACCTAAATCAAAAACCCATTTAACGAGATTATAGGAAAGCAGGATCACCAGCCTTCTATAACCGGGCAGAAATGCGAGTTGCTCAAAATAACAAAGTTTTTTATCCTCCCAATCTGCTAAATTAATAAACCAGTTTGCTTGTTTTCTTCGCAACCAAACGTCAGAACTCCTCAACATAACCTCATTAAAAATGATCCCAAATCCAACAATTTTATCATTTACTTCTGCAACGAGGCAAAATGCGTTTTCAATATAATATTCATAAGTGGCAACATCAGTACCAAGCAGAAATCCACCAGTGGAGGTTGTTCCATCTGTTTTTTTGATAGGAAGTTGATCTTTGATGGCAACAAAGGATGATGCATCATTTAATTCTGCAATTCTAATCCTGGTTTTCATATACTATTGTTGGCCCCTTAAGTTGATTGAGAATCGCTTTAAAAAAATTTCTAGTATTCTGGTTTTTATTATCGAATGCTTCTGGAAGTGGTGTTCTTTTTAACGGTAATTCATGCCAGGGAATATTCGGGTATTGATGATGAGTAGCATGCTCATTGAAATTCATTAAAATCCAGGAAAATAACGGAATTCTTTCCACGGAGCGAACGTTAAAACGCACTTCATCTCCCTTTGTGGTGTCGAAATGAAATATATAAACTAATAGAGATAATACCCAGGCGAATGCAAGCATGGGAAAACCGAGCGTATATAAATAAATTGTTTTACCGAAAATAAAATAAATGGCAAGGTGAAAACCTACTCCCAAAATAAATAGCAAAATGGAACGCACCTGATCCCTTATTGTCCAGTTATTAAAAGCAGGAGAAATTTTAATAGATAATTTAGGGGGTATGAATAAAAATAATACCACAGAGATAAGAGAATGCAGAAAGAAACCACCAAAAAACACACTCAGATACCACAAGATATAGGCATAGATTTTTTTTACCAGCTTAGGTTTACCATACATAATATAAGTGTCCAAAGCGGAAGTATGATCATCCTTTCTGTTAAAGCCGTGGTGGAAATAATGAATTTTGCGATAAATAGTTATAGGCACCATTAACGGGATCAAAATAACAGATCCCCAAAAATCATTTAACCTAAGATTATTTGGAAATAACTTTTTGTGTGCTGCTTCATGTCCAACAATATAAAAACGATAGAACCAGAGTCCCTGAAATAATAATAAGGGAAAATAAACAGTAAGTTTGATCCAGGCTTCCAACGATAAGGTACTGATATAAACGGCTGCGCAACTATTCAACAGAAAAACAGTTATTGTTTCCAGTATCAATTTAATATTTCGAGACATAATTCACGAAAATAATTCAAAAAGATGAGATAATTGTAAGGGAAGGGCTTTAACAGTCCCTATTATTTCAGAGTTTTAACAATTAATTCGTAAACCCCGGTATTTTCATCCTGCTCACGTTGATAAATTGTATTGTTAAAAACACCTATTTCAATTTCGGCGTTAGTGAATATAATGCAGCCATTTGCAACATGCCCTCCTTTTATTAGCCCTTTACGATCCGAAATCGCAAGGTGAAAGTGCAATCAATTGATGGAACCTATATTAAAGGGAGAAACAAATTCATTCAAAATGGATGTCATATCATTTCTCTGCTTCGTAAGTTTAACCCGGAATAAGCAATGGAAGTAGCAACAAATCGTAGTTGATAATAAAATCAGATGTTTCAAGCCAATAACATGCGATTTCAAATTGTTTGCTATTCATGGTAAACCCAACTAAATCAATAGGTTAGTTAATTTTTATATGTCTATTGATTAATTTGGGTTTAACAGTGTTTATTTTGAAATGAATAAATGGTAAAAGAAAGTGATAGGTGCACTGCTTATCAAAACAAACTAATATTTATTTATTTTCAAGTTTAGATTTGGTTAATTGTCTTATCGAAACAAGATGCGCAAATAATACCCCCGGAACAATAAAAGTAGGCAACCAAATAAACGGAAAATACAAAATTGCAATGTTTGGTTGGTCAAAAGCAAATTTTTGAAAAGGGAAGGGTGCTGAAAATACTGCGTTCAATACTATATTTAACAAGAGTATCAAACAGAGCACATTCCAGAGTATTATGATGTTTTTATTTAATCGTTTTAAAACAAAACCAAAATAATAAATAAGTGGTGCTGTAATTCCGGAAACAATATCAAAATTTCTTCCTTCAAAAGTCATAAGTTCAGGAACCACCTTATAAATAAATAACCAAAAGAGCACTATTTCAACAGGCACTCTTACAATGTGCAAAATTGTTAATGCTTTTATATCCAAACTATCAATAAAACTTCTGCCTTTTGCAGTTGCGAACAAAACAACAATCAAAAGTATTGGCGGCATTACCAACAATAAAAATCTGGGTGGAATTGTATCGGTAATAGTATAAAAATCAGTTAATGCAACAATTGTTTGAAGCGATAACCAAAATAATAAAACAATAAAAGCAGTTTTAGATCTGTTAGTTGCTTTATAAAATAATACCAGTGTTAAAAGAGTGGTAAGACCAAATACGATCGCTATATAAATTGGTAAATTTTCCAATGTTTCTATTTAATTCGCGAGTTCAAAAATAAACAATAAACTATTAGAAATATCCGCTAATTGTAATCAAGGTTGATTATCGCTTGCAGCTGATTTATTTATAAATCCACAAAAGCACCGGTTTTTCGGCAGCCATTAAAATTGGATCAATCGCAGTAAAACTTTTATTAGAGATAACAGGGCATCCCCAGCCTTCCGGTGTGCCATAAGGGTAGACTTCATCATCAGATATTGCTTCCCAGGAATGAAAAACGATGTACCTCGAAAGGGCATTGCTGTTTGTACTTTCTAACCCGTGCAAAACATATTTTGTTTTAACGCCCCAATCACTATAAGCCCTAGCGCCAATTTTATATTTTCCGAGGGATGAACAATGGCTTCCTTCCTCATTACTGAATATCGGTTCTTCTTTACTTTGTTCACCACTCCAGGAATAATTGCAACAGCCATGCCCCACCAAAAAACTATAACTAATGGTATCTGTATCAAAGTCCCAAACAAAAAAGCGTTTCACCCCGGAGTGCAAGCTCATATCTATTAAAACACAAAAGTCGGTATTCAATTTTTTGGATTTGCAATAAACCAGTGCTTCACTCGCTTTTACCCTTGTAGAATCAATATTTACAACAGGTTTCGTTTCCTCAAATTTTGTCCCCGGAGTTCTGCAATCAATAATCATAACAGATATCAGTAAAAAGAACAAAGTGCATATTATTTTCATACAATCAGGATTGATATTCAGGGTTTTCTTCTGTAAAGGAATTTATCTCCTTTTACTGCTCCATAAAACGCAAATTATATCCCAAAAATTATGTTTACCCTTTGCCTCGCATCAAATTCAATTATAGTTGTAGATTTAATTATTAGTTAATCTGCATCCTTTTCATTTTTTTATCTTTTTTTATCCGCCCAATCCGCGTCATCCGCGTTCCCCTTAATC
>Ga0163155_10007388_pt1 | contig 10386 bp, 7 predicted proteins | sample OliLakLV19SP4G1_FD_148611 | JGI IMG/M metagenome (GOLD analysis project Ga0163155, IMG submission 148611) | Freshwater microbial mat bacterial communities from Lake Vanda, McMurdo Dry Valleys, Antarctica - Oligotrophic Lake LV.19.SP4.G1 | ecosystem: Environmental > Aquatic > Freshwater > Lake >...
GTTGTTGTTGCACGCACCGAAACCAAGCTCGACGCAGCCAACGCGGTGCTGCTCGGATCGGCTCAACGCACGGCACATGAAACGCAGATCGCGCTTGCTGTCGCACCTGCCTCCCGCCCTGTCGCCATCGCTCGGGAGTCCAACGATACCACGGTTGCCAGCCTCGACCAGCTCGCCGGACCGCTGACGGTGGCGCAGGTCGCCATCCTCCGCGCGCAGGTTTCCGGGCTGCTTTCCGAGGTGCAGGCCGAACGTGCTCGGGCCGAGGGTGAGCGTCAAAGCCGGCGATCCGAGACCATGGAGGCTTCAACCACGATCTCCGAATTGAAAACCGACCTTACCGCCGCACAGGCAAAACTGAAGGTCGGCTTCGAGCGCGAAAACGCCGTAGCCAACTCGTACCGAAATCTCAAATTCTGGATTTATGGGGCGATTGCAATATGGGTGTTCGTCGCCTTCATACTGCCGGTCATTGGTCGTGCATTCCCGGCCGTTGGTGCGGTGGCGTCCATCGGCCAGGGGATCTTTGCACCGTTCGCTGTCGCTGCCGCTCGCAGAACAAAGCGACTGGCGGGCGATCTCGTATGCGGAATCCATGAGATGCGTCAGCAAATGAAGACACGGGCAATCACCAAGGACGAGGCCGATACTATATTAAAATCGTGGGTCACCGAAGCGGATGGGACCGCTGCCAAGGTGGACATGATCCGACGTGAGAAGGGACTTTTATGAGCAGCGAACAACGCGAACAACTTACATGGTGGGTCGACTTAATTTTCAAGATGGGCACGCCGCTCATCATGGTCGTGCTTGCCTATTCGGTCATGTGGATGCGAGCTAACTTCGCAAGTTCGAGCGACGTTGCCATTTCGTTAGATCGTATCGGTAAAGTCGAGACAGCGATTTTGCTGATGGCCAAAGACAACGAGGTAAATGCGCGGCAGGATAAGTCACTCTTTGACCACGAGACGCGCATTCGCTGGCTTGAGGACAAAAACCGCTCACCTTAGTGCCGATGCTTGCAATCGACGACGCAGGCATGTAACCAATAGCTATGGCTTTCGGTGGATCCACATTCGGCGGCGGCACTTTTGGGGGAGGGGTGGGCGCGTCGGCTGCATCCGGAGGTATCACCGGAGAAGCATCCCTGTCCATTTCGGCTGAAGGGCTCCTGTCGGTCGCCTATGCAGTCACTGGCTCTGCGCAGTTGAGCATCTCCGCTTCGGCCGTAGCCTCCCTTTCCCGCCGGCTAAGGTCGTCCGGACGCGTCACGTCACGAACCACCACCGGAGCGCTGCTCCAAACGGCAAACACCTGACATGCTCCGTACCATTAAAGTCGGCAACGCCGGGAAGTTACGCTCAGCATTTTCAGCCGAGAACATCGGCGAGGGCAACTACGCCGAGAAGGTAAATTTCCGGCGAGTGCTCGACCGTGAAGAGCGGCGTGAGGGCTGGACCTTATTCCGTCCGAACGTGGGGCAGAGCGCTGACCCTCAATCGCTGAATGTTGCTGGCCTCGTGAAGCTGGCCGAGATCGTGCGTCCGAATCAGGAACGCACCGTCATCGGGGCTACAGCAACCACGATCTACCGCTACACCTACTCCACTGGCTTGTGGACGACGATCGGAACCGGGTTCTCTGCCGACGGGGCACTCTGGCAGGCCGTGGACATCAACGGAACGCTGGTCCTTAATAACGCCGTCGACATCCCCCAGTGGTTCCGAGTCGAAAGCTCGGCAGTGTTGCCGGTTTATGAGCTCCGAGAAAACGGGGTTGCCCGAGTCGGTCACATTGCCGAGTGCGGTGGATTCCTTTGTCTTGGCGACATCACCTACATCACCCAGGAGACGATTCACTTGGTCCTTGGTGGCGTCGATCCGTGGGGGACGCCTCCGCCTGAGCATACCCAGCGAGTTCCTTACGACTTTCTTTGGTCCGAGTTTGGCAACCCGACTCGCTTCGCCCCGAAGTTCACTATCACGATGGCCGCGGCCTCGACGACACTTACCCTTCCTTGGGCGACCCAGTCGCTAAAGACAGGCGACAAGGTCGCCGTCATCAATGGCGGCCCCGCGAACGGAGTGCTCGGCGGACAGAGCGGCTTTGAGGACGGCGTGCCAATCACCGTCTCGGGCAGCACAGTGACTCTCGCTACCACGACATCGACCGGCATTGGATACCCAAGAGAGGTAGTTCTCATGAGGTGGACCGACCAGTCGACAAACATAGGCAAGCGATCGCTCCAAGGTGACGGATCGCCCATTGTTGCGATGCGCAAACTCGACAAGCAGCTCGTGCTTTACCGAACAACGGGGATCTACACCGCTCGATATACCGGCCTGCTAGATGCGCCGTGGGCTGTGGAAGATCGCCAAGGGAAGGAAGTGCCAAGCAGTCCAGCGGCTGTGGCTGACCTCCTCGGCGATTACCATATTTATCCGGGTATCGTCTTGGACGCGGCAACAGGCGAGGCGCGTGGTCAGTTCTTCCGGTTCAACGGCATCGAACCTCCTTCGGTTTTTGAGCCACTCGATGACTGCGCAAACCTCTGGTTCTCTGGCCTGACAGACCCAAGCAAGTGCTTTGCGGTGGATAATCCGGTGACCAAGGAGATTTGGTTTTGCCGTCCAGGATTGGTGCTGGCGCTCAGCTACGAGAAGACCATGACCGTATCGGTTATTGACGCCACTGTCACGGCTGCGTCATTCGTCCACCGGCCCGGCAGCAACAACCGCCAGTTCATACTGGCAGACGGATCGCAGGTGTGTACCTACGGTGGGACGTATCTGCGCAAAGGGTTGGCTGCCGCTCAACCTCGGATTCGCGGGGGTCTCAATGCGTTTGGTGATGAGCATAACGAAAAGGACCTCACGTCCTACGTGCCGGTCCTCGCGTCGTCATCTCCGACTGTTGAAATTCAGGTCAAGCTGTACTCCACGCGCAACCCACAGGTGGCGTCGACATTGCTATGCACGGCCGACCTGGCGAACCCCGGCGTAGACAACACAATCCATTGCTTCTTCCGGTCGATCTACTTCCAAGACGAGATCATTGTAACCGACGCCCGCGACATCAACGTCACCCTCTCATGCCGGCTGATTGAGGTGACGGGCGGCGTGAAGAGCCGGTCATCACAACGCAATGCCTGAGCTTAAAGACATCGCATTTCGTCCGCAAGTTGTCAGTGCGAGGGTGAACCTTCCGCACAAGCCACAGCTTCCGCCTGAGATCCTCGATCGGTTTCCGCAGATGCGGGACTACCAAGACCAAGAGCAGTCGTGGTGGCAGCGCACACGCAAGCTCCTCTACCAGTCCTACGAGGAGCAGTCATTCACGCTCGACAACTCGAACTACAACTACCTCGCATTATCCGAGAAGGTTGACGACAACGCTGCGTCCATCGTGTCGCTTGCGAAGGTGGTGGCGGATGAAGACGCCGCAATTTCCCTGCGCATTGACGGGCTCTCGTCGTCGATCGGCGACGGGGCAAGGACGAAGGTTTTTGCGCAGCCAGAGCCTCCAGACCCAGATGACTTTGACCTGATTGACGGAGACCTTTGGTTCGACTCCAACGACAGCAACAAAGTTTACCGTTGGCGCGCGGCCGGAATGGAGTGGGTCCTCCTAGCAGACTCCCGCATTGCTGGTGCAGTTGCAGCAATCTCCGAGTTCGCCACAACCTATGCGTCCATCGACTTTGCGGAGGCGAAGAAGTCCGAGGCCATTATTGCAGCAGGAACCTACACAGACGCCTCTACGCTGGCGGCGGTAACGTCGCTGACTACGGCGTATACATCGGCAGACTCAACGTTGGCGAGCCGTGCGACGGCGCTGGAGTCCAGCGTCAATACGCCGACCACGGGGTTGCTGGCCCGCGTGGCAATCGTTGAGTCGACGTACGCGACCACGACGTTTGCGGAGGCGAAGAAGTCCGAGGCTATCAGCGCGGCTTCATCAGACGCCACCGCAAAGGTCCTCACGGAATCGAACGCGCGAACAAGCGCCGATGGGGCGTTAGCCGACCAGATCGCGCTCATATCCGCTACAAACGCGCGGACGAAGGTATATTCCCAGCCAACCGCCCCGTCCGGCGCTTTATTGGTTGCGGAAGACCTTTGGTTCGACTCCGACGATGACTACAAGGTCTACCGTTGGAGCGGATCAACTTGGTCTCTGATAGCAGACGGAAGGATCGCGTCACAGGCAGCGTTGATCTCCACGATCCAGTCGACATACGCAACGCAATCGGCGGTCGTGGCATCGATCGACACTGCACTCATCGCTGCCTCCAACGATGCCACTGCAAAAGTGCTCACAGAGTCGAACGCTCGGGTCGCTTCCGATGGAAACCTGTCTGGCAAGTACACGCTGAAAGTCACTGCCGGTGATGTTGTGACTGGCATGAATATTACCAGCACGTCCGGCCCTGGAGGCGACGTCTCCCAGATAATGTTTCAGGCAGACATCTTCAAGATTTACAACGGAACGACGGGGCTCGCGATGTTTGACGTGTCTGCGTCGAAGGTGCGGCTCGGCGGAGTCCTGACAGTGGATCTTGCGGGTCAAAAACTGTTCACGGGCACAGGCACGTTCGGAAACGCAAACACCCCTTTCTTCGTCGACTCTAACGGCAGCTTTTCGCTGAAAGATAAGCTGACGTGGGATGCTACGACGAGTGCGCTTGCGATCAACGGGAGCGGCACGTTCACCGGGACCGTCACTGCCACCGGCGGTACGTTTGGCGGATGGACGCTGAGCTCCACCACCCTGTCATCAAACGGCGTCGTACTCGATTCAGCGGGTCAACTATTACTTGGGACGTCTAACGACATCTGTGTGCTGACGGCGACGGACGCGGTCCATCGTCTCTGGATCGGTCATGCGACATCCGGTTCGGCTGCGTTCAAGGTGAGCAAGGCGGGCGTGCTGACGGCGACCGGTGTCAACATCTCCGGGACCATCACTGCCACGGCTGGGAGTATCGGCGGCACTCTCATCACGGACGGCACGATCCTCACGGCGAAAATCGGAGCGCTTCAAATCACGGGTGCAAAGATTGCAGCAGGCACGATCACCACGGATCACCTCAACTTCGCTGTCGTTGGGTCCACCAATGTGGTCGCCTCCATCAACGCATCCTCGGAAGGCATCCAGATCTCGGCTGCCCGGGTGGCCATCTCCGGGGTCACCATCTTCGGATCAGCCTACGATTCCGGGACGTCCACCATTTCAGGGGGCGCGATCAAGACCGGGTACATTAAAAGCGGCAACTGGGCGTCGAGTGTCGGGACCGAGATTGACCTGGACGCTGGAACGATGCGGCTGGGTGGATCGTCAGCCCCCCGTTTCTCAGTGGACACCAACGGTCGGCTCACTGCCACCGAAGTCACCATCTCGGGGGCCATTACTGCCACATCAGGAACCTTCACGGGTACTGTGTCGGCTTCCACCATCACCGGGGGGAGCATTTCAGCCACCACCTCGCTCACGGCGGTGAATATCACGGGCACCAGCAGCTTGGCCTTGGGGTCAGGTGCAAGTGCGGTGTCAATGAACACCACGGACGGGCTCAAGATGGGCACGACCGGGGGAGGGGTTCACCTCTACGGGGCTAGTACGGCAGGCACGCTGGATATTGGCCTTGGGGGCACTTACCCCGTCCGGATAGCGGGAGGCCCTGGGGCTAGCATTTCTATCGGTGCGGCGGGGGTGACGCTCGTCCTTAATCCCACCACCATCACGTTCCCCACGGGGCAGACCCTCGTCAACAGCGGATCGGGGGCGGGAGCTCTACTGACATCAAGTCACGCTTTCACCGCTTCGGCTTTGACTGCGTCGGGTACGGTCACCGGGGGGCGTCTCACCACAGCCAACTTTGACGCTAACCCGGCTGGACAGTTTGTCGATGTCATCGACAACAACTTCCGGATATTCAATGGTGGTACGCAAACCTTCCGGGTGGACTGCACCACGGGCCACCTCTACGTGACGGGCAACCGGGTGGTGGGTTCCCGAGGCAGCAGGGGTTCTGCGACATTATCCGACGTTGTCGCACTTCTCGATAGCTGGAACTCATGGGGCTGATAAACTTTCAAAATGAGCCTATTAACCAGCAGCACCACACTCGCAACCAAGCAGGCGGAGTCCAAGGCCACCCTCGTAGCAATCTCGCGCTCGGTTTGGAACGAACTCCAACGCAAACAGCAGGACGGAATGGACGTCTTCTGGTCGAACCCAAAGGGGCTGACCCCCCAAGAAATGGCAGCCGCTTGCGGTACCGATTGCGCTCGGATGTTCGCTTTCAACTCTGCGCTGGTTGATTTCCTGATTGCCGTTGGAACGTTGGAGGGCGTCACTCCCAACCTCAAGCCTCCGACCAATGCATTCACCGTGAACCAGGACGGAACGGTGACTATCTCGAATGACCCGTACGCGCCTTGACTATTTGCCGGCAACATACGCATATAGGTTACGCCGATGAAAATCCAAAACCGACAAATCATTGACCTCTTCCTTTCGCTTAAGCGGCTCGAGGGGGATAAGCTACAAATCGCGGGCGATGTCCGCTGGAAACTGGCCAAGAATCTTCGCATGTCAAAGACCACGTGCCGGGACTACGACAAGGCAATCGTAGCCGCACAGCAGGCAGCAGGCACGGACAACAAGGCGCTCCAGTCCGAGCTCGAAACGATCCAGAACATTGAGCTCGAGGTGCCCTTTCTGCGCGTAAAGTTGAGCGAGCTCAACCTCGACACCAACACGTCGATCAACGTCCCCACGCTTGAGGGGCTGATGCCCATCATTGATGAATAACTCCGCGCACATTTCAGGAGCTCCAATCCAGGCGGTTCAGACGGTGAGCACGAACGAGCTGAACCTAGACGCATTTGCGCGGATCGAGGGAGAGCTTCTGGATGCGCCAGGCGCAGTCTGGGTTTCGCCCCCGCTCAAGCACCTCTTCTCCCCCGGCATCTACATCCGCGAGATCCACATGCCGGCTGGCATGTACGTCCTTGGAGCCCAACACAGGACAGACCACTTCAATATCATTATGTCCGGACGCGTTGCCGTCTTCATGGATGGGGCGTTTCATCAGATCGTCGCGCCATGCACGATTCGCTCGGGCGTCGACGTCAGGAAGTTCCTCCTCATCGAGGAAGACACGGTCTGGCAGACGATCCACGCGAACCCGGACGACGAGACGGACGTGAAGAAACTAGAGGATCGACTTTTCACATACACCCCACACTACAAGCGAAAACTGGCTGAGTGGGAACTCAAACAACAGGAGGAGATTCTAACATGACTGCATGGGTTACCGGAGGGGCGATGGTTCTTGGAACTGCCATGAACGCATACGGAGCAAACAAAGCGGCTAAGGCGCAGAAGACATCGGAAGCAGCCAACCGCGCAGCGCAAGATGAGGCGAACAAGGTAGAGTGGGTCAATTACCTCATGTCGAGAGGCATCAAGCCCAAGGGGCCGGTGAAACCGGGGGAGATGCCGACTGACTATGAGACGGTCAACGCACGGCTTCCTCTCTGGGCGAAGCTTACCATCCCAAATCCCCAATCCGCGTCGGCTCTACTTCCACGCACGCCGTCTGTCGCAGCTTCACCAATGGCTGGTCCGATTGCACCCGTCCGCAGGGCAGTGCCCACACTGCGCCGTATGGGAGGATCGACTCAACCGCCTGGCGGAGTGACTGTCGGAGGCAATCCAGCCCCAGTCGATTTCGACCGCAATCAACCCCCGTACTAATATGCCCTTCAATCCGACTGAATACCTGACGCGCCGCCCGGACCTTCAGAACAACTGGAATACAGATCCGGGGTACGAGCAAGTCTACGGGACGATCGAAAACTACGCGCTTGCTGACGCCGCAGAGTGGGGGTCTGACCAAGACAAAGCGCAGATCGCCGCAGAGGACATCACGACTCCGGCAGGACAGGAGCTTACCTCTACCCCCAGCGGATCCGGGGCTGTTCCGAGCCAAGCACCTCAACGATACATGGACGAGTACGCTCGCGTTAAGGCGGACGGAGACAGTCGCGACTTCAATACGTGGCTGAACGACCATGTCCGCGAGACGGGCGACAATGCTGCTGATCTGATCGCCTACACCAATCAGACGCCGGTTACCAATCCAGCCGCCCCCACTCCTATTGGTGGGCCGGAAACGATTACCGGCAATGCCGAGGAGATGATGTGGAACCTCGTCTCACCTCGAGCCGTAACCGACATAGCCAATGACTCATTGGTCAGACAGCCCATCGCGGATGCAGCAGGCAAAGCCATTGATGGTGCCGTCAACCAGACCAACGCGATCAACAGTCAGCTCATCCCGCAGCTTGATTACGTTAAATACCTCACGGATAACCCCGACGTAGGCCAGGCTTATAGCTCGAACGCCGGGCCAGACGGGTTTGTGACTATCGACGGCAAGCGGATGAATCCGCAAGAGTTTGCGCAGTACCACTACGACACTTACGGGAAGTCGGAGAATCGCCCGGCGTCATTCACAAGTGCTCGGCTCAACAGCGAGAATGCGCAGACCCGTAGCTATGAACAGGAGCTGATCAACGCGGCCAACGAACGGTCCGCGTCCGAGGCAGCCGCCACCGCAGCCGGACGGTCGGGCTTGGACGTCGCGACAACGAATCGCGTCGATCTGATGAACAGAGGGACCAATGCTGCCCGCGGTTCGCTGCAGTCCTATATCGACGCACAGGCCGCAGCGCAGCGCACAGCAACCGGCACCGCGCGTGAAGGGCTCGATGCAGCGACGGAGGCGTTGATGAAAGATCGCTACGCTGGAACCAACGAGGCGACGTCGAAGATGAACGATGCGTTGACGACCCAATTCGGGGCCCAACGTACTGCCACCGACCAAGCCACTTCCGAGCGCAACGCCGCACTGCAGGCACAGATCGCCACTCGTCGATCCGCGCTTGAGAAGGAGGCCGCTGACCTCGAGGGGGTAGTTGGCGAGGAAGCGGACGCACGCCGCGCCGCTCTGGCAAAGAACTACGCCGAGCTCGACGCAGCGCAGAACACATTCTCAGGCTCCAGACTCACCAACCTCAACAACGAGATCAACTCCTTGCGTGGTGTCGCTGGTGAAGGGGCCGCCGCTCGACGTGCCGCGCTGGAGCAGGAGTCAAACGAGATCCGGGCTGCGCAGGATCCTCTCAACGCAGCCCGACTGGCAGCCGCTGAGACGCAAGGCAGCACGATCAACCAGTCACTCGAGCGTACACTCGACGGCATTATTGCACGGCAGGCGGAGCAGGGGTTTGTCGGCTCCGACACATTCACCGACTCGGCACTCCTTCGCGCCACCCTCGAAGCCCGACAGGGCGCAGCGGGCGCGGTGCAGGGAGCTCGAGTCGATAACGCCTCGGATGCCCGGTCTATTGCGGTCAGGGCAGCGAATCAACGCCGATCAATCGACGACGAGTTCTCCCGGACCAATGAAGGCATCGGCAATCGCGGCGCTTCGGGTACTCGCAGCCTCGAGGACGATCGGGCTGGAGGACTGCGATCCAACGCGGACATGTTTTCCAACGATGGGCGCGGCATCTCGGATGCGCTTGCGTCCGCTCGGTCAGGCATTGGCCAGAACAGGGCCGCCGCGAACAGCAAGCTCACCGGCTACGGTGCCGACGAGCAACGCTTCATAGCGAGGCAGGGAACCGATCGCAACTTGGGTTTAAGTGACTCCGAGGCTGAAGCCCGAACGGGCGTCACCAAGTACGGAGTCGATCGCAACGTCTCAATCCTTGACGCAGGGGCCTTCGACAAGCAGGGCAACGCCAAATTCTCCGTCAATCGAAACCTCGACACGGACGACATGCAATCGTCTGAGACTGAGAAGATCGGGAAGTGGGGTACGGACCGAGACCTGAGCGTTATTGACATGGCTGGCAAGGAGTGGAGCGACAACGCCAGGTGGAATATAGATCGCAATCTTTCAACTGCAGACCAAACAGCGGATGCGATTAACGGCACAAAGGCGGCCGGGGCCACGATGCGCCTGAACTACTTTAATGGCGACTTAGGCCGCTCTCTGGACGCTGCGCTCAGGCCGATTTCGCTTGTAGGCGATCAGATCAACAGCCGGGTCGCGCTGGATAATTACGCTAACAGCGGAACACTAAGGGGGCTTAACCTGCTGAATTCGTTTGGAAGCAACAGCGCGGCACCTTCACCAACCCCATTTGTATCCGCACCGAATACGACGATGGGGGACAACTTCGCAAGCACGGGCGCGGGCATCGTTGGCATCGGAGGCAATTACCTTCTCGGCCAGTACGGGAGAAACAGGGGGAACACCAAGCTTCCGACCGCAAACATCACGATCCCGCCCACGACGATCCCGCC
>Ga0163155_10007395_pt1 | contig 10379 bp, 11 predicted proteins | sample OliLakLV19SP4G1_FD_148611 | JGI IMG/M metagenome (GOLD analysis project Ga0163155, IMG submission 148611) | Freshwater microbial mat bacterial communities from Lake Vanda, McMurdo Dry Valleys, Antarctica - Oligotrophic Lake LV.19.SP4.G1 | ecosystem: Environmental > Aquatic > Freshwater > Lake >...
TAACAAAACCGGTTATTAATTCAGTAATGGACTCCTTTTTCATATTTTGTTGTTTTTATTTTTTGTAATTTCAGCGAACGGTTGGCTTGCTGCCGTGCCGCCGTGCATTGGGTTTGCGGGTTGGCTGTCCGGCGGTATGGACAGCAAGCCAGGGTTCACTGAATTATTTATCTATTATATCTTTTATTTGCCTAGCCAGTTTAAGCCAAATCGCCTCTCTACTGCTTTCATCTAATTGTAAAATGGAAAACTTTGGGTCATTTACTGCCTGATATTGGCTAATAGATGGGTATTCTTCTATCATACATGGTCTCACAATCACATTTAGTATTATTAAACCTCGGCTACTTGCAGAAGAAAGTAGAGCAGGCAATTCATCGTTATAAATAAAATCTGAATTAAAAAAATCAGAACTCAACAAAAGGATAGCAACTGTCGCCCGTTGCAAGGCATTTTCAATCTCATCTCTCCAAACTTGTCCAGGTTTTATTTTTCTATCGTCCCAAAACAATACTCTCTTTTTAAGAGGGGCAAAGTGGCTTTCTAACTTCGTCAAGTGCTCTAAGTCTTTATGTGAATAACTTATGAAAACTTCGTGGTTTTTATTCTTTTGGGTATCATCTTCACGCTTCTTATCCTCTACTTTCGACAAATAATATTTGGGATATTGAAGTTCGGTCAAAAAATTATTAGATAGCACTTCATCGGCAAGATATTTGTAATTAATGCCCTTATTTCCATTAAAGGTGATGAAATTATTTTCATAAATAGATGTTAATAGTTTTGTAAATATGAAAAATATTCCATCAATAATTTTCTCATAATCTTTGCCATTGGGTTCAAAAAGAATGTGCGCGCTTCCTTGTATTTTATTAAAACCAATTATTGGAAAAGTCGCATAAAGTATATCTTTTGAGGAGAACTCATCTAATTTGTATTCCAACATCTTCTTTTTATTAATGACAAAAGAGTCGGTTGGGTTTGGGTTTCTATCAAAATAGGCTTTTAATGCAGTTATTCCAAAATCAGCCCTGCGCAAACTATTGTTATCAAATTTTTTATAAATTCTTGATGTGTGGTGGCGACTATCGTTTAGGTCCCCTTTGGCTTCATTAGATTGAAAAAAATCTACAATTTTTCGGGTCTCGCCTTTTGGTTCCTTAAATAGGGTTTCAATTTCAATATAATAAAAAGTTTCTTCTTCTTGGTCGAATATCTCAACCAAATAAAAAAACTGTTCAAATAGATACTTAAAGTCTTCTAAAAAAACTCCAATTTCCAAATATAATCTTTTGTTAAACTCTTTGTTCATTTTTATTAATTTCGTTTCAGTGAACGTTACGCTTCCCGAATGTGCGACGCTTAGGAGCAATTTTCGGGAAGCGATTGTTCGCTGTATTATATATTTAGACAAATGTTAATTCTCCAAGATGAATTTACCCCAAGCCCAACCTACAACTTCTTCATAACCAACTTTTAACCATATCCCTTTTTCTCCATTTACTTCTACTTCATGGTCGTCTTCACCAAGTATCGTTACTTTTGAGCCGTTAGGAATCAGTTTAATAATAGCGGCTTTGTCAGAAGGCGCTGAACGTAATCGCAAATCAGAACCTTTTAAAGTATGCACAGAGCCATACTTTTTGTCTGATGGCTCCTCTTTTTTGGGAGTGGGTGAAGGCGTTGTCGTTGGATTTGAGTCTTGTGGGGCAGGTGAAGGAGTGGGTGTTTTTACGACTGGAATAGTTACATGCCCTGAGCCTGACGGGGTATAATAACCTAGGTCAACTATTAACCCTGGAACTGTTTCCTCACTAACAATCCTTGCTTTTACATACCTTCCAGAGTAAAAACTTTCACTATCGTAGACAGAGACAGATCCGTCTCTTTTTACAACCAAGTAATATTTCCGGTTAAATGACTCCACAAAAACTGCATTTTGAAATTTTTCGCTTGTTTCAAAATCCAAGGCGACAAAATTGTTGTTTTTGAAAGCTGGTCTGGCCTTGATCTGCAAGTTGTCATTAAGATAAAAGGCATCAAAGAAAACAAACTGTGCCTTTTCAGGGGCTTTTTCGAGCGCAATATTGCTGGCGTGAGAATGAACATCCCAAATGTACATATTGCCAGATTTGTCGATGGCATAGTGATTTTGAGTATTTGTTGTGCCGACTTTTACAATATTTTCCAAGCCATTTATTAGATAAGCATCTTTTATCTGATCATTGGTACTTTCATGGGCAATATAATTACCAATGTTCATCCCAGTAACATATACTTTTCCATCCTGCGTACATGCGATCGAATAATTGAGCCCTGCTGCAATATCAACCACATTTTTTAAAGAGTTTAAGCCTATATAAGAGGCTTTGTCGCCTAATCCAGAAATGCTTCCGTCTTCATTCAAGAGTAAAACGTGTGCCGTGCCACAACTTATTTTTTTTATGGGCTTTTCGGTCTTTACTTCTTTCATCTCTTCCGGGTTGAGTATATTCCACGCCTTAACCTTACCATTACTTTGCAGCGCCAGGCCCGAAAACGGGAATGGAAGAAAGTCGGCCAGCGATGCTACTTTGTCGATATTACACACATTGTCGATGTTGATCTTTTGAATATTTTTCATGGCATTCGGCTTGCGGATTGACCATTGCCATATAACGCCATCTTCAGCAAGGGCCATTGCTTTGAACCCTTCAGGAGAACTCGTATAAATCACTGGGAAGCTATTGGAACAAGTCTTGCTTTCACCTAATAGCCCTCCGCCGCATCCTTTAAAGCCGTTTTTGCATGATAACATAGCGAGAAATACAAGTATACAAAATAAAACAGTTGGCTTCATTTTTTAAATTAGTTTGAAAAGTGATTTTTTCAGGAAAGTAGAATATGAATTTTAAATGGCTGATTTATTTATTTTCAAATATAGCAAACAGGACACCAATATACGCAGCCGTTTACGTTGTCTGTGAGTTGATCTTTACCAGTCACTTTATTGCTTTTTTATAAAACCACCCCACGCCCAACCAACTGTACCATTGTACTCAATCTTCAACCACTTGCCTTTTTCGCCACTTACAATCACGTCTTTATTGTCCTCTGCGATAATTTTTACCTCTGAGCCGTTAGGAATTTGAGTTAAGATAGTTGATGTGTCTGAAGGCTCAGAGCGAAGTCTCAAATTTGAGCCTTGCTTGGTTTGTACCTTTCCTTTGACGGTGGTTGCGGAGCCAATAGGCTGTTGTACCAGATTTGGACTATTTGAACCTGTGGCGGGGTGTGTGAATGACTCCGTGTCAATTATTGGATCAAAGTTTTGAAGATAAAAATTATAAGTACTGTATTGTTTGTTGCCTATTTGTTTAGGATTACTTCCTTTTAAATCTGTTTCGAATAAATTATAGTTGGCAGTGAACACAACTTTGTTCGCTTCCGGCAAAACTATAACTTCTTGAAACAAGTAAGGTGTAAGGCGTACATGTTGCATGGTCTGAATGTTATAAAGCCAAGTTCCTTGTGTTTTTAAATCGCCCTCACGTCGATAAATAAATGCCTCGCCAGAGATCCAATAATAATTTTTCGATATATTGCTTATTATTACTTGCGGATTTATCAATTTTAGGCCACTATCTTGTAAATTCATGACCATATAATTAGCGTTTTTGATCTCTTCTTTTAGAGGAATCAAAATATGTCCACCATCTAATGAGATATTATGAGACCTATTGCGGCTTTCAAGCTTTGATTCTGCCCGAAAGCGATTTACATCGATGTTGGATTTGCCTTCTAACAATTCTTCAACTGTACGGTTTTCCCAATTTGTTTTATATATTTTTGAAGTGTACATATCACCTGCCCAGACAATCGCTAAAGTATCGGAGATCCATGAACAGAAATAATTGTTCAAAGGTGGGAGATTAAGGGGCTTATTTGTGAAATCTTTCATATCAAATACCAAAGGCGTTGTTGACTTTTCTACGATTAGATAATATCGCCTATTGGGAGAGATAACGTTAGATGCAGGTTTGTCCGAAAGAAAATAGCTACGTTCTACCGGTTTCCCCTCACCATGCTTAAATTGAAAAGATTCTTCAATATTTCCACTTTTACTATCCAACTGCAATACCATTTCATTCTTGCCGCTTTGGAAGTTGTTTGCGAGAAGAATATGGTCTCCATACCAATTGCAGACCGCAGGGTTAGCCAGGATACCCAATTGGGTCAATTGTTTTTGTCCATTTAATTTTCCATTACTGAAGTTGACATTTGCTGACCAAAGATCGCCTTCTTTATTGTAAAGAATAGTCTTATAATCTGGCGATGCTGATGATTGAAAGCCGAGTGTGATTGAGTTAATAAACTTACCTTCGCTATTAATGGTTACTAAGCCGTGATCCCAGTAAGTAAGATAATTATTTTTTTTATGAAAAAGGGGGCTAAGCCCACCAAATACTTTATTAGGAATTACAGGGGTGTGGGTTCTCACATCCATTAGCGTGCCACTAAACACATAATAATGTTTAATATCTTCGTATTTTAGTTTACTCGTCTGTGAAGACACTATGTTGGTTAAACACAGAAAAAATATTGTAATTTTCGACATCTTGCACATATTACTTTATTTTGAATAATTTGAAATGAGTTTAGTTGATTTTAAGGTAAATGGTTGCCCTTGAGTTTTGGTTTATTTAAAAGTCAAGAGTAGATTGTAATCCCAAAAATGGCTGAATAATTGTAGCGGTTTTTTATTTTTTTCATTTTTATTACAGCGAACGTCAGCATGGGCTACGTGGCCGCGCTTAGTCGGCCATGTGAGACCATGCATTGATGGCGGCGTGATTTATCTATCTTTTGTGTCTTTTTTTATCTTTTGAATTTTGCCACTCATACCATATGTAACACAGGGAATATACTTTGTTTCATAACGAACTACTGGCGAATATCCTGAACCATTCCACTCCATAACTGTAGTTGTAGAGGGCGTACTAATTAAACATGTGCCAAAACAAGATTTACAAATTTCACTGTTATCCTGCGCTTGTTTGTCAAGAGCCGTATTGTTTGAATTATTCTTGCAAGCACAGTATGCCAGAAAAAACATCAGAATTGTTAAAATTTTATTCATTTTGATCGATATTTGACAGTTTCGTTCTACTTATTTATTCTATTTATTGAAATCAACATGTCTTGCCCATCAGTATTATCTGATATTACAATTTTATGCCAAAGTACTGTGAAGTTTGCGGCCTCCAACTCTATCAAAATATCATCGGGAAATCCTAAATAACGAGTTGGAACTCCATCTGACAATGTGCATCTGGTTTTCTCATCAAAATGTCTACTCAATATCTCTGGCTTGGGATTACCGCACATGGTAACACAATAAAACAATCCATCATTCTTTAAGAGACGACCAATATTTTTTAAAACTTCATTTCTGTCTTCGCCAATAATACAATGAAAGCAGAGGCTGTCGATAACAAAATCAAATTTATTTACATTAAGATTTACTTTTGTTGTTAAGTCGGCACAAATAAAATCACCAGAAAGGTTTAGTGTTGTAAATCGTTCCTTCGCCCAACGAATAGCAGTGTAGGAAACATCAATTCCAACAACGCTAAATCCAAGCGATGCCAGCCAAGCCGAAATGTTACCCGCGCCACACCCGATTTCAAGAATGCGATTCCCTTGCGGTGGAACTTTGCTCAATAATTCTCTGAACCAGTTGATAAGTTCTTTATCGTCTGTTTCATTTTGCCAACCATTTTCGTGGTTCTCTTTCTTGTGCTGATATTGCTTTTCAAAGTATGCGTAAAAGTCATTCATATTGTATCTCCGATAGATTTTTTCCAAAGAATTAAACAGTCAGGGTGTTCAATGGGTTCTGGCCAAATATCTGGTATTTTAGGAGATGGTTTCAAAGGCGGATTACTCCATACTTTCATCTCTTCTAGGGCAGTTGTACCTCTGCTATCCCATCCTATATGCTCAGCCATACTGTAAGGAGGGCGCATACAAAGTCCTCCTTTTAAAAAATGTAAATACCACCATCCAATCGCCCATGTATTTTTTTCAATGGTCTGGTGTGCTAACTTGGGCAAATCCGAGCCATATTTTTTAATATCAATGCCTTTTGCTATACATTTTAACATCATGTCAATAGGATGTGTATCCATTCCTATCCAAGACTCTTTCCAAGTCGCCCAAGCCCAACATTCTCCTTTACCGTCAAAATATGGTTGTTCTACTATATCTTCTGGGATAATATTAGGATGAGTCCATGCGGTAACACTCATTACGTTTTCATATTTTCTATACTCCGAAAGCGCAGCAACTAAGTAGTTGTACGTACCAGGTACACAAATTAAGTCGTCTTCAAAAACAATGACAGACTCATGCTGTGTTAAAACTTCGGTTACCGCTGCCCTGACAGATGGCCCCAAACCTAAATTCACATCTCTTTCAATCAAGTTAACCTCGCACCAATCTATCTGTTTGCAAATGTTTCTTACCTCAATAACAGGTTCATTTTGTTCCGGTGATTTAGGTCCATCACTATAAATATATAATAATGGTATTTTATCCGCTTTTAAACAGTCTAACAAGGACAGAAGGTAGTCGGGTCTGTTGTATGCAGTCACAAGTACAGGCACTATTGAATTCATTACTTTAAATTTAATAAATTAGGCACTAAAATGCTGTTCAAAATGATGGGCGAGTACGTCTATAACTCCCTTTTTATGAAATTTACATGCCAAAGTCTCGGTAGTATTGAAACTTCCGTTTTCAAAAAACTTGTTTGAAGGCGCACCACCACCACAAAACGACCAATACTCACAAGATTTTTTGCAGTTTTCTACTCCTTTCTCTACTTCGTCTTTAATTTTCAAGAAAACGCTATTGGTTTGAATTGCATCAAGCCCGTCCGTTAGTATATTTCCCATATTGAAATTATTGTATTCTATACTTTTGGCAGCAATCAATTCGGGGCAATAAGTACTGTAATTCCCATAACAGTCAAAGTTAAAGATTCTAAATGGGACATTAGTAGTATTAACGGCTTCTGAAATTTCAGTAGTAAACGGTCTTAGGTTTTGCCAAAATTCTCTTATCCGAAGTTTTCCGCTTGAAGCAACAGACCTTTCTAGTAATCGTGTAATAAATTTATTATATTTACTTTCGACAACCTCACTGAAAGAAGTAGAATTATTAATCCCCTCCATTTCGTCTATATTAAACCCAATATCTTCAATTTTATTTTCGATGAAGAAATCACAAATTTCATCAGGATAGTCCAAACTATATTTTGTAACTACCATAATAACGCTGAACGGCACACCAGATTCTTGAAGCATTTTTGTGCCTTTCATTACCTGCGCATGCGTTCCTTTCGACTTTCTGTCAACTCTTTTTCTATCATGTATAAATTCTGGCCCATCAATACTTATTCCTAAATTTATTTTGTGTTTTTTAATTAAATTTATCCAATTATCATTAATTAGCATGGCATTAGTTTGAAAATTCAGAGAATATGCAATTCCCGTATCTTCGCTAATTTGACTTATAATTGAAAATACTTGTTCGTAAAATGAAATAGGAATAGCAAGCGGTTCACCCAAATGCCAAAGCAATTCTATTGGTGGGGAAACGAGCTTGCTTGAAAATACCTCCATGATAATCTTCCCAGCAACATCTAAATCCATTTTATGATTAGATGAGCGGTTAGGTAAGTAACAGTATCCACAATCTATATTACAAAATGGTGTGGGCTGCATTACAATTAATGTCTGAACTGATGCCATTTTAAATTTGATTCGTTATCTAAAATATAAAAAGTTGACTGCTCAGTAATCTAAGCAGTCAACTAAAACTAGTGAGGCAATTGAACATTTACTTTTGGCCCCAGTCGCAAAAACCAATAGCATTTGAACTACCCTGTAATTGCTTATTGGAGGGGACAAGTTCAAGGATTTTTGATTTTACTTCTGGCGTTGCTCTTTGAAAAGCCTCTTGAACCTTTTTGGTTCGTTCTTGTACGGACATTTCCGCTTGCAAAACTTGTGACTTCATTTTAATGAAATTTTAGTGAAAAAAAATGTTAATGCCGATATTGGCAGGAGGGGACTACTTCCCCTTATCTTAATTTACGCCATTACTTCTTTTCTTTATTTGTATCAGCACTTCTGTATAAGTAGTATGTGATAAAACTTTTATATCATTCAATTGTATAGCATAAACCCCTAAGTCTGACCTTAAAGTAAACTCTAATTCCCCAATTAAAATTCTCAAAGGATTCATTGAATCCTTAATTATATTTAAATCTGCATTGTTTTTAACCTTTTCAATTAAATCGTATAAAAAGAATCGCAGATGGCCAGATGCTCGTGCAGAATTCCCACTAAAAAAAATAGAGTTTTTTGAATTTAATTCATCATATGTGTATCGAAATTCTTCTAATAGTGCTAGGTCAACTTTTTTTCGACCAATATTTTGGTCTCCTGATACTATGCTTTTTGCCATTTCACTAATGATAAAATAAATTTCTGGGTATCTTTTTATTCTTTCAATCAGCATTGGGGATGAATAATTATTTAAGGATGATGCATCAAGTTTTGCAAACTCACTTTTTATAGATAATCTGGAAGAATAAAGAGCAATCAGCACTGAGATTATAACTCCAGAGAAAGATACAATTGACTGCGTTAAAATATCTGACATAATATTTTGTGATTAAGTTTTTATGTTAAAAATTATCATTTCCAATTATATTCCGATAATAAGAAATTCAATACTCTTGGTACATTTTCTCTTATTGGAGCGTCTTGAAATAATTTATAGGCCTCCTGAAAATGCTTATTGCTCAATTCATTATTATCAGAACAAAAAACCTCTTTATAGACAAAATCACAAAATTCTTCTGCTTTTTGTCTTTCATTGCCGAGTGTTGTGTTGAAAATATCTTTCCTCTTTGAAACATGATGCACCATTTCTGATTTAACATTTGCAACCCAACTCTCATTAGTCAAGAACTCTGGATTTCGAAATTCGCTCATCAATTTACGGTTAGTATTCCAGTATTTTCTGGGTTCAATATTCTCAAAAATTGCATTACTTATCTCCATACCAATTAAAGGGGCAAGTAGCATACCATTTCGATAAGTCCCATTAGCAATCCATAGTCCGTCATTTAACCGCCCAACAATAGGTCTTCTATCAATTGATAATGGACGATATCCAACAACTGATTTTAAATGACTTGATTGTAAAATATTGCTATTTAACTCCTGAATTGATGAATTTATCAAGAATTGATGTTCATTAACATATGGATGCTTTTCAATCTCATTTGGTGAAGGGGTAAAACGATTGGTTGCTCCCAAGTAAGTGGTTGAATCATTTGGAAGGAGATGCAGACCGCAAGCAAAGTCTCGATTTGGAGTTCTAATGCCATTGGTAAGACCTTTTATCTTTGATAGGTGCAGGCCAACGCCTCTTCCTGAGTAAAGAACTATTTTCTTTTCGTTATTTGATAATATAGTATCTTGTATGTTGTGATAAAATGCGCCTGTTGAAAATATAATATGATTAGTACAAAGATAATTTCCAGAATTGCATTTTACGAAGTAAGTATTTTCTGTTTTTTCGATTTGCAAGATATTGTCCTGAATAAAGGAGTATTTCTGTTTTGAAAAAGTTGAAATAGAATAATCTATGCAAGCCATAAATTCACCTGAATTAATCGTGCCATCAAAATTAAAAAATACAGATTTCTCTATCCCTGTATAAGTAGTTGGTTTAAAGCCAGGTATTTCAGAAGGAAGAACATGGTCAAATTTTATATTATACTTTTTGCAAATCTCAATTTGATGGTTTAACTCGGCGAAATCTTGCTCGCCCCCATATCCTCCTGCGATCACAAAAAGCCCATCCTTTATTTCATACGAACTTCCGCTTTTTTCTGATATACTTTTTTGAAATTGCAAATGGTATTTCCTTGCTTCGATAAAGGCTTCTTCTTCCATATCACCTAATAAATTCAGATGACTTAATTCACTAATAGCCCCCAGCATCGCACCAGAAGCAAAAGATGCCATAGCATCAATATATCTGGGGCTATCATCTATGCACAAAACTTTGACCCCTTTTTGAAGAAGGTGGAAAATTATTGATAGCCCAATAGCTCCTTTGCCTACTACAATACAATCATAACACATCATGATACAATATTTTGCATATCGAAAATCTATTTATTGTTTTTTTTGCCGCCAACGTGAGCACTCACGCCGTGCCGACGTTTAGGAGGCATGGGCGTGAGTGCAAAGATGGGCATATTCTTTATCTATACCATTCTGTTTCAAATTTATCAAATTCTTTTTTGGGTAGCA
>Ga0163155_10007399_pt1 | contig 10373 bp, 11 predicted proteins | sample OliLakLV19SP4G1_FD_148611 | JGI IMG/M metagenome (GOLD analysis project Ga0163155, IMG submission 148611) | Freshwater microbial mat bacterial communities from Lake Vanda, McMurdo Dry Valleys, Antarctica - Oligotrophic Lake LV.19.SP4.G1 | ecosystem: Environmental > Aquatic > Freshwater > Lake >...
CCAGCACACAGGCAAGGGCTAACACAACTACTGCCGGAGAGGTTTCCATCCAGTCAAATTGAGTTGGCAAGTCGATGTGCCCCACCACAGCAGCAAGGCTCAATACCAAAAACGGCACAAATACTCGAAACCCTACTGCTGCGCTGAGGCTGATTCCCAGCAGCAGTTCAATGAAGCTATCAAAGCTGATGATGTGATCCAAGCGACCCTCCTAATTCAAACCCATCACCTTTTCAATATAGCGATCTGATTACATCGATAACAGACGCTTTTTCTAAGCCGAGGTTGGGCTAAATTTTAGGGCAACGCCATTCATGCAATAGCGATCGCCTGTGGGTTTTGGACCATCATCAAACACATGCCCCAAATGTCCCCCGCACCGCCGACAATGCACCTCAATTCGCGTCATCAAAAATGCTTTGTCGGTGGTGGTTTTAGTGGCATCGGCGATCGCAGCATAAAAACTAGGCCAGCCCGTGCCGCTGTCGAATTTTGTGGCTGATTTAAATAGCGGTAGCTGACAAGCAGCACATGAAAATACGCCTTGGCGATATTCCTTATCAAGCGGACTGGTGCCAGCCCGTTCGGTGCCCTGCTGCCGCAAGACAGAGAACTGCTCTGGCGTTAAAAGCTTGCGCCATTCCGCCTCGGTTTTGGTGATTTCAAACTTCCCCTTTAGCGTTTCAGGGTTGGCGTTGGCAGTGGATTGTGAGCCACTCAAAGACCGTAGAAACCAGGCTGTACCCAGAAAAGCGGCACCTGATCCTAAGAAATAGCGTTTTTTCATAATTTAAGTTTGTTTTTTACTTGTTTTGGAGAGAGTGATTTAGAGGCTTATAAAAGAGCTAAGTACGGGACAAAAAGCTTGCAAGAATGAGCAGGGTAGGGTTTTATCAGAATTACTACACTCATCAGAAACCCTATGAGTCAATATAGCGAATTGAAGCAAGTCCTCCAAGCGCATTTGAACTGGCATGGAGCTAGGATTTCATTTCTGGCTTTGTTTTTGTTGGCACTCCTGAAAGTCAAAGCGGTGAACTTAAGCGAACTGTGTTTAGGCTTTGGTGGGAAGGCACTGCCAGAATCCAGCTACAAGCGGATGCAGCGCTTTTTTCGAGGGTTTGAACTCGATTACACCCAACTGGCAAATGCAAGCAATCAGGTGTAGTAAACAACGATCGCTAGCAATCCAGCCACGGCGGCTGTTGGCAAGTCAAGCTCTGGTTGCCATAGCGACAACCGCGAAAACCAGGCGGCATACGCCAGATAGGTTATCCAATCGGTTACTGCAATCCCCACAATTACTCCCTGATAGCCACCGAGATGATATCCCAAGGGCATCATGGCTAATTGCACCCCTGTAAAAATAATGGTGAGGGTCATCATCGAGAAGCTTTCGCCCCTTGCCAACAGCACATCTCCATAGGTGATGCAGAGTACGCGCCCTACAAATCCGATCGCGAGTACACGCAAAATCCAGCCGGCTTCAAGATAGCGATCGTCGTACAAAAAATTGATTAACGGTCTACCAAATCCAACTAAAAAGAGGGCACAACCAAGGCTAATACCAATCAAAACGAGTCGGGCTTTTCGTAAGGTGCCATAAAGTGCTTTGGGGCGCTCTCGAACCAGCTCGGCATAGGAAGGAAACAAGACCCGATTATTGATTTGCTCCACAATCTGTTCCATCACGCTCGATAAACTTAAGGCGATCGTGTAGATGCCCAAAAAGCGCACATCCAGGAGCCAACCCAATACCAGGCGATCGCTCTGAAGCCCAAAAAACGCCACCACCGTACTCAAAAAGATCCACCGACCAAAGCTACCAATTTCTTGCGCGGCGGCACGATCCCACCCCAAGGTATTGTTCTCGCCCTGAATCAGCCAATGACTCGCCACCATCTTGACCAAACTGCCCACAATGCCGCCTAAGACTAAAACCCAAACCGAGCGGTAAAACCAAGCACCAACCAGCATAAACCCCATCTGAATCACCGAAGTTCCCAGATTAAGCAGCGTCAACTGCTGCACAGCTAGCTGGCGATTAGCCTTGTCTAGTTTCGTCGAAGTGAGTCCGCCAATCAGGCTCGACAGCGCAGTCACAGGAAGCAATTGCACCAGTAGAGGTTCACGATACAGGTGTGCCACCGGAGCCGCAATCAGGCAAGCCACCAGCCACAGGGCGATGCCTCGAATAATTTGAATTGTCCAGGCAGTATTGAGAAAAGCTGGGTCATCGCCCCGTTTACTCTGGATAATACTAGGCAACACGCCTAGATCAGAAAACATGGTGAGACCGGTTAAAAATGTTTGGACGAGAGCCATCAAGCCAAACACTTCTGGAGCAAGCAGGCGAGTAAATATTAGGTTGCCACCAAGCCGCAATACTTGACTAGCCCCATAGCCTACTAATGTCCAGATTGCGCCTCGCATCGCTCGATCACGCAGCGACATTGGCTGATCAGAACTCTCAGGTAACTTGATTGGTTCATCACTAGCCATCAAAACGCCTTAATACATACAACGGAGTGGACATGGACAATCTCCATTCTGAGGATAGGCTGCCAGCACTCGATCGCCCCAAGATAGATTTCAGATCGTGATTTTGCTGCACCAATTAAATTGGTCATGCCGATCCAAAATCGAGCTTGCTGATGTGACTATGAGCAATTCATGGGTAGACATTGCAGCCATGACAAAGAACATAGCAAACTGACCGCGATCGCTCAGAGATAAACCTGCTATTGAGTTGAGCAACACTATGGCAGATCTAATATTGCGGGTATTGATAAAGCGTCCAAGGAATCGTGGGGGCATTGAGTGAGGCGACAGCACGGGCTGCAAATCGACCAACTCTGTAGCCACGGTCTGCCAAAAATTCTAAGCAGGCTTTGGGGTCATCTAACGACAAATATTCAAAACAAATAATGGGCGGCTTAACCCGCTCGAATGGAAACATTTTGAGAATCTCAAAATCAAATCCTGGCGTTGCCAACATCAAAAAATCGAGGCTTTCTACATGGTGCTTGTCCATCAGAGATCGGATAGTTAGCGCAGGAACTTGTACTTCGATAATCGCGCTATCGAGATCATCCGGAATCCCCTCAATCTGCTTACAATGCTTCCAATAGTGCAGTGCCCCGCGAACATGATCACGATCAAGCCCAGAAGATTGAGGCAGCCAAAACGGCAACCCTGGAATATCGTCTCGCACCTGGTAGAAGCTAGTAACACCATCTTGCAAGGCAATTACAGATTGCTCAAAGATGAGTTGTGCCTCTTCTTTGTAGCTTTTAACTAATTGCTCAAATGAGCTTGACTGTGGCTCGACCAATACCCCGCGCCAGTGATAGCGACGAATCAGTTGGGCTGCTGGGTCAGCAGAGGTGCCGTCAGCAGCGCCAATTTGAATGAAGAAAAAATCTGGTTTCTCCTGCACATAATCTTGAACGATGAGATCGAGCAGATTAATGCAAGGATAATCAATTAACTCGGTGGATTGGTTGCCTGTTGAAACTTTAGAAATCTGATAGCCAAGCTTGCCAGCGATCTTCTGAGCAACTTTTAGTACCATGACGAGTCAAAATATGGGTGAATTTATTATTGCTTAAATTCTGTGATGGTATCTAAAATTACTAAGAAGATCGGATAACTATTTCGTAAAAACACCAGGAGCATTAGGTTGACTTGGATTTTGAAACCCTTATGATAAGCCTGAACTGATAGCGAGTTGAGGCTAACTTCCGTCTAAGTACGGAACAAAAAGCTTGCAAGGATGAGCAGGGGTAGGGTTTCATCAGAATTACTACACTCATCAGAAACCCTATGAGCCAATATAGCGATTGAAGCAAGTCCTCCAAGCGCATTTGAACTGGCATGGAGCTAGGATTTCATTTCTGGCTTTGTTTTTGTTGGCACTCCTGAAAGTCAAAACGGTGAACTTAAGCGAACTGTGTTTAGGCTTTGGTGGGAAGGCACTGCCAGAATCCAGCTACAAGCGGTTGCAGCGCTTTTTTCAAGAGTTCATTGGGCAAGCCTGGGTGCGTTATCTACTGCTCGAACCCGCTCTAGCCTTTCGCTTACGCATTCGGGGCAGTGATCAGATTGAGCATGATGGTAAAGTGCTTGCCGATCAGGTCGTCTTTGCCCATCTGCAAGTCGGTCAATCCCAACGGCTTACAGGCACTTGCTGGGTCTGGGGCTACTTGGTTGCCGTTGAAGCGCTGCGACTCGACGATGGCGAGTTACTGGTGGTGATTGCGCCCGTCAAGGCTCAAGATTTGGTCAAAGATTATGCCTTGCGCTGGGGGATTGAAACCTTGTTTGGCATTTTCAAAACCCGTGGGTTCTGTCTGGAATCTAGCCACTTCACGGATGATGAACGGTTGAGCAAGTTGTTCGCTTTGTTGACCCCAGCCTGATGGTGGGGGATGCGAACGGGGTTGTGGTTGCAGCAATGGCACCCCATCGAGATTAAAAAACAGGGTCGTCGTGCCAAGAGTCTGTTTCGCTTAGGAATGAGAATTAAATAACATCGAATTTTGTAGGATGTGTTAGGCGATAGCCGTAACGCATCAATCCCCGGCAGCGATGCGTCACGCTGCATTAACACATCCTACAGAAGAATTACACCTTATTTGATCCACGATCCTTAGGTCTCGATTATTTGCGCCATTTGGTGCTCAATCCGTCCTCGTCCAACGAGTCCGACTTTTTGCAATCCCTACAACTTTTGTCCTGTACTTAGATGGGAATCACCTGAGTCTGTCCTGACCATCCTTCGACTCGACGTTCGCGCAACCCATGCGTATAGCAACTCGTGTCAGAGCATTCAGGGTGACGACCAGTTGCGCTTGGAGCGGACGTTAAATATAGTCGATGAAGGCACGTCGGTCTTGGTCTTTCACTAACTTGAGATAGTCTTTCTGCTGAGAACCAAAGTAGATAATGGCGGTTCGTTTTTGGTTTTGACGGGCTTCTGGCATGGGTTACACTCCTGATCAACTGATTGAAGTGTATCCGTTTCAGCCAGTTTTGCCATCAGACCCCAATTTTAGATCTACTTGTAGGGGCTAGATTTATGAAGTTTTTCTAAAGGAAGATAAAATTAGACTTCTTCAAGTAATGCTTCATGAGAGAGTTGATCATAATTATGATTGCGTAATCACGATTAATAGTTCATTTGTTTCGTAAAATGCCATTTAATTAATTCCGGCTCATTTTGGTTTAATTACAATTTAGTTTTTGTGCTTATTGTTGGAATTTGCTTTCATTCTAAGACAGTAAGGCAAAATTAAAATGTACGTCGTGAGTCTTTTGAGTCTTTTGAAAGGTTGCTGCATTTACTCTGGGACGCGTTGGTGCCGTTACGAGGAATTGAAAATGCAAAATTGAAAATACCTACTCCATAACGCGTTTAAGGACTTTGCAGGATTGCTATATTTATGCTAATCTGCCCTGGTTATGATCTGTCAAGGCTTGACTTTGGGCACTTTCAACGCCCAATACAGTGACCATAGGATTCCTGAATGATTCACACCATAACTCACCTTAACGATTTGCTAGCACTTGTTATATCGCACAGATTTAACAAGCCAGGAATTCATTTTTTTACCCCAAATGAACTCTCTCAACAGGTAGCTTACATGCGCCATCCTGCTGGAAAGGTCATTGAACCCCACGTTCACACTCTCGTGACTCGTGAAGTTCAATATACCCAGGAGGTTCTTCTAATTAGGAAAGGGAAACTACGAGTTGATTTTTACACTGAACAACAACACTATCTAGAAAGTTGGATTCTAGAAGCAAATGATGTGATTATCTTGATCAAGGGAGGGCATGGATTCGAGGTATTGGAAGAGGTAGAAATGATTGAAGTTAAGCAAGGTCCTTATGTAGGGGAGCATGATAAAGTCCGGTTTGATAGCATTTTGCCAGAGCAAGTAAAGATTCTTAAATACGTACAGTGCTAACTAATTAGGTGAGTAGCTGATGCAACAAGTTCCAGTTAACGAACCACTTTTAGACGGGAATGAGAAACAATATTTAAATGAATGCATCAACAGTGGTTGGATTTCTTCTGAAGGACCCTTTGTGGAAATTTTTGAAGAGCAATTCGCAGCTCAAGTTGGACGTAAATATGGTGTTGCTGTAAGTAACGGGTCGGCGGCACTTGAGGTCGCAATAGCCGCTTTAGAAATCGGACCGGGTGATGAAGTTATACTGCCTACGTTTACAATTATTTCATGTGCATCTGCTATTGTCCGCGCGGGCGCTGTGCCTGTCGTTGTAGATTGTGAGTCGTCTACTTGGAATTTAGATGTTAGCCAGATTGAGTCCAAAATTACGTCCAGAACGAAAGCCATAATGGTTGTCCATATTTATGGATTACCCGTAAATATGGACCCACTTCTAGAACTGTGTCACCATTACGGACTGCAAATCATTGAAGATGCGGCAGAAGCGCATGGTCAAACTTATAAGAATCGACCTTGTGGCAGCTTTGGCATAATCAGTACCTTCAGTTTTTATCCCAACAAACACATCACTACTGGCGAAGGCGGGATGCTAGTAACAGATGATGAAAAGTTGGCACAGCGTTGTCGCTCTTTACGAAACTTATGTTTTCAATCTCACAAACGTTTTGTGCACGAGGAGCTAGGGTGGAATTTTCGGATGACAAATATGCAGGCTGCTTTGGGTGTTGCTCAGCTAGAGCGTCTAGATGAGTTTGTTCAACGCAAGCGCCGTATGGGACGATGCTACACCGAGCAATTGTCAAATGTTCCTGGGCTACAGTTGCCGTTGGCTAATGCTGACTATGCCTCAAACATTTACTGGGTGTATGCTCTTGTCTTAACTGATGAAGTACCCACTGATGCTCAGGAAATGATGAATCGTTTGGGACAATACCAGATCGGTACGCGTCCTTTTTTTTACCCGATGCATCAACAACCAATCTTTCGCAAAATGGGTTTGTTTGAGGATGTAACCTGTCCGGTTGCAGAGAGAATAGCTCGTCGTGGGTTTTATATCCCCAGTGGGTTAGCTATCACAGATTCTCAAATTGAGTACGTTGTGAAAGCCATTAAGGATTGTTTATATGAAAAAGTTGCTTAAGTCAGTTCCCGGGTTATTGCCGCTCTATCAATCCTTTCAGAAACGACGATACGAACGTCATTTTTCTACTAATAGATATGGTTGCTTTCGAGGCATTTTCAACACATTTGATGAGGCAACTCTATCTGCACCCAAGACCAAGAGTATTGGTTATGATAATCCTGAACTCGCTCAAGAATACGTAGAGATGTTAGAGAGTAGGCGTTGGGAAAATAGAGAAAATATTTTATTCTCTTATGACTATCCAGTGCTACTTTGGCTGCAATCTTTGCTAAACCTTAATCATGTTGAACCGACCATTTTTGATTTTGGTGGAAATGTCGGAATCCATTTCTATGCCTATGAAAAATATCTTAAATATCCGGCTAATCTGAGATGGACTATTTGTGATTTACCAGAAATTGTGAAGGTTGGCGAGACACTTTCTGCTCAAAATAACCAATCTAAGCTCAGATTTACGTTGCAATTCAAAGACGCTGCTGAAAGCAATATTTTTCTAGCTTCTGGCTCTATTCAATACCTGGAGAACTTTTCTAAGTCTATTTCTCAATTAACTCAAAAACCAAAATACCTGTTGATCAATCGCTTACCGATTTATGATGGTTCCCAATTTGTCACACTTCAAAATGGAGGTAAGGTCTTCTATCCGCAATATGTATTCAATAAAACAAGCTTTACTGATTCCTTGAAAGAACTTGGCTATGAACTAATTGATATTTGGGAAGATCACCAAACAAGCTGTTATATTCCATTTCACCCAGATAGATGTGTCTCCTACTATCATGGTATGTTTTTTACCCTAAATCCTGAAGTCGCATGAGTGTTTTTGCGAACTACGCTCGTTATTATGATCTGCTTTACCAGACGAAAGATTATATCGGTGAGGCTCAGTTTGTCGATCAATTACTACAAACTTACGCATCCAATTCCAAATCCATTCTAGAGTTGGGATGTGGCACTGGTATCCATGCTATTTTGTTGGCGGAATATGGATATAGCGTTTATGGAATAGATATGAGCGTTGAGATGTTGACAATGGCTAATCAGCGTTTTTCTAAACTCGAAGAACCTCTAGTTTCACAATTAGAGTTTTGTCAAGGAGATGTCCGAAATATTCGTTTAAATAAGCAATTTGATGCAGTTATTTCACTGTTTCATGTTGTTAGTTACCAGTCTGTCAATGAAGACTTACGAGCAATGTTTATTACTGCAAAATCTCATCTGAAGCCTGGTGGGATTTTTGTTTTTGATTGCTGGTATGGCCCGGCTGTAATAACTGATCGCCCTGTCGTTCGCATCAAAAGATTGGAAGATGATGCAATTCAAGTCATACGAATTGCTGAACCCAGCATGTATCCAAATGAAAATTTGGTCGATGTTAAGTATCAAATCTTAATTCGGGATAAACTGAGTGGTAGGGTGGAAGAAATTGAGGAGACTCACCGAATGCGCTATCTCTTCAAACCAGAGATTGATTTGCTACTTGAAGAAACTGGATTTAAGTTAGTCGTTAATCGCGAATGGATAACAAATCAGGAAGCAGGGTTTGATACTTGGGGAGTTTATTTCGTCGCCCAGAAAAAGGAGTAGGTGAAATGGCAAAATCATGTTCTATATTTTTTTATGAAGGATACATAGACACGGCTCCAACGATTGTTAGCCTTGCAAAAGCCCTTGATGAATGCGCCTATACTGTTAACATTTATACAACTAAGCATCAAACTTCTAACTCGATAAAATTAAGTGAGCATGTAAAGATTATTTTATTTACAAAATCGTCTGAAGTTCCTGCTATTTCATTTTTACACAAACTGTTTAAAGTTAAATTTAGCAGCCTAATTCCTGTAATCGATTTAATAGCATTTTTTGTTCAATGTGTTATGTATTTTATCGGTCAATCATTTAGCAATAATGAGTTTGCCTGCTCCTTGAGCAAGGAAGATGTCAACATAGGTGTTGACAGGATTGGTTCTATCCTTTCGCTTGTCAAAGCTCGTTTATTTAATCAAAAAGTTGTTTATCTATCTTTAGAACTGAATGAGCCAAAAACCTTTGGAAAGGCTGGTTTAATAATGACTAATAGACTTGAACGATTGACCTATCAAACATCGGCATGTGTTCTTGTTCAAGATGAAGATAGATTTAAAACACTGAGTGAATTTAATCAGTATCAGCATCCAAAGGTATTTTATTTACCTAACTCGCCATATTATTCTAGTTTCTCACCTCAAGATTCTAATTATGACGGAAATTATTTTAGGGACATGTTTGGACTGAGCGAAGAGGATTATTCATGCATCGTTCTTCATGCTGGAATGATTAATGAATTTGTATGTTCGGGATCTCTAGCTAGTGCCTTCTCAGCTATGAATAAGAATTACGCACTTGTTTTTAATTCGAGTTGGACAATATCTGAAGATGATGTTTACGTAAGAACTTTGAGCGATTCAAATAAAAAAAATCTTTTTCTTTCGTTAAATCCGCTTCCTTATGCACAAATACACAGGGTTTTTGAATCAGCTACCATTGGACTAGTATTTTATCAGAATGTTGACAACAATTTCTCGCAAATTTCTATGGCATCTGGGAAGCTTGCTCACTTTTTGAAACATGGAAAACCTGTATTAGTTAGCGACCTAGAGTCTTTATCCAAACTGGTTGAGAAATATAAGTTTGGAATAGTCATACAAGATCCTTCCAATTCTGTGGAACTAGAGAACGCTATTGAAGTGATCCTAAATGATTACGAGCTATACAGTAGAAATGCAAGGCTTTGTTTTGACGAAGAGTTTGACTTTGGAAAAAAAGTTAAACCTTTTTTATCGTTTATGGCTAAGTACGGGACAAAAAGCTTGAAAGGTTAAGCAGGGTAGGGTTTTATCAGAATTACTACACTCATCAGAAACCCTATGAGCCAATATAGCGAATTAAAGCGAGTCCTCCAAGCGCAATTGAATTGGCATGGAGCGAGGATTTCATTTCTGACTTTGTTTTTGTTAGCGCTCCTGAAAGTCAAAACGGTGAACTTAAGCGACCTGTGTTTAGGCTTTGGTGGGAGGGTTTGCCAGAATCGAGCTACAAGCGGTTGCAGCGCTACAACTTTTGTCCTGTACTTAGATAAAAGAGATACGAACCCATTAAGCGAAATGGTTTTAAGCGAATTGGTTTTAGGTTTTTTATTGATTGGAATTTTTGGGTTGCCAAATGCTAATGCCGTCACTACCGCCACCAATGATAGTGCGTTGATCGGCTCG
>Ga0163155_10007402_pt1 | contig 10364 bp, 7 predicted proteins | sample OliLakLV19SP4G1_FD_148611 | JGI IMG/M metagenome (GOLD analysis project Ga0163155, IMG submission 148611) | Freshwater microbial mat bacterial communities from Lake Vanda, McMurdo Dry Valleys, Antarctica - Oligotrophic Lake LV.19.SP4.G1 | ecosystem: Environmental > Aquatic > Freshwater > Lake >...
GCTGGGGGTCTCTCGTGGGCTGGGTGCAGCTCGGATGAGCCAACGCGCGGCGGCAGCGGCTATTTGGCGCTGGCGATCAAGATCGAAAGCTTTATTGACGTGGACGAATACAAAAAAGAGGTACAGCGCCTCATCGATTGGGTCAAATCCTCGCCCACCATGCCTGGCGTGGATCAGATCTATCTGCCCGGTGAGATCGAAGAGCAGAGTCGCCGCAAAAAGGAAGTCACCGGCATCGACATCCCCGACAGCATCTGGCGCGGGCTCGTTGAAGTGGCGACTGAATTGGGCGTGGCTGTCCCAGCGGTACAGTAAGTAACTGATTTAATCTGGGCACTTGCGGATAGTAGATAAAACCTAAGAACCTTACTATCTACTATCCACTAAACTTCCTCTATGTACGTCTTTGATAAAGCTGATAGTCAAAGACAAAGTAGGTGAAGCAGGTTGAATAAGATGGTGGCCGAGGAGCAATGAACGTTATACCAATTGACTTTTTAGGTCAGATGTTCTATGCTTAGACTGGCTGGTTTTCATTGATTTTTATTTTAAACTTCAGAATGGCGAGAAGGGAGGTAAGAAAATGTTAGGACTACAAGATTTGTTAGTCGAGCTAAATTATGACCAATCCCTTTTTTATCGTCGAGAAGAAAGGGATTTTGAAACTGAAACGGTACATCTATTTCGTGCTGCTCGCGAAATAGATATAGATGGCTATGTAGATGGCATATACGTTTTTGAAACAAGTCCTCACAATATCAACGGCATCTTGCCTGCTCAACCTGTTGTTTACGTTGCAACAGCAAAGACTGAAGAAGATGCCAGAATTTTACATCGTAGCTTGTGGAATTTATGCTATGCACCATTTCTAATTGTTACCTTACCCCGTCAAATTAGGATTTATACGGGATTTGACTACTCCTCAGAATCTGAAAATGTAGGACTCTTAGAATCAATTGATACAACCGAGAGACTAGGACTTCTGACAAACTTTGCAGCTTTGGCTATTGACTCCAAACAACTTTGGCACTCAGAATATGGCAAGGGACTTAATACTAACCAGCGAGTAGATAAGCGACTATTGCAAAATTTGCAGCAATTGGGGGATGTTCTAGAAAAACACCAGTTGCGTCCGGAAATAGCACACGCATTAATTGGAAAGTACGTCTACTTCAGCTATTTACGCGATCGTAATATTTTGTCTGATGAATGGCTAGCACAACAAGATATTTTGCCACAAAACATTTTTACATATAAAGCTACTGTTTCAAGTCTGCACGCACTTACTATTGCGCTAGAAAATCGCTTCAATGGACAAATTTTTCCCATTGATCTTCTTTTGGAAACAAGTCTGAAAGATGAACATGTTTCTTGGGTTGCCTCTGTGTTTAGAGGTGATAAGCTTGAAGAAACACCTGATATAGTTCGACAATTTTATCTACCTTTTCGGGCATACAATTTTAAGTACATTCCCGTTGAGACCTTATCAGCAATTTATGAGCAATTCATTCACGAACGTAAGAAAAAGGGAGCAATCTATACACCGGAAATAGTAGCTGACTATCTTCTGTCGGAAATGGAATGGGCTAAAAAATTGCAAAGAGGAATGCGTATCCTTGATCCGGCTTGTGGGTCAGGAGTTTTTCTCGTTTTAGCTTACCGCCGGTTAATTGAAAAGGAAATGGAACGAAGGGGAGAAAAGTTACGGCCAGAAGATCTGTATGACATTCTGATGGAAAGTATATACGGGGTTGAAAGAGAACTTGATGCCTGTTTTGTAACAGAATTTAGCCTCATTTTAACCTTACTCCATTATATAGAACCACCAGAGTTGCATAAGAACCTTGGATTCCAATTTCCTGCGCTTCACAATAAGCGAATCTTTCATGGTGACTTTTTTGATCCCGATTTATCGATAGCTAACTTAGATTTTCAGTTTGATTGGATAGTGGGTAATCCGCCATGGGTGCCAGCCAAAGAAAAAGAACAACCATTTGCACTTCAATGGATACAAGAAAAATCAAAAATATACCCGGTTGGAGACAAAAGAGTAGCTGAAGCCTTCAGTTGGCGTGCTGGTGAGCTAATTGCGTGCGCCGGAATGATAGGCTTTTTAATGCCGGCCACTAGTCTGGTTAATTTAAAATCGAAACGGTATCGCCAACAGTTCTTCTCCCAATACAAAGTGCTGCGTGTTACAAATTTTGCTAATCTAAGGGATGTTTTGTTTGATAAGCGTGGTGATTTTCCTGCGGCTACTATTATTTATCGAAAGAGTGTTCCAGAAGAACGGGTAGAGCCCATTATTCATTACGGCCCATTTACAATAAATCAAGTTTCAGATGATCACAGGCGACCATGGGTTTTAACAGTTAATGAAAGTGAAATCCAAAGTATAGCTACAAAAGATGCACAGCAAGGCGAAACAAGTACCTGGAAATTAGCACTTTGGGGCACTCATCGTGACAAGCGTGCTTTAAACCGCATGCAATATCTATTTCCATTTACTCTTAAAGACTTCTGCACAGCACAAGGGTGGGGGAATAATTTCCCCCAAGAGGGTGCTCAGCTTCGAGGAGCCAATGAAACATCAGAAGCAGTTGAATTTTTAGCCGAGTTAAAAAATTTAAAGCAGTTTGATTCTAACAAATATAATGAGCTAAAGATTCGCCCTCGTTTTTTTGTTGAACCATCTACACTTGAGGAGAATGATAAATATTTCCTGCGTCTTCGAGGCGGGAAAAGTGGTCTTGAAATTAATAAGGCTCCCCATATCTTCCTACATCCAAGTTGGAGTTTTGTAGTATATAGCGAGGAAGATTTTATTATTCAACCTCGGCAAATGGGTATTGCGGCTCCAGGTGATAATCCTCTTGATAAAATTTTATTAAAGGCTCTTGCTACTTATCTAAATTCTAGCCTAGTTCGCTATTATCTGTTCTTTCAAGTTCCACAATGGGGCTTTTTTAGCCAAAGAGAAAGTGTAGTTACTAGCGAAGTAAGAAAAATTCCTGTACCAGACTTTTCTTCCAAGGCTAAGGAACTCGCAAACTTATATGATGAGTTAGCTGTCCTTGAAAAAAAGGAAATTCAAAGGTTTACAACTGGACTAAGGATTTCAATGCAACCGCAACTGAGTATTGCTCATAAACAAATAGGTGCGGATAATACAACGTTGGCAGTGCTGACCAATCTTTCTAAAGCAGAAGAAGCGCAACTTCAAGAGTTTTCAGTTCAATTAAAATTAACTCTTCAAGACTTGTTGGATACAAAGTTACAGGAAATCTTGGAATTGCCAGATGATTTATGCATGTTGTCTAAAGAATTTATAGAGACAAGACTTATGCTAGACATACCTTCTGCCATTTCAAGAATCACTAGTCCACCTACTCAAGATGAGTTAATAGGTTATGCACGCGAGTTGCGTCAAGAATTAGACGACTTCTGCATGGGTACGGCCCATCATCGTGTTACGTTGACCTATTCGGATGAGTTAATTGAATGTGAAGTTGAAATTACAAATCAGCTAATGCCACATCCTATTAACGATAACAGTATTCGACCAGGAAATGCTAGCGCGTTGAAAGAGTTGAGTGACAGTCTAAAAGAATCAATTAGTCAGTGGGCTTACGTTCAACGTGGATTGCGCCTCTTTGATGGGCCACGAGTCTATATTTATAAGTCTCCCCGTCTAATCGACTGGACACGCACCCAGGCTTTACAAGATGCAAATGATATTATCAACTCCATTTTGATGCCGACGTAGGTATATCTTGAAAACACCAGCTGCTAGTCAACCTTTCCTCCAAGCCTACAGCGCATCGTTTCGACTTCACGCTCATTTGCTGCTTGCCTGGGGGTATGAACAGGCAAAATTACAGTTCAATACTGAAGATGAAGAAGAAATTACTGATATTCTTTATCAAAATATCCATTACTTGTTGTTACTTGAGCAGGAAGGATGGATGGCAAATTATGCTGTAAAAAATGAAGACCCGATTTCTGGTGGAAAACATAAGGGCAAAAGTCGTCGAGAAATTGATTTAGTTATTGAGTTCACAGGACGTGGCCGTCCTCAATACATATTTGAAGCAAAAGTGTTGAATTGGCGGAAGAGTTATCAACGAACCGATAATTACATAAATAAAGATGGTATGGGCCGCTTTATGGAAGGGGAATACGCAGATTACACAGCACATTTTCCTGAAGTAGGAATGATAGGCTATGTACTTTCTGATTCCATACAAGATTGGTATAAGCGGCTACAAACAGGAATTGATCAAAATAAGAATCAGTTACAGTTATGTCGGCCGCAAGAAAATGTTTATATTTGTGATGCTTTCCTCTACGAATGGATAAGTGAACATAATCGTGATAGTTCTGCTTTGTCACTTATCATTCACCATATGTTGCTTGATTGTGGTATAAAATGAATCGACAATTGTTTAGGTGGTAGGAATAGGACTATGCTTACATATGCATAGTCCTATTGCGAGAATTTACTGCCAGTTCGCCTGATAGGTATTGACAAAGCGCTCGAAGAAGGGTTTGGTCTTGGACGTCAACGCATCCAAATAACCCGGTGTGAGAAACCAAGGTTGCTTGGAAAAATAATCGGCATGGGGCGCACTGGTCTTGGTGTAGGTCAGCATCAATGTGCGGCGTAGGCGGGTGGCGTGGTAGCGCCCGCGGTGGAGGCCCATCGGGTTAAAGAGCACAGCATCGCCCGGTGCCAAAGTGACACCGACCGCGCCCGGCATGGTATTAGCGCGATTGTTGGCCCCACCGTCAGTCTTGCGGATCGCATATTCTGCCGGCGTGTCCCAGCGTGCATGGGAGCCGGGCACCACTTCAATATCATCGCTGGGCACCAGCGCGATCTGCATTTGGACGCTGTTGCCCGCCGCAGCGGCTTTGGCCAGTACGGCTTGTTCGGCTGTATCATCCGGCGTGCCAAACTGGGAATCACGATGCCAATTGCCATCCAGGCTAGTGTTCAGGGGATTGAAGAAATAGCTGGTACAGCGAAAGAGTGGCTCCTCGCCGAAAATGGCGCGCATGGTGTCCAACACTTTGTCGTCTGCTACTGCTTCCATCAAGATCGGTAACTCGGCGGGGTGATCGGCAAAGTAGCCTTGATGGTTCAGGTGGCGCATGACGGTGGCATCGGGGCTGCCGCCCGGTTTGCCCGTTTCGGGATTGGTAACGCGCCAGGTCTCCAGAATGCGATCACAAATGGTGCGCAACGCGGCTGTCCGTTGCGTGTCAAATAGCTCGCGTATAATGACGTACCCCTCGCTTACCCATTGTTGCTGTAAATCGTTCATCGCGATTTCCTTTGCAGAAAATTTAGTGGTTGGATATGCCCTATGTGCAATAGAGGCATTGTACCTGGGGCAAGGTTGCCGCGTCAATCGGGCAAAATTTTCAACTTGGGCAAAGTTGGTGACGCGCCCAAGGCTTGCTATAATGTGGTGGCCCTTTTATCTCCGCGATATCTGCTGATTCGATCACAAACCAAAGGACCTTGCATGCATTGGGTGAAAGCACTGTTTTCCATTCACAAGCCAATTATTGCCATGTGCCATCTGCGCGCGCTGCCCGGCGATCCCGATTATGACGCAGTCAAAGGCTTGGCCTGGGTGGTCGAACAGGCGCGGGCGGATCTGTTAGCGCTGCAAGCTGGGGGCGTAGATGCGGTGATGTTTTCTAACGAAGCCAGTCTGCCCTATCTGACCAAGGTCGAACCGATCACGGCGATTTGCATGGCGCGTGTGATTGCCGAACTGCGCTCGGAGATTCGCGTGCCCTATGGCGTCAATGTGTTGTGGGATCCGATGGCGTCGATCGATCTGGCGGTGGCAACAGGTGCCCAATTTGTGCGCGAGATCTTTACCGGCGTCTATGCCAGCGATTTTGGCATCTGGAACACCAACCTGGGTGAAGTGGCGCGCCACCGCCAGGCGGTCCACGGCCAGCAGGTGAAGCTCTTTTTCAATATTGTGCCCGAAGCCGCCAGTTATTTGGCGCAGCGCGATGTGGTGGAGATTGCCCGCTCGACGGTCTTTAATGGCCGCCCCGATGCGCTCTGTATCTCTGGTCTCACGGCGGGTGTCGAGACATCGGCGGCGACGTTGCGGCGTGTGAAAGATGCGTTGCCCGACATGGTTGTCTTTGCCAATACAGGAGTACGCTTGGAGAATGTGGCGGCGCAACTGGCCGTGGCCGACGGCACGATTACCGGCACCACCTTTAAGCGCGACGGCTACATCTGGAACGAAGTCGATGTCAACCGTGTGCGTGCGTTTATGGATAAAGTCAAGGAAATTCGAGGCGGATCATGAGTGGCGACTATCTGCTGGGCATTGACATTGGCACCTACGAATCGAAAGGGGTGATTACGGACTTGGCGGGCAATGTGATCAGCTTGCAAGTCTGCGTGCATGAGATGCTGATTCCCCAACAGGGCTGGGCCGAGCATGACGTGGAAGGGGTGTGGTGGGGTGACTTTGTCACGTTGACACATCGCTTGTTAGCGGAGAGTAGCATTGATCCCGCCCAGATTCGCGCCGTAGGCTGCAGTGCAATTGGCCCCTGCGTGCTGCCGGTGGATGAGCAGTGTCAACCCCTGCGCGCGGGTGGCATTCTCTATGGCATCGACACCCGGGCTGTACAGGAAATTGCTGAATTGGAAAGCGAATTTGGCCGCGCGGCGATCTTCCAACAGACGGGCAATATGCTGTCGGCCCAGTCGATCGGGCCGAAGATTCGCTGGCTCAAGCGGCATGAACCAGAAATCTATGCGCGCGCCCACAAATTTGTCACCTCGACCACCTTCCTGGTGGCGCGGTTGACCGGTCGCTATGTGATCGATCATGTCACGGCCTCCTATTGGGCACCCATGTATAATTTTCATACCAACGCCTGGGATCCGGCTTTCTGCACGGGCATCGTAGAAGCAGAGCGCCTGCCCGCTGTGGCCTGGTCCATGGAAATTGCTGGCACGGTGACCGCCGCCGCGGCGCGCGCAACGGGCTTGGCCGAAGGCACGCCGGTCACCGTGGGGACAACCGATGCCCCCGCCGAAGCGCTCAGTGTCGGTGTCACGTCGCCCGGCCAGATGATGCTCATGTATGGCTCCACCGTCTTTATGATCGAGGTCGTGGGCCAGCCCACGATTGATGAGCGTTTGTGGGCCGCGCCCTATCTGTTTCCCGGTACCTTTCAACTAGCCGCAGGCATGGCAACCAGTGGCGCGCTCACGCGTTGGTTTCGCGACAAACTCGCGCCGGACTTGGTGCTTGATGAGGTGGCGGGCGGTGCTAATGCTTATAGCACCTTGACTGAAGAGGCCACAGCCATTCCAGTTGGGGCAGAAGGTTTGCTTGTCCTCCCCTACTTTAGCGGCGAACGTACGCCGATCAATGATCCACAGGCGCGCGGCCTCTTCTTTGGCCTCACGCTGGCGCATACGCGCGCCCATCTTTTCCGCGCTGTGCTAGAAGGCATTGGCTATGGCATTCAACAACATTTTCAGGTAATGGAAGCGATTGGTGCGGCCCCGCGCGAAGTGGTTGCTGTGGGCGGCGGCACCAAAAGCGCGCTCTGGCTGCAAATTGTCTCGGACATTAGCGGGCGTCCACAAAAGGCCCCCAGTATCACGCTAGGCGCGGCCTATGGCGACGCGTTTCTGGCCGGATTGGGCGTGGGCCTGTTTGACTCTTACCATGCGATCAACGACTGGCTCAAAGATGTGCGCACGATTCCACCGATCCCCGAAAATACGCTTCGCTATGCACCCTATTATGAACTCTATCTGGAGTTATATCGGCGCAACAAGGAATTGATGCATCAACTTGGCGCGTTGCGATAGGTATCATTAGTCCTCAGGACTTACGCAACTGGGAGCACCGCCATCCTGGCGGCAGCCAGCAGGATGCTGGCGTTCCCAGGAGTAATTGCGTAAGTCCTGGTCCTTTGTGATTACTCATTTGTCAATAGCAATTGACCATTGATTATTTGTTTTGATTATTTGTTTGTGAAACATGATGGATAAACGCTGGCAGCAACTGGCCGACATTTTGGTCAATTATTCGACAGCCGTGCAGCCAGGCGAGCGGGTGCTGATCGCCATGGGCGAGGTAGCGAGCTATCCGCTTACTCATGCGGTCTATGGCGCGGTGATCAAGGCGGGGGGCTTGCCACAAGTGCAATTTCTATCCGAGTCGCTGCGTCATCTGGTACTGAAACATGGTAATCAGGCGCAGATCGAGTGGACGCCAGAAATGGAAATGGCGGGCATGGCCTGGGCTGATGTCTATATTGGGTTGCGGGGTGGCTACAATCTTTACGAACATGCCGACATTACCAGCGAAATTCTGGCGGTGAATCAGCGGGCAATGGGCAAAGTGTCTACCCAGCGCTGGCAACAGACGCGCTGGTGCTTGGTGCGGGTGCCCAATGCGGCCTTTGCCCAGCAAGCCGAAACTGATTTGGAAACGATCACTGATTTCTTTTTTGATGCCTGTTTGTTGGATTGGGCCAGCGTGGCGCAAGATTGGCAGCGTTTGGCCGATCGATTGAATCGGGGATCGCATGTGCGTCTGGTGGGCAAAGAGACAGATTTGTCCTTTTCCACCGTCGGTCGTCGATGGGGCGTGTTGGCGGGCAAGCTCAACATGCCCGATGGCGAAGTCTATACCGCGCCGATCGAGGATTCGGTGCAGGGCCATATTACCTTTGAACTGCCGGGGGTGCTCGGTGGGCGGTTGATTCCGCAAATTCGCTTGGCGTGGGACAAAGGTCAATTGATCGAAGCCAGTGCCAGCGCGCATAACGATTATCTGCAACAGATTCTTGCAACCGATACCGGCGCGCAACGTATTGGTGAGTTTGGGATTGGTCTGAATCCCTATATCAACCGATTTTGTAAAGATATTTTGCTTGACGAAAAAATTGGTGGTACAGTACATATTGCATTGGGACGGGCCTACCCGGAATGTGGTGGCGTCAATCAATCGGCCATTCATTGGGATATTATCAAGGATCTGCGCCAAGGCGGCACGGTTTATCTGGATGGTGTGGCGATCTTGGATGGGGGGCGTCTGTTGTCAATCTGAGGCAAGTTGCTTGTAATTTCTAGAGGCATCAAGGTAGTAGAAATTTGACAGTCGAAAAGCGCCGCGCTTATAATATCCGTTTGAGAATGGTTCTAGCTGATCGCGCTTTCGCGTGTGTGGCTATTTTTCCGATACATTTATTTTTAGGAGCAAATTATGGCTACAAAACGTACGTGGCAACCGAAGGTTCGCAAACGTTTACGGACGCATGGCTTTCGCGAGCGCATGAGTACCCCCAATGGACGCAATGTTCTGCGTCGCCGCCGCCTGCGTGGTCGCGCGCAGTTGACAGTCAAGATGAGTATACGCAAATCGATCATCGATTAAGGCCTGTGCTCATCGGTGCCAAGTGTGAGTTTGTGCCCTGGTTTGGGACATTTTCTAGGTTGCTCGCGCTTGATCCAGATGAGCCTAGGCCATTGCTAGTCTGTACCGCCGCGTGAAGAGATATTATCGCCTTCAAGAAAATAAACGTTTTCAAGAAATTCGCCGGCAAGGTAAATCTTATAGTGGCGAGCTTTTGGTGATGTGCGTACTGCCCAACGAGTTACCCAATAGCAGGTTTGGGTTTTCGATCACAACTCGGATTGGGGGCGCGGTCGTTCGTAACCGGCTGAAGCGGCGTCTGCGCGAAGCCATTCGATTGCGGATGGCGATAATCGCGCCAGGATGGGACATTGTGTTTATTGCTAGACGTCCGATCGTTTGTGCCGATTATCATCAGATAGACACCGCCTGCGCCCGCCTGCTCCGGCGGGCGCATTTATTGCGCGAGGAAACCGGGTGAACCAAAATGCGCAAGCTGTTTTTATTCTTGATCCGCGGTTATCAACTCATCATATCCCCGTTGCTGGGTCAAAATTGTCGTTTTTACCCTACCTGTTCACACTACATGTATGGAGCAATTGAAAAACATGGCGTGCTGACAGGCGGCTGGATGGGGATCAGGCGGCTTTTGCGGTGTCATCCCTGGTACAAAGGGGATTTAATCGATCCGGTTCCTTAAAAAGTACCCGTACTATGCGGGTCTATGCACCTGTGTCAGCGTCGATGGCTGATGTTGGTTAGGTGTCAGCATCGATGGCTGATGTTGGTTAGGTGTCAGCGCCGACGGCTGATGTTGGTTAGGTGTCAGCGCCGACGGCTGACGTTGGTTAGGAGAGCAAAGACGTGAAACGGAAACATATAATTTTGCTACTGGTGCTGAGCCTGGTTGTGCTGCTGCTCAGTGGCTGTGGCGTTGAC
>Ga0163155_10007403_pt1 | contig 10363 bp, 10 predicted proteins | sample OliLakLV19SP4G1_FD_148611 | JGI IMG/M metagenome (GOLD analysis project Ga0163155, IMG submission 148611) | Freshwater microbial mat bacterial communities from Lake Vanda, McMurdo Dry Valleys, Antarctica - Oligotrophic Lake LV.19.SP4.G1 | ecosystem: Environmental > Aquatic > Freshwater > Lake >...
CACTTCCCATCAAGGCGGGTTTTCACTTCGGCAAATTCCGCAGAATGGAGAAAACGTTCCCCCGCCGCTAAGACATCACGATCAAAATAAGCGTCGCGAATGAGATCTGCCCATGCGGGATCGCGGCGAAATTGGAGGACTGCTTGATCGACAGATATCATAAACAATCCTAAGAGTTAATGACGATAGAGCGAATCATGGTTCGAATACGGCTTAACATACGACATAACCGGGATGGTTCAGAGAAAAATAGTTTGACTGTTTTAGCATCTAAGTATTTGTTGGGAAGCAGTGCCTTTGGATGAGTGATCGGAAAGGGTAATTTTTGAGTCTCGAGATTTGCCACACGCCGATCTACAGTTTTGGTGTGGGTAGCCTCATCTCCAAAACCAATATTGGAGATTAAATTCACGCGCGGATTAATCGAAAGACCGTCATTCGCTATACAAGCGAAAACCCATTGATAATCCCACATATTGATTGTTCCAGCGCGAACTGCATCAAACGTGTGTTTCCAGAAATGCCGCTCGGCAGGATTGGGAAATTGTTCAAGAAAATCCTTCTGAGTCGATTCGAGCGCCCAATCATTGAGGTCCGAGTCATAATTCAGCCATGCGCGCCGCCATGTTGCCCAGCCCCAGATGTGCGGATAACGGGAGAAATAATAACTTTCGCGGATAGAAAATGGAGCATGAAAATAGTCCCCGCTAATGTGCATTACACGCGGCTCATCGCGGTAAAAAGCCAACATTTCTTGGCAGAAGCCAAAAAATGATGGATCGGGCAAACAATCATCTTCTAAAATAATTGCTTCCTCGACCTGCTGGAACACCCAATCGAGTCCGCTGTCAAAACGCTGCTTCAACCCCAAATTGGTTTCGGAATAATTCCGTTTGACATCGCAGTCCCAATCAATGTGTTCAACAATCGCTCGCGTTTCAGCGCATTGGAGCGCCTCGTTTGAATTGCGAGGTCCATCAGCGATAATCAGTAAGTGAGTCGGCTTTGCTTGCGCAATGACTTCAAAAACCTGCCGTGTCATCTGCACACGACGAAAAATAAAAAAGACAAGCGGAGTCGAGAGTGACATACGGTTATCTGACATTCCGAATAAATTCGAGTGCCGCACGATACCGCATACTCAGTGGAATTGCATCCGCTTCTATGGTCGAATGTCGTGTCCATTCCCGCTGAAAATGCAGCATACCGTAAGCGGTAAACCGGATCACTGACTTAATCATCTCGGCAACCTCGCTTGGCGATGCCGACAGCGGCAAAAAACGGCACCGATACAACAAATCGCGTCCGGTCGGCTCACCGTTGTAGATAATATCCTGTCCGAGATTGCCAAAGCGATCTGGGGGCGGTAGTTCACAGCTTATGACTCCAGCAATTCCGCACATGATCCTTATTCTTTTGCCCCGTAAGTAAGGGGCGTTTCATTTCCAATTACGTCCAGGTTTGGCTATCCCTTTCCTTTATGGGCAAATCAGGGTGTCGCTATAAACGAACTTCCGATTGGAGTTGCCAAATAATTGGCAAAAAATGGGCAAGTGAATGTCGAGATATCTTGAATCAAAGTGGCATTTCCACGTGTTTCGATGAGATAAATGTTGAGGTTATAACTAGCAAAACCATGCAGCACATCAAATGCTGTTCTTCCCATGCTCTCAAGAGGCGCTAAAGAAATTTCAAAGATAATCGCCTGAATTTTTCCTTGCCGGACAAGCGCTGCTGCACCCTCAATGACTTCAATCTCAAACCCTTCTACATCAATTTTCAAGAGATCGATTTTTTCGATATGATGATGTTCACAATATGTATCAAGTGAAATTGCGGAAACTCTTTCTGCCGATGTTGGACTTATGACGCCATTTTTTCCCGCCATTTGCGGTGTGCCGATGCTATTCCAACCAGAAAATTCTGGCGGAAATGTGTTGATGGTGAGTTCGGTATCGTGGCTGTAAACTGCAACTTGATTGAGCGTGACATTGCGCGCTACATCAGAATGTGCCTGAATGTTTTCTTGAAGATACGCAAACGTATAGCCTACTGGCTCAAATGCGTGGATATGACCATGAGGCGCAATCAGATTTAAAACATTCAAAACAAAATCGCCCTTATTTGCCCCCACATCAAAAACAATCATCCCCGGCTTCAGCCATAAACGAATGAGGTGAATAACACTTGGATCATCGTAATGAGACCGAGTGGTGAGAATATAGGCGATATTCTCATGGGGTCGAATCTGGTTTTTGACGCCAAATTGATCGGTGTACCAGATCGGTTTTTTGGAGATGTGGTCTATCCAATACGCACGCGCACGCGCGAACCAGTGAACAGTTTTGTTGATACCTCGCCGGATGAGATTAGACATCTTTTACCTGAACCGTATCATCAATAAACCAGTCTGCTTCCACGAGAAACGGACCAAAACTTGCGGGTGGAATTTCGCCTGAACCAAAATAATCCCCATCGATAACCGTCATCTGTGCAGCATTATCGATATAATCGATGTACGATTCTTCAGCAATCATAAGGCTATACGTGATCTCGTAAATATTCGCCGTTAAAGGAAGACGGTTGATGCGACAGACAAAAGCACCTTGTTCACTCAAATGTGGGAATGATTGGCGCGTTAAACGATTATGGTGCAAAAAGAGCGGTGTATCCGTTTGGGTTTTGAGCAGTAAACTGAAACGCATCCGTGGATTGTAATACCCACCTTGCGCACATTCGTAGTGAAAGTAGACATCGATAGTCTGACCAGCGGCGATTACGTCAAGTGGTGCGCCATTGAGATCACGAAATTCAATGCCAACAATTCGAACTTCGCCTGTTCCGACACGGTGCGGATGCTCGCGTAGGGAGAAGGAATTTTCTTGCCCACGTATCAAATAGCGGCTGATAGCTTCAGTCTGCGTGCCCTCGAAGATCACGCGTCCCTGCTCCAGCACGATCCCGCGTGTACACAAATTCTCGACCGCCGCCATATTGTGACTCACGAACAGCACCGTGCGCCCGCCCTTGGCGACCTCGCTCATCTTGCCAAGACATTTCTTTTGGAAGGCTGCATCCCCAACCGCCAGCACCTCATCCACGACCAGCACTTCGGGTTCCATGTGCGCGGCGACGGCGAAGGCGAGGCGCATATACATGCCACTGCTATAGCGCTTGACGGGGGTATCAAGGAATTGCTCGACCTCGGCAAAAGCGACGATCTCGTCAAAGCGCGCTTGAATATCGCGGCGGCTCATTCCCAAAACGGCACCGTTGAGGAAGATGTTTTCGCGCCCAGTCAATTCGGGATGAAAGCCGGTGCCGACCTCCAGTAGCGACCCCACCCGCCCATAAATGTCAGCATGTCCGATAGTTGGTTTGGTGATGCGCGACAGGATTTTGAGCAGTGTGCTTTTGCCCGCGCCGTTGCGCCCGATGATGCCCAACACCTCGCCTTGTTTGACATCAAACGAGATATCTTTCAGCGCCCAGAAGGTTTCTTGACGGGGGGCGTCGCTGCCTCGGCTAAAAGGACGCTTGATCAATGCGCGTAAATCTTCCTGCAAGGTGCGGTAGCCGCTCGTGGCGTGGGTGATCTGATACGACTTGCCTAAGCCTTCGACACGAATCGCAATCTCACTCATCAAATCACATCCGCAAAATTTTGCGCGATCCGTTGGAAGACCAAGCCCCCGATGATGAAGAGTAAGATACCGATTCCTAGTGAGACAGCAAGGGGCAACGCTGGAAACTCGCCCGTCCCCAACAGGGACCATCGAAAGCCCTCGATGATGCCAACCATCGGATTGATCGCATAAAACGGTTTTACCAACTCGGGGATCAGATCACCGGAATAAACCACCGGCGAGGCATACATCAGCACTTGAATAATGAAGGGTAAAGCATACATGAAATCACGATAGTAGACGTTGAGCGCCGAAATGAACAAGCTTAAGCCCACCGAGATCAGCAGCACCATGAGCGTGAACACCGGTAGTAAGACGAGATTGAGCGAAAGTTGCCAACCATTGAGCAGCAGCAGCACAAACATTACCGCGAGCGCGACCGCAAAATCCACCAAGATTGAGCCGCTGCTGGCAACGGGGATCACCATGCGCGGAAAATACACCTTCGAAATCAGTTTGGAATCCCCAACGAGGCTGTTGCCTGCGCGCTGCAACGCCCCCGCAAAAATGTTCCACGGCAGCAAGCCCGCGTACACGAACAGCAAATAGGGGACACCGCCCGATGGCAAGCCCGCGAAGCGCCCAAAGATGACCGCAAAAATGAGCGAGGCGATTAGAGGCTGAATGATCACCCACACCACGCCGAAAACAGTTTGTTTATAACGCAGCTTGATGTCACGCATCATCAGAATGAACATCAAGTCGCGAAAATGCCAAAGTTCTTGTAGTTCGAGCGCTACCCATGCGCGCGCAGGTTGGATGCGAATGTGGCGCACGGGCGCTTGAACAGGCTTGTCTTGGGATGCCATGCAGTTTGTTTACACGAGACTTTTGATATTGTGATCGTATTGTAACCGTTTCGTGGATGGTATACAACGGAAGTTTATGCGATGGGCAGGGCTTACACATGAAACAAATTTCTAACTCACCTTACGCATGACCCTCGTTTTCAGCCCTCACCCCCTGCCCCTCGCCCTGAGGGCGAGGGGTGAAAAACCGTCGCGGTAGGGGAAATCGTTCTCCCTGAGGGAGAAGGATTTAGGATAAGGGCAATCTGCGTAAGGCGAGTGAAGTAACATAGGGGAATGGCAAAACGACAAGTCCAACTCACTGAAAAAGAAATCGGGCAGTTTCGAGAAGCGGAAACGCGAACACGAAACGTGCGTCAACGACCCCATAGCTAAAGCTAGGGGCTTGCAGTTATGGCGGGCGCGAAGCCCAAGACACACACCGCGTATGGCGGACTGACTGCCGCTCGGCTCGCTATTACACGAGCCGCGTTGTGGAACTCCCGTTCCGTTGTCGGTCTGGTGTTGAGCCAGAGGAAACCGTTTGCTCTGCCTCAGCAGAGTGCCTTTTCGACTATCCTGATTGTATAACAGAAAGGAAAAAGGCGCTATCCCTCCCCATGCCTAAAGGCAGGGGTATCTCGCGCCGATTTGATGAATTGAAGCGGGTGCAGGCTTGTGGGCACTGGTGGGACAAATACCCGTTGTTCGGGTAAGTCGTCAGCGTGACCATGTCCATTTCTACGGTGCGGTCAACCTCCGCACCAGACATGAACAGCCAAACAACCGCTGCTTTTCTGCGCGCCCTGCTGCTTTGCTACCCAACCCAACCGATCCTCTTGCTGTGGGATCGCGCCAAATGGCATAAGAGGGCAGCGGTCAAGTAAGTGATCGCAGACCATCCGCGCCTAACGACGGTCTTTTTCCCCATGCCAGTCCATATATCAACCCGCAGGAGCACTTCTGGTCACAAGCGCGGGCGACAGTCAGTCACAATCATACTTGCGCTACCTTTTCACAACTCATTCAGGCGTTTCTCGACTTTCTATCGTCCAATTTGTTTCCCTTTGCCTGGTTGAACAAGTATGCTCCTGCCATATCGTTTGAAGTCTAAATCGGAAGTCCATAATATTCTAGGAGACGCAAATGCATATCATGGCATATGGATTGGATTGGCATGTTTCACAACAGAGCAGCGCCTTTCATGATCTAGTGTTCTCTCCCCTCGCCCCGTATATGAAAATCGATTTCCATGTCTATAGACAGCCGCTGCGTATCGCTTCTGAGGAAACAGTGATATTTTGCCAGATTATTCCGCCGCTTGACCTGCCTTCGTACACAAACGTGATATGGATTCCTATGTGGGATCAGATGCGTATGTTTCCGCAGGCATGGTGGAATCGATTGCCAAAAACGATGCGCGTGGTGGCGTTCTCTGATGCGATTTACCAGCGGTCGATGGCGGCGGGTTTACGTGTTCTACCCCTTCGCTATTTCAAGAATCCGGCTGCATTTTCTCCTGTCGAGTGGTCACAGGGGCGTACTCTCTTTTATTGGAATCGCACAGGTCTGGTCAGCGCAGATTTCCTTGCCAAACTGTGTGGCGCGCTAAAGATTGATAAACTACTCTTTCGTGACCAAACGGATCCTGATTACGATGATCGCGCCTATTTCACATTGCCACTCAAACTCGGACGAACACTCGTCGAGAAGCTGCCTGTATTCACTGACCGCGAAGCCTATTGGCGAGCGACCACATCAGCCAACATCGTTATCGCTCCCCGTCCAGTTGAAGGGGTAGGCGTGACTCTTCTCGAAGCAATGGCTCGTGGATGTGCAGTTTTCGCTTACAATGCGCCTGCCATGAACGAATATATTGAGACAAGTCGAACGGGCTATTTATTCAAACATCGCTGGACACCGCGTCGCCTTCGACGGGGAGTGCAAGCCAGGCTCGCTGAACATGGACTTGCTCCACATCCGCCATTTGCCCACACAATCAATAGAGCCGATCAAGATTGGGATCAAATCGCCAATTTGGAGTTGCAGAAGCTAGGGGAGAATGCTCGTTCTGCTCATCATGTGGGGTTTGCTAAATGGGAAACTAAAATACCCGATCTAGCGCAATTCTTGTCATCCCGTTAGTAAGGGTGCAGACTTGATCAAGCGCGATGCATGGAGCAGGCGCGTCTTTCCCACACGGCGGGAACATAATAAAACATCACGCTTTTGGTGTGAAGCAACCCGCTGTCAGCATGGGGAGTAGAGATCGCTGCTGCGTCGAGAAGGACTGATGTATGCCCAAGTTGTTTCAAAACCCTTGATACAACCGAAGTTTTCGTCTATAATATAAAGGGTCGGATTCGAGCGTAGATAAACGATGTCACACCTTCGTGTGTCGGTGCTTATACCTACCTATAACCGGGCGGCGTTTCTCTCCGATGTCCATCGAATACTGCCGCTTTTTACCACCTGTACAGTGGTCAATTGACCGCCTTGTTCGTGCCGAGCGATCATTGCGTCACATACCTGGATTTGCGCGACTGAGTGCTATTGGCTTTCTATCTATATTTAGGAAGAGTTAGTCTCTTACAGTTTGCTTCCGTTTAGAAGAGATTATCACGGTGAACGACCCCGCGCAGAACGCCAAGTGTTCCGCGATGATGAGCGGTACGAAGGTAATTGCTTTAAGCAAACCGACTTTGTGCGCTTGGCGAAGTGCGAGATAAGGTGAAAGTACCGCTGCGCCCAGATGCCGAATAAATTCAAAAGCGGGTTGGCGGCTTGTCTTCCATCCCTTCGATAAGTGATGAATGTTTTTGCCGTAACGAAACAAGTTGTGTATGAGCTGGCGCAACGTCGTCGGATCACCGTAATGAGTCACAACGCCTTGTTCGCTCACAATCAGTTTGTAGCCTTCACGTATGAGTTTGTATGACAGATCGACATCTTCACCCCCAACGCCCCCCTGCGTCGTGAACCCGCCGACTGCAAGCAAGGCATTACGCCGTACCGCAATATTGCCGCTGACTAAATAATCGACTTTCCCATGACGGATGCGGTGACGATAGAAACCAACCGTTTCCAAATAAAACGAAACCCAATTATCGATATGCGCACCAACAATGGGACCGCCCACGGCATCAGCTTCATGGTGAGTGAGTGCATTGATCAATATCTCTAACCAGCGCGGTTCGGCAACACAATCTGAATCAACGAAGGCAATGATGTCTGCTTGTGATGCGAACAGCCCGCTATTACGCGCTTTAGCGGGTCCGCCGTTTGTCTGTTCGATGATACGAAATTTTCCATCCCACTTCAAACCTATTTCTCTGGCACGCTCTACAGTATCATCACTCGAACCATCATCGATCAATAAGATTTCATAGCGATCTTGTGGATAGGATTGGGCAAAAAGTGGGGGAAGGCAAAGGTTGAGCAACGCCGCCCGATTATAGATGGGGATGACAATCGAAACAGATGGCGGGAGCGGTTCATACATTTAGGTTCACCTAATAACGCAACACTTCAAGCAACACTTTGAGACGATCGTGCGCAGCATTCATAGCCACTTTATCACGTTTTATGACCCCTTGAATCAGCCGTACTGCCGCTTTTAATAACAATTCAATACTAAAACCCAATTTGAGAGCAAGCACTGCCCTTTGTTGATGGCGCTTTCGAAAATAATACAGCGGACTGATATGGTAACTGCGAATTTTCACCAGTGGGTATTTTGAAATACTTGTAGACTCATAATGAGTCACTTGTGCCGAGGGGACATAAGATACGCGCCAGCCAGCGTTTATCGCACGATCACAGTAGTCAGGTTCTTCAACGTATAAAAATAATCCTTCATCGAGACCCCCGATTTGCTCGTATACTTCCTTTCGTATTAAAAAGCAAGACCCCGATACCCAGCCGACATGGATTGGTTCCGTCGCATACTGACACGCTTTTCGATAGCGACCGTAAACAATATTGGGAAACACGTAATCAATCGCCAACCAACGCCAAAGAATACTCACTACGCTGAGCGGCGTGTGGGCGGATAGGGCAGCAATGCCACTTGCTTCTAACGTGCGTGGTCCGGCAATACCCACATCCGAATTTATTTCCATAAACGCGATTAAATTTCGCAAGGCATTCTCATGGAGTACAACATCTGGATTGAGTAAAAGGCAGTACTTGCCGATGGCAATGGCTAATCCCTGATTGTTCGCGGCGGCAAAACCGCGATTATCCAGGTTTGCGATGATCTGCGCATCTGGGAAGTACTCCTCCGCCACAGCTAAGCTGTCATCTTGCGAATGGTTATCGACAACGATCAGTTCAAAGTGAACGTTAATAGCATTACTCAAATTTTCGAGACACGAACGAAAGATTTCTCCTGGCTTATAGGTGACGATGATAATTGAGAGCATTGTTGACCTACGATGTGTAAGTGTTATTCTGAAACTCTTGTCGATCTGTCCGCATGAATAAAAGGTCGAATTGCCATAACGCTTGGTCTTCTGGTCGGTGAAGGGGTTCAATAATATCTATTGGACGAAACCCCTTTGTTTCTAAGTATGTGCACATTTCATGAAATCGAAGACTGTGCGGTTGAATTTGAAAATTATATGTTTCGATCAGTAAAAGTGTTGTTTGCTCAAGTATTTGTATGGCACCTTCTAAAATTGGAATCTCAAAACCATGCGTATCGAGTTTAAGAAAGAACGGGGGTTGAAGATTCCGCCGCTGAACTTCGGCGTCCACTGTGGTCATTGGAAGTTGTACATAGCCTTCTTGCGCCACTGAGGAGGCAATTCCACCCATCGGATCGCTTTTATCAAAGAATATCTTGCCCTCTTGATTGCCCGCGACAGCAAGGACAAAATCAGTCATCGGAACACGCTGTACGTAACTTTGAAGTTTACTTTCATGAAAAAGATTTGCCTCAATGAGAAGAAAAAATGCGTTTGGATAGAAGGGGCGAACGGTCTGCGTCCATCGGCTGTCTGATGCGCCGACATCAATAACAGTTTCAATTTCGACGGATCTTTGTGCCAATCTCAATAATGCCGCCTCGAGCGAGAAATTTCTGTCGGTTACGCGCGCAATACGGTATCCTAATTTCCCTAATCCACTATTAACCCACTGTGCTAACCAAACATTCATGAATCTATCCTCAACCTATTTCTAAAAGGTCTTTCCTGAGACAGCTTTAAGTTTTTTAAATAAGTTCACTGCATACTTGTTGAAGGAAGTATGCAAAAAACTGTCTACATACATTAAAGACGCAAGCAAACGATGGCTAAATGGTACAGGACCAACAATAATTTTTCGGAGCGGGCGACGCAATTCAGACCGAAAACCAAGTTCCCAAGCACCCAAAACAGTATAGAGTCGCCAATACGTCTTTTGACGTTTTGATCGCATGTGAACTATTTCTGGAGGTAGATTGGGCATACCGTAAAGTTTTTTAATCATTTTGTCCCAGTCTGCCCAAAAATTTTCCACCTGCGATACTGTTTTACTCTCACTATGCAGTCGATAGGCGGCTCTTTCACCAGGCACATATAATGGCTTGAAACCGTTTACGACTATTCGTAGCCAATAATCGATATCCATTACATAATGAAGCGTTCCATCGAAGGTGCCAATTGTATGTGACACCCGTTTTCGCCAAAAAGCTGTCTGCTGTATAACACCTACCCGTCCTAACAAAAATTGGTTAAGTTCAAATGGTTGACCATGCGTAACTTCCATTATTTCCAAACCATTTTTATCAATATAGATACAATCGCCGTAAACCAGATCAACGTCAGGATTTTCATTGAAAGCATTGACTGTAACGCTAATTGCACCCGGTAAATAGAGATCATCCGAGTTTAGATAAGCCAGTAT
>Ga0163155_10007405_pt1 | contig 10363 bp, 11 predicted proteins | sample OliLakLV19SP4G1_FD_148611 | JGI IMG/M metagenome (GOLD analysis project Ga0163155, IMG submission 148611) | Freshwater microbial mat bacterial communities from Lake Vanda, McMurdo Dry Valleys, Antarctica - Oligotrophic Lake LV.19.SP4.G1 | ecosystem: Environmental > Aquatic > Freshwater > Lake >...
TTTCGCAGATTGAATTAATAGGGGAGTATCGTTTGTGGCACAAAAAAGCCCTCTCCCTATGCGGGAGAGGGCGAGAGCAGCAGGAGAGGTTAATCCAAGTAGGAACGGAGGCTACAGCCATAGCGTGGGTGGCGTAGTTTACGAAGCACGCGGGCCTCGATCTGGCGGATGCGTTCACGAGTGATGCCAAATTCGCGGCCAACCTCTTCCAGGGTTCGGTAGCGGCCATCCTGCAAGCCATAGCGAAGCTGAATGATCTTCCGCTCACGCTCTGGCAATTTGTCCAACACGATTTCGATCTGTTCGCGAAGAATGCGTTGGGCTGCACTTTCGAGGGGAGCCGCCGTACTGCCATCCTCGATAAAATCGCCAAGAACGGAATCGCCCTCTGCGCCAACCGGAGTTTCGAGCGAGATTGTCTGACGAGATGCTTCGAGCACCCGGCGAACCTTCTCGGCTGGAATGCCAAGCTCGGTTGCAATTTCATCTGAGGTCGGTTCGCGGCCAGTCATCTGCTGGATGCGATTACTTGTTCGAATGACGCGATTGATCGTTTCGCCAACGTGAACGGGCAGGCGAATGGTTCGGCTTTGATCGGCAATTGCACGGGTAATGGCCTGGCGAATCCACCAGGTTGCATAGGTTGAGAACTTGTAGCCACGCCGGTAATCGAATTTCTCGGTTGCACGCATCAGGCCAATATTGCCTTCCTGGATCAGATCGAGCATCGACATGCCATGACGGAGGTATTTTTTGGCAATACTGACAACGAGCCGCAGATTTGCTTGGATGAGCCGTTCGCGAGCGGACTCACCCTCGCGTTTGTGGCGTTGGAGGCGCGGTTGTTCATCGACAGCAAATTCGAGGCGGCGCAATCGATCGGCTGATTCTTCACCACGCTCGATTGCCTGAGCAATCTGCGTTTCTTCCTGGGCAGTCAGCAGATGAACGCGCCCAATCTCACGCAAATAGATCCGAACCGGGTCATCGGTTGCGAGGCCTTCACGATCAAGATCTTCATCGATGATCTCTTCTGCGAAGAGTTCTTCATCTTCTAAAAGGGCGGCGAGTTGTGGACCAGAACCGATCTCGAACGGATCGTTGGGCGTATCGCTAGGGGAGATGGGCGTCCGAACAGTGGCGGGGAGACGCGTCCGCTGGTCCCGGGTTGTGGACGTGTGCAGCTCGCGAGAAATAGTCACTTCCCACCGCTTTCTATATCATTGTCGCGTAAAGATTTTTGTACCTCATACCATAGCACAAATACCTGTTTGGTTCAAGGCCTAGTTGGATCTAGTACCTGCCCAATTGGCGCAAATACCAGCGATCACCGCTCATGGTTGGCCTATTCAGCGTGCTATAATCGGATATTCCGATAGACATATTGGAGAAGAACGAGCACATGGTGAGGAGAGCCAACCAATGAGTGCAACGTACACCGAAGCCGATCTGCTGGCAGTTAATACAATCCGAACACTCTCGATCGATGGCGTTCAGGCTGCTAACTCAGGGCATCCCGGATTGCCACTTGGCGCTGCCCCGATGGCCTATGTCCTATGGACACGCTTTCTGCGCTTCAACCCGCTCGATCCACACTGGCCAAATCGCGACCGTTTCATTCTTTCTGCTGGCCATGGTTCAATGTTGCTGTATAGCCTGTTGCATCTGGCTGGCTATGATCTGCCGCTTGAGGAGCTGAAACACTTTCGGCAGTGGGGTTCCAAAACGCCTGGCCACCCCGAAAGCCACATGACCGCTGGCGTTGAGGTGAGTACTGGCCCACTCGGGCAGGGTTTTGGCAATGGGGTTGGCATGGCAATGGCCGAGGCGTTCCTTGCTGCAACATTCAATCGGCCCGCTCACACATTGTTTGATCACTATACCTATGGAATCGTGAGCGATGGCGATTTGATGGAGGGCATCTCGGCTGAAGCTGCATCGTTGGCCGGTCATCTTCAACTAGGCAAGCTAATCTATCTGTATGATGATAATCTGATCTCACTCGATGGCCCAACCAACCTGGCCTTTACCGAGGATGTGTTGCTACGCTTCCAGGCCTATGGCTGGCACACCCAACGCGTGAGCGATGGCAATGATCTCGATGCAATCGAGGCGGCTGTACACGCTGCTCAGGCTGTTACCGATAAGCCATCGCTGATTGCCGTGCGCACCATTATTGGCTTTGGTAGCCCGAAGGCCGGTTCGAGCAAGGTGCATGGCAGCCCACTTGGCCCTGATGGCGTGCGCGCAACCAAGCAAGCACTTGGCTTCGATCCCGACCAATCGTTTGTTGTCCCTGGGGTAGCACTAGAGCTGATGCGCGCTCCTGGTGAGAGCGGGGCACAGCTGCAGAAAGCATGGGAGCAGCAGTTTGCCGCATATGCAGCAGCATTTCCAACTGATGCTGCAACGATACGGTTGGCACTTGCTGGCGAATTGCCGAGTGGTTGGGATACAGATCTGCCAGCATTCAGCGGAGAAGTCGCAACCCGCGATGCATCTGGAAAGATCATGGAAGAGCTATCACGGCGAATTCCCTGGCTGATCGGTGGCTCTGCTGATCTTTCGGAGAGTACCAAAACACCAGCCTCGCTCACAAAGACGTTTCAATATGGCAGCTACCAGGAGCGGGTGATCTGGTTTGGGGTTCGTGAACACGCCATGGGTGCGGCTGTCAATGGCATGGCGGCCCATGGCGGCGTGATACCATTTGGTGGCACATTCCTGACCTTCTCGGATTATATGCGCGGTGCCATTCGGCTTGCGGCGCTCTCGCACTACCCTGTGACCTATGTGTTTACCCACGATAGCATTGGGCTTGGCGAGGATGGGCCAACCCATCAGCCTGTTGAACAGGTGATGTCGCTGCGCCTCATTCCAAACCTGCATGTTATTCGGCCAGGCGATGCTGCCGAAACCGTTGAAGCCTGGAAATCCGCAATCACCCGCCGCGATGGCCCAACAGCCCTCATCCTGAGCCGTCAGAAGCTCGCAGTATTAGATCGCAGTAAGCTGGCTTCAGCGGAGGGTGCCGCAAAGGGGGCGTATATACTCAGTGAGGCGGCTGGCGGGGCACCGGCTGTGACATTGATGGCGACTGGTTCTGAACTTGAGATTGTGGTTGCGGCGCAGGCAGTTCTGGCAGAAAAGGGCATTGCAGCGCGAGTTGTGAGCATGCCATGCTGGGAGTTGTTCGCAGCGCAGCCAACCGAATACCGTGAGCGTGTTCTGGTGCCTGGTGGAGCGCGGGTTTCTGTTGAGGCTGGCGTGACACTCGGGTGGCAGCGTTGGCTTGGCGAGCGCGGCATAGCAATTGGCGTCGATACCTTTGGTGCCTCGGCTCCGGCCAAAATCCTGTACGAAAAGTACGGGTTAACGGTGGACAAAATTGTCGAGGCAGCGCAAGGGTTGATCGGTTAAACTGGTGGTACAATAGAACCTATATCGGAAAGGGCCATAGAGACGCAAGATATTGTGTCTCTATGGAAAAATCTGGGGCTTGCTCAAGTAGAGAGGGATCATATGTTCAAGCATACGATGTGGTTCCGCATGGTTATGTTCATAGGCGTATTGCTTGTGCTCAGCACCAGCTTCCTTATGACAACGGCATCAGCAGACCAAGTTGCAGCTGTGAGCAATCCTATCTATCTACCGCTTGTGCTTCGAATAGTTCCTGCACTACGAATCGAGAGTGGTGCTGATAGTAGCTATACCGACACAAAGGGCTATGTCTGGCAGGCCGATACCGGCGCTGCTGATGGCAGGAAGGGCGACTTTGGCAATATCAGCATTGCGAATACAAGTGACCCACGGATCTATCAGACGGAGCACTACGATCTGACTAGCTATGCATTCCCGGTTGTGAATGGGAACTATACGGTGCGGTTACATTTTGCCGAGAATTTCAATACCGCAGCAGGGCAGCGGATCTTCAGCGTGAATGTGGAAGGCACGCCAATCAATAATATTGATGTTTTTGCTGAGGCGGGTGGTGCCCATATTGCGCTGATAAAGACGGTGAGTGTGGTCGTTACTGATGGCCAACTCAACCTTGGCTTCAGCGCATCGGTTGGGCAGACCATGATTAACGGGATTGAGATTGTTTCGCCATGATATTGTGGCGTGAGTAGCAGGCTCACATAAAAGAATTCCTGGTATGTAGAGTAAACCAATACATGCCAGGAATTATGTTTCCACCAAGAATGGCATTATCCTGCAGGTGCATCCAGCCACATGACAAGATCTGTGCCAGTTGCGAAATCGAGCAATGCCAGGGCAAGCGCATCCAGGCGTTCAATTGGTAAAGCAACAATCTGTGCAGCAACTGGCTCGCTGAGTGGGCCAAACCGCTTTTCGGCCTGGCGCAGGACGAGTTGGCGGGTTCCCTCAACTCGGCCCTGCTCAATACCCAAGCGCTCTGCTGTCAATATGTATGTCATCTGCTGTGCCTCCTCATACGCTTTAATTTGCCGCCAGACAGCTACATCAAGTGCCTGTGGCAATCGCAACAGCCAACCGATGAACCGATAGAGATCCAGTATCGTCTGCCGAGTATAGCCATGTTCATACAACCGCGCTTAATACAGCATGGCTTACAATCGGGCGGCGATATTGATCATAGAGGCGATAGTGGTAGCTAAACATGCGCTCGGGAAACGCTGCTGCTTCCTGCCCCTGGATCTCGATATGGATAAGCACCCAGGCATTTGTTCCGTCGTGACGCCAAAGCTGAACAAGTTTATCCACCAACCGCCGCCCAATTTCGGCATCACGGGTGACGCTCTGTAGCTCTTTGTCGAGAAATGTATAGCCACGCGGCCAATCAATAGCAACATGTGTCTCGGGGAAGAAGAACACCATAAACTCGGGCAAATACCCTTCGAGAATCGCTTTCCAGGGCGTATCGAAATCGTCTCGCTCGGTCATGATGCTCCTCGCAGTATGCAACGGTATTGTACCATGTGGGAATGAACAACACAGCTGAAATGTTATACTCCCGCAGATGCGCATTAGCTGGCACCTCGGAATTATCCGCTGATTCCGCTGATTCCGCAGATTATTGGGACATGGTTTCGCCGGTTGATCCGCCATTGTTGCCTTATTATTCACGCGGATCGATCATGTGATCAAAAAGCTTGCCTGTCTCGATGATTGTGACGGGTGCGCTGCATGCCTCTTCAACCTGGATGATCAGATCGCGGGTTGGTTTGGTCAACCCGGATCGTGTTGTGATCCCGATGACTGCGGGATCATAGTGATCGCAGAAGGTCAGCGCGATTTCGGTGGGGCCATTGAGCATCGCCGCATAGCGCAGCAGCTCCCATGGAATCTCGGCGGCCTTACGGCGCTGCCGCCCGGTGACAACCCCATATTCAGCGATTCCACGCCGCGCAATCTCTTCGGCGGGCAGCTCGGCGGGCAATGGCACTGCAGCAACCCGCGATGGCACAGCTTTGACGACCATGACTGCGCGCTGATTGCACGCCAGCTTAGGCCAACATCATCGGCAGCGGCGGCAACTGTACAATTACCCGATGTTACGAATGGGTAATCGGGCGAGAGTGCTAGCGAGAGCAGTGTGCCCTGTAAACACTCTGTGAACATTCCACAATCACACTGCCAACAGCAGCCTGCTGATTGGTAAGCATGGCAACATCGGCCAGATATGGCTGCAATACGGGGATCAGCGGATGTGATACGCCCATTTTTGTCCGCAGATGGCGCAGGTTTTCGCATATTCAGATGTTGCCGACGACAGAAGTGGCCATACTCTACCAACGAATCACACCCAGGAGTGTTAACAGCACCAACCCGCCAATCACCCATACAAGGCAACCAGGGCCGTTGGCCGATTGCTCTGCTGGCGCAGTTGCCTGAATGATCACATATTGCGGTTGCGGCGATGAGCTGGCGGATTGTGGTAGAAGAATCAGCACCGCAGCAATCAGTGTGATAATGAGTACGATTTCCATAAGAACCTCCTTAGTTGGAGAGGGCCAAGTATTCAGGAGTCAGGAGTCAGGAGTCAGAATGCTCAACCAGAACGAGACGAGTATTCAGGAGCCAGGAGTCAGAATGCTCAACCAGAACGAGACGAGTATTCAGGAGCCAGGAGTCAGGAGTCAGAATGCTCAACCAGAGCCAAGAACCAAGAACCGGCGCATCCTTTGTTCCTTTGTTCCTATGTTCCTATGTTCCTTTGTTCCTTTGTTCCTTTGTTCCTTTGCCACATACTCATGAAACACGATTGCCACACGGAAGGGATCGGCGCACATTCGCAAAGATTCGGCATGTGTGATGCTGAAACTTCGGCGTTTGATGCGCTATACTTCGGCGTGGATCGGTTGTAGCATGGGCGGGAGCGCAGCCGGGTTCAGCACCACAGGCATGTATGGAGTGCGGCAGCCATGCCGCCGCCGCGCAAGCATGCATTGCGCATTCCACAGCTGTGTTGGTGGACGGGAACGTGGGAGGTTTTCTATGAGCCAGCGTAGCGAGCTATTTGGCCGATTGCTGCGCGGTGCGATCAATAGCATTGCGGTGTATGAAGGCAAGACCGCACCGCTGATCGAGGATGAACTGGGTTCTCAGATCGGCCTAGCCGGTTCTGCAATCCAGCGCTATAAAGCTGGCCATCTGCCACCTGAAGAGCGAACAGTTCAGATCATTGCTGAGGCAGCGATACGACGTGGCTTCCTGGGCCGTGAATGGTTGGAGCGTTTTCTGCGTGCAGCTCGCTATGCTGATACCGAACGCTTGCTCAACCTCCTGTGCCCAATGGCACCCGAACGAGTACGCCCGCCACGAGCCTACCATAACCTGCCTGCTCCTATCTATAGCCAGTTCATCATGCGGCCAGAACCATATGCCGAGGTGCTGGATGGGCTTGGTAAACGCTCCTCGGCTGTTCTGATCATCGGCCTGGGCGGCAATGGCAAGACGAGCCTGGCCCGTGAAATTGCCGGGTTCTGCCTGCGTAATACCAATCGTGAGCCATCGTTTGATGCGATTGTGTGGGTGAGCGATAAGGATAAACCAGGCACGACTAACCTTTCGACGGTGCTGGACGAAATTGCCCGTACGCTCGATTACCCTGGCTTTACCCAGTTCGCACACGAAGAAAAGCGCCGTGAGGTTGAGCAATTACTGCGCCGCCAACGGGTGCTTGTGGTTATTGATAACTTCGAGACGATCACAGATACAGCACTGCTGGCCTGGCTGCTGGATCTGCCAGAACCAAGCAAGGCATTGATCACCACTCGTGAGTATCGGCGTGAATTTCGCCGTGGCGGCTGGCCTGTTGAACTGCGGGGGATGAGTGAAACCGAAGCGTTTGCGTTCGTTGAAGAACGGCTGCGGCTGTTGCGGATTGATCGATTAGCATCTGATCATACCCAGCTCGAACCACTGATCGCAATCACCGGTGGTAATCCCAAGGCGCTTGAACTAGCCCTTGGCCTGATCAAATATGAGCGCCGATCGCTGCGCCAGGTGATTGATGATCTGTATGCGGCCCGTGGTGATCTATTTGCGGATCTGTTTGTGCGTGCCTGGGCTTTGCTGGATGAGGCTACCCAACACAGCTTATTGGCAATGAGCCTATTCCCGATTAGCACCAGCGGCATGGCATTACAAAGGGTTGCAGGCGTTTCGGGCTACCCATTCGAGCGAGCTATTGAGCGATTGGCCGATCTGGCGCTTGTGGATTTGCAACAGGCCGATCTGAACAGCCCGCCACGCTATGCATTACACCCACTCGTACGTGCATTTGCAGGCGCACGGCTTGCCGAATGCCCCGAATTCGAGCAGAATGCCCGCGAACGCTGGCTGGCCTGGTATCTGGAGATTGCCGCCACAACCGAAGTCAATTGGTATGATACGCATGCATTGGCGGCTATCGATCCAGAGGTGGATAATCTGAGTGCGGCAATTACGTGGGCTGTACAAGCCGAACGAGATTCTGCTGTTCTAAGATTGAGTGCGACACTCGGCTACTATTATTATGTGCGCGGCTGGTGGAGCGCACAATTGTTGATCAACGATATTCGTTTGGCAACGGCTCGGCGTCTTGGCAACCAGCTAGAGGAGGGCTACACGCTCCTGAATATGCTGCGAATCATGGCACTTCAGGGCCGCATTATGGAAGCACAGCATCTCGCAGAACAGGTTGAGGCGATTCTGCATACCGCAGTGCGAACCGACCGACAGCGCTGTTCGTTTCTGCATGGGCTGGCTATCTTCGCCTTTGCCAATGGCAACGTGGAATATGGGCGTGGCCTGTTGCGCGAGGTGCTGCGGCTGTGTGGCGATACGGACTCCTACAAATATGTGCGGGCACGCAACTGGATGGCCGATAGCCTCCTACAAGCAGGAGATGTTGCAGAGGCAGAACGCCTATTCGAGGAATCACTGGCAGAATCGCTGAACATTCGGTATTATCGCTCGGCGACTTTTTGCCAACTCAGGCTAGCTTTGGCCGCCATGCAGCGCGGTGATGATGAGCGAGCTGGAATTCTTCTGGATGCCGCCCTGCAACGCGCAACCGCATCCCAGGATCGGCGCGATCTAGCGATCATCAAACAGGCCTATGCACACCTATATACATTGCGTGGCGATACGCTGGCGGCTCGGGTGGCTCTGGCAGAGGCGATCGATCTATTTGAGCGGCTTGGGATGCGGCAGGAATTAGGCGAGGCGCAATCGTACCGCATAGATGTTAGGAGCGATGCGATGCATCGCGTCGGTACGGGAGGGATGTAGAGACGCTCCGGTGGAGTGCCTGGATAATGGGGTGATACATTATTTGGCCGCCTCAATCAGATTTTGCAGCAACATCGCATTCGTCATTGGCCCGGTACCTCCAGGAACCGGCGTGATCGCGCCCGCAATCGCCACGACTCCCGCATAGTCCACATCTCCGACAATCGTTCCGCTGGCTGCCACGTTAATACCAAAATCGATCACCGTTGCACCAGGCTGGATCATGTCAGCAGTGATCAGGCCGGGTTTGCCGACCGCTGCAATCACAATTTCAGCTTCGCGCACAATTGCCGCAAGGTTTGGCGTGCGCGAATGAGCAATCGTGACTGTCGCATGTTCGTGCAATAACAGCAGCGCCATTGGCCGCCCAACAATCGGGCTGCGACCAACCACCACCGCTCGACGCCCAGCAATCGGGATGGTATAGTGTTTGAGTAACGCCATTCCGCCAGCTGGCGTATTGGGCCGCAAGCCAGGCTGCCCAAGCATCAGCAAACCAGCACTCTGCGGCGTTACGCCATCCACATCCTTATGCGGATCGATCTGCGCGATTGCTGCATCGGCGTGTAACCCAACTGGGAGGGGGAGTTGCAGAATAATGCCATCAATGCTGGCATCCGCACTCAAGGCGGCCAGGGTTGCTTCCAGGGCTGCTTGCGCTATATCGCCAGGCAGCGCACGGCTCACAAACACCGCACCAACTTCCTCACACATGCTCCGAATACTACGAACATAGCGATCAGAGGCGGCATCGCCCGCCACCTGTACCACTGCCAGATGCGGTGGCCGGGGAAGTGCCGCGATCTCGGCTCGCAATGCGCTACGGATTGCCTTCGCAACACTACGGCCATCAAGGATTATTGCCGACATACCCTGCTCCTGTTATGTATCCACAGATTTCGCACATGACGCATATAGCATTCCTATTTGAGTTGTAAAGGCGCGTCGCGCAAAGTGGGGTTTGGGGCGCAGCCCCGAAAGAAATCTCCCCGCCCCTTTTTTACAAATCCGGTAGGATTGCTATATTATAAGCGTTTGAGCGTTTGAGCGTTTAACTATCGATGGCTCTACAATGAGCGAATATTGCGGTTCTGTTCGTGTTCTGCTACGCGACTGTTTGTTCTCGATGCTATTCTCTCGATGCCAAAGCGCTATGATGCCCCTGGGCATAGTGTGAGGCATTGAATATGTTGAAACAGTTTTATCATATAGCACTTCGATACGTTTCATCTTCATGAATATACCTGAGACGATCCTGCTTGTCAGTGGTGACACCAACGTTCGCAATGCACTTGAGCAACAGCTCGACATGCTTGGCTACTGCATAGATACTGCCGACAACAGCCATGCAGCGCTGGCGCTCCTCCAAACAGCATGCATTGATTTGGTTGTGCTTGATAGCGCTCAGATTGATATTCACGCAAACGATGCGCCGTTTATCAGGCAACTCCAGGCGATCCAGCATGTACCAATGCTTGTGCTTGCAGCAGAGGATGATCAGGAACACATTGCACACATGCTCAGCGTTGGCGCAACCGATTACCTCACCCATCCTATTCACCCAATTGTGCTGCAGAAGCGCCTTGATGCTATGTTCGCACAC
>Ga0163155_10007407_pt1 | contig 10360 bp, 12 predicted proteins | sample OliLakLV19SP4G1_FD_148611 | JGI IMG/M metagenome (GOLD analysis project Ga0163155, IMG submission 148611) | Freshwater microbial mat bacterial communities from Lake Vanda, McMurdo Dry Valleys, Antarctica - Oligotrophic Lake LV.19.SP4.G1 | ecosystem: Environmental > Aquatic > Freshwater > Lake >...
TTCGGCATAACTCCGCACTTCTCGCCTAGCCCTCTGCAACCTCACAGCTAACACTCTCAAATTAGGACTCTCGCTCTTGGGCATTCCTGTTTTAGAAAGAATGTAGCCCCAAAAAATTAAAGAGATAAAGTTCCAAAGGAACTCAACCTCTTTAAAATTCAAAACTTTCTGAAGTTAGGTAAATAGCTTACTTGCCAATCCGGGGAGGTTCCCGAAAGGCGATCGCAAAAAACAAAACCCCAATTGCTAAAGTCAAAACCAGAATATACGCAACCGCTTCCATAATCTAATCTCCCAAAATTAGCCCGATTACACTCTATCTGAAAAAAAGGGAATGGCGACTTAGCTCCGTAAATCTGCCACTCCCCATTCATTAAAAGGATTTGCCTAGATAGCTTCTTTCCGACGGGTGGATTTATCACCCAATTTCTGATAGAAACCCCACTCGACTTGTTCTTCAGACAGTTCTGGATCGATCCCAGCAAACACATCCCGGAACAGAGTTCGGGTGCCATGCCAGATATGACCAAAGAAGAACAGCAGCGCAAAAACCGCATGTCCAAAGGTAAACCAACCTCTGGGACTGGTGCGGAATACACCATCTGAGTTCAAAGTTTCGCGATCGAAGTCAAACGATTCACCCAACTGAGCTGCACGAGCATACTTCTTAACATCTGTAGGTTCAGAGAAGGTTTTCCCATCCAACTGACCACCATAGAAACTAACATTTACGCCGGCTTGCTCAAAACTGTATCGCGATTCTGCACGACGGAAAGGAATATCCGCCCGTACAACACCATCTTTATCAGTTAAGACAATTGGAAAGTTTTCAAAGAAATTAGGCAAACGACGAACATTGAGTTCGCGTCCTTCCCGATCAGTGAAAACTCCATGCCCTAACCAACTTTGGGCAATACCATCGCCCTTATCCATTGCGCCCGTTCTAAACAGACCGCCTTTTGCAGGACTGTTGCCTACGTAGTCGTAGAAAGCTAGCTTTTCAGGAACCGCTGACCACGCTTCCGCAAGAGTTGCGCCCTCTGCCAAATCCGCTTGAACTCGTTTCTCAATCTCTTGCTTAAAGTATCCCCCGTCCCATTGGTAACGAGTTGGTCCAAACAATTCGATCGGGGTGGCTGCATTGCCGTACCACATTGTGCCAGCAACGATAAAAGCTGCAAAAAATACAGCAGCAATACTACTGGACAAAACTGTTTCAATGTTCCCCATCCTTAGAGCCTTATAAAGACGCTCAGGAGGGCGAACACTCAAGTGGAATAATCCAGCAATTACCCCTACAACCCCTGCGGCAATATGGTGAGCAACAATGCCACCTGGATTAAACGGATTAAAACCAGATGGACCCCATTCAGGCGCAACAGGCTGGACGCTGCCAGTCAATCCGTAAGCATCTGAAACCCACATTCCAGGACCAAACAGCCCCGTTAGATGGAAGGCTCCAAACCCAAAACAAAGCAGTCCAGACAGCAATAGGTGAATGCCAAACATTTTGGGGAGATCTAAAGCAGGTTCACCTGTTCTAGAATCTCTGAAAAGCTCCAAGTCCCAATAGACCCAATGCCAACATGCAGCTAGGAATAGTAAACCTGAAAGAACGATGTGAGCCACCGCTACCCCTTCAAACGACCAATAGCCTGGGTCAACGCCAGATTCGCCAGTAACACTCCAACCGCCCCAAGAACCTGTAATGCCCAAACGAGTCATAAAGGGCAGTACAAACATTCCCTGCCGCCACATTGGGTTTAGAACGGGATCACTAGGATCAAAAATAGCAAGTTCATAAAGTGCCATCGAACCTGCCCACCCTGCTACTAAGGCAGTATGCATTAGGTGAGCAGCAATCAACCGTCCTGGATCATTAATTAGGACGGTATGTACACGGTACCAGGGTAACCCCATTGATTACGCTTCTCCTTAGTGGTTAGATCAATTCTGCTTGATGTCTCTTTTTGCATTTTATTAAAGTGCTGTCCCCTTGGTAAATCTATTTAAGACAGTCTCTAACCAGAAAAACATCCTTCAAGCGCTGTACTTCACAGTTTATCCAATACACAGCCCTAGAAAGGCGTTTGTAAAAATGAAAAGGTATAACGAAGTGTAAACTAGTATTTAAGGCGATTGCAAGCAACCTAACGCTTCGTAACGGTACTGAAAGCGGTTTGTTTGAAAAGTTCTAATTTTCTTTGGATGGGTGTCTGTGTTTTATGGGAATTCTGGCTTCTACAACCGTTTGCTCGACCAACACCAAATTGTTTGTTGAGATGGCTACTGGTTTTTACCTGGTTTAATTAGGGTACTTTCCCCGTTGTTTCACGCTTTTTGAGGGCAATAGGGTCGATGGTGGAGTGCGATCGCGGTTCTTAAACTTAGATTAAGTATTTCTAAGGCTGCCAATTCCTCTGCTCCCTCTTTTGTTAGAGCTACCAGACAGTTTCAGACACAATTTTTTACGATTAGCCAGCGACTTAAAGCTACTACAGTTAGGTGAATTGATGACTATCAAGTTTGTAAAAGAAAATCGAGAAATCGTTGTAGCGGATGGCGCAAACTTAAGATTTAAAGCGCTGGAAAATGGCGTTGACTTATATACCTTCACTGGCAAGATGATGAACTGTGGCGGGTATGGGCAGTGTGGTACTTGTGTTGTAGAGATTTTAGAAGGAATGGAAAATCTTTCGCCTAAAACAGAGGTAGAAAGTAAGAAGCTTCGTAAAAAGCCAGAAAGTTATCGTCTTGCTTGCCAGACCACAGTTCACGGTTCTGTAGAAGTCAAGACTAAGCCTTAGTTCTAGCGCTGATTGGAATGAAAATGGCTTTGCCAGCTTTTAGATTCAGCGTGAGTGTGTTTGCCATTGGTTAATCATGACCATTGGCAGTGGTATTCTGATAATGATCGGCGATCGCGAATTTTAAGAGGGTTAAGCTTATGCAGGTCAATGACCTTGGGTTTATAGCAACGATCTTGTTTGTTCTGGTTCCTACTGTTTTCCTACTCATTTTGTACATTCAGACGACAAGCAACGAGGGGGAATAAAGAGCTACAAGCTAGCAATCAGCATCTTTTTGGGAGTCAATTGCTCTCATTTCCCCTACAACTTCCTGTTCTAAAAGCTTTTTTGGCTAAAACACTGCGGTTCCTAGTTAATCTCAGTTTCTAGCTAAACCGCTCGATTCACTTATGGGGCGGGGTTCTAGAGGAATCCAAATTTATTTTTGTTGCCTCGTCTTCTAGATCCATTTTTTCCATGATTGATTTAAGTTTCATGCGGTAGATATAGGGCCAACCTCCTTTGGTTTCTATATCCCTCAGCAGCTTATACAGAGATTGTCGATTGTCAGGAAGAGATTGTTGAAATAAGTCATCCCGGATTTCTTGATGAACTTGCTCCAGCAATCTTAATATTGCCAAGAGAGAAAGGCTGTCGCCCTGATGGTCTTGGGCGATCGCCCAAGTTATGTGTCTAATAGATTGAAGACCTTCTTCAAGATCAGTTTTAGGGATTTCGTGACTGCTCATAGAGTGAACTCGCAAGTGGCTTTGTGATTAATTATTTTCCCTAGATGAATCAAAGGATTCATAACTTTCGGTAGAGTATCTTAGATGTCTAAGACTGACATCAAGTTGGCTTAGTTACAGCTACAAGATCGTATTACTTTGTCCTATACAATTTTTAATTAGTATGGGTTGGCTGGTTTGAAAACAGGTTAGCTTGTTTGTTGACCTAAACTGCTGATAAATCAGACTTTTTTCTGCCGACTTTGTGAAATTAAAGCGTTTTTCTCAAAGCTTTCGACTTCTTACCTGTTCAATGAAACGGTCTTCTTCCGAGAAGAATCAGAGATAATCCCACAGATTAAACTAACGTTATTGAGGTTGTTCATGAGGTATCGCGCATTGATTGCTGCCCTAGTGGCACTTTGTTTTAGTGTTCTAACTGCTTGTACAGACAGCCCCGCTTCAAGCAAAGAATCGCTAACCTACGATGAGATTAGAGGCACCGGTCTGGCAAACTCTTGCCCTCAGATCAGTGAAACTAGTCGGGGTTCAATTCCTTTAGAAGGTAATAAATCCTATTCGTTGACAAGTTTATGTCTGCAACCCACTACTTTCTTTGTAAAAGAAGAAAGCGTTAACAAGCGTCAGGCTGCTGAATTTGTTGCTACTAAATTGATGACTCGGTACACTTCATCGATCGATTCAGTCCAAGGAAAACTGAAGACTAACTCGGATGGAAGTATAACCTTTATTGAAGAAGATGGAATTGACTTTCAAGCGGTTACAGTCCAGCTTCCTGGGGGTGAACGAGTTCCCTTCTTATTTACAATTAAGGAACTGGTTGCGACCACTCAGCCAGGATTGTCAGCAATTAGCGCATCTACCGATTTTGAGGGTGAGTTCAAAGTTCCGTCTTATCGAACGTCTAACTTTTTAGACCCAAAAGGTCGTGGTTTGACCTCCGGATATGACAATGCTGTAGCCCTTCCAGCCCAAGCAGATAGTGAGGAACTAGCGAAGGAAAACGTTAAGCGTTTTCAACTGGATAAAGGCAAGATTTCGCTCCAAATCACTAAGGTTGATGGATCAACGGGTGAAGTCGCTGGCAATTTTGAAAGCATTCAGCCATCTGAGACGGATATGGGTTCTCACGCAGCTAAAGATGTCAAAATTCGCGGTCTGTTCTATGCACGAGTTGAATCTACTACCTGATTCAGTCATGTTTCGGGAGACTAGCTAAATGCTTTAATTTATCCAATCATGCTAGTTCTTAGAATTTGAACATTAAACCAGTCGGGATTATTTCCCGACTGGTTTAATGTCTTTCATACAAACTGTAGTTTCACGGAAGTCCAAAATCTTCAGATCACTATTTTTAAATGCTTTCGGTTTATTGGTGCAATACCATGTGCTAATATAATTGATTGATAAATTCTTTTTGGGAAAGATCTCAGAAAGAATTTTTTCCGTAAAAATGCTATTGCCAGCAAGTCGTTCTAACCAATAAATTGAGTATGCACAAGTACAGAACTGTTCTGAGTAGCGCTTTGAGCTTGAAGTCACTATTCATAGCTTAAACCACTGACTGAAAATTCTTAGAGTGTTGAGAAGCTTGTGCTGTTGGCAGTTTAAGCTGTCGTTTGCTAAGTTTCCACTCTACAGAAAATAAGAGAGTGTACTTAATAGTAGTTCTAGGTTTAATGCTCTACCACTGAAACTCGTCATGCCTACGATCGCCAACTATGAATTGAAGAGTGAAAGCTTACAGCTTTTGCGAGACTATCAAAAGATTCCTTCCCTTCAGCTTAGAAATCGTTTAGTAGAAATCAATTTTGGACTAGTCAGAAGAGAAGCCCATCATTGGATCAATCAATGCACTGAGAGCTATGAAGACCTGCTTCAAGTCGGTAGTATTGGTCTAATTCGTGCGATCGAACGGTTTGATATTTCTAAAGGACATGCCTTTAGCTCTTTTGCCATTCCATACATTAGAGGCGAAATTCAGCACTATTTACGCGACAAAAGTCCTTCTGTTCGTATTCCACGCCGCTGGCTTGCGCTTCAGAGGCAAGCAGTTTGGATTTCACGAGAGTTACAAGTAACGTTAAATCGTCATCCTAACGATTTTGAAATTGCTGAAGCGTTGAAAATTTCCACAGCGGAATGGCAAGAAATCAAGCTTGCCTGCCAAAATCGCTCTGTTCTTAGCCTGGATGCGCCAATAGGCGATGAGGAAAACGGCACGGCTTCTTTGGGTGAGCTTGTTCCAGATACTCAGTACCGCAGTTTTCAACTTGCTCAAGAAGATCAGATTCGTCTGCAACAATCATTAGCACATTTAGAAAAGCGGACTCGCCAAATTTTGGAATTTGTTTTTCTACACGATTTGACCCAAAAGGAAACCGCAGAACGTTTGGGAATTAGCGCCGTGACAGTATCTCGTAGAGTAAAGAAGGGATTGGAAGTCTTACAGCGTTTGATGAATGGAGTAGAAGAATAGTTTCAGCGATCGCTGAAGCATTTTCAACCAACTATAAAACAGTTGCACCTCTAGTGCGGACAATCAAGGTATAGCTGTACTATTTTCCCTCATTCGCTTGCTTTGACTGTCTTGCTCAAATTAGACTTCTTGCATAAATCGATTTTTACACGAGTTTCTGATAGTTTGAACCTCCTAACTTGCCACTTTCGCAAGAGATCTATTGTCGATTGCACCAGCTTCGCTATAAATTGATCGGCATCCTTCGCCACACAACTTAATGTCCCTTTGACTTGGCGCAGTGGTCTTCCAGTAACTTGTGCTGAGCACTGCAATAGGTGGTGATCAATTACATCAGGTCTTTCGTTTCCTTATCTGAAATCACCTGAGACAGTTCCACAAACGACGGGTAGTAAAGATAAGGAACCAATGAACCTTAGGAGATTGAATCCTTGAGGGTGAATTTTGGCTCCACAACTGAACTAAGGGGTCTGCGACTAAATAACATCCCGGACTAGCTTGGAACAAGCGTAATGTCCCATTTTGGTAATGCTTTAGATCGGTGCTAGAACGGTTGATCCTCTGGCTCCATCTGGAAATGAGTCAAAGAGCGATCGCTTCGATGTCTACGGCGATCGTCTTCCTCGTTGAACTGACGTGATATTATCGTGTGCGAAACTTATAGGCTTTATAGAAGCACTTAGTCTTGCACACCTTTCTCAAGCCTTCCCATATTCGTGCCCTCCTTAAACTCTCTCAGGCTATCGATCGCGTCACGGACGTTCTCGGTAGCCTTAGTGCGTGGATGGTTATTCTGACGATCTCGGTTGGGTTCTACAACGTCATTGCCCGCTACATCGGACGGTTGATTGGACTCAAGCTATCGTCCAACGCGTTGATCGAACTGCAATGGTATTTGTTTTCATTGATGTTTCTTCTCGGCTTTGCCTACATCCTCAAACAAGGCGCTAATGTTCGAGTCGATTTTCTCTATGCCCGCTGGAGTGAAAAACGACGAGCGCTGGTCGATTTTCTGGGCACCGTCTTTTTTCTGATGCCCTTTTGTGTGCTGGGAATTTGGGTGAGTGCCAATCCCATTTTGCAATCTTGGGGGCAGTTGCCGGATGGGACGTGGGGGAGTTGGGAAATATCCCCGGATGCAGATGGGTTGCCACGAGCGCCGATCAAAACAATGCTTATTGTTGGTTTTGCCCTGTTACTTGCTCAGGCGATTTCACAAGCCATTAAATATCTGGCGATTTTGAAGGGATACGCGCACGGTGTCCAAATCTTGCAAGAAGATGCCAAACAATTGCCGCTTGAATAAGGAGCCTATATCTAACTGGCTCCAATCATCTGAATCATTTGACAACGCGCACATGACTTTTGAGCAGGAAAACTATGGGCTTTGAATGGTTAGCGATCGCGATGTTTGTCGGCTTCTTTTTCATCCTGATGACGGGCTACCCGGTCGCATTTTCGTTTGCGGGGACGGCGATCATCTTTGGGGCGATCGGGTGGTTTGTCGGCGCGTTCGATCCCAGTCGGCTGTTGCTGTTGTTCAACAACTGGTTTGGCACCATGTCCAACTTTACGCTGTTGGCAATTCCCTTTTTTGTGTTTTTGGGTGCAGTCTTAGAAAAATCGGGGCTGGCAGAAGATCTGCTGGAGACCATCGGCATCGTCCTAGTAGTCGCGGGTGTAAGTTTAGCTACCCATTAGCAAGACTGTTCTGCGAGGCTTTTAGCTTGCAGAACAGTCAGCGTATTTCCGCCCTCTTGTACTAGGATCTCTGCGAGGGGGAGTGGCGCTAGCGGTAATTTTTGTGGGCACGTTACTGGCAGCGACCACAGGCGTTGTCGCCGCTACCGTGATCGTCATGGGAATGCTGGCACTACCGGTAATGCTGCGCTATGGCTACGACAAACAACTGGCTGCGGGGGTGATCATCGCGTCGGGCACCTTGGCTCAACTTCTGCCTCCTAGTCTGGTGCTGCTCGTCTTAAGCGATCAGTTGGGCGTGTCGGTGGGTGACCTCTTTTTGGGAGCGTTGATTCCGGGATTGATGCTGTCGGGATCTTATGCCTTGTATGTGTTGATACTCGCATTTCTCAAACCGAGTGTCGCGCCTGCACTGCCCCTAGAAGCTCGACAAATCAGTGGAATGGCACTGGTACGACGGGTAATGAAAGCCGTCATTCCCCCCTTACTGCTGATTTTTGCCGTGTTAGGCAGTATCTTCTTTGGCATTGCCACACCAACAGAAGCAGGCGCAGTGGGAGCCGTAGGAGCTTGTGGGTTGGCGGCGCTGAATCGGAAACTCAATTGGGCATTGATTAAATCGGCGGCTCACTCCACGGCGGTGGTGTCATCGGTGGTGCTGATGATTTTATTTTGCTCGGCATTTTTTAGCATTGTTTTTGATGGGTTGGGTGGCAAAACTCTGATTACCAATCTGTTGGTAAATTTGCCGGGTGGCAAGATTGCTTTTCTGATTGTGAGTAATATTGTGATTTTTCTTCTGGGCGTGTTCTTAGAGTTTATCGAAATTTGCTTTATTGCCATGCCCCTGTTAGTGCCCGCCGCACAGCAGTTAGGGCTGGATATGGTGTGGTTTGGGGTGGTGATGGCGATTAATTTGCAAACCGCCTTTATCTCCCCTCCAGTAGGTTTTTCTCTGTTCTATTTGCAAAGTGTTGCCCCTAAGGAAGTCAGCACGGTTGATATTCACAAAAGTGCGCTGCCTTTTATGGTGTTGCAGGTGGTGGTATTGCTCTTGGTGATGGGCTTTCCGCAAACCGTGCGCTGGCTGGTTGATCTGTCTGCACAGCCAATTTTATAGAGAAGGGAGAGCCTGAGAACCCGCAAAACCCACGCGCTTTAGCCGTGGGATGTAGTTAGGGTTCTCACGAGGCTGTTAAGCCTCAGAGTCTTCTTTCATCTTAGGGACTGGTAGCCGATCAATCCAGTCTTCCACCAACTGGGTCATGGTCTTTTTGCGATCTTTGGCAACATCTCTAAGCTTCTGAAGCCTACCAGCCTCAACTCTAATGTTCAGAACTTCCTTCATATTCACCTATACAATGACTATACGAGTATGGTATCATATTTGTATGAAAGCATTGAAGTTTAAGCTGTATCAACACAAGCGGAATCGATTTCTCAAGCGGTGCGTGAACGCTGCTGGAGTGATGGAGGTGGCGTGATATTAACTGACCTGACTCAATTCAAAATTCAGCGCCGTAGAGCAACCTCTAAGTGGATTAGAGAGTACAACAGCATTGAGATTAATATCACTGAGAAAAAGGTTCAAATTCAATGTGATGTGCTTGGTTGCGATCGTGTGTGGCAAGGGAATCTCACCGACTACTTTGACAAAGATTTTCACGAGTGTCGATCGTGCCGCGTCAAAGGTGACAAGAACCCGCGAGGAATGGCAGGAAAGTCAACTTGGAATAAAGGTCTGACTAAGGAAGATAATGACCTCATCAAGCTGCAAGGAGAGCGGCATAGCGATCAAATGAAGGGTGAAAATAATCCTTGGTTTGGGGTCAAGTCGAATCATCATCCATGCTACGGCAAAGCACCGAAGGGGGAGCAGAATCATTTTTACAAGGATGGAAAATGCTACGAAAGGGTGGGCGATCGGCTGAAACCTGAACAAAAGGAATGGGCGAGATTGGTTAAAGAGAAGGAAGGCTACACCTGTAACGCTTGTGGGCAAAAAGGCAGCAGACTGGCAGCACATCACCTTTATAGCTACTCTACTCACCCTGAATTGAGACTAGATATATCGAACGGGATATGCCTGTGTAACAGTTGCCACAAAAGGTTTCATGACTGGAATGGAGGGCAAGTAAAACCATGTACTCCTGAAGATTACGTTTGCTGGTTAAAAGAATATGAAGACATTAAAATTCAAGTTGTATAACCACAAGCGGAATCGATTCCTGAAGAGAGTCATCAATTCTGCTGGGATTATTTACAATCACGTAATTGCGCTGCACAAACGGTACTACCGGATGTGGGGCAATCACTTGAACTGCAATCAACTCAAAGGACATATCGCTAAGCTACGGAAGCGTAAACCGTTCTGGCAGCAAGTCGGTTCTCAAGCCGTGCAAGATTTTGCGAACGGATTGAGAAAGCCTACCAGTTGTTCTTCAAGCACCATAAAAAAGGAGTCAGACCGCCCAATTTCAAGAAGGTAAAGAAATACAAGTCTTTCACCTTGAAGGGTCGTGTTCTAGACTTGTGGATCGAACTTAGATGTCTAAGCCAAATTCGTAGCGGTTGATGAATAGACCAATCACGGCATCATGCAACCAAATGGACTTGGAGAAGCAAATCGTTTTTCGAGCCAG